>CEQE01093776.1_pt1 | contig 11150 bp, 11 predicted proteins | sample 356201 | NCBI WGS metagenome assembly CEQE01 (sample SAMEA2619970, study PRJEB7988) | marine metagenome | biome: marine biome (ENVO:00000447); feature: mesopelagic zone (ENVO:00000213) & marine oxygen minimum zone (ENVO:01000065); material: "saline water (ENVO:00002010), including plankton...
GTGCGAGGACTGTCTGAGCCCGGCGCCCTCGCCCCGAGCCCGGCCGCTAGAGGGTTCGGGGTACAAGGCACCCCGTCTAGTACCGGTAGAAGCCGCGGCCGCTCTTGCGGCCGAGCCGACCGGCCAGCATCATCCGCTTGAGGAGCGGCGGCGGCGCGTAGGCCGGCTCCTTGAACTCCTGAAACATGATCTCGGCGATGTAGTAGGTGGTGTCGAGCCCCACGAAATCCAGCAGCGTGAGCGGCCCCATCGGGTGGCCGCACCCGAGCGTCATGCCCTTGTCGATGTCCTCGGCCGTCCCGATCCCCCGCTCGTAGGCGCGGATCGCGTCGAGCAGGTACGGCACCAGCAACCGATTGACGATGAACCCGGGCCGGTCGGGTGCCGTGATCGGCTCCTTCCCCAGCGACTCGGCAAACGTGAACACCGCCTGGTAGGTCGCGTCGCTCGTCGGCAACGCGCGCACCACCTCGACCAGCTTCATGATCGGCACCGGGTTGAAGAAGTGCAGCCCGGCGAACCGATCCGGCCGCTCGGTCGCGGCCGCAATCTCCGTGACGCAGAGCGAGGAGGTGTTCGACGCGAAGATCGTCTGGTCTCCCACGACGGTTTCGACGGCAGCGAACGCCTCACGCTTGGCGTCGAGATTCTCCACGATCGCTTCGATGACCAGATCGCAGGCACTCAGGCCTTCGACGCGGGTCGTGCCGGTCAGGCGGCCGCGCGTCTCGTCACGCACCTCGCTGGTCAGCTTGCCCTTCTTGACGCCGGCCTCGAGAAACTTGTCGATCCGGCCGAGCCCCGCGGCGAGCGCGCCCTCGTCCACCTCGCGCACGACCGTTCGGTAACCCGCCTGCGCGCACGTTTGCGCAATTCCCGATCCCATCAAGCCGCAACCGAGCACCCCGACCGTCTGCATCGTCATCTCTGCCTCCGCACTTCACGCCGCCTCGACCAGCGCCGCGATCCCCTGCCCCCCACCGATACACGCGGTGGCGATGCCACGCTGCAGCCCGCGCCGCCGCAGCTCGAGCAGCAGCGTCAGCAGCAGGCGGCTACCCGTCATGCCGAGCGGATGCCCGAGCGCAATCGCGCCACCGTTGACGTTCACGCGGTCGCGGTCCAGCCCGAGCGCCTGCTCCACCGCCAGGTACTGTCCGGCGAACGCCTCGTTCACTTCAATCAGATCGACCTCGCTCAGCGAGAGGCCGGCCTTCTTCAGCAGCTGCCGGGTCGCCGGTACCGGCCCGAGGCCCATCAACCGTGGCTCGACGCCGGTCACCGCCCATCCGACCAGGCGACCCAGCGGACTGAGCGCTCGACGTTCGACCGCCCCTTCGGAGGCCAGGACGAGCGCGGCACCGCCATCGACGATGCCGCTGGCGTTGCCGGCCGTCACGGTGCCGTCCTTCGTGAACGCGGGCGGGAGCGACGCCAGCGTTTCGAGCGTCGTCTCGGACCGCAGGTGGTCGTCGCGCGCGACGGTGACCGAGCCCTTGCGCGTCTCGACCTCGACCGGCACCACCTCCTCCGCCAGTCGACCCTCATCCCACGCGCGGGCCGCCAACTGCTGGCTCCGCAGCGCGTAGGCGTCCTGCATCGCGCGGTCGATGCCGTACTCCGCCGCGCAGTTCTCTGCGGTATCGGCCATGGTGCACCCGCTCACCGGGTCGAGCAGCCCCGACCAGAGCGAATCCTCCAGCTCGCCGTTGCCCAGCCGCAGGCCGCTGCGGATCCCCCGCACCACATGCGGTGCCTGCGTCATGTTCTCCATGCCGCCGGTCAACACGATCTCCGCCTCCTCGAGCTGGAGATGCTGGGCGCCGGTCACGGCCGCCTGCAGGCCCGAGCCACACAGCCGATTGACCGTCAGCGCCGGCACCTCGATCGGGAGACCCGCCTTGAGCCCGACGTGGCGCGCGCCGTAGATGGCGTCGCTGCTGGTCTGCTGGACGTTGCCGAAGACAACGTGGTCGACCCAGGCAGGCTCGACGCCGGTACGTTCGAGGGCGGCGCGCGACGCGATGGCGCCCAGCTCGATCGCGGACAGGTCCTTGAACATCCCGACGTGGCGGGTCATCGGCGTCCGAGCGCCGCCCACGATGTAGACCGGTCCAGGCATCGCCGCTACGCCCCGGCCTCTATCGCCGACACCACCGCGTCCCCGGTCTCCCGGGTGCCCAGCGTGCCGCCGATATCGCGTGGCCCTTGCCCCGCGCGCACGACGTCGGCCACGGCCTGCTCGATCGACGCGGCCTCGACCGCCAGCCCGAGGTCGTCGAGCATCAGCGCCGACGACAGAATGGCGCCGATCGGATTGGCGACGTTCTTGCCGGCGTACTTGGGTGCGGAGCCGTGGACCGGCTCGAACATCGACGTCCGGCCCGGGTGGAGATTGCCCGACGCCGCCATCCCCAGGCCGCCCTGCAGCTGCGCGCCGAGGTCGGTGACGATGTCGCCGAACATGTTGTTCGTGACGATCACGTCGAACTGCGCCGGGTTCTTCACGAGCTGCATCGCCATCGCATCGATGAACAGATGCCACGCCTCGACCGTCGGATACTGCGGCGCCAGCTCCCCGAACACGCGCTGCCAAAGCGCGTGGCCGTGCCTGAGCGCGTTGCTCTTGTCGGCCATGCACAGCCGGCGCCGGGGGGTCTTCGCCGCGTACTCGAACGCATGCTTGACGATCCGGTGGACACCAGCGTAGGTGTTGATCTCCTCCTGCACGGCGATCTCGTCGGGCGTGCCGGCCTTGAACCGTCCGCCGACGCCGACGTACATCCCCTCGGTGTTCTCGCGAAACACGACAAAGTTCACCTCGTCCGGACCGCAGTCCTTCAGCGGGCAGAACCGGGCATCGAGCAGCTTGACCGGCCGGTAGTTCACGTAGAGGTCGAGCTGGAACCGCGTCTCGAGGAGAATCTCACGCGCATGCCGCATGTCGGGGATGCGGGGATCGCCGAGCGCGCCGATGAAGATCGCGTCGAACTCCGCCTGCAGCATCCGGTGGCCGTCGGGCGGCATCGCCACGCCGGTCTCGAGGTAGTGGTCGGCCCCGTAGGGCAGCGTGTCGAGTTGGAACCGTCGGCCGAATCGCCGACCGACCGCCTCGACGACCTTCACGGCCTCCGCCGTCACGTCGACGCCGATGCCGTCTCCGGGAATGACTGCGATCTTCATGAGTGTGTCTCGGGTGTCAGGCGCGTTCGAGCGCCATCGCCATGCCCATCCCGCCGCTGACGCACAGCGTGGCCAGACCGCGCGCCGCATCGCGCCGGGCCAGCTCGTGGAGCAAGGTCACGACGATGCGCGCGCCGGTGCAGCCGATCGGGTGGCCGAGCGCGATCGCGCCGCCGTTGACGTTGAGCCGGTCGCGCGCGATGGGCACATCGCGCAGCACCGCCAGGACCTGCACCGCGAACGCTTCATTCAACTCCACCAGATCGAAGTCCTCGACCGACCGCTGGAGCCTCGCCAGCAGCTTCTGCATCGCGGGGACCGGACCGATACCCATGATTCGAGGATCGACGCCGGCACTCGCCCAGCCGGTGATCGTCGCCAACGGCTGACAGCCCAATTGCGTAGCACGGGAGGCGCTCGCCAGCACCAGCGCCGCGCCGCCGTCGGTGATGCCCGACGCCGAGCCCGCGGTGATGATCCCCGCGTGCCCCTCGACCTCGCCGAACACCGGCTTCAGTCTCTGGAGCGACTCGAGCGTCGTGCCCGCCCGTGGGTGCTCGTCGCGCGCGACCGTCGTCACGCGGCCCTTCCGGCCGGCCACCTCGACCGGCGCGATCTCGGCATCGAACCGCCCCTCCGCGATCGCCGCCTCGGCGCGCGCCTGGCTCTCGAGCGCGTAGCGGTCCGACTCGTCCCGCGAGATGCCGTACTGGTGTGCGAGGATCTCGGCGGTCTCGCCCATGATCAGATCCGAAAGCGGACAGCAGAACCCGTCACGGTACATCGCGTCGACGAACTCGACGTTGCCAAGCCGATGGCCCCAGCGCGCGTCCTTGGCGTCGACCAGATACGGCATCCGGCTCATCGACTCGATGCCGCCGGCCAGCACCACGTCGGCCTCGCCGGACGCGATCGCCTGGGCTCCGCTGGCAATCGCCTGGAGCCCGGAGGCGCAGGCCTTGTTGATGGTTTGCGCCGGCGGGCTGTGGGGGAGGCCGGCGCGATGGGCGACCTGCCGGGCCGGATTCGGCCCCGATCCGGCCTGCCGGGCATGGCCGAACCAGACGTCGTCGACGCTGGCGGCGTCGATCCCAGCGCGCTCGAGCGCCGCTTTCGCCGCCACAGCGCCGAGCTCCGCCGGATGCACGGCACGGAGCCCGCCGCCGTACTTTCCGATCGGGGTACGTGCAGCACCTACGATGACGACATCGTCCACCGGCATAACCTTCGCATGATAGCAGAACGCAGAACTGCGCAGAACTGCTCACTCACGTGGGCCGATCGCGCGTGCGCCCGTTGCCAAACCCCCATGCGGGTGAAAGAATGGATCTGCGTCCTACGATGCGCATCATCCTCATCGGCGGTGGTGAGATCGGTTACGCCCTGGCCAGGGCACTTGCTCCCGACCACGACCTCCACGTCATCGATCACGACCCCGCTACCGCCGACCGCTTTCAGTCCCTCGATGTCACCTTCGTGCTCGGCAGCGGCACGAGCGCTGACGTGCTGCGGCGCGGCGACGTCGAATCGATCGACCTCGCCATCGCCTGCACCGGCCTCGACGAAGTCAACATCGTCGCCTGCTCGATTGCCAAGAACCTGGGCGCGACCAAGACCGTCTGCTTCGTCTCGCGCGATGATTTCCTCGGCACGGTCGGCGGCCGCAGCAACCTGCGCGAGCACTTCGGCGTCGACCAGGTGATCTGGCCCGAGGCCCAGTTGGCCGAGGCAATCGAGCGGATCATCGCGGCACCGGGCGCGATCGACGCCGAGATCTTCGCGGGCGGCCAGGTCCAACTCCTGGAGTACCGGCTCGGCGCCGGCTCGCCGTTGACCACCGCGCCGCTCGCGTTGCTGCACCTGCCGCGCGGCGTGGTGATGGTCGCCGCCAAGCACGGCGACACCATCACGATCCCCCGCGGCGATACGCAGCTCCAGCCTGGCGACAAGGCGATCGTGATGGGGCGCCGCGAGGCCATGGCCGCCATCGAAGCCAAGGTGGCGCCCGACGGCGGCGCTCTCCGCGACGCGCAGCGGGTCACGATCATCGGCGGCGGCGACGTCGGGTTCCGGCTGGCCCAACTCCTGGATCGACGGGACAACGTCGAGTTGCAGGTCATCGAGCGCGACCGAACGCGCGGGGAGATGCTGGCCGCGACGCTGTCGCGCGCGCTGATCCTCAGCGGCGACGGCACCGACCTCGAACTGCTCGAAGCCGAGGACATCGGCCGCAGCGATGTCCTCGTGTCCGTCATCGACAACGACGAGCGCAACCTGCTCGCCTCGCTCCTCGGCCGCCAGCTGGGCGTCGACAAGATCATCACGCGGGTCAGCAAACCGGCCAATCTCCGATTGTTCGAACGCGTCGGCATCGACGTCGCCCTCTCGGCCCGGGGCGCGGCGGTCGAGTCGGTCGTCCATCAGATCGAGGGCGGCAAGGCCGAACTGCTCGCCGTGCTCGAGGAGGGCCAGGCCAAGGTCTTCGAGCTGATCGTGCCCGACGACTACCCGGCTACGGCCCTCAAGGACCTCGCCGCACCACCCGAGTCGATCGTCGGGACGATCCTCAGGAACGGCGACGCCATCGTTCCGTCCGGCAACGACCGGATCGAGCCGGGCGACCGGCTCCTGGTCTTCTGCACCGACGCCTCGTCGGACCGGGTCCGCAAGTTCTTCGCGTCCTCATAGGAGCCATCCGGATCGCGCACGATGCGACTGGCGATCGTCCTCCATCTCACGGGCACCATCCTCCGGGTCTTCGGTGCCGCCTTCCTGGCGCCCCTCCTCGTCGCGCTCTACTACGGGGAAACAGCGGATGCGATCGGGTTCGTCAGTGCCGGCGTGCTGGCCGCCGCCGCCGGTCAGGTGATGCGTCGCCGCGTCGACGGGCGCGAGTGGGTGCTCCGGCGCGTCGAGGGCATGGCCGTCGTGGCCGGCACCTGGCTCCTGGTGGCCGTCATTGGCTCGGTGCCCTACGCGGTCGCCGGCCTGGGGGCGGTCGACGCGCTGTTCGAGTCGATGTCCGGCATCACGGCGACCGGCGCGACGATCTTCACGGACTTCGGGGTGTTCGGACGGGGCCTGCTGTTCTGGCGGTCGATGTCGCAGTGGCTGGGTGGGATGGGCGTCATCACACTCTTCATCGCGGTCCTGCCCCGACTGGCCATCGGCGGACGGCAGCTCTTCTTCACCGAGGCCCCGGGGCCCACCGACGACGGCCTGACCCCGCAGGTCCGGAAGACCGCCGGCCTGCTCTGGCGCCTGTATGCCGGCCTGACCCTGGCCGAGTTCGTGGCGCTGAGGCTGGCGGGCATGTCGGCCTTCGATGCAATCTGCCATGCGATGACGACCATCGCCGCCGGCGGCTTTTCGCCGAACCCCGAGTCCGTCATGGGCTACAACTCGGCCGCCGTGGAATGGATCATCTGCGGCTTCATGTTCCTGGCGGGCGCCAACTTCGCCTTGCAGTACCGCGCCCTGCGCGGGCGTCCGCGCGCGCTCTTCGGCGACGACGAGTTCCGCGTCTACGCCGGCATCGTCCTGGTCGCCGCGGTCGCCCTCACCGGCTTCCTCGTGCAGGCCGGCACGGCCACGGTCGTCGCGGTGCGGGCCGGCCTGTTTCAAACGCTGTCGATCCTGACGACGACCGGGTATGCCAGCGAGGATTTCGCGCTCTGGAACGACCAGGCGCGGCTGGTACTGCTGGTGCTGATGTTCATCGGTGGCTGCGCCGGCTCGGCCGCGGGCGGGCCCAAGGTCGTGCGGCAGGTGCTCCTCGCACGCTACACGCTGCTCGAGTTGAAGAAGACGCTGCACCCGCGGGCGGTGCTGCCGGTCAAGCTGGGCGGGAAGGTCGTCCCCGACGACGTCATGCGCGCCGTCCTCGTCTTCTTTCTGTTCTATCTGCTGGCGTTCGCCGTCTGCGTCGGCCTGGTCGTGGCACTTGGCGCCGACATCGTGACCGGCATCACGGCGGCGACCGGCGCCCTCGGCAACATCGGCCCTGGATTCAATCAGGTCGGCCCGATGTCCAGCTACGCCGATCTGCACCCGATCAGCAAGGTCGTCCTGACGATGGCGATGTGGGTCGGCCGGCTGGAAGTGCTGACGGTGCTGGCCCTGCTCCGACCCGAGGTCTGGCAGTCGGTGACGCTGCGCGCCGACTGAGTCGGATGCCGATGGCGGTCCCGTCGCGAACGACCGATAAGGTCTAGAGGTCGTCTGTCGCGTGGGGCCGTGGACGGTCTCCTGATGATCTTAAAGTCCGTTTATGTAGCACAATAGACTCTAATGTCCTCTGAACGACGCGAAGGCCCGCGCCTCGACATCCTCGGCGAGCTCAACGGCGAGGTGATGGTCTTCCAGGCGATGAACGTGCGAGACCTCAGCACCACGGGGGCCAAGGTCGAGACGCCGTTCGCGCTACAGCTCGACTCGATTCACGAGTTCCGCCTCACGCTGGGCGAACGGTCCGTCGTCGTGAAGGGGCGGGTGGCCCACTGCCAGATCAGCGATGTCGAGCAGGAGCACATCTCCTACCAGACCGGCATCGAGTTCGTCGACCTCGGCGACAAGGTCACCGAGGCGATCGACACCTTCCTCGAAACCGTCCGCACCGAACGGCGCGGCGGCATCTAACACAGTCTAGGGTTCCCCCCCGACTCAGCGGACGCCTACGTAGTCGAGGTAGTCGCCGGAGGGGATCCGGGGCGCCTGGCCCAGTGGGGCGTTGTAGAAGTAGGCCCAGGCCCGCACCGTCCGACCATCCTCGAGGGTGACGTCGGTCTGGCCGCGGGTATAGAGGCTGTGGTCGGGGTCGGTCGGACGGTGGCCCTCGATCGTGTCCAGGGCCTCGAACACGGCGGCGGCATCGGCATCCCCACCGCCGATCTCGTGCACCTCACCCCAGACCCGTCCATCCGACGCCGGGACCGCGGCTGGATAGATGCCCAGGTCGTAGAGCACTGCCTGGATCGAACCTTTTCCGACGTAGCGCAAGCGCTCGTCGATCCCGGCGCGCCGGCGCCGGTCGAAGCCGGTCCGCAGCGTGCCGTAGAAGAACACCAGGTCAGGCACCGTCTCTCCCCTCCGCTCCAACTCGATCGTGCGGCAGCGGCTGTGAAGACACGCCACCCCCGCGGAGTTCATCAGCGCGCGTATGCGAATGACGCCAGAAACCGGGTCGGAATGAAGGATGAGGACGAATGAAACGGCCGCGGCTGCCTAACTGTCTGGCGCAGTGTATGAGGAGGGGTGACGCGAGTCAAGGCCGCGCGAACGCACCGAACCGGGTGACATCGTCACTCGGTCACTCGCCGGGCGGCGGCTCGGACGGCATCAGTACCTCGAACATCTCGTCGGGGATGACGAACGACAGCGCCACGCTGGTCCCGGTCCCACCCAACTGAATCGAATCGAGCGCCGCCTGCCAGGCCGGCCGGCTCCCGGCCTGCATCCTCGCCAGCGCCATGAGCCCGCCCAGCACGTCGCGCAGGTTCTGGGCTGCGGCTTCGTCGCTCGCATCGGCTCGGATCACCCCGCTCAGCCCGCCATTGACCCGGCCGCCGGCCGCGAAGTGCCTGAGCGCGGGCAACTGGGCGGCGACCTGCGGCGGCAGCTCGGCCCGCTCGGTAAGGCTATCGAGACGCCCGACGGCCCAGGCGTTGTAATCGGGCTCCATTTCCTGCACGAGCCGCATCAGGTCCTCGTTCGCCGTCACGCTCTGACCACTAGCCTCGAGCGCGAGCCGGACCAGCCCGAGATCGCCCAGCATCGCCAGGCCGGGCTCGACGAAGGCCAGGGCGAAGGATCGGCCGTCTTCCTCGATCTGAAGCAGGCTCCGTCCCTCGAGATCCTCGACCTCTGCACCGTGCTGGCGCGCTAGCGCTTCGAGGTGCTCGTCGTCGAACCGCCCGCGCAGCAAGACGACGGCGGATTCGTCGTCATCCTCCCGTGCGTTCGGCACGAACCCGGCCACGACGTGGTCGATGTCGACCTCGAGGTTGATCCCGGTCTGGGTTTCGAACGCCTCCCGCGCCGGACTGTCCGGCTCGACCCGCCGGAAGCGCTCGCGCAACGTCGAGTTCATCACGGCGCGGAGGTCGGCGTAGGCCACGATGGTGGTCTCGGCCGGGAGATACTCGAGATCCGACGCCCGGTCTTGCGGCGTCTCGGTCGCACTCCGACCGCCGTAGTACGCCACCACCCCGACACAGAGGCCGAGCAGGAGGACGCCTCCCGAAACGCTCAGAAACAGCCGGGTATTCCTAATCATGCCGCGATTCCTAACGAATTATACCGTTCGGCCGACGGAAAAGTTCCCCTTCGCAAAGGCGTCACTGGTCATTGGTCTTTGGTCATTGGTCGAGGACGTACTCGCGATGCTCGACCGCTCGGACCGCCAGCAGGACCGCCACGGCCCAGATGACGGCCAACCAGAAGAGGCTGCTGGCGGTCGACGGCACCTCGCGAAACACAGCCGCCAGGAGGCTGACCACGCCGTCCTGCGGGATCGCGTGCGGCACTAGGCCTTGCAGGTAATGGGCGATGCTGAACTGCTTCAGGTATCCGGGCACCGCGACGACCGCCGGCTCCCAGCCGAAGATGAAGACGAGTCCCATCAACAGCGGCTGCCGGAACCAGGCGCCCACGAAGGCGAAGACCGCGCCGTAGACCGCCAGGCCCAGGGCCAGCAGGACGAGGTCGATGAGCAGCGAGGGGAACCCCGCCGCGAGCGAGCCGCCGCGGGAGGGCACGACCAGGAAGTAGATCAGCATCACCGACGGCAGGACGACGAATCCGGTGCAGGCCAGATACGCAAGGTACTTGCCCATCAGCACCGCCCCCCGGCGAATGGGACGGGTGAACAGATAGGTGATCGTGCGATCCTCTACCTCGTCGGCCATCAGCGCCGTGCCGTAGAACACGCCGAGCACGGGCACGGTGAACCGCAGGAAGAAGACCCACACCATCAGCCCGAAGATCGTCGGTCCGGAGACGACTAGGTCGTTCACGCGGAACGCGGGCAGGTCCAGGGCGAACGCCACGCGCACGACGAACGCCACGAGCACGGGGCCACCCGTCACCAGTACCATGAACACGGTGCGCCGCGACCAGAGCATCTCACCCAGCGACACGTCGAAGACGCGCGCCGCGCCGGCCCAGAACGACGGCATCTTGGTGGCCAGGGTCTCGGAGGGTGTCGGGGCCTCGGTCACGTCTACTTCACCAGGTAGGCGAACACCGCCTGCAGGTTGTCATCGGGCGAGTCGATCTCGTCGATCGCCCCGTGCGTCCCCGAGGCCGCCAACGCCGTCAGGCGACCGTAGAACGCATCGGGTTCGGCGGTCTCGACGACGATGCCGCCGGACTCGAAGGTGAGGCTGAGCACGTCGGCTTCGGCCAGCAGTTCCCGGGCGAGCGCACGCGGCTGCTCTGCTCGCACGCGCACCTTGTGCGGGTGTTCGTCGATGAGGTCACGGATGTGGTGGACGTCGCCTTCGGCGAGAATCCGCCCGTTGTGCATCAGGCAGATGTTCGACGTCATCGCTTCGATCTCGTGGAGGATGTGGCTCGACACGATGACGCTCTTGCCCGAGCGCCCCCAGTCGCGGATCCGCCGGGTCGTGCGGCGCCGGGCGATCGGATCCATGCCCGACAGCGGCTCGTCGAGGATGAGCAGGTCCGGGTCGTGCGCGAGCGCCTGGGCCAGCTTCACGCGCTGGCGCATCCCCTTGCTGTAGGCGCCGATCTTCTTGTCGGCGACATCGAGCAGGTCGACGGCGCCCAGGGCGCGGCGTGCCGCGGCCTCGGCAGCGTCGCGCTCCAGGCCGTGCATCCCCACCAGCGCGGTCAGCCATTCCAGGCCGGTCATCCGCTCGTAGAACGCATCCTGCTCGGGGCAATAGCCAAGTCTCAGATACAGCGCCGGGTTGCCCCAGATCGGCTCGCCGAGCACCAGCACCCGG
>CEQE01136572.1_pt1 | contig 11138 bp, 8 predicted proteins | sample 356201 | NCBI WGS metagenome assembly CEQE01 (sample SAMEA2619970, study PRJEB7988) | marine metagenome | biome: marine biome (ENVO:00000447); feature: mesopelagic zone (ENVO:00000213) & marine oxygen minimum zone (ENVO:01000065); material: "saline water (ENVO:00002010), including plankton...
TTGTACCCATGTTTCCAACGCGTCATCACATGCCGGCAAAAGCCGGTGTCGAATTCCAAGAGCATTACAAAAACGCTGCGTCACTTGTGTCAAACTCATGCCGGAATTTAGCCATAATGTTCGAAGTACGGTGGCAGCTAGATCGCGATCACCTAATCTAAACCATGCTTCTTCCCCATAACGTGCAAGCTGGTCCATGAAATCAAACTTGTCAGCATGTATACCCCAACCCCTTCTCGTATTCTGTATTTTAGCTAAAGCATACATCGCAATGTCTACATCAGGACATACTCTAAGACCGTAAAAGGTGAAGTTATCCCCCACATTAACTATGATGTTAAGATCTTTGCGTACTTGATTTCCAAATCCTCTCAAGAGTTTTGCAGATCCTGTTCCTCCTGCTATCAGAGTAATAGCTGGTTTCAGCATGAATCCCCTACTTTGTCGCGATAGCAACTAACGGAAAAGATCCCGTCTAGGGGACCGTACTAGCTTATGAGCACCAGCGTTACTCGAAGCATAATCAATTCCACGAATTAGTGCAGCAGGGATATTCTTCGTCTTACCCATTACCAGCTCAGCCGCAGAGGTTATTTCATCTGCCACAGCTATGACAGTAACTCGGAGTTCGTTGTCAAACCGATCCTTTTTTCCTCGATAATCTAACAGAGGGGCCAATCCCGCAACACCAATAGCGATGTCAGTTTGACCCTCCCTCCAGGGCCTTCCAAAGGTATCTGAAACTACCACAGCCAAATTAACACCTGTTTTCTTTCTTATCGATTCCCGTATTCGTCTAGCAGACTTGTCTGGGTCTAATGGCAACAACACTGCTAGGTTCTTTGCAATATTGGACTGGTCAAGTCCTGCGTTTGCACAAATGAAACCGTGTCTGGTTTCAGTGATAACCAATCCGCGTACCATCCGAACAATTCGTTTGCTTTCAGCTAGAATCAGTTCCGTCACCCTGGGGTCTTTCTGAATCAATGGTGCAATTTCTCGTGCAAACCGCGAGGGAATTATGCCTCTAATGTCTATTACGCGACCTTCGACTTTGGATATTGCTTTGGAAGTAACAACTAGAATATCTCGCTCCTGTAGCTGAATACCTATTCTGGAGATGCCATCAAGAAGTAAACGAGGAAGATCGTCTCCAGCTGTAAGCTCCGCAAGTTTGGGAATACCAAATATTTGAATGGGATTCATCTCTTAAGCCACTCATCTCTTCGGCTAGTATTCTGTCAGTTCAAACTTGTCACATAAAAGAGATTATCCATAGTTAGACCTAGTATTTTTTGTCAAGGAATGAATTGTGATCAAAAGTCAGAGGTGTATTTTTGAATTCGTCAGGAGTTATTATAATACAAACGTCGCCTATAATAGGCCAGAGAGTTGGAGGAATAGATGATATAGTTTGTCTATATCTGAAAGCACCACGGAAACATCTGAGAAATTTATTTCGAAGCTCCTAGTACGGAGATCTCCAAATTCACACAAAGGTGACAACGGCACGGTAGCAGTCGTTGGTGGAAGCGCCATCTACCACGGCGCTCCTACTCTAGCGGGACTCGCTGCGCTTAGAGCTGGAGTCGACCTTGTTTATCTAGGCGTACCGCGTGTCGTTTCTTCTTCAATTAGAGCCATCACGCCAAACTTGATCGTTCTCCCGCTACCTGACTCCAAGCTAACAGTGGGTTGTGTAAACAAGCTACTCAAATGGCTCCCAAAAGTTGGTACAATCCTCATAGGCCCAGGAGCTGGTAGACAACGAACTGATGGTATGAAACGCATTGTAGCTGAAGCTGCCTCTATGAACACAAGCATCGTCATAGATGCAGACGCATTGATGAAAGATGTAGTCAGTAGAGCAAATACCTTGCCTTCAGTCATCACACCTCATGCAGGCGAGTTTCAAAGATTATTTGGAGTAGACTTGAATGAAGACCTCGCGTCACTATTGCAAACCGTAAGAAAATATTCAGAGCTTGCTGGAACAACAATTCTCCTAAAGGGCTCAGTCGACATAATCTCGAACGGTAAACAAACCATCATCAATAGAACTGGCAGTCCTTCAATGACAGTTGGAGGTACGGGTGACGTTTTAGCAGGTTTGGTGTCTGGCTTTCTGGCCAAAGGAATGTCACCATTGAACGCGGCCGCAGCTGGAGCATACGTTAATGGCATTGCAGGCGAGAGAGCGACATCACGACTTGGATTCCATATTACGGCTACTGACGTAATTGAAGAGCTGGCCCAGGTGCTTAAACGACTGGATTCATTTCAAGATGAGGAGTAGCTAGTGGAGAGTCCGGGCGGTCTAGCTGAAGAATGGGTTAGTGTTCAACAGGTACTCGCCAAGATCATTCCAGTATATGACCGAATGAACAAGATAATGTCCCTAGGAAGAGATACGTCATTCCGGAGGGACGGATTGCAAAAGGGACTAAGACCAGCAGACCGCGTGCTTGATGCAGGTGCTGGACCAGGAAGAATGACAGAGATTGCCCTGGAGAACTTGCCGAACTTAGAGGAAATAGTCATGATAGATCCAATGAAGATGATGCTAGAAGAATCAAAGGAGAGAGTTCGTGATCCAAGGATCAGTCGGCTCGTAGCTGTCTTTGAGAACTTGCCATTCCGTGATTCAGTCTTTGATTCAGCAATGTGTGGATTTTCTCTTCGCGATGCTCGCCATCTAAATAACGCAATAGCACAGCTGACTCGTGTTTTAGATCAGAATTCAGGTAGGTTGATTGTCATAGATCTAGGGAAACCAAATTCCAGTCTTGCACGTTTCTTTATTGCAGCATATTGGAAAGCAGTAGTACCATTTCTAGGTCTCCTCTTTACAGGAACGCGTGGCCTCCTGTACTATGCACTCTACAAGACATACCGCAAGCTCCCGACCAATGCAGCCTTAATTCAAAAATTTGAACTCGCGTTCAGATCAGTTCATCTTGAAGAACGGATGCTTGGAGGTGCCATCATATTAGTAGCTGAAAAATGATGGAAAGAAATTCAGTCATTTAACACCCGCAATAGTGAAGGAATATACGAATGGCGTTTGTTAGCTCACGATCGGTAAGTCCCCCGCGGGCTGTGATGCTGCAACGACGCTAATCCGTCCAGCGGCGTTTCGTCCTACCTTGCGAAAGACTTCAGATAGCGGGGAATTCGGCTCCGAGACGACGATAGGGTACCCCTCGTCGCCCTTTTCTCGAATTACACGATCCAAAGGAACCTCACCCAAGAAAGTCGCATCTAGCTGTTTGCTTGCTTCCTGTCCCCCTCCATGTCCAAAGATCTCAGTTCGTTCTTGACAGTGAGGGCAGAGGAAGTAGCTCATGTTTTCAACCATACCAAGCACAGGTACGTTCAGTTTCCTAAACATCTGGAGTGACTTCGTCGCGATCGTTAGCGCCGCGTCCTGTGGTGTAGTTACTATGATTACTCCCGAAAGAGGTATTGATTGTGCAAGTGTAAGTGATGCATCTCCAGTGCCAGGAGGTAGATCAACAATGAGGTAGTCTAGCTCGCCCCATTCTACATCGGTCAGGAACTGTCTAATGGTACTCGCAACCATAGGCCCTCGCCAAATGAGGGCGGTTTCGTCGGTAACAAAGAAAGCCAGAGACATTACTTTTACACCATAGCTCTTAGGTGGGACTATTCGCTTGTCTGAGCCCGTAGGTCTTTCTTTTACGCCCATAATCTTCGGCATATTAGGGCCGTAAATGTCTGCATCCAATATGCCAATCTTGGCACCTGTCTCTGCCATAGCTACAGCCACGTTTGCTGCAATTGTGGACTTGCCCACTCCACCCTTACCGCTAGCTACTGCAATTACATTCTTTACCGCAGGAAGAAGTTGACCAGAGTCAGGGACGCGCGTTCCCCGTACCGCACCAGTCATTTTCAAATCAAGAGTGGCGACACCAGGTAACGCTTCAACGGCAGATCTAATGTCGCGTTCAATCTGTTCTTTCAGAGGACAGGCCGGCGTTGTGAGCTCTATCGAGAGGGCAACAGCATCACCATCCACTTGAATATCTTTTACCATTCCCAAAGTCACGATGTCCTGATGTAGTTCCGGGTCGATAACATTCTTCAGAGCTGATAGTATCTGCTCCTTTGAGATCATCGTCATAACTAACAATACCTACTATAAAGCCCTAGATCATCAAATTATTCACGAAGAATGCTGGAAGATGCTTCGCCGTAGTTCTCAAGTTCTCAAATTCCTCCGGAGTAAAGACTCCAAAGGCATTGTACACGCTGCCAAATTTACGCCCGTCATCGGCGAAAATCCCCACTACAGATTTTGTGCCTCTTCGCCTGGATATCTCAAGACATGCATGCAAGACGGCTCCGCTCGAGGGTCCTATGAAGAGATTCTCATTGTCCGCAACAGCTCGAACAGCCGCAAAGGCCTGTGTATCACTCACCTCAATCCACTCGTCTATCAACGCAACTTTCTGCTCAAGTAATTTTGGCATGCTCGATTCTCTTAAATTTCTCAGGCCTTGGATATGATGCCCTGGCTGAGGAGTCACAGCGATAACCTTGATGTTCGAGTCTTGTTCCTTCAAAAATTGAGCAATGCCAGTTATACTTCCGCCCGTCCCTATACCCGTAACGAAGTGAGAAATTTCTGGATTGGCCTGCCATATCTCTGGGCCCGTGGATTCGTAGTGTGCTCTAAAATTTGCCTCGTTTTCGTACTGATTGGGCATAAAATATTTGCCGGGATATGACTCCACTAAGGAGCTAGCAAGTGCAATAGATTGATCAGTTCCCTTACCTACGCGAGGACAAAGATCATCGTCAGTTTCGAGAAGCTGTGCACCTAAATGATGAAGAATTGATTTTGTCTCACTACTAGCTTGTGACGGTATTACAATCTCTATTTGATAACCAAGTACATTGCCTATCCCTGCCAAGGCGATACCGGTATTTCCTGATGTTGGTTCAACAATGATGCTCTTACCCTTTATCAAATGACCTTCTTTTTCACCCTGTTTGATCATCCAAATTACTGCTCGATCCTTCAAGGAACCGAACGGGTTGTACCATTCAAGCTTAGCATGCACAGGAGCATTTCCCTCAGCAATCCTAGAAAGCTCAATAATGGGGGTATTACCTATTCTGTGAATTATGTTCGGGTCAGGTATAGCGGATTGTACCGTCTTTTTCACTCCCAAGTGGTTGATCTTCTCGATAGGACCAAAGCCTTACTGAAAATATAACCCCGTTATCACATATAATAAGCCACTGGTAGTTAATAGGCACGTTCTTTAAACGGCCACGGTATTTTGGGATTTTCTCCCCTTGAGAGCTTAGAAAGATGGCAATACATCTTGTGCGAATGTTCTTAGCTGACCCAATGGGTCCTTCGATGTTGGTCTAAGCATCATCGTTGTAGCCCCTGCCTTCGCGAATTCTTCAATACATTTTATGCATTCTGAAGCTGTACCGTGTGCAACTGATTTTTCCACAAATTCATTCGGCCAATTTCTCATGTAATATGTATCCAAATAGGACTTGCTCGCTAGAAAGGCTCGCTCCTTACTTGAATCTATGTTGAAGTTGTAATAAATGGCCGCGGCAAACTCATTGGTAGCTTTTCCGTGGAAAGGAATCCTCCCCTACTTCTCCATCACGCTCATATTGATCCAATAAAATGATCGTCGCATGGCTACAACAAAGATTAACGGAGCGTCATGGATAGTCACCGTCGATTCGAAAAGAAGAGTCATAAGGAATGCATCCATCCTCATTGAAGATAGCCTAATCAAGGCCGTTGACAAAGTCGAAAATCTCGCAAGCGAACAAGCTGATATTGTAATAGACGCCCAAAACAAGCTGGTGACTCCTGGATTTGTCAATAACCACATGCACATCAGTTATGCTCATGCGGTCAGGGGAATCTTTCCAGACGACTTGCCTCTGCAAACATACCTGGGTTATGTTTTCAAGCTACAATCCGTAATGAAACCCGAAGAAGAATACTACACGTCGTTATTGGCGATTACAGAACTCCTAAAAAATGGATGTACTTGTCTCCTTGATCCAGGCACCATAACCAGTATCGATAGTGGAGTAAAAGCTATCCGGGAATCAGGTATAAGAGCCGTGATTGGACGCGAAGTTGTCGATAAACCAAATCCAATCAATCTCCACGTCATGGAGACCAATGAAGCAATCAAAATCGTAGAAGAGGTGATAAGACGGTACAACGGAGAGCTAGACGGCAGGATCAACGCATGGGCTATGCCATTTTCACCAAATTATTGCAGCGATGAACTCCTGCTTTCCGTCAAGGAGATTGCAGACCGTGCCGGAGTCGGAGTCACTATGCACATGTCAGGAAATGAAGATCAAGCAAATAGCTTCAGGAATCAAAGAGGCACTAGCCCAGTAGAATACCTGGCCGAGAAAGGAATACTTGACAAGAACGTGCTCCTTGCACATGCCCTAGCTGTCAATGACAGAGAGGTAGACCTCATGGCCGAAAAAGGGGCAAAAGTAGTTCATTGTCCCTCGGCAGCTGTTAGAGGATCTGGAGCTACCAAGCTAGGGAAATTTCCAGAGATGATCGACAAAGGGATCTGCGTTAGCCTAGGAAATGATGCGGCTAATTCTTCTTATTACCTGGATCCCATACGGCTAATGTATCTTTCAGCCGTACTATACAAAGACGCTAGACAAAACAGGTCCATGATCCCCCCAGAGACCGCAATTGAGATGTGCACAATCAACGGAGCTTCAGCATTGCTTCTCGAACAGTATACTGGATCTATCGAACCGGGTAAGAAGGCGGATTTGGTCATCTTTGACACAAAGCGGCCAGAATGGAGATCGCTGTTCAATCCTATCAACAATCTTGTCTATTCAACAGACGGAAGAAGTGTTGATACCGTTTTAGTGGACGGTAAAATTGTGATCAAGGATCAAGAAGCCCAGTATGTCAATGAAGATGACCTTTGCGATCGAGTGCAAAGAATAGGAGAGGAAGTGCTTTTGCGAACAGGAATTTCATTCAAATATAGATGGACGTTCGAGTAGTGGCCTCAAATCTGTTGGTCTAATTAGAGCAGTCTAGTTGTAGGAACAAGGAGATTTATCTTTAAGCTCTATCAACATTCACATCTCATAATGAAATCAGAAAGTCTTAGCCCAGTCAAAGATATCAACATCACAGGATCCAAAGAAATCAAGTCGCTAATGAAAATGATGTCAGTAGCAGGCGGCTTCCAGGGCAGACTCCTCGGTGAGGCGTCCAATATCCTAGATGAGATGATTCACGATAAGAAGTGTACTAGGTTTCTATCTTTCCCTGCAGACGTAGTAGCCACGGGCCTAAGAGGTGTACTGAAAGAGATGATTCGAAAGAAATTATTTGACGTAGTTGTCGTTGCTTCAGGTGTATTAGATCACGATGTGGCGAGGACTTCCAAAGACTACTATGCAGGCAGTTTTGACCTCGATGACAAAGTCTTGCTCAAGAAAAGGCTCCACCGACTGGGCAACGTTCTCATTCCTCACAGTAACTATGGCCCACTCGTGGAGAATAAGATCCAACCTTTCTTGGATAACTTGTACGACAAGGGAGTGACGGAACTGTCATCGGGAGAGTTTTGCAGTTACCTAGGCGCATCTCTTGACGATGAGTCGTCTATTCTTTATTGGGCCGCGCGGAACGGCATTCACGTATTAGTGCCTGGCTTTTCTGATGGAGCAGTTGGATCACAGACATGGCTCTTCCAACAAAGGCACCGCGATTTCCGAATAGACCTAATGAAAGATGAGTCACTTCTCTCGGACACGGTATTCAACGCTTCACGACTCGGAGCATTGACAATTGGCGGTGGAATCACTAAGCATCACGTATTATGGTGGTCACAGTTCAAACAAGGGCTCGATTACGCTATCCACATTACCACTGCTACAGAATATGATGGTAGCCTGAGTGGAGCTAGGACTAAGGAAGCCATCTCATGGTCCAAGGTCAAACCAGACGGGCGGGAGATAACTGTGAACTGCGATGCAACTATAGCCCTTCCATTCATAACTGCCACCGTTCTCTAAGACTAGAAATCGTGTCGTAAGAATTGTTATTATACTATGATTCTTGGGCCGAAATTGAATAAAGTGCACATTATATGATCTTAGAATTCGTGGCACCAATCGCGGGCATAGTGTCCCTAATCTTTGCCCTCTACCTGGCCTTCTACGTTAATCGTTTTGATACAGGATCTCCTGCAATGAAGGAAATATATGAAGCAATCAGGGAAGGGTCAAAGGCCTATCTAAGGAGGCAATACAAGACTATTGGGATTATCTCAGTCGTCCTAGCAGGAGCTCTTTACCTCACCTTTGACCTTGCTGGTGGCCTGCCGCTTGTATCTTCATCGTTCTTGATAGGAGCAACATTCTCACTCATAGCTGGATATGTTGGAATGGATGTTGCCACGAGAGCCAATGCTAGAACTACGGCAGCTACAGAACGCGGTCTTACCGAGCCTTTGCGAATTGCATACTATGGAGGACTGGTCATGGGCCTCTTCAACGTCGGACTGAGCTTACTAGCAGTTACCGGATTATTCTACTTGTATGGTGATCCCAAATTAATCATAGGCCTTGGCTTTGGTGCTAGCCTCTCAGCACTTTTTGCCCAGCTTGGCGGAGGCATATTCACAAAAGCCGCCGATGTGGGAGCAGATATTGTTGGAAAAGTCGAAGCTGGAATACCAGAGGATGATCCTAGAAACCCTGCCGTAATAGCTGACAACGTTGGGGATAACGTCGGTGACGTTGCAGGAAGGGGTGCAGACCTCTTTGAATCCATGACAGCGGAAAATATTGGCGCAATGATTATAGGAATAGCACTGTATGCAGCAACTCAAAACTTCTTCTTCATCATCTTTCCACTCTTAGCCAGATCTGTGGGGATATTCGGAACGATTCTTGGAATCCCCTTTGTCAGGAGCAAGAACTTCACGGATCCGATGGTGCCTATGCGGAATGGAATGATCGCCACCACCCTGATAGTCGTTGTTGGTCTCTATTTCCTAACGATGGAAACACTAGGGAGTCTAAATCTCTTCTTTGCTGCGCTTTTGGGTGTCCTGGCTAGTGTAGCGATCTTCGTGGTAACAGAATATTACACTTCATCAAAGTACAGACCCGTGAAGGAGCTCTCTGAATCCTCCACTAGTGGCTCAGCAGTGAATATCATAAACGGTTGGGCAGTAGGGCTTGAGAGCACAGCACTTCCAGTCATCATCATAATTGTTGCATTCCTTGGCGGATTCCACTTTGGAGCGTTATTCGGTCAAGAAATTGGAGTTGGTACTGCTCTTGGTGGAATTTACGGGACTGCCGTGGCCACAATGGGAATGTTGGCAGTAGCAGGTATGATCCTAGGCATGGACGGCTTTGGGCCGATCGTAGACAATGCAGCCGGCATCGCAGAAATGTCTAATGCAAAAAGCGAGATCCGCGAGAAGATCGATGCTTTTGATGCAGCCGGAAATACCACCAAGGCCCTCACAAAGGGCTATGCGCTGGGATCAGCTGGACTAGCTGCATTAATTCTCTTCCAAGCATACTTGGATGTTGTAGAACTAGAGGTAGTGGATCTAGTAGGAGTAGATGTCATCGCGGGTCTATTTGTTGGTGGCCTCCTCCCATTTGCTTTCAGTGCGTTCGCCATACGTGCTGTTGGTCGCACAGCTTTCAAGGTAGTCGAGGAAGTCCGACGACAATTTAGAGAGATCCCGGGCATAATGCAAGGGAAAGCTAAACCCGACTACTCCAAATGTGTAGATATTAGTACAAAAGCTGCTCAGAAAGAGATGATTCTACCGGGATTATTGCCGCTAGTGGTTCCTATCCTAGTTGGTTTCATTCTTGGCCCAGCAGCCGTCGCTGGTCTCTTGCTAAGCGCTACAGTCACAGGAACTCTGTTGGCTTTTCAAATGAACACTGGTGGAGCAGCATGGGACAATGCCAAGAAGTTTATCGAAACAGGCATTCATGGAGGGAAGGGATCGGAGGCTCACAAAGCTGCCGTCGTGGGTGACACAGTTGGAGACCCACTCAAGGACACTGCAGGACCGTCGTTGCACGTACTGGTTAAGCTTGTCAATACGGTCTCCCTGACCTTTGGTGCGCTATTCTTACTCTATGTGTTGCTACCGTTCGGTTAGAGCGCAAATATAGATCATAACAGCGCGAAGAATAGATCGTCAGATTCCATTATCTTTCCGCGCAATCCGGAGAGCCTGACCTCGTAGTTCATCCATCACTTCTCGCATCGGTCTTCCCATTGATTCTGAAATTCTTCGAACATCATCGTATTCGGGTTTAGCTTGAATGATTCTGCCCTTGCCATCTGTCGCAATCTTTACTCTAACTCTATGTCGATTATTCCCTAGTTGCATATTCATAATCCTAATAGCTCTTACTGCCACATGTCTTTCGCTACGAAGTACCCGCACGCCAATGGTGCCTGTTTCTTCCATCATCAAACGAGCCAGGTCATCCACTTTATCACCAGTAGCGATGACACGAACGATGTATCCAGGTCGATTTTTCTTCGTGAAGATTGGGATAAAATGTACATCCAGTGCTCCCTCTTGCATTAGGCGATCTAGTGAATGCCCCATAATCTCTCCTGACGCGTCGTCGAGATTTGATTCGATTATGTGAATCTTATCCGAAAGCGGAGCCTCGGCACCAATACCTAATACTAGTCTGAACAAATTTGGGACAGTACCAAGATCTCTTGATCCGAAGCCATGACCAATTCTTACCGGCTTTAGGAGTGGATAAAATTGGACAGAGATAGGGTTCATAGCTGCCATAAGAGCAGCACCAGTGGGAGTAGTCAGCTCACCTATTACTGGACCGCCTTCCATAGTCAGTCCCGCACGGGCAAGGATCGCAACTGTTGCTGGACCAGGATTTGCCAATTTCCCGTGAGAAAATTCCAGAGCTCCACCTCCTACCGCCACGGGTGGAGCATAAAATGTGACATTGCGACAAAGATCAAGGCTCTCCAGGGCAACACAAGTACCAATAATATCCATCAACGTGTCTGCTGATCCTGCCTCGTGTAAATGCACCTGTGATTG
>CEQE01115732.1_pt1 | contig 11131 bp, 6 predicted proteins | sample 356201 | NCBI WGS metagenome assembly CEQE01 (sample SAMEA2619970, study PRJEB7988) | marine metagenome | biome: marine biome (ENVO:00000447); feature: mesopelagic zone (ENVO:00000213) & marine oxygen minimum zone (ENVO:01000065); material: "saline water (ENVO:00002010), including plankton...
CAACTTAGATTTGGCCTTGAGGACGGGCGCAGCCGTACCCTTGAAGAAGTAGGTAAAGAGTTCAATGTAACTAGGGAACGAATCCGTCAGATTGAAGCTAAGGCACTCCGCAAACTACGCCACCCTACCCGCAGCCGAAAGCTAAAAGACTATCTAGAGTGATGAAACTGGGGTAACCCTCCCTATTTTGCCCACCTCTTTTGATTGATGCGAAGTGTCATTTAAAGCGTGTCTGGAATGGAACTTCCCCCTTCAGCCCCCTCCCTTGATCCTTTATCAAGTTAAACGATGGTATTAAGGGCAATCTGCCTGCCTTTCCCAATTTGTCAGCCACGTCCGTACGACCATCGTCTTCCAGTTTTTCCCGTGTAAGCACTCCAAGTTTGATTAGCCTCCCCGCCAGCTCTTCACAGTAATTACATTGCCTACAGTTGTTATCACAAGAGGTAATCGTTTCAAAGAATTTATATTTCTCTAGGCTTTGGTTATTTAGATAAGAACCAAACCTAGAAGTAAACCTCCCTGAGCTAGCACACAATATGTCAATAAGGTCTCCATACCAGCTTTCTTCTAAATATGCTTTTGTGGTCCTAATAACTTTACTCATCCCCTGGCTTCTGCCCACTATCTTAAAAAAGCTGGTTATTTCACTATATTTCTTAGTGTCTTCTGGCCTTATCCAGCCGGATTTCAAAATCTGCGAGTGGTCTTCATGCATCACTTGATTGCAGGCATCAAAGAAACCGGCAGTGTATGGGGTACTCATTGCTAATTCGCGCACCTCTTTTGCTTGATGCGAAGTGTCGTTGAAATGGAACTTTCTAAAGGGGCATTTATGTAAGCAACCCTCATTAACCATCAGCTTTAATTCAAGATTCGTAGCCTCTTTTATCTCTTTAAGCAGCTTTAAATCCCGATTGATATTTACATCAGGCGTTATAACCTTAGCTCCAGCTTTCCTGTAAATTAAAGCCTTCTGTACGGAGTCTATATCGCAAAGTACAGAGGCGCCGATTGTTATAGCTGGAATCCGTCTATTAACCTCCATTATGAATAAGGGATTGGCTATTGTTACCTCTTCTACCCCATGTTCTTCATGCATTTGCCTGATGAATTCCATTGTTGACTTCACGCCCTCCGGAGAGTACCACTCGGTGCCTCCACAGGTTGAGTTAAAAACCAGATTTACCCGTATTCCTTCCTTATGTATTTTATCCACAACATCCGTGAATGCATCAAAATCGGTTTCAGGCATTACTCTTCCAGAGCCAGCATACTCCTCAGGCCCAGAAAGATAAATCTCCCTAATTCTATTTTTACCCAGTCTCTTTAACTTGAGTATTTCTTCTAATGTTTCAGGGTCACCATTGTAGGGAGCGGAAAATTCAAGACCTGCCATATTAACACCACCCATTTCTTAGTCTTACTTTTTTGGCATTCTATTATGAACTAAGAGATTTCGTATGCGACTTTTATCACATTAGCAATATTTTACTTCTAATCCTATTATTTAGCAACTATCAATCTAGATAGCAGTCAAGTCTGTTTCCTGTTTTGAATGGGAGGATTTCAATGGAGTTAATTATATAGGTAGACAAAAAACATAGTTCTAGCGTAAGACCACCCAGATACCGCTTCGTAAGAAACGACGGGAGGCTATAAAGCGTCTCATGGAAATACTGGAGGGATAAGGATATCTACGTCGTCTACTACGTGCCAATTAGTGAGACCTCCGGTAGTTGCCGAAAATCCAATCCCCCCATAAGTTCTATCAATTGTTCCCTCCCATACAATCACCAATTCATCATCAACATATACTTCAATTGTGGAATTGCCAACGACAATCTTGGCAGTATGCCACTTATTATCCTCTGTCCTTGAGTCATCAACATACACTAGGTGGTGACTCCCATCGTCCTTTATCAAAGCAATATGGTTAGATGACGGGTCATCTCGTCCATATCCGTTATTAGAATAGTTATCAAACTCAATCCCATATCCTGGAACTGGTTCTGCTTCCGAAGGTGAGATGCGAATTGAAAATCCTAAATGACCGCCGGCCCCAGGTGTATAATCACTGTGTTTATAAAACATAAACACCATACCGTCGGCACCAGTGCCACCTCCAGCTTTATATCTAAACTTAGCAGTGAATGGTGAGAAAATACTTTGATTTAACCAGGCAATGCCAAGTTGCCAATCTTCGTGCTCTGTGAGAACGACATATTCATTTATAAAATCCCGGTACGCATTACCAATATAAGTCCACATTCCCGTATCAATACTAAAATCATCTACGAATTCTTCACCTATAGGTGTAGGTGCAGACTCTGCCACTGGGTTGCATGCACCAAGAAGCAAAACTGCTACCGATAAGACAACCATAATAGTTTTCTTCTTATACATTGTTACTTGCCCCTCCCCCATCACTTTGTTGCCTACACGTCATATAGTCTAAACAAATCCAGTTGTGTCGTTTCATCTCTTTGCCTCGTCCTCATAGCTGAATTATTTTTGGATGTCCTGACTGTACACCACCAGTGGTGTGAGCACAACTCAGCAAAAGCTACTTTAGCTGGCTTACCCCACCTCTGTCAAGAACCTATTAGAGAAATACCAGAAGGGGTGTTCAAGAGGGGTGAAGCCTTTCTTTCTTTATCTTTATCTTTATCTTTCTCCTCTCCCTTGGGGAACATTGCGAAGCGTAATGGAGTGCCTAAGAGGAGCGTTAGCCCCTCCTCCCTTAATCCTCTTAGTTATGCTAAAATGAGTAAATAAGAACCTTTATCTATAGGAAATTTACAAATGATTCCCGTTAAGCTTAAGATGCACAATTTCATGTGCTACCGGGGTGATGTGCCGCCATTCTCCTTTGCCGGCATCCACACCGCCTGCATCTGCGGCGATAACGGTAATGGCAAGTCAGCCCTGATCGATGCCATCACCTGGGCACTATGGGGACATGCCAGAGCCAAGAGTGATGATGAGCTTATCCACCTTGGTGAGACCAAAATGGAGGTGGAGTTTGACTCCGCTGTCGGCGGACAACTGTATCGTATTATACGAAAGCGTGCCAAGCCAAAGGGGCGAGCCAGAGGAGGACAGAGCAGCCTAGATTTGCTCATAGCTAGCAATGATGGTTTCAAGGTAATCTCTGGTGACAGAATAACCGAGACGCAGCAGAAGCTCACTGCCCTTTTGCATATGGACTACGACACCTTCATCAACAGCGCTTATCTCAGACAGGGTCATGCTGACGAGTTCACCAAGCAGCCCCCAGCCAAGCGTAAGGAAGTGCTGGCTAATATTCTAAGGCTTGCATTCTATGACCAACTTGAAGAACGAGCCAAAGAGTTGGCTAGAGAGCAGCAGTCAAAAAAGACACAACTGGAGACTGCTATTTTTGACATTAGTCAGGAACTAGCCCAAAAGCCAGACCTTGAAGCTGCGCTTTTAAAGATACAGAGTGAGCTGACCCACTTAGAAGATATAACCCGGGAGCAGCAGTTAAAACTAGATCACATGCGGCAAGAAAAGCAATCTCTGGAAAACAAAAAGCTAGAGATGGCTCAGCTTGAGGAATACATAACCGCCACTAGGAGAGAACTAAAGCTCCGTGAAGAAGAAATCAGGCAATACTACTCCTACATCAAAGATTATGAAGAGCTAATAGCCCGGCGTCCAGCTATCGAAAAAGGTTACCACCAACTTAGCCAAGCCAGAAAATTAAATGAAGAACTCAATCATAAACTAGCGCAACTCGTCAAACTCAATGAACGAAAGAGCCAGCTAGAAAAGGCTATCCAGAGGGCTCAAGCAGAACTAAATACTGACCATACTGTGGCTCAGAACAAACTCACTGAACTAGAAGCCATTTCGCAAAGACTTCCCCAGCTTAAGGATGAACTGCAAAAGCTTAAATTATGGCAGCGCCAGTTAACCCAGATGGAAGAAGAACTAGGCCAGAAGAGACAAGCGGGCCAGCAACTGCAAACTAAAGTGTATGAACTTAACTCCAGCCAAAATCGGCTAACGCAGGAGATCAAGGAAATAGCGGAGAAGCTAAACTTGCTTTCTACTCAAATTGACGCCAAGTGCCCGCTATGTGAGACAGAACTGGGTAATGATGGGCTGGAGCTTATTTTGACAAAATATACCGCCGATAGGCAAAAAAAGATTGAATCTCTTAAGTCAAACGAGGCCGCGCTTGGTAGAAAAAAATTAGAGCTCACGGCAGTTGAAAATGAGGTGTTACAGCTGGAGATAGCCTTAAACCAAGATAAGGCATCGCTACAGAGTAAATTCAGCCTCCTCAACAAAGGGCTCACCGAAGCCGAAGAAGCAAGTAGCCGACTGCGCCAAATAAGGAAAGAGTTGGCTGAAATTGAACAGCGGCTAGCCAATAAGAATTTTGCCACTGCTAAGCAAGAGGCCTTAGGTAAGCTTGAAAATGAACTGGTAAGCCTTAACTATAATTCAATCCAGCATGAAGAGGTCCAGAGGCGCCTTAAAACTCTGGAGGACTACGAACAACCTAAGCAACGGCTGACAGAAGCCGACCGGCTTATTGCCCAAGAAAAAGAGGCAGTGGCTAAAGCCGGAGGGGTAGCTAAAGAACTGAGCCATCGCCTAGAGACTAATAACCAGAAAAGACAAAGCTTAGTTAGCAAACTTAACTCTTTGCCTCAGCTGGATAATGCTCTAAGACAGGCTGAAGATGAACACCAAGCGTTTACTGAAAAACAAAGACAAGCTCAGGAGATAGTGGGCAGCGTTAAGGGAAGGCTAGAGCATTTATCTAAGCAAGAAGTGAGAAAGCAAGAAAAGAAAAGACAACTGGTTAAAACTGCTAAAGAAGAAAAGCTCTACAAAGACCTAGCCCAAGCCTTCGGCAAAAAGGGAATTCAGGCGATGCTTATTGAGATGGCGCTACCTGAAATTGAGGCTGAAGCCAACAGGCTGCTGGGGCGCATGACCGACAACAGAATGCACCTCAAAATTGAAGCCCAGCGTACCTCAAAGAAAGGGGATTTACTGGAAACCCTAGATATAAACATTGCTGATGAGCTGGGGACACGAAACTACGAGATGTTCAGTGGTGGTGAGGCCTTCCGCATTAACTTTGCCATTCGCGTTGCCCTGTCCAAGTTGCTGGCCAGGCGAGCCGGAGCGCCACTGCCCACCATGATTATTGATGAAGGCTTTGGCACTCAGGATAGCTACGGCATAGATAAACTTAAAGAAGCCATTCACTCAATCCGTGATGACTTTGACAAGATTCTGGTCATCACCCATATTGAGGAGCTTAAAGATGCCTTTCCGGTTCGCATTAATGTGGTAAAGACACCTCAGGGCTCAACGCTTGAAGTAAGCTAAAAGGCTTATCAAATAAAAGGCAAAGTGAATATCCAAGAGGGGGGAAGCCCCTCTGTCTTAATCTTCTCCCTCCCTTGATAAGAGAGGGGTTCATCCCGAAGGGATAAATGAGGTAGGTCACCTTATAAAACATAAAAAGATGGTGTACTAAATAACTATCTAAGAGAGCTAACCATCTAGGCTCTAGGATTTCTTGCTTTCCACCCTTCCACCCTCGGGAGGCAGATCAACCCCATTAGATTTCCTAACAGAGTTGATAACAGGTTTACAGACCCAACTTATTACTAATCCCCTTCATCGCCCCAATGCCCACTCAATATCCCTAGCCAGCACCCGGCTCAAGTAACGACCGGTAGCTGAAGCCGACTCTCTAGCTATTTCCTCAGGCGTGCCAGTAGCGACGATATAGCCACCTTTATCACCGGCTCCGGGCCCAAGGTCAATAATATAGTCGGCGTTTTTAATAACATCCAAGTGATGCTCAATGATAACCATCGTATTGCCAGCATCAACCAGACGCTGCACCACCCGCAACAAAGCAGCGACATCATTAAAGGCAAGTCCGGTAGTAGGCTCATCAAGAATATAGAGTGTTCTGCCGGTAGAGCGTTTTGACAGTTCGGTGGCCAGCTTCACCCGCTGCGCCTCGCCACCAGAAAGGGTTGGTGCCGGCTGACCCAAGCGGATATAGCCCAACCCGACTTGGTCTAGGGTTTCCAGTTTTCTCTTCACCTTGGGGAAATGCTCAAAGAAAACCAGAGCTTGCTCCACGGCCATATCCAATACTTGGGCAATATTTTTGCCCTTGAACCTAATCTCAAGCACCTCACGGTTATAGCGTTTGCCATGGCACACCTCACATGGAACAGTCACATCAGGCAAGAACTGCATCTCAATCTGGATAAAGCCTTCACCGCGACAGGCTTCACAACGGCCACCTTTTACATTAAATGAAAACCGCCCCGGAGCATAGCCCCTCATCCGAGCCTCAGGAACAGTGGCAAAAAGCTCACGAATTGGGGTAAAGAGTCCGGTATAGGTAGCCGGATTGCTGCGGGGAGTACGCCCAATCGGAGACTGGTTAATATTAATAGCTTTATCAATATACTCCATACCAATAATGCCGTCACAATTGCCAGCCCTTTCTCTGGATCGATATAGGAGCTGTGCCAGCTTCTTATATAAAATATCATCAATAAGGGTGCTCTTGCCACTGCCTGAAACCCCGGTAACACAGACGAGTTTACCCAAAGGAATAGGGATATCTATACTTTTCAGGTTGTTCTGCCGAGCTCCCTTTATTATTATTTCCTCACCGTAGCCGGGACGACGCTCCGGTGGCAACGGAATCTGCTTTGTCCCGTTAAGATAGTGACCGGTTATCGACTCATTAGAGTTCATAATATCACTCAGCGTGCCGGTAGCAACAACCCAGCCACCATGCTCCCCGGCACCAGGCCCCATATCGATAATATAGTCAGCCGCCCGCATCATTGCCTCGTCATGCTCCACAATCAATATAGTGTTGCCTAAATTCCTTAGTCTCTTTAGAGTCTCAATCAAGCGTGAGTCATCGGCCGGGTGCAAACCTACCGTCGGTTCATCACAAATATAAAGGACACCCATCAGCCCGCTACCTATCTGAGTCGCCAAACGGATTCGCTGCGCCTCACCACCAGACAGTGTCGCCGTAGCTCGCTCAAGGGTAAGATAGTCCAGACCAACATTCTCAAGAAAGCCCAAACGGGCCTTAAGCTCCTTAAGAATCTCACGGGCTATCATCTGTTCCCGCTTACTTAGTATCGTCCGCCGTCCACCAAGCGTCTCTACCCACTCCAGAGCCTGAATAACCGACATTGAACTTATGTCAATAATATTGCGGCCACCGATAGTAACGGCTAAAGCTTCCGGCTTAAGCCGCTTACCCTGACAAACGGGACAGGGCGTGGACACCATGTAGCGCTCAATGTTAGAGCGGGAATTCTCGGATTCGGTATCCCGGTAATGCCGCTCCATAGTCGGCACTACTCCCTCAAAACCATTATGCCTCTCCCTGACTCGCCCAAAACGATTACGGTATTTTCTCGACCCCTTCCCCTCACCAAAAAGTATTACGTTCTGCCGTTTCTGATCAAGTTCCATGAAAGGAGTATCTAGGGAGAACCCGTGTCTAGTAGCCACAGATTCTATTCGATAGAAGTACCAAGTATGGAACTGCCAAGGACGAATAGCCCCTTGGTTAACCGATAACTCTTTATTAATCACCAACTCAGGCTCTATCTCCAGTTTGACCCCCAAGCCGGTACAGGCAGGGCAGGCACCGTGAGGGCTATTAAAGCTAAATGTTCTGGGAGCAAGCTCACCCAGACTAACTCCACAGTGGACACAAGCAAAGTGCTCCGAAAATAATAGCTCTTCACCTTGAGCTACAGACACTAGCACCACCCCATCCCCGAGCTTCAAGGCAGTCTCCACCGAATCAGCCAGTCGGCTCTGACCTCCGCTCTGCCCGATTACTAATCTATCCACCACCGCCTCAATAGAATGTTTCTTAAACTTGTCCAGTTGAAAATCACCAGACAGGTCATAAGTCTGCCCATCAACCCGGACCCGGGCATAGCCCGCTTTACGCAGGTCACCAAACACCGTCTGATACTCACCCTTACGGTCCCTTACCAGCGGCGCCAGAATCATAATACGGCTCTTTCTGGGAAGAGCCTGAATAGCATCAACAATCTGCTCTACCGTCTGCATGGTGATTTCCCGCCTACACCGGGGACAGTGTGGATGCCCCACCCGTGCAAAAAGGAGGCGCAGGTAATCATAGGTCTCAGTTACCGTGCCCACCGTAGAACGTGGGTTACGGCTGGCGCCTTTCTGGTCAATGGAAATAGCCGGGCTTAGTCCTTCAATATAATCAACATCAGGCTTTTCCATCCGGCCCAGAAACTGGCGAGCATAAGCCGATAGGGACTCCATGTAACGACGCTGCCCCTCAGCATAGATGGTATCAAACGCCAGCGAACTCTTACCCGAGCCGGAGACGCCGGTAATTACTACCAGCTTATCCCTAGGGATAACCACATCTATATCTTTGAGGTTATGCTCCCTAGCCCCTTTGATAACTATGGCATCTAACGGCACCTGTTCCTCCCAACTATTACTATTTTATCACTAGCCGCTAAAGCACAACAAGCCCATCCCAATGCAAATCAGTACCGCCACTGCCAGAATCGATAGGGAATATTTTAAAAAGAGGTCTTCGTCCCTCTTAGGTGCCCCATTTGAGCCAAACCTAGAAATTCGACTTGGTCTAGGCTATAATAGTTTCCACTAAGGGGCAAAACTTGGATGAACTAAAGGCTAAAGCTTTAATCAAGATAGACACCAGTCGCCGCCAGCTTAAGAACTTGAGCCTGAAAATCCACTCCCACCCGGAGCTGGGTTTTGAGGAGCATTTGGCATCAGCTTGGTTAACCCAATATCTGGAAGAAGCTGGCTTCCTGATAGAACCGGGTATCTGCCAACTACCTACCGCTTTTAGGGCAAGCTATGGCAACGGCAGACCAGCTATCGCCATTCTGGCTGAATATGATGCCCTCCCCCAGCTCGGTCACGCCTGCGGTCATAACCTGATAGCTGGCGCCGCTGTTGGTGCCGCCTTAGCTTCAAAACCGGCTGTTGACCACTTCGACGGCAGTCTCCTTGTCATCGGCACACCAGCCGAGGAACTCTACGGCGGCAAGATAATAATGGCCGAAAAAGGGACATTTGATAATGTGGACATGGTTATGATAGTGCATCCAGGGGCTTATGATACTGCCACCACCAAAACCTTGGCCTGTATTTCGCTTGAGGTTGAATTTTTCGGCCGAGAGGCTCACGCCGCCGCCAACCCTGAGGTAGGTATCAATGCCCTGGAAGCGATGCTGCAATCCTTTAACGCCGTAAACTCACTCAGACAACACACTAAGGACAAAGCCCGTATCCACGGCATTATTACCGATGGTGGTAAGGCGGCTAACATCGTCCCGGCTTACAGTGCTGGAAGTTTCTTAGTACGCGCTACAGATGAAACCTACCTTAAAGAGCTAAAGCAGAAGGTCTTAAACTGCTTTTTGGGGGCCGCCACCGCCAGTGGCGCTCGCCTTAAGTACAAATGGAGCAAGCTCCAATATGCTCCGATGTGTAATAACCTAACAATGGCTCGGCTATTTGCTAAAAATATGCGCTCTCTGGGGCGCAAGATGAAGCTTGCTGACCCCAGCCAGACCTTCGGTTCAACTGATATGGGCAATGTCAGCCAAGTCGTACCCAGTATTCATCCCTTCGTTAGCATAGCTCCAGCAGAAGTGAGTGGCCATTCCTCTGAGTTTACTGCGGCATCTGCCTCCGAGGCAGGCATGAAGGGAATGATTGATGCCACCAAGGCACTAGCACTGACGGTGATTGATTTACTATCCAATCCGGAGACAGTAACTAGAGTCAAAGAAGAGTTTATTAAAATACATGACTATCATGTGTGAGGACACTAAGTTACTACTACCCTTCCTCAATGAGCTGAGGTATAATAAGAAGGATAAGTTGGGCTGGTAACGGCAGTTTTCTTGCCCGCTGGGGAGGCCGCTATAACCTTTGGGAAGAAAATCCAAGAAGCTAAGGGGGAGTAGATGAGGATAGCCGTGGATGCTGATGGTGGCGAATACGCCCCACATGAGATAATTAAAGGGGCTATAGAAGCCGCCAGTGAGTATGGTGTAGATATTACTCTAGTCGGCAAACAAGCCATGCTCCATGTGGTAGCCGGAAAACACCTGAAGAATTTAAACCTTACCACTATTGGAGCCAGTCAAACTATCAGTCCGCACGAACACCCTATAGAAGCGGTGCAAGCTAAGCCACATTCTTCAATAGTGATTGGCACCAACCTAGTAAGGGACGGCCAAGCTGATGCCTTTGTCTCAGCCGGTAATACTGGAGCGGTGTTGTGCGCCGCCCTACTCAACCTGGGGAAGATAACGGGTGTTGAACGCCCGGCACTGGGGAGTATCATTAGCCTCGTCCCCATTGCTCCGGCTCTCCTCATTGATGCTGGTGCCAATGCTGATTGCCGACCAAGCCACCTAGTTCAATTCGCTCAGTTGGGTAACGTCTATGCTAAACATGTTCTCAACATAGAATCACCCCGCATTGCGCTACTCAGCAACGGGGAAGAAGAGACCAAGGGTAACAGTCTCATTCAAAAAAGCCACCAGCTTCTTAAAAAGTCAAACCTGAATTTTATCGGTAATATAGAGGGTAATGACCTAACCCAAAGAACCGCTGATGTCATTGTTACTGATGGTTTCACCGGCAATATAGTAATCAAAACCGTTGAGGGACTAGGTGACTCTTTTATCAAACTGCGACACGCCTTAAGCAGCGCCTATCATCTTCAGGGGCGTGCTCTTCTAGCCGATGTCGGTCTAGGCTTCTTAGTCAAGGGAATGGACTATCGAGAATATGGCGGGGCATGTTTACTAGGAGTAGAGGGCAATATCATTGTCGCTCACGGTCGCTCTCAAGCTAGGGCAATAAAAAATGCCATTGGCCTTGCCAAACGAACTGCAGAACAAGGCATCTGCCAGTTAATTAGAGAGGTGAACCATGAACAAATGGTATGATGTCGTTATTATCGGTGGTGGTCCTGCCGGTCTTACTGCTGGACTCTACACTGCTCGAGCTAAGCAGCGCAGCCTACTTGTAAATAAGGGGG
>CEQE01017448.1_pt1 | contig 11115 bp, 11 predicted proteins | sample 356201 | NCBI WGS metagenome assembly CEQE01 (sample SAMEA2619970, study PRJEB7988) | marine metagenome | biome: marine biome (ENVO:00000447); feature: mesopelagic zone (ENVO:00000213) & marine oxygen minimum zone (ENVO:01000065); material: "saline water (ENVO:00002010), including plankton...
CAGTAGCATAGAGGAAGCCGTTAAGACTTTGGCTTCCAGTGGAGACAAGGCCCGGATCATGGCCGGTGGCACCGACATGTTGGTGCAGATGCGAGCCGGACGTCGGACCGCCCCCCTTGTTGTGAACATCAAGGATATCCCCGAATTGAATGTCGTTTCTTATGACGCCTCCAAAGGCCTCACGTTGGGAGCGGCTGTCCCTTGTTACAAGATTTACCAGGACGCAACACTGGCCAAGGCCTACCCATGTCTGATCGATTCCGCCTCATTGATCGGCGGTATCCAGATTCAAGGCCGGGCCACCATCGGCGGTAATATTTGTAACGCAGCCCCCAGTGGCGACTCGATTCCTTCAGTGATCGCTTTGGGCGGCATCTGCAACATCGCCGGCCCCAACGGGACTCGCGAGCTGCCGGCGGAAGAATTCTGTACCGCTCCCGGCCAGAATGCCCTTCAGAACGGAGAGATTCTGGTTTCCATCTCCATCCCGGCGCCCCAGGCACACTCGGGTGCCAACTACCAGCGTTTCATTCCCCGGAATGAGATGGACATCGCCGTTGCCGGAGTCGGCAGCAGCGTCGTCCTTGACGGTTCTGGACAGAACTTCGTCTCGGCCCGCATCGCCCTATCATCCGTGGCACCCACACCGGTGTTCGCCAAGGAAGCCGGTGACAACCTGGCCGGAAAGGCAGTATCCGAAGAGGCCATCCAAGAAGCATCCGAGTTGGCCCAAGCCGCTGCCAAACCCATCAGCGACATGCGCGGGACCATCCGCCAACGCACCCACCTGATCGGTGTATTGACCCGCCGCACCCTCAACAACGCCATCGAACGAGCTAGGGGAGGATAACAATGCCCGGAGTTACTCAAGTACAGACAACTTTGAACGGTGAGGTCATCAATTTTCTGTGTGAGCCTCGCCAGAGCCTACTGGAAGTCCTGAGGGACGTCCTGGGCATGACCGGCACCAAAGAAGGATGCAACGACGGCAACTGTGGCGCCTGCACCATCATCCTGGATGGCAGGATCGTTGACTCGTGCCTGGTTCTGGGCGTTGAAGCCGAGGGCAAGGACATCACGACCATCGAGGGTATGGCTTCTCCCGAGGGCCTGCACCCGCTGCAACAGTCTTTCCTGGAGAATGCCGCCCTTCAGTGCGGCATCTGCACCCCTGGTTTCCTGCTGGCTTCTAAGAGCCTGTTGGACCAGGAGCCCGATGCCACCGAACCCCGTATCCGTCACTGGCTGGCAGGCAACCTCTGCCGCTGCACCGGCTATGACAAGATCGTCCGGGCCGTGCTTCAGGTAAGTAAGGCCAAATAACCGGCGTCCACCATTGGCATTCAACCGGAGCTCTCCGATGAAAATTAAGGGCTCCGGTTTTATTTTATGCCGGGTTTGTTCTCCGGTTTAATTCTATGGAGGTAGTTGAAATATGACCTCGAACCAAGTTCTCTCGGAAGTCGAATTTGACGTTGTCGGCACCCGCCCGGTGCGGCCCGACGGCGTGGACAAAGTTACCGGCCGGGCCCGGTACGGTGATGACACCAATCTGACCGGGACGCTGCGAGCAAAAGTCCTACGCAGCCCCCACCCTCACGCCCGGATCAAGTCGATAGACACCAGCAAAGCCGAGGCGTTCCCCGGCGTGCGGGCCGTGATTACGGCCAAAGACCTGCCCTTCGCCTCTCTGTCGAAAGACGACTTGGGCGGAGAATACACTTCGCTCAAATGGGCTTCGGACCACTTGATGGCCAGCGACAAAACGCTGTTCAGAGGCCATCCAGTAGCTGCGGTCGCCGCGGTGAACGCTCACGTGGCCGAGGAAGCAATGGCCCTGATCAAAGTCGACTACGAAGTACTGGAGTCAGTCACCGATGTCCGCGAGGCCATGAAAGACGGTGCCCCATTGATTCACGAGGACCTTCGCACCAACGATATGGGCGAGACCGGTGACAAACCGACCAACATCGCCACCCATATGAGCTATGCCACGGGCGATATCCAGAAAGGCTTCGCCGAGGCGGACCTGGTGTTGGAAAAGGAATACACCACTTCTACCGTCCACCAGGGCTACATCGAGCCCCACAACACCACCGCATTTTGGAACTCTGACGGCCAACTGAATCTCTGGACCAGCACCCAAGGGAGCTTCCAGGTCCGAGGCACAGTTGCCAACATCCTGCGCCTGCCCGTTTCACAGATCAAAGTTACACCGATGGAGATTGGCGGCGGCTTCGGCGGCAAGATCACTGCCTACCTGGACGCCATATGCGCGGTGCTTTCCAAAAAATGCGGCGCGCCTGTCAAGGCTTTGATGACCCGGACAGAGGTCTTCGAAGCGTCCGGTCCCGCCCCCGCTTCCTGGATGCGGGTCAAGATTGGAGTCCAAAACAATGGCAGGATGACCGCAGTTGAAACCGAGATGGCCATGGACGCCGGCGCCTATCCCGGATCGCCGGTCATGCAAGCCATTGTCTGCGCCTTTGCCTGCTACGACGTAGAGAACGGCAAGATCGACGGCTACGACGTGGTCGACAACAAGCCCAAAACCGCTGCCTACCGCGCTCCCGGTTCGCCCCAAGCGGCTTTTGCGGTAGAGACGCTGATCGATGAAATATGCGGTGAGCTGAAGATGGACCCCATCGAATTCCGTCTGTTGAACGCGGCCAAGGAAGGCACCCGTCGCATCGAGGGCTTGGTCGCCCGGCGCATCGGCTTGGTGGAATGCCTAGAGGCCGCCCGTGACCATGACCATTACAAGTCCAAGCTTGGCACCGGCGAGGGCCGGGGCGTGGCCTGTGGCTACTGGCCCAACCGTGGCTTCCAGTCCAGCGTGGTGATGACCGTCAACTACGACGGCGTCGTCAGCCTGATCATGGGATCGGTGGACATCGGCGGCACTAGGGCATCCATAGCCCAGCAGACCGCTGAGACCCTGGGAATAGCCTACGAGGACGTCAAACCAACTGTGGTGGACACCGACTCTATCGGCTACACCTTCATCACCGGCGGTAGCCGGACTTCCTTCGCCACCGGCTTGGCAGCCATCAATGCGGCTGAAGACGTGAAGAGCCAGATGATCTCCCGGGCCGCCAAGATCTGGGACACCAAAGAGGAAGACATCGAATACGTGGCCGGCATCGTCAGCCACAAGTCGGACGAGGAACTCAAGTTCTCCTTCAAGGACTTGGCTCGCCAACTGGCGTCCACCGGCGGTTCCATCTCAGGCCGGTCGAACGTTGACCCCACGGGTGAGGGCAACGGTTACGCCGTCCATCTCGCCAACGTGGTGGTTGACCCGGACACCGGCAAGACCGACGTCACCCGGTTCACCGCGATCCAAGACGTCGGCAAGGCCGTCCACCCCAGCTATGTAGAAGGACAAATGCAGGGCGGGGCGGTCCAGGGCATCGGTTGGGCGTTGAATGAAGAGTACTTCTACAACGACTCGGGCCAGATGATGAACCCGACGTTCTTAGATTACCGTATGCCCACAACATTAGACCTGCCGATGATCGACACCGTGATCGTCGAGGTTGCCAACCCCGGTCATCCTTATGGTGTGCGTGGGGTCGGAGAGGCAGCGATCTGCCCGCCCATGGCCGCCGTCGGCAACGCGGTTAGCGGCGCAACCGGTAACCGGATGCGCAGCCTGCCCATGACCCCCGGCAAGATCCTGGAAGCTAGTTGGGAGGACGGCACGAGCTAACCCAGCGTCCAATTAAGCACCTAAAAACCGCCCTTCCTGGCATGTTATCGGGAGGGGCGGTGTTATTTTTGAAGACCGTTAGATTGCTGGCCACAAATGGTCTTGATGCGCTTGTGTCTTTCCAATGAAGGCTGGAATACAGCATGCTCCTAGAATATGCTGGGCTAATTCAACCAATTTGGATTCCTGCTTTCGCAGGGATGATGGTGGGAAGAGAAAACCCCTCCTTTGATGAAGCGGGACCGAGAGGTATTTTGGCATCCCGACTGGGCCTTTTGGGGTTGACAACCTCCCTGCCATATCAGAACCTGGATATGGCAGACCTAATCAGGCCGCTATGTTTATCAGCTTGGAAAAGGACACCGGAATTTGGCCAAGATATTCATCCCAACCATGCTCCAGTCCCTAACGGTAGGAATCAAACGGGTCGAGATGGAAGCACGGAATATCCGTCATGTCATAGAACAATTGGACGAGATGTTCCCTGGCATCAAAGACCGCCTGGTTGAAAACGGCGAGATCCGGCCTAACCTGGCCATTGCCATCGACGGTGACGTGGCGATCATGGGGATGCTGGAGAAAGTTGGTGAAAATAGTGAAGTCCACTTTGTCCCAGCCATCGGCGGCGGGCAAATTTAATCGCGATGTTCATTGATCGGCTCGAATACCGACACTTACAATTACAGATTGTGCCGGCTTAGCAACCAAGTTGCGGAGCAGGCATGAACGAACGGAAGGATAATTGATATGAATGCCAAATCCCGGGTAGAGAACCCGGTTTCGGCTGGAGGCGTTGTCTACCAGATTAACGGCGGCCGGCTGGAGACCGTGCTTTGCGGCCGCAGTCAGCCGGTGCGCTGGAGCCTGGCCAAGGGCACTCCGGACGAAGGCGAAACTATGGAACAGACGGCTCTGCGGGAGGTTCGGGAGGAAACCGGACTGGAAGTGGAGATCGACGGCTCACTGGGCAGTATCGATTATTGGTTCGCCGATCGCCGTAACGATGTCCGTTATCATAAAACAGTATATTTCTATCTGATGGTGCCAGTAGGCGGTGCCATCGACCAGCACGACCCTGAGTTCGATGTGGTCCAATGGTTCGACGCAGAAGATGCGCTGAAGAACTTGGCCTACGCCAATGAGGTGAATGTGCTGCAACGGGCGTTGGACCTGATAGCTGTGAGAAACGGGGCCAACTCGAGAGAGAGGACCTAATTCGATGGCAGTTCAGGGGGGAGATCCTGCAGCGGAATTGAAAGGCGCCAGGATCGTCCTGCGCGACAAACGCTTCGAAGACGCCGAGAACGACTACCGGTGGCGTAGCGATCCGGAACTGGCGCGTTTGGACGCCGCCATTCCTCTGACCATGTCCTTCGAGCGTTACTTAAAGCTATTTGAAGACCAGATGAAGTACCCCACGCCTGGCTCCCACCATTACTCCATCGAAACTCTCGACGGCCTGTTCATTGGCAACTGTATGTATTACGACCTGGACACGGTCAATCGGGAAGCCGAACTGGGGATCGTTATAGGTGACCGCGATTATTGGAGCGACGGCTACGGCTACGACGCGGTGACCACGCTGCTAGAGCACATGTTCACGACCCGCGAATTGAAGCGGGTCTACCTGCACACGCTGGAGTGGAACGGCCGGGCCCAGAAGAGTTTCTCCAAGAGCGGTTTCAACCAGGTGAGAGCCGTTCGGCGGATGGCCCACGACTTCATCCTGATGGATGTGCTTCGGGACGATTGGTTTGAGACGCGCGAAGAGCGCTTGGCAGCTCGCTTCAGAGACTCTAGCGACACCGGGAGCCAGGGTTCCCCGCCCAGCCAGACGACTGCCGATTAACTTGCGGCTCCCACGGCTTCAGCCAGGTCGACCGCCCCGGTGTACAGCGCCCTCCCCACGATCACTCCCTCAACCCCCGTAGGCAGCAGTTCTTTGATGTGCTGCACGGATGCAACGCCCCCCGACGCCAGCACCGCCAGACCCGATTCTTCCGCCAACAACGTGTTGCCTTCAAAATCAGGTCCGGTCAATGCGCCGTCCCGCGCGATGTCGGTGTAGAGCAATCTGACTACACCGATGTCGGCCATCTGGTTGGCCAATTCCAGGACCGTGACGTTGCTGGACTCTTTCCATCCTTGCAATGCGACCAGTCCGTCTTTTGCGTCCACCGATATCACCACCCGCTGCCTGCCATGTGTCTTACAGACCTCCACGACCATATCCGGGTCGCGCACTGCGGCAGTGCCAATCACGACCCGGTCGACACCGACCTCAAGCCAGGCATCGGCGGCCGCGATGTCCCGGATGCCGCCGCCCACTTGGATCGGGATGTCCAGTGCGCGGACAATGGCCGAGATAATGTCCAGGTGCGTCGGTTTACCTTGGATGGCGCCGTCGAGGTCAACCACGTGCAAACGATGAGCGCCTTGCTCCTGCCACGACAGCGCCATGGCCAACGGGTCATCGGAGAAGACCGTCTCCTGGTTGAAATCACCCTGAAAGAGACGCACGCAGCGGCCGTCTTTTAGGTCTATAGCGGGGATTACTTCCATAAATATTCAAATATTCCTAATGAGATTCGGGACGAAACTCAGCGGGTGCTAGCCATCCCGATAAAATTCTTGTAGAACCGCAGTCCGACCGGGCCGCTCTTCTCCGGGTGGAACTGGGTGGCTACCAGGTTATCCTTGGCGTATATGCTGCAGAATGGGATGCCGTACTCAGTTGTCCCTCCGACTCCCTCTAGGTCCACCGGCGCGGCGTAATAGCTGTGCACGAAGTAGAAGAAGCTGTCCTGGGGGATGCCGGCCAGCACCGGGTGTTGGCTGTTGAACTTGACGCTGTTCCAGCCCATGTGGGGTACTTTCAGTCCGGGCGGCAGGAGTTTGGCTTCGCCTTGCACCAATCCCAGACATGGCGCGTCGCCCTCTTCGGTCCGGTCCATCAACAATTGCAGGCCCAGGCAGACGCCCAAGAACGGTTTGCCGGATGCGATGTAGTCTCGGATGGAGCCAACGAGTTTGCGTTGGTTGAGGGCGTTCATCGCAGCGGGCCCTGAGCCAACGCCAGGGAGGATCATGGCGTCAGCGTCGTCGAACTCTGCTGCGTCGCCGGTGACCAGGGGATTCACTCCCTGTGACTCTAACGCTCGCGAAACACTGCGCAGGTTCCCCGAATCGTAATCGATAACCACCAATTTCATTTCGTTTTCCGTTCTATCCCTAGATGGACTGGTGTTTAGGAATTTGCCGCCCAAACCTGTTCGTGGTGAGCCCCTCCGAACCATTGTTTGTGATAAGCCATCTTTTCCGGGCAGACCATGGCTGATGCGCATCCTTCGACGTAGCTCAGGACCAACGGATTGGGAACTAACTGTCTCTAATTAAGTAGCCCGCTCAATCGGTATGTCCCGGTCTTCGTAGCGGGCCAAAACGAATAGCAGGTCACCCAGCCGGTTGAGGTAGGTCATGATCAGGCCGTTGCTTAGCATGCCTTGCTCGGCCACGGCTACCACCCGGCGCTCGGCGGTCCGAATAACACAGCGGGCCAGGTCGATGGCAGCCGACGCCTGAGAGCCACCGGGCAGGATGAACACCGCGGGCATCTCGAACTCCTCTTCTAAGGAGTCGATGGCCGCTTCCAGGGATTCCACCATCTCTTCGGTAACGGGTGTGAAATGCTGCTGGAACAGTTCGTATTTGCCGGGGTCGGTTGCCAATTCGGCGGCGATGGTGAACAGTTCCCGCTGCAGTTGGCGTAGCATATCGTTCACCTTGGGCTGAGTGGTGAAAGCCCTGGCCATACCCATGACCGAGACAGCCTCGTCGGTGATGCCGTAGGCCTCGGTGTTAGGGCTGTTCTTGGAGACCCTGCCTCCGTAGAGCAGGCTAGTCTCGCCGGAGTCGCCAAACTTGGTGTAAACCTTTTTCCGGTAGTGGCCTGAAGTTTCTGAAGCGGAAGAAGACACGCGCGGCACCTTCGAAATAACGGGTTATTGGACGTCGCCAACCGGCAATTATCGGGCGGAAATCAGCCGATAATGACAGGCTATCGGCAGCCTAAATTGTAGCACAGGGGGTTGAGCGAAGGCGAAGGGAGGACGCGTTATTTCGTTGGCTTGGATGCTCCCAATAACTCGATCGAAGGTTGGGCAAACAGGACCGAGACGCCGCCAGTGGCGAAATCTGACATGTCGCTGGCCATGGCCTGGCCGGCCGCGGAATTTAGGCCTTTTTGCAAGCTGTCTTCAGAATCGAACTGCAGGAAAACGATCAGGTAGTAAGGCAAGCCTCCGCGGGCCGCACCCGCTATCCGATTGATCTCGACATTTTCAACATTGGTTATCGCCCGAAGAAGTCGGCTGAAGTTAACTTTGAAATATGAATAGATGGCTTCTGGTTCGACAGAGTTGGCGAACAGGATCAGTATGTTTTGCAATCGATTTCCACATAGCCCAGGCAGGCCCGCCGTTTCTTCGGCGGGCCTGCCTGGGCAAGGCGACACTTTTAACTCTTTCTTACTTTGGACGTAATGTTGTTGGAATAAGCGACCATGCCATGAACAGGGGAGTAGTCTATCGACCTCTGGTCAGCGCTGTGGTCACCTTTGACCTTTACTTCGCAACTGATGTTGGGGATACGGGCGGAGTGCTGATCGAGGCCTTTGACCTCGAAAAATGCTGGGGTCGATGTCGGCCTTGATGATGATCTCCATTCCTTCAAGGTCGACCCCATTGCGAGGCGCATCAGAGCGATTCTGTTGCTCAGGCAGGCTTCCATGGTGCCCACGACCATCTCTACGGGCTCGATACGGTCGGTGGGCCCCTCGAGAAACCGACGGCTTCCTTGACCTCCTCCCAAGCTCCGTAGGAAAAGGGATACCGGCGGGCGTCGCGGTCGAACTTCTGTTCACCCAGGGTGAAAGGGCCTATGTGGATGGTGTTTCGCCCGGAGTGACCTTGGACCTGGCCTCCAGGCCCAAGGTCACTGGGTTCTCATTCAGAGAAGATCGAAATACTTCCAAGGTGTCTAGGTCCATGCCTTTAACGAATGCCATGTTTTCCACCGTCGATTCAATTCTAATTTGAGATTCCCTCGTTTTACTGAGTTGCTGGTTTATGAATAATGATTCATCGGTACGGGCTAGGCGCCACATAAACGGGCCAGACGCATTATACTAATCACCACTCTAAGCGAGGTGCGATGCTATGCCGCCGGAAGTGCGGGTTATCGGTATTGAGGGGATGCCCGAGTTTAACGACGGCGACGACCTGGCCGGGCCGATGATGGAAGCCGCCGAGGCCCAGGGCACGCCGATAGAAGAAAGAGACATCCTGGTGGTGACTCAGAAGATCATCTCCAAAGTTGAAGGCAAGGTTGTCAAGATTAGCGACGTTGAAGCTTCTCCTTTAGCCATCGCCATCACGGAAGGCCACCGCCGGGACCCGCGGCATACTGAATGGGTGCTCAGGGAATCCAAACGCATCGTGCGCATGGACCGTGGGGTAATCATCTCCGAGACCAAGCACGGTTTCTACTGCGCCAACGCCGGCATCGACGCTTCCAACATACCTGGCAACGACACCCTGGCGTTGCTGCCGGACGACTCCGACGCCTCGGCCCGGGGCATCCGCCAAGCGGTTAAAGACCGCCTGGGCATTGTGGTCGCGGTTATCGTCTCGGACACCTTTGGCCGGCCCTGGCGCAATGCCGCAACCGACGTGGCCATCGGCGTCGCCGGTATCGACCCCATACACAGCTACGTGGGCCAGATGGACAGTCACGGCCATGAGATGTTCACCACTGAGATCGCCGTTGGCGACGAATTGGCCGCCGCCGGAGAACTGGTAAGCGGCAAGGTGGACGGCGTACCCGTGAGCATAGTCCGGGGCTACCAGTACACTCCGATGGAGGACGCCAGCATCCAGCGCATCCTGCGGGGCTCTGAGAAAGACCTGTTCAGGTAGAGGGCATCCTCGTCCAAGTCCGCTCGGCCCCATTGTCATTCCGAGGCGTGAGCCGAGGAATCTCGTTGCGACTAGAACTACACAGTCGAGAGCAAAGAGACCCCTCGCTCCACTCGGGGTGGCAGGCTTGGGAGATGGAACCTAAGTGCCCTAAGAAGAATCTCAGTGAGTGTCCTCATTGAAGAACAGGGGCAGTTGCTGTATGTGTGGCGTCTCTAGTTCAGAATCATCTCCGAAGTTGGCCATGCCGACACCCAGCAGACGGAAGGTGCGGCCCGGCTCAAGTTCCGCCACCAACAGCGACCAGGCCGCCTCTTTGATCGGTTCTTCGTCGCTGGTGTGATAGGGCAGAGTGAATTGCCGAGTGAACGTGGTGAAGTCGGCAAGACGCAGCTTCAGCTTTACCGTCCGGCCTTTTAGACCGTTTCGCTCCAGCGAGTGGGCCACACGCACAGCCTTGCGTTCCACCACGTCTCTAAGCTCAGCCTCATCGCCGATGTCATTGGTGAAGGTGGTTTCGGAAGATATCGATTTGCTGACGCCGTGGACGTGCACCGCCTCGACGTCCCGGCCCAGGGACTTGTCGCGGACGCTTTCGGCGCGCTTACCAAACATACTGGCGAACCACTCCAGGGGTTGATCGGCCAACTGGCCAATGGTTTCGATGTTCTCCCGGTGCAGCCGTTCGGCGGTCTTGGGGCCGATACCCCACAGCTTGTTCACAGCCAAAGGCGCCAAGAAGGCTTCCTCATCGCCGGGCTGGACCACCACCAAACCATCGGGCTTGTCCAGGTCAGAGCCGATCTTGGCGATAGTCTTACAGGTGCCAACCCCCACGGAAACGATCAGCCCGGTCTTCTCGAAGATGCGGCGTTTCAGGTCCAGCGCGACGGCCAACGGCTTTTCGCCTGCCTCCACGACATCGGTGATATCAAGGTAGGCCTCGTCCATCGAGAGGGGTTCCACCAAGTCGGTGAGGTCCCGAAAGATGCTCATGACCTCGCCCGACTTCTCTTTGTAGCGGCTAAATCTGGGGGGTACGATGATACCCTGAGGGCACCGGTGCACGGCTGTGCGCATGGGCATGGCGGAATGCACGCCGAATTCCCTTGCTTCATAGGACGCAGTGGCGACCACTCCCCTGTTCTCTGGTCGGCCGCCGACCAGTATCGGCTTGCCCACCAGGTCCGGGTTGTCCAACTGCTCTACAGCGGCGTAGAAGGCGTCCAGGTCGGCGTGGATGATATGACGCAAAGCCCAAAACCTCGAACATCGGGAATCCAGACGTTCTATCCTCTCAGTTTCTAGTAATCCTATTTTACTGCGTTTGACGGCACGGGTCAGCCAGGCGGTTACAGGTGGGTGCCTCGGAATACGGGCGAAAAGAACGATTCTTACCAAGTTCTCACAGCAAAATGCGGCGTCAGC
>CEQE01106284.1_pt1 | contig 11109 bp, 11 predicted proteins | sample 356201 | NCBI WGS metagenome assembly CEQE01 (sample SAMEA2619970, study PRJEB7988) | marine metagenome | biome: marine biome (ENVO:00000447); feature: mesopelagic zone (ENVO:00000213) & marine oxygen minimum zone (ENVO:01000065); material: "saline water (ENVO:00002010), including plankton...
AATAAATGCCCCACCCGAAACAAAAGGATCATGTTCGGGTGCGCCCCAGCGGTCGATTATTTCATCTTGGATGAGCTGAGGCAAAGAGGCAAAAAAATCCAGGTAATCGCTGATGGCATAGACCTCACCCCCTTGCCGCACGCCCGCTGCATTGGTCGGGCCCGCCAGCAATTGATCCATGATATCTTTGCTGGTCATCGGCGCAGTATTTCCTAGCGCATAGCCTTCCTGCATCATGCGCTTAAAAGCCGCCGCAACACCGGCGGGTGTATCGAGCCCTACCCCATTGCCAAGCCGGCCATCCTTGTTGGGATAATTCGCAACGACGATTGCGACGCGGCGGTCACTCGCCTGGGTCTGGCGGAGGCGCGTCCAGGACGCCGCCAGTTCAGCGACAAAATCAACGCGGGACGGCACGGGTTCATGCTTAATCACTGCCACTTCGGTCGCATCATCAAACTGGATGCTCTTTTTGAAAGAGATCGCGCGGCTGATAAGCCGGCCATCAACTTCCGGCAGCGCGACATTCATCGCCAAGTCTTTCGGCGCCAGCCCACGGGTGCCGTCTGCCCACTCCTCTTGCGTACCGCCCGATAGGATCACCTGCATAACGGGACAGTCTGCATCGGTGAACGGTGTTTCGATACGATCTCCTCCCGGCGACGACACAGCAAAACCGGTGGCGTTCAAAATAACGTCCGGCGAGGTTTCCGCAAACAACGCTTTGACGATCTCCGCCGAGGTCGGGTCTTTGAGACTGCCAACAAAGATCGGCAGCGGATTGATGCCTTTGGCTTGCAAGCCATTAATCAGCGCATCAATCGGTGCGAGGTCCGAAGTTTGCAACAAGGCCCGGTAAAAAACGATGGCATTAACAGGCTCGCCGTCCTGCCAGTGGCTTTTGATATTTTCGAGATCGGGCAAGACATCTCCCGGCCAATAGAGCCCGGCTCGCACCAACGGCACTGGCTCAATCCACTCCCGCTCGTCGCCAATTATAGAGCTCGCATAGTTCAATAGATTTCGGATATTGCCGGCGCCGCTTTGGGCGCAATATTGCCAAATACGATGGCAGACTTCAGGGCCAAGAGTGGACTGTTCAGTCAGCTCCGGGTCGGGGGTATCATCACCCGGCACGACGGCGAGCTGAATATCGTTTTGCAAACAAGTCTCTCGGATTTGCTCGATGCCATAGGGCCAATAACCCAGTCCGCCGAGCAGCCTAACAATCACCAGCTTCGCCGAGGCTTGATTAGGGGGGGCGATGGTGTTCTCGACATAAACATCGACCGACATATTGTGGCTGAGTTGCATCAAATTGGCGAGCCTGAGGGACGGGTACGCATCTAACCGATGCTGTTCGGCTAGGATGGCGAGATCGCTGGCCGCCGCCGACAGAAAGACAATATCGCCGGGCGATTGACCGAGATCGACAGCTTCCGAACCGTCGCTGATTTCGCCTGGCTGGGTGACGAGAAGATGCATGTCGTCCCTTTACCCCTTGCTCACTTTAGTCCTGCAATATGGCTTCAACGGCAGAGCGGTCGAAGCCTTGGAGGCCGATAATGACCAACTGTCCGGTCTGGGTTTCATCACCCGCCCAGGGCCGGTCATAATAATGCTCAACCCGTTCGCCGACCCCCTGCACGATTAACCGCGCCCGTTTATCCGCAATCGCCAAAGCCCCTTTGATCCTAAGCACGCCTTCCTGGGTCAGCGCCTGTTTAATCCGCTCGATAACAGCGCCGGGTTCTGAAGCGACATCAATGCCAATCGTGAAGGTGTCAAAATCATCGTGCTCGTGTTCCTCTTCATCATCATGGCAGGAAGGCCGGGCATCAACATCGTCTTCTACTGCCGCATCGAGTCCTAAGATTATGCCCGGATCAAGCCGGCCATGTATAGCTGGGATGGCCTCCACGGACGTGCGCGCTTCTTCATTGATAAGGTTCAGCACGCCTTCCAATTCGGCTGCTTCCATCATGTCGGATTTGCTGACGATTACCATATCGGCACAGGCCAGCTGATCGCCAAACACTTCTTCCAGTGGATTTTCATGATCAAGCGTCGGATCGGCTTCCCACTGCTTTTTGATCAGTTCCGGATCTTCAGCAAACAGACCTGATTTGACCGCAGGGCCATCAACGACGGTGATGACGCCATCCACCGTGGTCCGGGACCGTACTTCCGGCCATTGAAAGGCTTTGACCAGCGGTTTGGGCAGAGCCAATCCAGAAGTCTCGATGACGATATGATCCGGGCGGTCTTCCCGATCCAGCAGGGTTTCGAGCGTCGGGATAAAATCATCGGCAACCGTGCAGCAGATGCAGCCATTGGTCAGCTCCACCACATCATCTTCGCTGCAGGTTTCATCACCGCAGCCTTTGAGGATATCGCCATCAATGCCAAGGTCACCGAACTCATTGATGATCAGCGCGAGCTTCCGACCGTTGGCATTTTCCAGCATATGCCGGATCAGGCTGGTTTTACCAGCGCCTAAAAAGCCGGTGATCACGGTAACAGGTGTTTTTGCTGCAAGAGCCATTTCTATTTATTTCCTATTTTAGTTTTTGCGCTATGCCAGCTGTCACGAGAACAACATTTTCCGCCGCAGCCGCAATTTTCTGGTTCATCAAACCGGCGCAATCGGCAAACCGGCGCGCCAGAGCATTATCCGGAACAATACCCTGCCCGACTTCGTTAGAAACAAAGATGACCGGGTAATCGAGATCTTCGACCAAGGCGCAGAGACCATCAATCTCGGCATCAATATTTTTTTCAAGCGCCATAAGATTGGAGAGCCAGAGCGTTAAACAATCGACCAGCGCCGGTTTGCCCCGGCCTTTGATCGACAGCAATGCATGCTGGAGCAAAATCGGCTCTTCCAAAGTTTGCCACTCATCGCCACGCCGTGCCTTATGGGCGGCAATGCGGGCCTTCATTTCGTCATCAAGCGCTTCCGAAGTTGCGATGTAAAAACCACCACCAGCATTTTCGATGATACTTTCGGCAAAGACGCTTTTACCCGAGCGCGCGCCACCGAGCACCAAAGAAAATCCAGCTTGTTGAAGGTTGATGAGATCACTCATTTAAAACGCAGTCCTCCTCCCCGAGGTTTGTTCAGTTTATCATACCGTTGGAGAGGTCTCCTGGCTGAGGCTTGTGATTTGATCCGACCTTCCCAGCAATATCGCCAGTGGCTGCTTATTAAAAGCTTGGATCAAATCCGTCCGTCACAGTTGCGGGGGCAGCACCGGATTTACACCGACTTCCCTGTTCCAACGACACAGCGGACGCTATCATTTTGACCCCGGGATGGCAAAGCATTTACAGATTGAGACCCATAACCCGCCAGCTCGGCCCGTCGTCTTCGTCATACAGGCAATCGATGCGGGTCAGCGACAATGTATCAATCTGAACCGAGAGGGCGGATTTGGCAAAGAGGTTCAGCGCCACCGCCACGGCTGAGCGGATCGAGCCGGCATGAGCAACAGCTATGATATCTCTGCCTTGATATTCAAGAGTGAGATCAGCCACGGCATCTGAGACCCGGTCCATCAAATGAACAACGCTTTCACCACCGGGTGGCGCTTGGGTGGTGTAATCCTCCCAAAACGCCCGGGCTTCGGCTTTATCCATAGTGTCCCAGGCCTTGCCGTTCCACTCGCCGAAATTCTGCTCCATCAGGCCGGGGACCGCGCGGCAATCCTTGCCACCCAAAGCTGCCGCGGTTTGAACAGTACGGTTGAGCCCGCTGGTCAGCCAAACCGCATCTTCAGGCAAGCTAAGGCGGCGCGCATCAATTGCCACCTGATCCGAGAGATCAGCGTCGACTTCATCTTGACCATGAATAATACCGGGTGAGCCGGCGGAAGGTGCGTGACGTACCCACCACCATCTAGTTGTGATCATTCAAGGCCCACCATAACTATTGCCAGCAGAATTGTCGTCTCGGCAATCTGTTGGGAGGCGCCTAAAACATCTCCCGTCTGTCCGCCGATGCGCGTGGCGACAAAATAGATAAACAAGCCTGTCACCAATACGGCGAAGCCCAAGGAGACAATGCTGGTGCGAAACCCGAGCAGGAAGAGCAGAAAAGCGACGCCAATCAGAATGGCGACAATTGCCCGGTCAAAGCTTGGCTTGCCGGCACCGGCGCTTAAGCCGTCCTCTCTGGCGACCGGTATATAATGCATAATGCCCGGCAAAGCAGCCCGCGACGCTGTTGCCGCTGCGATGAGGGCATAAATGGCAGCATCTATGCCAATTTCGGTTATTTCGGTTAGGGCAGCCCAACGCAGACCAAAACTGAACAGCAACGCCATAACGCCGTAGCTGCCGATCTGACTGTCCCGCATTATCGACAACTTTTGCTCCCGGGTAGTACCGCCGCCGATTCCGTCGAATGTATCGGCAAGCCCGTCTTCATGGAGAGCGCCTGTTATCCCGGTCATGGCCAATAGGGAAAATAGCGCTAATATTACAGAAGGAAAATCAAACCAGCTGCCAACCCACAGCACGAGACCAGCAATCAAACCAATCAATGCACCGACAATCGGGAAAAAACGTGAGGCCTCGGCAATCGAGAAATCCTCTGGTGCCGCACCAATGTAGACCGGTAGTCGCGTCAACACGCCAAGACAGATTCTAAGATCAGCGAACCAGCCTTGTTTATCGACCTTGCTTTTCATCCGGCCGAAGAAATCTTCCTCGTCCGGCGAATCATCAGAATCAATATCCGACTCTAGACCTTCGTCCTGATCCTCGGTGTCTAAATCTTCCTTTTTATCGGCCAATTTCAGCCCCTAACTCTTTTTTGCTTTCGTGTCAGCGCCTAGCATTATATGACAAGCCATCACTAATCTAGAATATCATGGGATGCGACATGGAACAAAAGCCAATTACCTCTCTGGATGCAATTCGGGAGCTTATTCAATCTTTTCCGGGACCGGATGAGGACGCTATTGCAGCAACTCGTGCCCGCGAACCAAACCTCACCAAACCGCAAGGCTCTTTAGGCCGCCTGGAAGAACTGGCCGAATGGCTGGCTGGCTGGCAGGGCAAACATCCACCGAAAATCGATCTGCCGCGAGTCATTGTTTTTGCCGGATCGCACGGTGTCACCGCGCAGGGGGTCTCTGCCTTTCCAGACGAAGTGAACCATCAAATGGTGGCGAATTTTCAAGGCGGGGGTGCCGCGATCAACCAACTTTGCAAAGTGCAGGATGCTGAACTGAACGTCATGGAAGCAGCCCTCGAAATTCCGACCCGCGATTTTTCGCAAGAACCCGCAATGGATGATGCCGATTGCGCTGAAGCGGTTGCTTTCGGCATGTCCGGCCCGGATGTCGGTCTTGATGTGTTGTGCCTTGGTGAAATGGGGATTGGCAACACAACGGCCTCAGCAGCGATCTGCCATGCGCTTTATGGCGGCGACGCTGCCCACTGGGTTGGTCCCGGCACCGGCGTTGAGGGCGATGCGCTCGCCAACAAAATTCGCGTCGTTGAAGAAAGTGTCATTTTGCATAAAGCCGTGCTTACCGACGGGTTGGAAATTCTGCGCTGTTTTGGCGGCAGAGAAATGGCGGCGATTTGCGGTGCAATTATCTCCGCCCGGTTGTCTCGTATTCCTGTTTTACTCGACGGCTATGTCGCCTGTGCGGCGGCTGCCGTGCTTCATGCAATGGATGAACATGCGCTTGATCATTGCGTCGTGGCCCATGTTTCAGCCGAGCCGGGCCACCGGCACTTAATAGAAAAACTCGGCAAAGTAGCGCTGTTTGATTTCGGCATGCGCCTGGGTGAAGGATCAGGTGCCGCACTCGCGATCAGTATTTTGCGCAGTGCCGCCGCCTGCCACAGCGGCATGGCGACATTTGAAGAGGCCGCGGTTTCCAATAAGGATTAGTCTTCAGTTGGCGCAAGCACAGCAATTATATTTGCTCCCCACAAAGGCGGCGGTTCGGTGAGTGTTATATCCAAAATACCCAGCACAATGTTTTCTAAAAAACGCTTGAAATGATTTCCCCGCCTGACGGATAGAAATTTTTCTACTTGAAGGCCTGCTGCAAGTGCAACATGCTGAAGGCTGCCCGGCCCATAGATCGCTTTATGGGTAACGTCATTGTATTGATATTGCAGACCAAAAGGAGAAGCAGCGTTCGGCACTCGCAATACAATCTTCCCGCCTGGCTCCAAAAGGTCTTTCAACTGAACAAGCAGTCGTTGGCCTTCCATGAAAGAAAAATATTCAAATACATCTAGTAAGACAATTCGATCAAAGTGCTCGGAAAAATTTTGGATTTCTGCCCAAATATCGCCAATTATGACGCAATCCGAAATATCGGGTGGCATAAATTCTTTGACCTTAGGATCACCGTCAATGCCGGTAATTTTGGTAACGCCTTTTGCCTTTAAATATGCCAGAAAAAGTCCGACTCCAGTTCCCAACTCAAGCACCGAGTGGTTGGAAGATCCCTGAGCCGGAAGCCAATACTGGTCATCATAATTGCGAATGTGCTTTTTGCGAACCTCAGCTTTTACATAGGTTCGATGTTGATCGTAAACTTGATAAAAATCTTCGAGCTTTTCGAATTCCATCAAGTTTGGACCAGCTAGGTCGCGTGAGGCTCAGCAAAAGTTGCTGCTTGGTCATGGGCGAGGCGGCCATACACAAAAGCCGCCGCAATGCCCAAAATGCCCCACATAACGGCTGAGGCAAATAACGTCACCATGATATAATGGGCAGCTAATTCGGGTGGTGAAGCACCAACCGCACCGGCTTCTGCATGTGGCGCCCCGATCGCATGCGGGATAACCAGCAGCAATAGACCGCCAGCCCGCCAGACATTTAATTTGCCGAAAGCAATCATCGCCAGGCCTGCGCAACTGGCCACGGCCGTACCCAACCACCAGGCTTGACGCGCCAACAGATCACCTGCCGCCGCTGCCGGTAGTTCAGCCGGCAAACCTAATCCGGGCAGGAATGAAAAACTTAAAAAACCGGCACCGCCCCATAACAATCCTCGGGTCAAGTTGACACTGCCGCCATAAAGCGTAAAGCCCGCTGCCAGTAAGAAGCCAAAGGCTATCGCCGTCAATAGATTTGCACCAAGAGTGAAAATTGAGCGCTCGAAACCATCTTCAGGCGACCAAGCGGATTCACTGTGAGCATGAGCGCCATGATCATGGGCCGCTTGCGCGACACTGGCTGAATGGGTGTGACCCGCTTTCGCGCCATCATGTACATGCGCCGTGCCGACAGCTTGGCCTTCGGCATGGATATGAAAATTTTGTTCGTGAAGGTGCGGTATGTTACCGCCGGAATGCGTATGGCTGATACCGCCCGGATGCGCGTGTTGCACGCCAGCGACCGGCGCGCTTCCTTGTTCTTCATAAACTTCTGCTTCCGCTATAAGCGGCTGCACCATGGTTAAATGCACCAGCGTCAGAATGACGCCAGCAACAGCGCCGGACAACAGCCCGGTCAGCAGCAATCTTTGTAACATGGGACCCCCTTAGTGACAGGGGAATGAATTAGCGTGCCGGGAATCATGGGCGGCGTTGTGAACCAAATCGGCATTGGCAAAACCAACTCCGAGCAAGATAAAGGCGCCCAATAAACCACCAAATATTGCTGCGGCCAGTCTCTGAGATAGCGCAACAGGTTTGGCGTCTTGTTTTAAAACTTTAACTTCACTCATAATAACTCACCCTCCGTGTTCAGTTTTGATGGCAGGTATCTGACTCGCATCCAGTTATCAGTATGCTTACAGTTGCGGGGGCAGTCACGGAATTACCTAATTAATCAGATGCACCGTATTCCCAATTCATCCGCCCTATGACAAAGCGGAACCATCCCCATGATGGTTAAACGGATGGGCTTCATAAGTCAATCTGGAATTGGGTTTTGAGTAAAAAAAAGCCCGTCTAAATCAGCGTCACCCGCAACTTGGTGCCTTCCGGATGGACGCCATGGCGCCACTGTAGAATATAGGGGGTCGCCGGCCGCAAATCAGGCTGAACCAGCCAGAGCCGCCATAGTTGGCGTTTTCGATCGGCCTCCGGCCAATCTTCAAAGCCTTCCCGGGTATGAAGCGCGACGCAATTATTGGCCAACTGAATATCGCCGCGCTCTAAGGTCATCGAATAATGCTGTTCTTCGCAAATTTCCTCCGTTAGCCGGATGCCTTCCGCCTGCGCATCGGTCATATCCGGGGCCTCCGGCAACATATGACCTTTTTCCATATGTTTTGGGCCAAAAGCGACGCAGAGCTTGCCCTCAAGCACATTAAAGACCGGACTTTCATAATAATTTTTCTCTTCGCTTTGCATTTCGGCATGTTTGGTCCAGCAATAGGGCTGTGCCATCACCTCAACCAGATCAGGCCGGCGCTTGAGTAGTTCATTGTAAACCGAGATAGAACTGACAACTTTGGAAAGACCGCCGGATTTTGCGGTCTGTATGCACAGCAAGCCGACAATATCGGTTTGATCACAATGATAATCCATCGTCACATTTGTCTGATAACCACGGTGGTTTGGATCATTGTAGTCACGCCCTTCATCCCTTATGTGACCCAACATATCGCCTTCGGGATTATTCGACATCACTTCGCCCATGTGGCGGCCAATTCCCCAGTAGATAGCAGCGGCATCAATCAGCTCAATGTCGTCCATCGGCAAGCCGCGGATTAAGGCAATGCCTTTGCCGTCTTTCAACTGGCTATATATTTTTGGCAGAGTCTCACCGAAATGGCCGAGGTCGAAATCATCTTTGGCGGTTTCCAACAATGCATTCGGATTGTCGCCGAATTGATCCAGATAGCGCTTCGCCATTGTCACGAGACCATCAATTTCCGCATTGCTGAGCCGATACAACCAGTCGTCAGAACTGGCTAAATCTTCTTTGGTCCAGATCGCTGGGTCGACGACAGGTTCACCTAATACTGCTTTGTTCCTGAGCGGCTTGTTTTCTCCACTATCCATGTCAATATCTTACGACTTTCGGAGGATTTACTCTACAATTTCCTCCAGCGTCCAGAGCTTACCGAGATCGTCGCGGGTGTCTTTGATGCCGTGTTTGCGCATGGCGTACCAATAGGTCGCCGCATTTGACGATACGATCGGCCGGCCGAGTTTTTGCTCAAGCTCGTCGATCATGCTGACCATGCCGAGCGCACCACCAACATGGAGGAAGGTGTCGACATCTTCATGATCATTGCGCTTAAAGGCTTCGAAAATTTGATCGACCGTGACTTTGATGATGTCGATACTTTCTTTGACCTCAAGGCAGGTCGCATAAGGCACGCTGAAGCCGGCACTGTCGTAATACGCCTGAACGCTTTTTGAATAAACTTCCGACATTGGCGACAAGACAGCGATGCGCTTGGCACCGAGGGTCTTAAGCGCTGCCGCCGTGGCATCGGTCGCCGTCACCACCGGCACGCCATTGGCACCCGCTTCCAACTGTTCCACATAGTCCGCTTGGATATCCAGCGACCAGTTGCGCATCTCGATCGAATTGGCTGTGATAATCATATCCGGATAACAGCCATGACATTGTGGCAGTGTCGCAAGGACAGCTTCTCGCACCTTGTCGTGCTCGGAAATATCAAAGCGATACATCTGATTATTAACGCCATCCGGGCGCATTATCTCATATTCCGGATGCATGTTGGCATTCTGTTGGGGGATAAGAAAAGCGAAGACGCCACGAGGGCCAAAACGATCCGGCATGATGAAAATTCCTGAAAAATTTAATAGTTACGAGACCTTACAGGCTAATGTCGGACGCGCAATAGCTTCATGATGGCAATAACAAGATTGTTAGCGGCGAAGAAAATCCGTTACTTTTCCAGTGCAGGCACGATAGAGTTAACCATAACAAAAAGATTGGGAGAACATGAAATGGCTGTAGGGCATTTTCATCATTTAGGTTTGGCGATCCCGGACGTTCCGGTGCAAAAGAAATTTTACGAGGATTTTGGTCTGATTGGCGAGGAAACCGAGAATCGAGCCATCATGCGCTGCCATGGCCGCGATCAGGATCAGCTCGTACTGACCGAGGGTGCTGAGCGTCAATTACATCATGTGTCTTATGGGGCTGACGAAGAAGGGTTGGCGGCGGTCAAAAAAAATGTCGAGGCCAGCGACACTGCGAAACTGATAGATTGCCCCAAAGAAACGCCCTATGACGGGATTTGGATCGAAGACTTTGAAGGTGATGTTTTCAACGTAATTGCCGCTGAGGAAGCGCCTTCCAAAGGTGGGCGGAATCCAACGGTAGATCACCAAGCTTTTCAAGCCAACGGCCCCGGACATTATGACCGCGTCAACAAAAAAGGCAGCATCTCCTATGAGACGCAGCCCGAACCTCACCGCCTTGGCCATATGGTGCAATTTACCACCAGCCTCGATAAGAAGATTGAATTTTATCAGGATATCTTAGGGTTAAAGCTCACCGATACCTGTGAAGGCTTGATCGCATTTTTGCGTACAGCAGGCGGCTGCGACCACCATACAGTGGCTTTTTTGCAAGCCGACAAGCCGGGTTTCCATCACGCCAGCTTCGAAATGGACAATGTCGATCATGTTGGGCTCGGCGGCCAGGCGATGCTTGAAAAAGGCTACCGCAACGGCTGGGGACTGGGCAGACATGCCTTAGGATCAAATTTTTTCTGGTATATTCGTGATCCGCATGACGGATTGTGTGAATATTTCGCCGATATCGACTATATTGCCGATGACGATACCTGGGAGGTGAAAGACTGGCCGATGGATGTCGGCTTTTATTTGTGGGGACCAAATCCACCGGAAGAATTCGGCATGAATTTTGAAGGCTGTAAAACAACGACCAAGCCGGGTGCTGGAGGTAAGGGGCCCAGAAATTAGCAGAGAAACTAGCAGGTTAAGCGTATGAAAAAACTGATTGTTGGCATCACTGGTTCAACCGGCTCTATTTTGGGCATCAGATTGCTGGAAATTCTCAGTGGCTCAGATGTCGAAACTCATTTGATTATCAGTAAATGGGGCCATCAGACACTTGAACATGAAACGAGCTATACCTATGACCAAGTTATGGCGATGGCGGATGTCAACTATGGTTCG
>CEQE01135863.1_pt1 | contig 11103 bp, 10 predicted proteins | sample 356201 | NCBI WGS metagenome assembly CEQE01 (sample SAMEA2619970, study PRJEB7988) | marine metagenome | biome: marine biome (ENVO:00000447); feature: mesopelagic zone (ENVO:00000213) & marine oxygen minimum zone (ENVO:01000065); material: "saline water (ENVO:00002010), including plankton...
TTATAAATGTGTTTTTGAAAATCAATAACAGGAATATATTTACCCGATTCAAGTGTAGTACGACCAAATCTAGTACTTGAATGTTCATTATATAAACTTCTTGCCATTTTTTCATAAAAATCCGCTGACAATCTATTTACATAACAAGGATAACTTACAATATTAAGTTTTGTTTCATATTTTTTTATTTTTTCAAACCAATTATCATATTCAGATTTAGCATTAATATCATTAGTAATTATTAATATTTTTTCTACAGGAACTTCTGTTTTTTCACAAATTTTATGTACTTTTTCATGTACTTTACATTGTATACAATGACCTTCAGTATCTTCAACAATCGTAATAAAATGTTTATTTAATTTTTTTATCACTTCATATGAAAAATTAAAAAGTTCTGGATGTAAACTATCTGATATATCTTTCTTTAATCTTGTTACATCTGGAAATATAAAAGTATTTTCTATTAACCAATCCCAAGTTTCTTCTGTAAATGATTTTGCATATCCCCATATCACTCCCAAATATGGCATATTCCATTCATCTTTTAAATATTTCAATTCTTTTCCTATATTAGAACTATAATATTCAATTCCAGTATCATATGCATTTACATACATTTCTCCATGAAGTTTTTTCTTTTTCTTCCATTTTTTTGTTGCTCCTTTCCTTTTCATATACACATACTCGATAATTTTTTATACACTTTTGCTTCTATTACTTTTAAACTAAATAAAACTTCTTTATTATGAATACATTTATCTTCAACACTTTTACATAATTTTAATAATTTTTTTTCATCCATAGTTATTAATTTCACAATTTCTTTTTTAATAAACTCTATTCTATCAAATGGTTTCTCTATCTCATCATAACTTTCATCAAATAATTCAGGAAAAGTTTCAAATCCCCACTCTCTTAATTGTTTTAATGCTCCCACAGAACTCAAAATAATAAAAGGATGACCATGATATAATACTTTAGTTGTTTTTTCTGTAAAAAATAATGAATGTGGACTAGCATACCAAAGTTCTGTTTCTGGGATTACTGAAAAATAAGAATCCTTAAAATAGAATCCTAAATTATCTGTTTCTGCTGTGGAATTTCCTATACCTATTAAACTAATATCACCACTATCAGGTAATATCATCCGTCTACCAAGATAACTGATATAATTATTATCAAATAAATCTCTTTTTTTAAAAAAATAATAAAGAGAATTTCTATCTTCCATTGTTCTGCCCATTAAACACATAAACTTTTTAGTTGGTAACTCATCTCTATCTTCATATCTCAATATTTTGTAATTCTCTTTAAAATATATAAGATACTCTTTAGCTCTTTCATAAAAAAGAAATGGATACCCAATAACATTAACTCTATTTTTAATTTTCCTTTTTTCACACCACTCTTCATATAATTTTTCAAAATTACAATCTTCACTAAGCAATATAATATTATTTAATGAACCTATTTTTTCTAAAAATTTATGAAGATTAACCAAATTTGCTGTATCAAAAATTTGATTTTCAAAAAATTCTCCTAAATTTAAAATTGTGTTCTTTTTTGAAGATTGTATAAGTGGTGTTAATACTTTTTCATGATAAGGTATTACATTAAAATTTTTTGTTAAAAGAGATTGTGTTTTTATATCAAAGTGTTTTTTAAAATTTAATATATCTGATTTATTATAAGTACTCATCCATCCAATCCAAATTAGCACTTAAATGATAAGTTTTTCCACCAAGATCTTTACCTATCATTGATAATAATTGCATACAAACATCATCAACGTGTATTCTATCTTTATCATTATAAACTCCTGATCCCACATCATAAACACTTGCTTTACCACCTATATAAAAATTATTATCTTTTTGAATTTTATGTTCATCACCAAAAACTTTTCCAAATTTAAAAATTCCAATATTCATACCAAATGTTTTATAATAAAATTTGCACAATTCTTCTCCTTGCCATTTAGTAAATGTGTGATCATTCTGATAAAAAGTTTTGTCTGGAGTAGAACCAATATAAAACACTTGTGAATAATCTATATTTTTCCAACCCCAAGATTTTCTCTTTTCACGATCTTCAGGTTGCTGTCCATGTCTTGCAAATTCAAGTATATTTTTAGTTCCAACAACATTAGTATCAAATAAATCTGATGGATAATCTTTATTTTGATATTCTGTAAATGGTTTTGTAGTATCTGTTATTCTTGGAACATCAGCAAAATGTACTATTAAATCTGGATTACCAAGTCTTTGGTGTGTTCCATATTCCTTTTCATCTCCTTGTGTTAAATTACAATCAATTAAATTATCAAATATTGCCCCTGTTCTCCTAGAATGTACCCAACCACCAGCAAGTTCCCTATATTCATCAGGATCACGGTGTGGATTTCCAATATCTCCTGATACATATTTTTCTTCTATACCCGTCATTTTTTTATTTTTATCATCTCTATTTATTTCCGGAAATAAATCTAGTCTAAGATGATTATCTTTTGTACCTGTAGAATAGTTATCCAAAGATATAAAATTACCAGCTTTTTCAAAAGTAGGATATTTATGTAATTTTTTAATAAAAGTAGATCCTATAAACCCCGCTCCTCCTGTTATTAAAACATTCATATTATTTATTTTTTCCATTATAATTCCACTTTAAATATAGTTGCTTTATCTGATAACTCTTCTCTTGAATTTAATGAATATTTTAAAGTATTTAATCCATCAATATGCCAATCTTCATAACCTGTTTTAACTTTATTAAAAAATCTTGTTTGATTATCTCTTGTTTCTGAATATAACCAATGTAAACCTTCTGCTGCCCATGCTGATTTTGAATGTTGTTGTGAAGTATATCTACCATATCTTCTATGAGGTACAGTTAACCATCTTCCTCTCTTGCCTATTTTACTACCGTTAGTTGCTCCATGTATAACACCATTATTATACCATCCACTATTATCAAAAACTTGATTTCCAACTATATGTTTAAAATCATAATATAAAACTAAGCTTTCCGAACTTCTATAATCAAAAAAGTTTGTAGTCAAACTTCTTACAAAATTATTTTTATATAAAGAACTCACATCTCCCTCATCCAATGCGTTATTCCAAATAGCAACTTCTACTATCTTACCTTTAAAGTTATATGAATATTCTTTATTTGCTGGATTAGCACATCCTAAATATAAATACTCTTCTTTAGTATAATCATATAATTTTTCAATTCTTGTAGAATCTACTAATTTTCCATTTTGATAAAATAAAAATCTATCTATTTCCTTATTATAAACCATAGTTAAATGATTAAAATATTCTGTTTCTATATCTGTAAGAACTGCTTGTGATTTTATATTAGAATCAAATATATCTGCTTTATATCTTCTATGACTTGTATAAGATAAACCACAATGATAGCCAGGTATAGAAAAAGCAAAATGTTCATCGTATGGAATATCTTCTACTTGGTGTTGTAATTCTGGATGTATAGAAACTGTTACTGAGAAACTATCTTTTGTTAATTCTTTTAGTTCATCTGTAACTTTTATTTCAACAAAATCATCATATCCATCAAACTCAAGATAAGAATAACAGTTTGTTTTAGCTACACCAAAAAACTTTGTGTCAATTGGAAGTCCTGCTTGTTTACATCTAAACAATAAATCATCATCTTCAAATCCCCACCCCCAATAGTTATTTGACCTACCATTTGCTGCTTCATAATCTTCTTTTCTAAACAAAGTTACTCCACCAAAATAGTCTTGAAACTGTAATTCGTAATCATATTCACTTGTAAACCCACCTAAGTGTAATGGTTTATCATCAGGATACGAATAATCACAATCCTTTTCGGGAAGTAAATCTACATCATGGAAACAAAAATAATTAAAATCGTGTTCTGCTAAAGAAAACCCAACATTTAATAACTTTCCTTGATTAAATGGTTTATCATCTTCTTGTTCTATTACAAATATATGATACTTTACATCCGTATCTAGAAAGAAGTTCGTCATGTGCTTTATAAATTTATCAAGCTGCTTCTTTCTATCTCTATAAGGTACTATTATTGCTAACTTAGGATTAAGTGACCTTAATCCGAGTGGACCTATATTATGACTCATTTACATCTCTATCACGAGATGGTCTATTTGGATTTCCAACAACTTTAGCTTTTAAAATAGCATAGTATTCATTCATATACCATTCTAATCTTTCGCTCCATGCTGGAACATCAAACTCCAATACGGCATCTTCTATAGTTTGTAAGGATTCAGATATCTTTTCTAAAGCATCTACTCCTCTTTCTTCTAATGTTTTAGCCATTTGTATTCTCCTTATCTACTTCATTAGTAAACATTAATTTTAATAAATTTGTCCAAATAACAAATTGAGACATACTTTTATTAAATTTCATAGTTGAAGTTGCAGAATGTAACCAATCCGCTATTCTTTCTAACTCAATTACTTTCTTTTCATCGTTAAAAATACTTATCATATCAACTCCTATGTTATTATTTCTATCCATTCGTGGATATCTTCAAATTCTTGTCTGTTTCTAACTTTATAATCTAATTTATTTAAACCAACATTAATCACTGATCCTTCTCTAACTTCATCAAAAAATATATCTGAATTTTCTAAAATATCTGGATCATATGATTTTAATTTAGTTACAATATCCTTTCCATCAGTAGACTTATAATGTCTTACTCTACTATGAACATAATCTTTATCTGTAACCTGTCTTCCTCTTTTCCATGTTTTATCATTAACTAAAGTTTTATAAATTCCATATCTTCTATTAGGTATCTTTATAGTAGTACCCAATATTATCTTTTCTAATATAGGATTTATTGTAGCTTTCGATTGAAGAGGTTTTATTTCCTTAGAAAAACTTTTAACTGTTCCGTTATTTTCATAAGTAGATTCATCTAGCATAATATATACTTTTATTTTTTGAAAATTTCCACTATTAACTTCTGTACCTAATATATAACTTCCGTAACACTTATCAAACTTATGCCACATTATTGGACTATGTATCAAATTAGTTACTTGTTCAAAATATAATTTTTTAGTTTCGTTTTCATCTAAACAAACATTCCATAATGTTGCTTCACTAACACTTCCTCTAAAATTATTTTCATTAGAAGAATCTGCTCCAATATAAAACCACTCTCCACTAAAGTTTTTTAATGATTCAACTTTAATCGTTTTTATTAAAGAACCATTAATATATGCACTAAACATTTTAGTTTTAGTATCATATGTCATACATAAATGATACCATTCATTTGGTATTCTATAATCTTTTATAACATGAGCTTCATCATTCTCATCCCACAATAAAAATTTAAATTCACCTTCTACTGTATATAACATTCCTAACCCAATTGGTGGTCTTGATAATATAAATTGTTCATAATCTTCTATTGTTGGTTTTGCCCAAATAGAAAAAGAAAAACTACCATTAGTTAAATTATCTATAGAATCCGATGTTGGTACTTCTATACAAATATCACCATGTAGTTTAATAGTATTTAATATCTTAGTTTTAAAATTATTGTGTAAATGTACTTGATCAAAAGAATATCTTGGATTTTTTGAAACAGAAGAAATATCTATAACTGTATTTAATGGAATATCATTTTTTCTCATTCTTTCTAACAAATCATTATCTTCATATCCCCATCCCCAATATTCATCAGAAAATCCATTAATTTGTTCGAAATGCTCTTTATTGATTAAGAATACTCCACCAATAAACTCTTCATATGGTAGATATACATCGTCAATGATAGCTGCTACATGAGTTGGTTTATCTACATAAGAATAATCACAATCATCTGTTAATGGCAACAAGTCTACGTCGTGAAAGCAAAAATAATCAAAGTCGTCTTTAATTAAATCAAACACGGCGTTACATAATTTACCTCTGTTAAAAGGCCTATCATCTCTTTGTTCTGCTACTATTATCTGATAATCAATTCCTTTATTTTGAAAAAAGGAATCCATATGCGGAATGAAAACATCTAACTGTTTTCTTCTATCTCGATAAGGAACAATTATTGCTAACCTATTATCCATTAAAACCTGCTATTACTCAATTATAAATATAAAAAACTCTTCTCAAATTAAAGGATTTATTGCTCCTATCCGTCTTCAGTAAATGAGTGTCCTATTCCATCACCTGTATCTGATACTGATGCTGCTCCTTTATTATGAACCAATACTCCACCTGCAAAATATGTATTTGGACCATCAACATCTACATTTACAATTTCTATTTCTTTTTCTACTTTCTCAATAACATCAATTGGAACTTCATTCAAATTCTTATTATACATAATTTGACCAACTTTCAAGTTAACAACATATTCCCAACAATAAAATTCAGAAGAATCTTCAACATCTACATAAAATCCTTCAGGAACCTGAATAAAAATAGGATGTTCTCCTGTTACTTTAATATCACCATTAATAATATAATACTCATCAGCAAAATCAAAGAACATATTAACAACTTTTGCTGTAGTTTGTTCTAATCCATCTATACTATCAACACTATAATCTTTAAAATCTTCTACATCGTTTGGTAATGTCATAGCAACAATCTCATCACCAATAAGTACATCTTGTATCTGTTTAGATGTTCCATCTGCCATAAGCATTTCAGTATCAGGTGTAAAACAAGTTATAGCAACACTATCATATACGTCTTCTACTTGAGTTTTTTTCTTTATAGCAGTATTATATCTTGTTGCGTGATCATTATATCCATCTGATTGTCCATCTTCATGAAATGAAGCACTAATTCCTACTCGCCAATCTCCTGTATGTGCAGCATGGAATGTTCCCCGAACACCATCACCTTCTGTATTTGCTGTATCTACGCTAGAAATAGCACCTGCTGTTCCCGTCGCCGTATAATCTCCAGATTCTAATGTATAAGTTCCTGAACCAACGGCGTTGTTTTTTGCCCAAGTAAAGTTCTCAGAACGACCAGCTATTCGTGAAATAAACCTTGAACCTGCATCTGAAAATTCCATTGTTACGGTTTCAGCTGTACCTTCATCTTGGTGTTTACTTCCAGAAAGAGTTGCACTAACTGCTGAAATAGAAAAATTGGACATTCCTACATCTGAATCTGCAGAAGTAGTGCCGCCAGCATCTTCTCCTAATTTAGATTCTGCTGTATATGAGTCATTTCCATCTACCGCTCTTCTCAATTTTCCTAACGATAAATCTTGATTTGCATCTGTTGCCATTAAACATTCCTATGTATAGTTTATCAATTATAAATATCAAGAATTGTATATTTCCAAATATTTGTTGATCCATTCATCTTTATTATCATATCTTGATAAATAAGCTCTTAACTTTAATAACCAATACTGTCTTTCTTTTTCACTCAGTTTACAAATTTGAGAATGTGTATTTTCAAATTCTTGTTTATTTGCTGCTCTAAAAGGATACTCTAACTTACCAAATAACCAATCAGCTGCTAATATTGGTAACTTACCATAATCAATTGCTTCAAATATAGAATAGCCAAATGGTTCATATACGTGAGCTGAATGTGATATTCCCCAATCATCCCTTTCTAAAAACTTTTGTAAATTTTTATATTGAAATTGAAATACTTTTGTTTTATTCCATTGAAATTCTAAATTATCTCTCCACCATTGAACATCACTTATATCTGTAAGCATGCAAGAATCTATATCGTTTATAAAGTGTGGTGCTTTTCTTGTTTCCATTCTAGCTAAAAATCCAACTCTATCATTCATAACCACATCTTTTTTTCTCTTAAATTCATAAAAATTTGGAATATCAATTATATCATTATCTTTATGATATGTTGTATCATCTACTCCAATCCATATATTATTTTTAGATGCTTTTAATATTTCTTTTTCATAAGATATATTTGCAGCAAAATGTTTCAACTTTTTTAATCCTAAATAAACACCTGCTCGTAAAGATTTTTCTACTGTTACGTGTAAGATATTAGAATAAATTTTATCCAAATTATCCATTATTTCTTTTTTAGGATGATAATAACCATGTAAAATATGAATTCTTTCAGCTTCTCCTAATACTTTTTTAAATACTTCAGGTTCATTTTGCCAAACAACTTCAATTGGTGAATCAAATTCTACAATTGAATTTGGTGCTCTATGAATTAATAACTTAGATGGTCGTTTTAATTTTGGTGCTATATTTTGTAACCAATAATTAACCCATACATCAGATCCTCCCATAACAAGTGAGCCACCTCCTGTAGAATAATAAATGTCATAACTCATTATTTTGGCCCTTCTTCATTGTGCATTAACATACCTTCTGCAAAATAAACGTCTTCGGGTTCAACATCAACATTACAAGTTTCAAGTTCTTCATCTCTAAACTCTATATTGGTTATTGATACTACTTCTTTTTTATAATTTACAAGTTTATCTGTTTCTTGTAAAGTTGCAACGTGTACCCATTTATACGTTCCATCCCTAAATATAAAAATAGGATGTGTATATGTTACAGTTAAAACTTTATCTTCTTCTGTAGTAATCTTATAATAACTTTCAAAATAATCAAACCACAAACTTTCTATTTCAACTTCACAAGTTTCAAATAAATCAATAGAACTTGTAGTCCAACTTGCATAGGTATGCCAATCATCAGCTGATTTTCCTCTTGTTGGCATACCTGGCATTTTCATCCCCATTAACTTATCAGACATATCTAAATCTTGTATTTCTTTTTCCGTTCCATCAGATAACAAAATTTTAGTATCTAAAGAAAAGCATCCTGCTCCATATGTATCTGTAATAGTTATACTTATTGATTTATTTGTATTATAATCTGTTGCGTGATCATTAAACGAATCATGAAATTTATATGATATAGTTGCAGCTGTATCTGAAGATACTAATGGTGCTGTATATATCGCACCTACATCAGCTGATGAAAATGATCCGACATCTGGGGAAATAGACCAAGTAAAATTACGAGTTTGATTTCCTATTTTAGATAAAAAAAGTGAACCTGGAGATGTAAAATGTGCAGTATAAGCTTCAGCAGTATCTTCTGGATGTAAAGCATTTTCATCATTGGCTTCTGGGACACTACAACCATCAATTCCAAAATCATCAAATGAAACTGTAGATGTTCCTCCTGAAGTATCATTCATACTTACCGTTGTGGTAGTATTGGCGCTATCGCCGGTTGCATACCCCATTTCTCCTAATCCTAAAGTATCTCCATTACTTCTTGCCATTAGCCAGCCTTTTCTTTCATTTTATCTGTTATGGTGTAATAACCAGATTCAGAAGCATGACAACAACTATCACAATTACAACCATTTCTTTGGCATGGATAATCTCTTTTACAAGTATCCGAACATTCTGGGCAATCACATTTAACGACGGGTGTTTCTTCAGGCATCTTTTATCTCCTTTATTTCTTGTTTCAATTCTTCGATTTGTTCTTGTTGTTCCTTAACAGCCTCTATCAAAACCGCTGTCAAGTTTGAATATGATACATTTTTACGTCCCCTATCATCCTCAAACACCAATTCTGGTAGTACCGACTCTATTTCCTGAGCGATGACGCCAATTTGTCTTCCCTCTAAGTTTGGATCTAACATAGGTGCTGATCCTGATGCAAGCGCTTTTATATATCGGTCAGAACCTTTATTCCTATCTCTATGTTCAAATTTATAATCTTCATTCCAATCAAACTTAACTCCTCTAATATCATTAATTATACCAAGAGACCCAGAAATGGTTTCTATATTTTCTTTATCTCTAATATCAGAATATGCTGTAATGTTACCTGTTGCTCGTATATCTCCCCTTACATCTAACGTATAAGAAGGTGTTTTATTATTTCCATCTGAAGGATCTCCAATTAACGTGGATGCACCAATAAAATGTTTCCATTGTGAGCCAGTAGCAAAAATACCATGTCCAGCTGATTGACCATTAGTACCAGTACGCAAATTATACAGAGATAAAGCCGATACATAACTTAGATCCCTCATTGCATTCGAAGTATTAGTTGGGTGTGATGTTATAGCTACATCATAATTTCCCTTGCAGACGACTTGTATTCCCCTCTGTATTAATCCACCAGTGGTAGACCAATCGCGGGTGTTACTTTGAACATCTAAACCATCTCCCTGATCATACAATGCTCCAATGTGCATAATTTGACCCGTAGCACCTCCTGTAGTACTTTGGCCAGGTCCAAACGCTTGAATTGATCTTACTCCATATTGAACTTTAGATGCAGCAAAACTAAATTGTACTCCGTAACCATAAGAACCACTAACATCTATAGCGGTGCCAGCCCATCCTTTATTTTGACCCTGTATGGTTTCCATGTACAGACCAAAATTTCGTATTCGATATGAATCTTTAATACCTAACATACCGATTGCACCTTGATAAAAATTGTTTGCTGTTCCGCCTGTATATGGATCTACACCAATTCTCGCAGCCCAAGCAGTTTTTCCATCTTTACATTCCCAAGATGGTGTTGAACCAATTGTGAATGTATCACTATCAGTAGCATCCTGAATAACATGAAGTTTAGATTCTGGAGTAGATATACCAAATCCAATTGTAGATTGATCGTTAGCTCCTCCTGTAGTAGTTAATTTAGAACTTCCAAGTGTAAATCCACCAATTGTTCCATCTTGTGCTTTTATAGTTCCAGTATCATACCAATAATTGTTAGCGTTTAAATAAATGCCGTCATTTGATCCTCCATCAGCACCTACTCCAAAATATGCATCTCCCGCTCTAACTCTACCTGTGAATGTTCCACCGCTTGCGTTAACTGTTCCTGAAAATGTACCAGTCGTTGCAGTAATATCTCCTGTGATATCTACACCAGTTGCAGTTAATACTCCTGCATTTGTAACAGCAAATTCATTGTCATCACCAATAGCTATACCTTCAGTTCCGATATATACACCATCAACATTATTATCTGCGAAAGTTGTTTTACCTGCTAATTGAATATTTGGACCTGCTGGATTTAAAATTATATTTGTTGCTGATAAAGTTGCGCCAATTGTCCATCCACC
>CEQE01134518.1_pt1 | contig 11100 bp, 10 predicted proteins | sample 356201 | NCBI WGS metagenome assembly CEQE01 (sample SAMEA2619970, study PRJEB7988) | marine metagenome | biome: marine biome (ENVO:00000447); feature: mesopelagic zone (ENVO:00000213) & marine oxygen minimum zone (ENVO:01000065); material: "saline water (ENVO:00002010), including plankton...
CAGGAGTTCGTCGTCGTCGCCGTAGTGGCGCACGCCGGCGACGTGGCCCATCAACTGGCGCGTCGTGACGGGCCACGCCTTTTCGGGAAAGCCGGGCACGTAGTCGCGCACCGGCGCGTCGAGGCCGAGCAGGCCGCGCTCGACGAGCAGACCAACGGCCGCGGCGGTCATCGGTTTGGCAACGCTTCCGATACGGAACAGCGTGCTGGGCGTCACGAGGCGCCGCTCGTCGATATCGGCCCACCCGAAGCCCTCGGCCCAGACGACCTCTCCGGCGACTCCCACCGCGAGCGACAACCCGGGGAGGTTCTCGTCGGCGACGAAGGCACGGGCCAGTGGGCGAGCCCGCTCGACGGCGTCGGTGTGCGCGGCCGCCGGGGCCTCGTCGATTTCGGAACGCACGGCCGAGGCGTCGTCGCGGTGGACGTCGAAGTAGTAGGCGCTCCAGGAGTTGACCGTCTCGCAGATCGGGCCGCAGGCGGAGAGCAGCGGTGCGGTCAGTAGGGGGAGCGAGGCTAGCGAGAGCCGAAGGGTGCGGCCGAAACGACTCGTTGGAGTATTCATAGCGTCGCTACCTCTTGTCGATGCGGGCCCATCCGTTCGAGCGCGCGGTGGACCTCGTCGACCGTTTCGTCGAGCGTCGATGTGCCGGCCGTCAGTCCGACGGTGTGGACGTCATCGAACCAGTCGGGGTCCAGCTCATCCGCGCGTTCGACGTGCAGCGCCGGGGTCCGATGCTCGTGGCAGAGTTGCACCAGTTGGTGAGTGTTGTTCGAGTTGCGTCCGCCGACGACTACGATCGCGGCCACACGCTGTACCAGGTCGAGGACGGCGTCCAGCCGAAGCCGGGTGGGCTGGCAGACCGTATCGATCACGCGTATGTCGGCGAGTGGATTGCGCTGCTGGATGCGCGTGCAGATGGCGGCGACGAGGTCCGGGGGCGTGGTGGTCTGGGACACGATGCCTAGCCGCTGATGCTCGTAGCGCCTGACGGCAGTCGGATCGGCGATCACGTCATAGCTGTCCAGATCACCGATGAGTCCTCGTACTTCGACGTGGCCGGGCTGGCCGATGAGTAAGAGATGCCGGCGCTCGGCCTGCAGCTCGACGGCGGCGTCGTGCGCGCGTCGAACGAGCGGGCAGGTCGTGTCGATTACCGCCTCGTGGGCGGCTGACAGTCGGTGCCGTTCCGTGTGGCTCAGGCCGTGCGCCGCGATGAGGACGAGCGGCGTCCTTGCGACCGTGTCGCGGTTGTCCTCGGCGGACTGCCGAAAGCCTGCCGCACGCAGGCGTGTCGTGACGTGTGGGTTGTGAACCAGTTCGCCATGGATCGTGACCTGGGTCGGATCGGGAACCGAGTGGTGACGTAGAGGGCGTCCTTGACGCCGAAGCAGATCCGCATTTCCGCGGCGCGGATGACTCTCATCGGCCTGCAGCCTCTCTTGTCATCAATCGTTGCATCGCAAAGTGGGCCCCAAAAAAAAGGGGCGTGCCTTCACGCTGGCGACCACCCCTTTGACAACTGCGGACCGGCGTCGGGCTGCACCTCCGCCTGGGCATCGGCGACAACCTTCTCCAGGACACCGATGTAGTCGGCGAACCGGTGCCGGCCACGGGCCGTCAGGCGATACATCGTCTGGGGCCGTGGCCCCGTCGTGCCCTTCCAGGTCTCGACCAGTCTGGCTTCGCTCAGGACGGTCAGGTGCCGGCTGAGATTCCCATCGGTCAGCGAACAGAGCTGCTTCAAGTCGTTGAACAGCAGGCCGCCGAGATTGGCCGCGAGCGAGGCCAGAATGCCCAAGCGGGCCTTCTCGTGCATGACGCGGTCGAGGCCCTCGTAGGAGAAACGGCCCGTGCCGGCGACAGCAGGCTTGGCATTCTCAGTCTGTCCGTGACGAGGCATCGGTCCTTTCCAGGGTCCAGTACAGAATCGCCGCGCTCAGCAACTGGCCACCGCCGAAGCTGACTCCCATCAGCCAGGGTGAGAATGCGTTGTCACCCTGTCCCCAGAGGAGGCAGGCGCAGCCACACACCACGTAATACGATCCGACCCAGAACACCTGCCGGGGCAGCAGCCGGTACGAGGCGAACACGCCAAGGCCGTAGAGCAGCGACCACAACCCCGGCAGCATCCAGGCGACGTGCGGCGCGCTGCGATAGATGGCCAGCGTGAGCAGGGCGCCTACCACGACACAGGGCAGGAACTGGTTGACCGCCAGGAGTGTCCGTTGGCGGGCCAACCCGGCCCCGGCGCCACGCGCCCGCCAGTACATCTCGGTTCCGCCCACCGCCAGGCTCGCAGCGGCGACAGTCAGCCAGAGGCCGAGGTAGCGCCCCAGATCGTTCTCGGGCGAGGCGACCCACTGCGGTTGAAATGCGGCCGCTAGGAGGCCGGCGGCGCCAGAAAAACCGACAGTCACCGATCGATAGCCGCGAAACAGTTCGCTTCGCGCCATCTGCTGGCGAATATCCGAAATCTGGCGCAACGCCTCGTCGAGCTGCATACGGAGCGACCTCAGCCGGCTGGGCCCTTCGGCGAACTTTACAATGCAAAGTATTGTCGACGTCTGGAGTGAAGTCAAGCACTCTTCGTCGCCGGGCTCAGTGGCGTATACTTTCGTCCACCGAGAAGATGATCTGCGGACAACCTCGTCTGCGAAGGAGAGACCCATGGGTTCCACACGACCTGGTCGAAGGGGATTCCTGAAAGGCGGAGCCGCGTTGGCCGGCGGTTTGACCATGGGGGCGGTAGAACCCGCGCTCGGCCAGACCCTAGGGTCCGGGCCGCTTGGCTACATCAAGGGCACTGACGAGCTGATCGCCTATGGGGAGCGCTCCCGCTTCGTCACCTCGGTCCGCATACAGCATCCGCCCGGCGGCAGGCCGTCGCCCGATGGGTTCGGGCTCGTGTTTCATGTGGCGACTCCGCTTCAGGACTCGGTGGGGGTGATTACGCCATCCTCGCTCCACTTCGTGGGGACGACGCGTGGCTCCTTCATGCCCGACATCGATCCCCAGGAACACCGTCTCATGATCCACGGCATGGTGGACCGTCCGCTGACGTTCACCATGGAGGACTTGAAGCGTCTCCCGTCGGTCACTCGCACACATTTCATCGAGTGCGCGGGGAACAGCTCGAGGTCCGATCGTCGGACCGCGCAGGAGACGCATGGCATGACCAGCTGCGCCGAATGGACCGGCGTGCCCCTGTCCGTCCTGCTCGAGGAGGCCGGCGTGCAAGACGGCGCACCCTGGATCGTCTGTGAAGGGACGGAGGAAGTGAAGGGATCGTCGAGCATTCCGATGGCGAAGGCGATGGAGGATTGCCTGGTGGCCTACGGCATGAACGGCGAGGACCTGCGTGCCCAGCAGGGGTTTCCGCTGCGGCTGATGGTTCCCGGCTTCGAAGGGATCTTCCACACCAAGTACCTGAGGCGCATCAAGGTGGTTGACCGGTATTACATGACCTACAACGACTACGGCCATCTCACGCAGGACCCGGATGCCGCGGCGCTGGGGTACCAGATCGGCCCGAAGTCGGTCATCACGTATCCGTCCGGCGGACAGGAGCTGCCCGGCCGCGGATTCTACGAGATCAGCGGCCTGGCCTGGTCGGGTGGGGGCGCCATTCGCAGGGTGGAGGTCTCCACCGACGGCGGCCAAAGCTGGTCGGATGCCGAAATCAAGGGGACGGCGGATCGGATGGCGCACGCCCGATTCGGTTTCTCATGGAACTGGAATGGGCAGGCAACCGAGCTACAGTCGCGCTGCACGGACGAACTGGGCCAGGTGCAGCCGTCGCGAGCCCAGGTCGCTGAGTTTTTCGAGGTGCCGCTGGGCCCGTCATTCAGGGTGCCAGGCCGCGACAACTCGATTCAGCCGTGGCGGGTCGCGAGCGATGGGAGTGTGCACAATGCGATCGCTTAGCCTTCTTCCGCTGCTGATGCTCGTCGCGGGCTCCGCGCTGGCGCAGTCGCCCACGTATGGTCTCGGACGGACGCCGACCGCAGAGGAAATCCGTGCCTGGGACATCTCCATCAGTCCGGCGGGTGACGAGTTGCCACCGGGGAGGGGAACCCCCGAGGAAGGCGCGCTGGTCTACCAGCGGAAACGGTGCGGCACCTGCCACGGGCCCGAAGGGGAAGGGGGCCGCGCCGACCGGCTGGTGAAGCGTGAGAGCGGGTCAGCGGCCGATCCCTGGGCATGGGGGCGAGTGCTCCCGATCCGCGCGCCGTACGCGACCGTGGTCTGGGACTACATCAATCGCGGAATGCCGCTCAATAGAGAGGGAACGCTCACGGCCGATGAGGTCTACGCGCTGACCGCCTATCTGCTCTACATCAACGACGTCATCGCGGAGGACCAGGTCCTCGATGCCGAGAGTCTGCCGCAGATCGAGATGCCGAACCGCGAGACGTGGGCTGAGCTCCCGGACTGGAAGCCCGGGATGCCGAGGCTTCAGGGCTATCCCTACTAGAGCTACGGGCGCCGGCGAGAGCGTGAGACAGGGCCGCGACCCGGCCCGTCTCGCGACCCGAGTCGCGCGCGATCACCTCACGGTGATCCGAATCGCCGCCGCCAAGCCATCTCCTGGCAGGGTGCGATGCTCGCTGTCGCCGGGCTGGCGGCAGAAGCGATGGGGGCCCGGTTCGAGTTGCACGACAATCTCGGAGGTCGCGTCAGGGAAATGGATCCAGGGCTGACCGTCCGGGACGATCACGCCCGGCGGGAGACACTCCGCGTCGACCCCTAGTTGGTAGTGCCCGGCGCCGTCGCGGCCCTGACGGTGCGCCACCGCTTCGATCCTGAAGTTCTCGGCTCCGAATCGAAACGTGACGGGACTGCTGACGATCGCGCCGTCCCTGGGCTCCAGGAAGAAGACCCGAGGCTCGCCGGATGCGACCGTGCCAGCCGCGGACTGGTTGGCCAGGTAGGTGCGCTGGGTGATGTAGACGTAGGGAACCATCAAGACCGCGAGCAGGAAGGCGAAGCTCACGGCCGCGAACGTGGTTCGCAGGTGGATCCGTTCGAGGAACGAAATCGGGGCGCCGTAGCGCTCGCCGGGCCCTTCGAGCAAGAACACGAGCAGGGCCGCATGGATGATCGTGTGTCCGATGACCTCGGTCTTGCCGAAGACCATCGTCGTCAAGAAGAAGACGAGCGTGATGAGCAACGCCAGCGGGCGCTGCAGGAGACAGATGATCAGCAGGTAGCCGAGGCTCATCTCGACGAAGGTCGCGCCGATGAGGAAGAAACTCGGCTCGAACCCGAGCGTCAACTGCGGGTGCACGTCGAGCAAGTAGCTGCTCCACTGTGGATAGACGATCTTCTCCAGGGCGGCCCAGCAGAGAGAGAACCCGAGCGTCGTATAGAGCGCGGGCACGCCCGAGCCTCGGAGCGCCGGTGTGGTCGAGCGGCTGACGGCGAGGTAGTAGCCGACACCGATGAAGAAGGTGTAGTCCAGCATGTGGAAGGCGCCGTAGAGGCTCAGGCCCAGCACGAACAGGACCATGACTCCGATGCCTGCCAGCGGAACCGCGGTGTCGAAGAGCAACAGGAAGGCGACGAGAAACTGGAACCACCCGACCGATTCGCTGACCGTGCCCTCCGGCACGAATAGCGTTCCCGCCTGCCACGAGAGCAGCAGCGTGGCGCCCAGGCCGATGCGCATGACCAGCACGCTCTGGCCGCGGCGGGCTTCGAGCCATTCGCTCACCCGCAGATACCAGACGGTGCTCGCCAGATGGCGATCGAGGTAGACGAACAGCGCGATCGTCGCCATGCTCAGGCCGGCGAGGGCGATGAAGGTCGGCGTGACGGCTTCGCCGAGCGTCAGCGGGCGGTCGTTGAAGTCGAACTCGCTGAACCACTTGACGTGCGCCTGCACCGGCAGCACGGCCAGTACCCATGTCGCGGCGACCGCGTACGGCAACCGGCGTGGCATGCCAGGCTTCTTCGGCTCGGGAAGGGCGTCGAATGGTGAGGTCATGCTGGAGTCCGCTGAAGAGTCAGGGAACGTGCCGATGGCGCAAACGTCACGTGATCGCCCGGAGCGCGTCCCTGGCCTCGCGCCGCACGATGAACGCCTGGTCCCAGGTGTGCTCCTCGGAATCACCCTCCCCGAGGGCTCCCAGCAGGGCGTGCCTGAGCTTGTCCGTCTGCGTCGTATCGAGCAGTCCGGCTCGCGCCATCTTCCCGAGGCTGCGGAACGACTTGGCCCGCACGGGCGCCTGATGGTAGTGGGACGAGCGCAGCAGCGCGTCGAACATCTGTTCGCGCATCTCGACGCTCAGCGCTTCGGGCGGCACGGCCTCGGCGATCTTGCCGACCGTCCGGGCGGCCGAGTCCCGGACTTCCTTGTCGGGATGGATCAAACATCCCAGGACCTCCGGCAGCGCATGCACCACCTCGGGAGTGGTCAGCTTGCCCAGGGCGTACAGGGCGAACGACAGCGAGTAGGGATCCTCCGCCTCGGCCAGGTAGTCCTGCAGCTTCAGCAGCGCATCGTGGCCGATCTGGCCGAGGATGCGCGCCAGGTAGAAGTGCGACTTCATGTCGCTGCCCTCCATCTGGGCCAGCAGGATCGAGACCACCTTTGCGCCCTGGTCCACGAGGACGTCGGTCGCGCGGTCGGCCGACGGTTCGAGATCGGGCCGATCGGCGACGTCCGCGTAGAACAGGCTGCACAGCGCCTCGACGGCGCGGCGATAGTCCGCGCCCTCGAGGTTGCCGAGCTCGGCCCGCATCTGCTCCACGGCGGGCCCCAGAATCGCGGGATCGTCGCTGGCGAGTTCGTCGATCAGGCGCCGCAGGGCGGTCGGCGACTCAGTCATCGGCGAATTGTCCCCTCTCGGTCTCCAGCAGCGCGACGTGCTCCTCTTCCTCCGCCGCAAGCTCCAGGCAGACTTCCTTCTCGGGCCCATCGGGCAGCTCGCTAGACAGCAGCCGGAAGTGGTCGCGGGTCTGTCGCTCCATCTCGATCGCCTTGTCGTACAGGGCGAGCGCGCCGCCCTGCTGGTCGGCGAGGTCGATTCCCCGGAACAGCTCGTCGGCGAGGAGTGCCTCCGCATCCGGACGCAGGTTCAGCACCTCGTCGTCGAGGTGGGTGTGGTAGCGCTCCTGCAACGTGTGCAGGTGGTCCACCTCGTGCTCGTAGAGCTGCTCGAAGATGGCGCGGAGCAGAGGTTTCTCGACCTTGGTCAGGGCGAGGCGATAGAAGTGGTACGCGTTCAGTTCGAACTGCACCGCATCCCGGATCGGCCGGATCTTCATCGGGTCCTCGAAGTCGTGTCCCTGGATGAGCTCCAGCTTGCCACCGCAGAGGAAGCAGGTGCCGTAGGGAATGGCGAACCCGGTCGAGACCTTGTGACACGTGCCGCATTTCCAGGCGTACTCTACCCCGGCGCAGCAGACGATGTCCTCCGGCACCACCTGGCGGCACTTCGGGCAGGTGGACGGCATGGCTAGTCGGCCTCCTGGGCGGCAACGAGGGCTGGTGCCTGCTCGACGCCGAGATAGCCGAGGATACCGGCGGCTGCCTTGCGGCCGGCGCCCATGGCCAGGATCACCGTGGCGGCGCCGGTGACGATGTCGCCGCCCGCGAACACTCCGGGCAGCGACGTCGCCCCGGTCTCCTCGTCGGCGTCGATGTAGCCCCAGCGGTTCACGTCCAGGCCAGGCGTGGTCTGGGCGATGATCGGGTTGGCGGTGGTCCCCAGGGCGCAGATCACCGTGTCGACGTCCAGGATCTGTTCGGTTCCTTCGACCGGGATCGGCCGGTGCCGGCCCGAATCGTCCGGCTCGCCCAGCTCCATCTCCACGCACTCCATCCCCACGGCCCACCCGGCGTCGTTGCCGAGGACGCGCACCGGGTTCGTCAGCCAGCGGAACTTCACGCCCTCGTCCTTGGCGTGGTGCAGCTCCTCGACCCGGGCCGGCGACTCCCGCTCGCTCCGGCGGTAGACGATCGTCACCTCTTCCGCGCCGATCCGCAGGGCGACCCGCGCCGAGTCCATGGCGGTGTTGCCGGCGCCGATGATTGCCACCCGGCGGCCCATCCCCACCGGCGTGTCGTACAGCGGCTGCTTGTAGCCGCGCATCAGGTTGACCCGCGTCAGGAACTCGTTGGCCGAGAAGACCCCGTTGAACGCCTCGCCGGGGATGTTCATGAACCGGGGCGAGCCGGCCCCCGTCCCGATGAAGACCGCGGCGTAGCCCATCTCGCCCAGCATCTGGGGGATCGAAAACAGTTTCCCGATGACGGTGTCGAGCTCGAACCGCACCCCCTGCTGCCGGAGGGCCTCCACCTCCCGATCGATGATCTGGTCCGGCAGCCGAAACTCGGGGATGCCGTACTTGAGGACGCCGCCGGCGACGTGGAGCGCCTCGAAGACCGTGACGTCCAGACCGTGCTTGATCAGGTCACCGGCGCAGGCGAGCCCGGCCGGACCGGAGCCGACGATGGCGACCTTCTTGCCGACCTTCGGCACCGCGGGCTCCACGTCCCAGCCGCGGTCCGCGGCGAAATCGGCGACGTAGCGCTCCAGGCGGCCGATACCCACCGGCTCGAGCTTCTTGCCGACGATGCAATTCGCCTCGCACTGGCTCTCCTGGGGGCAGACCCGGCCGCACACCGCCGGCAGCGCGTTCGCGTTCTTGAGGATCCGGTAGGCCTTCCGGAGGTCGCGGTGGGCCACGGCGATGACGAAGCCGGGGATGTCGATGCCGACCGGGCAGCCCGGGACGCAGCGTGGCTTCTTGCAGCCGAGGCAGCGGTCGGCCTCGCCCACGGCGCCCTCCAGCTCGTAGCCGAGGTTGACCTCCTCGAAGTTCCTGGCGCGCAGCTCGGCCGGTTGCTCCGGCATCGGCGCCTGCGTCGGGGCGATCGTGCGGACCGTCTTGATGCGCCTGGGGGCGTCGGGCAGGGGCGGGCTGGGCTCGGGCGCTGGGTCGAGCCCCATTGCCGGAGCCCGGGCCAGGGCACTGAGGGCGGTGGCGGAGATCGCGGCAGCCAACGAGCCGGGGAGTGAAGCGACCGCTTGCGTCTCGCGCTCGTAGCGCTCCATTGCCTCCTTCTCCTCGCGCTCGAAGCGCTTCTGCCGCAGCATCAACTCTTCGAAGTTCACTCGGTGGCCGTCGAAGTCGGGCCCGTCCACGCAGGCGAAGCGCATCTGCCCGTCGGCCGTCACCCGGCACGAGCCGCACATCCCGGTGCCGTCCACCATGATCGAGTTCAGGCTGACGATCGTGCGGATCCCGCGCGGCCGCGTCGCCTCGGCGCAGGCGCGCATCATCACCAGCGGCCCGATGGCCACCAGTTCGTCGACGTCCTTGTGAGCGTCGAGGACCTGTTCGAGGGCATCGGTCACCCTGCCTTGCAGTCCGTACGAGCCGTCGTCCGTCGTCACGTGGAACTCGTCGCTGAACTCTCGGAAGCGGTCCTCCCAGAACATCAGATCGCGGTTGCGGAACCCGATGATCGAGATGGTGTACGCACCGCTCTGCTTGAACGCGCGCAGCTGCGGGAAGATCGGCGCGACCCCGAGGCCCCCGCCGACCACGATGACCTTGCCGGGTCGTTCGATCTGGCTGGGGACGCCGAGCGGTCCGACGAAGTCGAGGAGCTCCGCGCCCTCGGGCAGGGCCATCATCTGCCAGGTCGTCTTCCCGACTGCCTGGATGACGACGGTCACCGTGCCGCGGTCCGCGTCGTAATCGGCGACCGTGAGCGGGATCCGCTCACTGGCATCGTCGATCCGGACCATCAGGAAGTGGCCGGGCCGGGCGGCCGCGGCCACGCGGGGCGCCTCGACGTCCCACAGGAACGTCGCCGGGCCGAACTGCTCGCGTTTGGTGATGCGGTACACGGTCACCCCAAGGGAACACGTGGGCGGGGTGGGTCAATTCCCGCACCGCTCCCCCGGAAAAGCCCCGCAACGTCGCGCGAGACAAGCCATATGGGACCTCTCCCGTCGAGAAGATCGCCTTGTGGGGCGGTAATTGCAAGCCGGGTGCCACGCCAAGCCGTGTTGAGGCGAGGGGCTGTCGCGATGGACCGGATGCGGGCTCGGTTGGGAGCGACTTCGACCTTGCTATTGAATCGGCACGGCCGGCGCCGGTGGGGCGCCATCCTGGGTGTCTTGGATCCGACTCGAGCTCTGATAGACCGTTCCGCCCTGATTGGTCCCAAAGAACCGGCGGCCATCGGCGAGCTCGGGCTCGGCGCCGATGTAGTACGTCGTCGCCGAGCGGCCGGGTTGCACGCCGTTGCACGTCGGAGGCGAGGCGCCGCGCAAGCCCGGCCGGAAGCGAAATCGGTAGCCGCTCCGGTAGATCGTGTTGAGGTTGAACTCCGGGCTGATGTATCCGTCGCCGCCGTCGGCGGGTAGCCGGGTGAGGTCTAGCATCGACGACGCATAGAACCCCGAGGCGCAGCTCGCGGCGAAGGTTGCCTGCGCGGAGTTGACGGTGTGCAGGATTCCGACCGCCGAGGTTTCGAACGCGACAGCCCGCGCGCGGGTCAGCGCGGGCAGCGCGACGGCGGCGAGGATGGAAATAATGCCGACGGCGATGAGCAGCTCGACGAGCGTGAAACCGGCGTGCCGGCGCCGGGTCGGCCGTGGTTGCGGGTCCGTGGGCACGGTACACGACGACAGACGGGCCATCACTCCTGCAAGACCACCTCTCCTGGATAGTCCGTCTGCGTGACATCCCAGCGAATCGTTCCAGCGTCGTGCAAGAGATCGGCGGTCAGTTCGAACGGTGCAAGTTGCCCGGGGTTGAGATCGGCAATGAAGATATCCTGCGGATAAGCGATCTCGTTCGCAAGCAGGGTCTCCCCAGGATCCTCGAACAGGATCAGCTCGACGGCTGGGCTGTAGGCCGGTCCGGTTCCTGTGTTCAGGACCGTGCCTCTCACGATCAACCCGGCGTCGGCGCGCTGCGTCGACTGCACGGTCACGACCAGGAATGGTTGAGGGCTGGAGTCATCCGGCGGCGGCGGCGCAGCGCTCAATCCCCCGATCGTGACGCCCACGTAAGCCAGGGCGAGGCCAATCGCGAGGCCGCCGCCCCACTTGACGACGTGGGATCCCTTGAGGC
>CEQE01013721.1_pt1 | contig 11091 bp, 4 predicted proteins | sample 356201 | NCBI WGS metagenome assembly CEQE01 (sample SAMEA2619970, study PRJEB7988) | marine metagenome | biome: marine biome (ENVO:00000447); feature: mesopelagic zone (ENVO:00000213) & marine oxygen minimum zone (ENVO:01000065); material: "saline water (ENVO:00002010), including plankton...
CACCTACACAGTGGATGACGGCAGTGGTGGAACGTCGATTGAAACCGCAACGATCACCATCACCGGCACCAACGATGCGCCGGTCGTAACAACAGCAATTCAAGACGGCACCACCAGTGAAGATCAAGCCTACAGTTATGATGCTTCGGCTAATTTCGCCGATGTTGATAATGGCGACTCGTTGATTTATTCCGCGACATTGGATGATGGTTCTGCGCTGCCGGATTGGATTTCAATTGATCCTGTAACCGGTGAAATTTCCGGCGTGCCGGATAATGATGATGTTGGTTCGTTGAATATCAAAGTAGTTGCTACCGATGAGTCCGGTTGGGCGGCCGATGACACCTATCAACTTGATGTCATCAACACCAATGACGGCCCAGTTGCGGTTAATGATATCGGCACCGTGGATGAAGATGCTTCAGTGACGCTGGATGTTCTGGCGAATGACACCGATGTAGATGGTATCGCGCTGTCGGTAACAGATGTGAGCCTGCCGGAAGGCGTCGATGGCACGGTTGAAATCGTTGAAGTTGATGGTGTGACCCAGGTTAAATTTACCCCGGGTGAGACCTATAACAGCTTGGCGGTTAATGAATCCGAAGACGTTATCATTTCTTATACGATTTCCGACGGCGCTGGCGGTAGCGATTCAGCGATCGCTACTGTGACAGTTACCGGTTCCAATGATGGCTTTACTGTTATTGGCGATGCTGCCGACGATATGTTGGAAGACGAGCTGTCGACGACGTTTAACGTTTTCGATGACATCACCGTAAGCGATGGTGATGCGTCCGATACTCACAGCATCACCACCTATTCTCAACCTGACAATGGTACGGTTGAAGTGCTGACTGACGGTACCGTGACGTATACGCCACCGGCCGGCCACTTTAATAGCCTGGCCGAAGGTGAAACGGCAATTGAGTCCTTCACCTATACGATCGTTGACGGTAATGGCGCTGAGTCCCTGGAGACCGCGACAGTTACCATCACCGGTACCAATGACGGCCCGGTTGCAATCGGTGGATCGGAATCCGACCTTTTAGAAGATATAGCATTCGCCGGTCAATTGGCGGCGACAGATGTTGATGGTGATACTTTGACCTTCTCCTTGGCCGATAATGGTGGCCCCGCCCATGGCTCCATCACGATTGGTGAAGACGGCAGCTACTCTTACCAACCTGATCTGAATTACAGTGGCACCGACAGCTTTACTTTCGAGGTCAGCGATGGCCACGGTGGTACAGATACCGCAACAGTTACGCTTTCTGTCACCGGTGTTGCCGATGATCCGATCGTTGTTGTCAGCAATGAAACTGGCAATGAGGATCAGTGGACCCAGCTAAATCTGGATGCGGATCTAACTGACACGGATGGTTCTGAAACTCTCAGCGTATTGATCTCAAACGTACCGGACGGTGCTTTGTTGAACCCGGGTACTAATTTGGGTGGCGGCGAATGGACAGTTTCTCCGGAACAGCTGCATCTGGTTTGCATCCTGCCGCCGGAAAACTTTAACGGCGACATCAATCTAACCTTGGCGGCGACATCGACTGAAGCCGATGGCGACATTGCGACAGTTGAGCAAAACTTCACGGTAACAGTTGATCCGGTCAATGACGCGGCGACAATTACCGGTGATGATACAGGTTCCGTCACCGAAGACAGTATTTTAGCAGTATCTGGTGATTTGGATGTAACCGATCCGGATACCGGCGAAAGCATCTTTGATGCCGCAAATGCAGTTGGCGATTACGGCTCCTTCACGATGGATGTGAACGGTAACTGGACCTATAACCTCGATAACGACAATGCCGATGTTCAGGCCTTGGGTGTTGGTGAAAGTATGTCTGAGACCTTTACGGTGTCGTCGGTTGACGGAACCGCGAGTGAAACGGTTACCGTTACGATCAATGGTACCAATGACGGCCCGGTTGCGGTTGATGACAGCAATACTGTTGATGATACCGCCGATTCAGTTATTGGCTCGGTGACGGCCAATGACAGCGATGTCGATGGTGATACGTTGAATGTGACCGAAGTAGAGTTCAATGGCACGACCCATAGTTTCCCGGAAGGGGAAGACAGTCTTACCATCGTCGGTGATCACGGTACCTTGGTGATGAATTCCGATGGCAGCTATGAATATACCCGAAGCGGCGAAGGTGGTGGTACGGCCAGCGAAATTGTCGAAGCCGGCGGCTATGGTTCCAGTGAAGCTGACTGGACGAGTGCCGGGGTTTCCATTTCGGCCTTTGATTTCGGCACGTCCTATACCGATGGTAATGGCGACTTCGATGCCTCCTTGGCTGACGACAGTGTTGTCGTTACCAGTCAAGGTCTGGGCGTAGAAGGCACGCAAGGGGGTGCGCAAGCATCCACGCAAATCGAGTATGATCCGAATTCTGGTGATTCCGAAGCGCTAGCTCTGACCTTTGATACCAGTGTCTCAAGTGCGGATGTGACTGTTGCCCGCCTCTATCACGGCGAAGGCTCCGACGGTGAGCAGGGCATGTGGCAAGCCTATGATGCCGACGGTAATTTGGTCGGCAGCGGCGAAATTGATGATGAAACGGTTGCTTATGATGGCAGCAGCAATGTCGGCACCCTGAACATTGATCTTGGTGGCACGGCTTTCCAGACCGTGGTCTTCACGGCGACCCAAATGTCAGGCAGCCAAAGTGACTTTAAAGTCCAAGGCGTTGAATATGAAACAGTTGGAACCTTGGTCGGTGACGGCGGTGAAGACGTCTTCACTTATACGGTCGCCGATGATCAAGGAGCTACAGATACCGCTGCTTTGACCATCACCGTTGATGGTGATGATGATCCCGCTGATGCGCCTGTACTGACGATCTCGGCAACCTTGGTTGAAGCAATTCCAACCGAAACGCTATTTACCAGTACGTTTGATGACGGCGCTGCTGATGGCTTCTCCTATGTTGATGACGCTTTCCGCGACACCGATGAAGGCGATTACGCCAAAGGCCAGATTAAAGATGGTGGACATCACGATGACGATGGGCGCTTACGGGTCGAGCTTGGGGGTAAAGATGATGACGATATTACCGACATGTCTGGCGGGTTTGAGCAAAGCTTTACCGTTGATGAAGATGGTGCGGGCTCCATTACGTTCACTTATAAAATCGATATGGACAGCCATTATGAAGATGACGAATACGCCGAAGTATTGGTCAGCATTGATGGCGAACTTGTCAATATTGCCGGTAATGACTATGTCACGCGTGTCTCCGGTGGTGATGATATCGGTTGGACGACAGTAACCATCGACCTTGGAGATTTGGATGCCGGTGATCATACTGTTATGATTGGTGGCTATAACAATAAGAAGACCTATCACAACGAGAAAACCAAAATCGATTTTGATGATGTTTCTTTGAATGTCGGATCAAGCGATCCGGGCAGCACCTTTGAAGTCGATATTACCGCAGCATTGACGGATGATACAGAAACCTTGTCAGCGGTCACGATTGACGAGCTGCCGGAAGGTGTCGCGTTTGTCGGCATTGACCAAAATGACGATGGCACATGGACGCTGACAGCGGATGATCTTGTTGATTTGACCATGACGGTGCCGCCGGGTACCGATGATTTTGATATTAGCGCGTCGGTTACCTCGACGGAAGACAATGGAAATTTTGCCACGACAACGACCTCTATCACTGTTGATGTCCCGGTAATTGATGCCGAGGACCATGATCGTATGGGCAGCTCATCTGACGATACCATTGTCGGCATGGATCGCGACGACGATGCCGATGCTGATGCCGGAGGTGATGATATCCTCTACGGCGGCGCCGGTGATGATACCATCGACGGCCAAGGCGGCGATGATGTGATATTCGGCGGCTCCGGTGTTGACTATATTGATGGCGGTGATGGCGGCGACGTTATCTACGGCGGCAGCGACGACGATGTTATTATCGGTGGTGAAGGCAACGACCAGCTTTATGGTGGCTCCGGCGATGATGAATTTATCTTCAGCCTCGGCGATGGCGAAGACACTGTCTTCGATTTTGATAATGGCGACGTTCTGACCTTCGAAGGCATCGATCTCAATGACGGCGATGCTGTCGAGTTCGATACCGATGGCGATGATGTTGTTGTCACGGTTATCGGCAGCAACAATGAGCAGTCTAAAGTGACGTTGAAGGATGCTGCCAAAGACATGGATGATGATGAACGCCAAAATGTCGGAGATGGCTACTCTGTTACCGATACCGGTGACGGCTCCATCAATATCATTGTCGATACTCCCGGCGGCTAATCTATAGAAATTAAAATATGCGAGGTTTAAAAAGGGCTGCCCATAGCGGGTGGCCCTTTTTACTTTTTGGCGCGTGAATCGATCATGTCACGGAAGGCGTTGGTCACCCGCTCCATATATGGCCTGAGGTAGTCGAAATTATCGGCATGATCAAAAGAATGACGCATGGCCGGATTCATTTCGAAGATCAGAATTTTGCCTTCCTCGGTCACATTAAAATCGATACCAAGGAAATCGAGGCCAACCAGATCGGGCAGTTTTTCCAGCCGTTGATAAATTTCATCGCCCAAGTAAGCACGCGGGTCAGCCATGAAGGATTTTTCTTCTTCGATCATCCAATCATGCTCGGCCATTAGCGTTTTGCGGTTGGAGCCATGCACGTTCCACGTCGCATCTATATGCAACACAACGGGATAGAGCTTTCCATCAATACTGAAAAACCGCATTTTGCGATGATATTTCTGGTGGAAGAAATTCTCGATAAACTGAATCAGATAAAGCTCTGCGCCGGAAAGTTCCTCGGCGGCGGTGACAAATTCTTCCAAACTGTCACATTTGATAAAAGTGCGTCCGGTATGCGTACCGGTTTCGCGGATCAGCACGGGAAATTCGAACTTATGTTCTTCAAGCAATTTGGTGAGGTCGTATTTATTTGAACTTTTTGCCGGCACCCGGATGGATTTACCCATCTCAATGCCATCGATATCGAGTAAACGTTGATAGTTGTTGTCCCGGGTCGATTCCATCACACGGGTTGGATCATTGATAACGGACAGCGTTGGATTATGTTCGAGAAATTGGGCGGCGGTCTGCAATGATAGGAGTTCAACATCCGGGTCCGCAATGGTGTTAATCACAACATCGAATTTTGGGATACGGTTGGGGTGCAGCAGATTATTGTTCAGCACCAAATAACTGATGGTCGTGTAATCCGCCGCGTCCCAGAAATAGCGGCTCGAGAAATTACCGCCGCGCAGCTTCAGCTTATGCTGGCCTTTGCGGCTTTGGCCGAGCGTGTAGTAAGCGTTTTGCACGCCCCGCAGGCGGAGAATTCGGGCACGTGGTTCGGTAACGCAGGTCGAAACAGTTATCGGATTGCGCTTAACGCCGGCGCGGAGCGTGCGGCGCGCGTTCCTTTCATTGCCACGTGATTTTTGGATGGCGGACAAATTAAAATAAGATGGCAGATGCGTTGGATCCAGCTCAATGGCGCGTTCAAATATATTAGCAGCTCGATCTAAATCGCCGGAGCGAATGAGCGTTGAGCCAAATTGACTGTAAAGAGTTGAGCTTTCAGGCGTGAGGGCGAGGGCGCGCTGGAACATCGCAACGGCTTCCGGAAACCGGTCCAATTCCTTGAGGCAAAGCGCCAGACCACCATAAGCGCTGGCGTTATCTTTGACTTTGGCGATAAAGGCGCGGAATTTAGTGGCGGCACCCTCATGATCACCAGCGTGTCTAAGCTCATTAGCCGCTGCCAGCTCAGTGGATGACGGTTCTTGTTCCGGAGCAACAGTTGGCTGTTTATTGGGAGTGTCGGAAGACCCGCGTTCCTTTCACCCGTTCCTTAGAAAATGCGCCCACTTCTCGGCACCGCCGTGATTCTCCAGCAAATTAAGCAGGGCAGCGACAACCGCGCGGTCATATTGACTGCCGGATTCTTCAAGTAAAATATTTCCGGCCGCTTCGATGGAGATGCCGTCGGAGCCATCACTTGGATTACACAAGCCCAAAAAGGCATTGGCGACGGCGACAATTTTAGCCGGCAGCAATATCTGACCGCTTTGCAAGCCTGCCGGGCCGGAACCGTCATCAGCTTCAAAGCTTTGACGGATAGCTTCAACAACCGGGCCTTCAAAATCGATTTTTTCAAGCAATTCGGCGGAGGATGAAACGATATCTTCGCCGTCAACAATGGAGCCGAGATTGAGCAGCGCGCCGGCAAACTCGGCTGTGTCGGTATCGATTTTATTGGCTTCCATATCTTCGGCGATGGCGCGGGCAACCTCACCAACATGATTGGAGCGGGCAGAGGTAGTCGGATCACGCCGGTCAACGATAGCTGCCAAGGTGCTGACCAATTGCCGCAAACGGTTCTCGCTTTTGATCTGTTCTTGCGAGAACTCCGAGATGTCATCCATGATCATCAAAATGCCAGGCGGATGATCGCGGTCGCCTCTAAGTGGAATATGGTCGGAGCGAATAACCTGCAACGAACCATCTTCCTGCTCAAATCTTTGAATGTTACTAGCGCGAATTTTCTGCACTGATTCCTCAACGCCTTGATCTTCAGCATCGGCAAAATCAGCCAGCATCGTTTTGTTGATCTCGGCGTAGTATTTGGCTTTGACCGGTCCCATGACGCCAGCCATGGTTTTGCCAAACATTTCCTCGGTTTGAATGCCGGCGGCTTTGGCAGCGGGTTCGTTGGAGAACGTATAGCTCGTGGTGCCGTCAACGGCGACGATGTGGGTCGATTGGCTGTTGGTGATAACGCGCATAAATTTAGAGATATTTTCGAAGCGTTCGGACGAAATCCGGAACTTTTCAGCCGCTGCGGCGGCCCTTAAAGAGGTGCCGTGACGCCAGATCGCAATCATCGCAATGGCAACGCCAACAATGATGAGGACAAAGACCACCAATATTGTCTGCAGGCGCGTCTCATTAGCGGATAACGCCTCGGCACGGGAAATTTTGCGCACCAATATCCAGGGGAGATCAGCGATCGGGCGCGACGTGACCAACACTTCTTCGCCCGAGTAATCCCGCTTGATGGCAAAGCCGCCAGGTTTATCGAGGGCAAAAGCGGCGGCCAAATCCGGCGTATCAAACGCCATTGAGCGTTCAAGTGGTTTTGCACCATCTTTGAGAGGAGTCAAATATTCCACAGCGTTGCCAGATTTGCGGACGAGATAGGTTTCGGTGGTTTTATTGGTATCACCCGGTTGTTTCATAAGATCGAACAGTTCTTCATCAATAACGCGAACGCCAAGCGCAATGCCCAATCCTTTGGCGCCGGCATCCTGTTGCACACCGTAAACCGGCAACGAAAAACCCATGGTAGGTTCGTTTGTCGCCCCTTTATACATATCAATAATTGCCGGTTCACCATCAAAGCTCTTGCCAATCGCGGAGCGTTGCTTGCCCGAAAGAGGGGGCATGGCGGGTGTCAGTACAATAGGTTTGCCATCCGAATCCAGCAGCGCAATCCCGGCCGTGCCGGCGCGCTCAACATTTGAATTCGTCTCAGCTTGAGGTGCGAGGGGAACAAATCCGTATCTATCTGCAACTGCCACTAATAAATTTCGCAGATATCCCTGTTGGGCTGTCGCGTCGGTGACGCCTGATTTGTCGTTATTTGCTTCGGCAAGTTCAGACATATAAAGCTGCAAGGACTGATTCTCAGTCAATTCGGCAATCGATTCTAGATTGGATTCAGTCCAGTCGTTGACGTTGCTAACCTGATTATCGGCAACGATGCCGAGCTTGATCTGCCACTCATTGAGCGCCCGTTGACGTTCGCTTTCGACGAACCGGAAGGAGAAAAATACACCAGCGCCGATGACCGCGATCATGACAACAATAATTATGCCGACAATGAGATTAACGCGGCCCTTGCGGGTTTCTTCTTCGGCCTCTTTATCTTTATCAACCGCCTCTGTTTCGTCGTTCTTTTGTGGCTCTTCGGCCATTCAATTGCCTCCCGAATTCACTCTTTCGCTTAAGCTACTCTAAATAGAAGGTTTTTTGAAGCACGGGATGTGAATAAATATGATATTAATCACAGACCGTTAAAGCGAAATCGCGTAATATTCAATATCGGGTGAATATTGGGGTTGTGACTATATTTCTAAGGCATCTGAGGTTAGATTAGAATAATCGGTTAATAAATTTGGTTGTGATTGATTTGAAGCAAATTAAATATATTGCTGGCTTAGGTATTTTAGCCGCTGCTGCACTCGTTATTGGTGCCAGTGAAAACTCGGCTGCGCCACTAACGCCGGTGACAACAGATATTCAGCGATCGGCCAACCAAGCAGGCTATGTTGAGGTGCGTAAACGTAAGCGCCGTTCCAAAAAGCGCCGCCGCGGTAGATCGGTCGCGACCGCGAGTGCGGCGCGCGCTAAATCGGCCAAAGGTAAGTTATCGACAAACGCATTGTTATTTGGCACCGCGGAAACTCAATCGACAAATTTCAAGCCGTTCAAGAAATGGCGCGGTGCGATGGCGAAAACCGCCAAGGAGCAAACCGATCTCGGTGCTTTTAAGAAAAAATTTGGTAAATGGGTAAAGTTTCTCGATACCTTGAAAGGCAAAGATCAGCTCACCCAGATCAAAGCCGTTAACAAGTTCATGAACCAGGCCAAATATATCCTTGATATAAAAAACTGGGGCATCAAGGATTACTGGGAAAGCCCAGGTGAGTTTTTCGCCAAATTCGGTGATTGTGAAGATTACTCCATCGCCAAATATATGGGGCTCAAATATCTTGGCTTTAATCCGGAAAATATGCGTGTCGTTGCGGTCAAAGATCTCAATCTCAAAGTCGGCCACGCGATCTTAGCGGTCTATTACAATAAGCGTATTCTGGTGCTCGACAATCAAATCAAAATCGTCGCTGACAGCCGTAAAATCCGCCACTACCAGCCGGTCTATTCGATCAATGAAAAATACTGGTGGCGGCACCGGGTCGGGTAGGGTGATTGCCTATTTCTAACTCTGGATTTCTGCAGCGTCGAAGCCGAGTTTATTCGATACTTCTCGTGCTGCTTCGCCGAGAAGTCTCGCCGCTACTCCGGTTGGCCTATTGTCAAATGAGCCTTCGTAGCCAAATGTGCCGATAACGGCTACTAAATGTTTCTCATGATTGAAAACCGGCGCTGCCAGAGAGGCGATACTGGGTGAAAAATCGCCGGCTGATCGGCCAAAACCGTCTCGCAATGTTTCTGCCTGGATCGCCTTTATTTCAGCTTTATTACGATTCCCCATACGGCGCATCTCTTGTTGCAGCAACGGCCCGGTTTGTTTTTTGTCGAGCCAGGACAGAAACACCCGGCCCGAGGCGGTAAGGAGAAGCGAAAGGTTCGAACCAACGGCTAGATTTAGTGCGATCGGCGCCAGGGGCACCTCGCGGTGGACGATGATCGGGCCATTATCTCCCCACACGGACAGGTGAACGGTTTCGCCAATTTTATCCCGCAACCGGGCCAAAAATGGCAGCGCCGCACGTACCACGTTCAGGCGGATGATCGCCGCCAAGCCGACGCGCAGCGAAGCGGTGCCTAAATCATATTTACCGGTCATTAGATCTTGTTCGATCAAGCCTGCCCTGATCAGGCTGACCAAATACCGATGCGCCTTCGCTGACGGCAGATCCGTTGCATCTGCAATATCCTTCAACGCCAGCGGTCCACCGCCTTCGGTTACCGCCAGCAAAACACGGCCACCAATTTCCACCGACTGGACGCCACCACTTTTAGATTTGTTGTTGGATTTTTTAGCCATCCTTATACCCGATTCCCACCCCACAGATATTGATTTTGACTTTACATTATACAATACTTATTACATATTTTGAAATTATACAATATGGGCGGCAGCTTTATTCGTCCAGTAAAAAAAGTAGTGAAGCAGGACCGCAAAGATGGATTTCAATTTCAGCGATCAAGATTTGGCCTTCCGGCAAGAAGTCCGGGATTTTATGCGCCAATCAATACCGGATGATTTGCGCGAGATTGCCGAACACGGTCAGCATTTCCGTAAAGAGCATTACGTTCGCTGGCAAAAAATCCTATTTGAGCAAGGTTGGGCGGCGCCTGGTTGGCCGGTTGAACATGGCGGCCCCGGTTGGACGCCAACTCAGAAGTATATATTCCAGGAAGAGCTCGGCCTTTCCGGCGCACCGATGCCGCCGCCTTTTGGCACGGGTATGATTGGGCCGGTTTTAATTGCCTTCGGCAATGACGATCAAAAATCTGAGTATTTGCCGCGTATTTTGAATGGTGATGATTGGTGGTGTCAGGGTTATTCCGAGCCGGGTTCGGGTTCCGATTTGGCCTCGCTGAAGACAAAGGCGGTTCTGGATGGCGATCATTATGTTGTAAACGGCCAGAAAATATGGACCTCTTATGCGCAATACGCTGACCGCATGTTCTGCCTGGTACGCACGGATGATACGGTCAAACCGCAAGCCGGCATCTCGTTTTTGCTCATCGATATGGACACGCCCGGCATCACAGTGCGGCCAATCATTTCCCAGGATAACGATCACACGCTGAACGAAGTATTTTTTGAAGACGTCCGGGTGCCGGTGGAAAACCTGGTTGGTGAAGCCGGGCAGGGGTGGACCTACGCTAAATTCTTACTTGGCCATGAGCGTAGCTCCATCGGCGATATTGCCGGCTCCAAGCGGAGCCTAGCTAGGTTGAAGAAAATCGCAACTGCTGAAATTTCAGGTGGCCGTCCGCTCAATGAAGATTCGGCCTTTAGTCGTAAATTGGCCGATCTGGATGTTAGGCTGATGATCCTGGAGGTAACCCAGTTCCGGTTGCTGGCTGATGAGGAAGCCGGCAAGGATATTGGTCCAGCGGCTTCAATCTTAAAAATTAAAGGCTCCGAATTAAGCCAATTGATCTCTGAGACGGCTGTTGAAGCGATTGGCTATTACGGCATGCCCTACGTTCACGATGCAGTGCAGCCGGGCGGCAATGAGCATGCGATTGGCCCCAAATATGCGACCGGCATCCTGCCCGATTACCTGTTCTTGCGCTCTCTCAGTATTCTCGGCGGCACCAATGAA
>CEQE01070714.1_pt1 | contig 11087 bp, 11 predicted proteins | sample 356201 | NCBI WGS metagenome assembly CEQE01 (sample SAMEA2619970, study PRJEB7988) | marine metagenome | biome: marine biome (ENVO:00000447); feature: mesopelagic zone (ENVO:00000213) & marine oxygen minimum zone (ENVO:01000065); material: "saline water (ENVO:00002010), including plankton...
TATGACGAATGATGCATCACCCACTTCCACGGGGCAGCTTCCTAAATTTGCTGAAGATATGTATTATGTGGAAAAAGATGAACTGTATCTCATTCCTACTGCGGAAGTGCCTGTAACCAATGTTCACAGGGATGAAAATATAAAGCACGAAAATCTTCCCATAAAATACGTCGCTTTTTCACCCTGTTTCCGGAGGGAAGCAGGATCATACGGTAAAGAGACAAGGGGACTGCTTCGTGTACATCAATTTAATAAAGTTGAACTGGTGAAGTTCGTGGAACCGTCCACATCTTATGATGAATTGGAAAGTTTAACATCAGAAGCCGAAGCAGTCTTGCAGGCATTAGGGATTAAATACAGAGTTGTGTCTCTCTGCACAGGTGATTTAAGTTTTGCCGCTGCAAAGTGTTACGATCTGGAAATCTGGGCACCCGGGGAAAAGCGGTGGCTGGAAGTTTCCAGTTGCAGCAACTTTGAAGCATTTCAGGCAAGGCGGGCAAATATCCGCTATCGGAATTCGGAAGGAAAATTGGATTTTATTCATACACTGAACGGTTCTGGCGTGGCCACTGCACGGCTTATGGTTGCTCTTCTGGAAACGTACCAGACTGATGAAGGAACCATACAGATTCCGGAAATTCTTGTACCCTATACTGGGTTTGGAGTTTTGAAATAGAACCATAGAATTACCAATATCGAATTTCGAACGTCCAGAGGATCCTTCGGAAATATCGAAGTACGTACTGATAAAATTTAATAGTGTTGCAAAAATAAAAAAACCAATGGCAAGAAACATTATTGTTTGGATTAACCTCGTTATCTTGACAATAGTGTTTGGGGTGATTATAATGATTTTTAGCCCCTTTGATCTCAAGGGATATGTATTCAAAACATCTGCAAAATTCTGGTCTGTTATTTTATTAAAATTAAGTGGTGTCACTTACCGGGTAAAAGGACTGGAAAACCTTGATAAGTCAAACCATTACTTTTTTGCCTCCAATCATGAAAGCGCATTTGATATTCCCCTTATATTCAGTTCCCTTCCGTTTTACACCGTAACCCTAGCGAAAATAGAATTGAGAAAAATTCCCTTTTTGGGATGGGCAATGGTAGCATCCAGACATATTTTTGTGGATAGGAAAAACCGGGAAAAATCGGCAAAATCACTTCGAGAGATGATGCGTTCTTTTCAAAAAACGCCCAGATCATTGTTAATTTTTCCAGAAGGTGCCAGAAGTTTGGATGGTGAAATTCGTACTTTTAAAAAGGGAGGAATTTTTTTGGCAATCCAATTAAACATGGCTGTGGTTCCTGTTGCAGTATGCGGGACACGGGAAATTGTGCTGAAACATGCGTTGAAAGTGCAACCCGGATCAGTGGAATTCAAAATAGGTAAACCCATCAATCCTGAAGAATGGGTTGATAAAGACCCTGCTGATTTCGCAAATTACGTACAGCAGAATGTGATTAAATTGAAAGAATTATGGGAAGAAGAGAAAAAGATGGATAATATTCCGGAGCCGGCATGAGATGTTCTTTACAGAATATTCCGTTTAATTACTCCATTTCAGACAGCAATAACCTAAAACCGATCAATGAAGCCATGCTTGCCGAGTGGTGGAATTATCAGATTCCCGGGTCCGTTTTAAAAAGTATGGATGGGAAAGACTTTATAATAGCAGAGGGTGGATGTTTGAATCCTTACGACGGTCCAGACGTTGAAGGTGCTGTGCTATTTTACAAATCTGAATTTTTTAAGGGCGATGTGGAATTCCACCTTTATGAAAAAGACTGGACACTGCACAGACATCACTTGAATGAACGGTTTAACAATGTTGTTCTGCATATTGTCTGTTATCCAAATAACTCCAGAGCCACCCGAAAAGATGGGATTCCCGTACCTTGTGTTATTGTACCAATTGAAGAGCTTCTGAGAAATAATAATGTCCTCTGCAGGTTGAAAAAACCACTCTCTGATGAAAGAGTTAACATGCAGTTAATGCCTTTTATTTCTGCACGGTGGATAGAAAAAGTTAATTCCATGAAAGAGGTAATACGGACAGCACCCAATACTGAAAATATTTTTTACCGGTTAACATTGGAATCTTTGGGGTTGAAGGGAAACCGTAAATTTTACAGGAGAATTGGGGAAAATATTTCTTTCCGGTTTTTGAGTAAGTTGACAAGTGAAATGGAGATTGAAGCAGTATTGAAGGGGGCAGGAGGATTGTTTGGAAATAGGAAAGCAGAAACAAGCAATAATAAACAAGGATTAGGTTACCCACCCAACATAAGTCAGGGCAGCAGGGGGAATAAGGAAAAGGGAAAAAAGATATTGGAGTTGCAATCTGTTTGGGGGAGGATAAAGAAGCAATTCGGGTTAAAAGAAGTTGTTTCTCCTAAAGAGTGGAAACGGAAAGGGATCCGCCCCGCCGCTTATCCTGAAAAGCGGCTTGAAGGGGCTGTCAAAGTAGTTCAACTTATGAAAAAAGGATGGAATCCGTGGAAAGATGATAAACCGGTTTTAATCAGTCAAATAGAAAAACTATTTGAAGATGTACCCGTGGGACAGGGTTGGATGGTGGAGTGGCTCGGAAATACAGTTCTTCCTATTCAGGAAGCGTGGCACATTCTAAATAATTGCGACCTATCAACATGCCGGTTTTCAGCATGGCAATCCCTGACACTGGGTTATACCTATGGCAAAATCTCCCGGAAGTTCGCTCCGTACATCTCTAAAAAGAGTTTGACCCATTTTTCTATCCAACAGGGCCTCTTGATTCTGCAGCACCAGTACTGCTCACAAGGTCTCTGTACAGTTTGTCCATTAAGGCGGTAATATGTCCGTCATTACATTGATAGAAGCTGAAGCATTTTCCAGGGATCAGAAGAAGATGAACAAATCGGTTGTATTTACTAATGGCTGTTTTGACCTCATTCATGCTGGTCACCTTGAACTTCTTCAGAAAGCAAAAGCAGAAGGAGATATTTTAATGGTAGGACTTAATAGTGATTCATCTGTTAAGAAGTTGAAAGGAGACAGCCGCCCTATTCAATCTGAAAATGACCGTGCCGCCATTCTGGATTCTATGAAACCGGTTGATTGTGTCGTCATTTTTCATGAAGAAACACCACTTGAACTTATTAAACAAATTCATCCTCATGTGCTGGTGAAGGGAGAAGATTATCCCCTTGAATATATTGTTGGTGCGGAGGAAGTTTCAGCAAATGGCGGAAACGTGGTAAGGATTCCACTTGTAGCTGACTGCAGTACGCAGGCGATTATTCAGAAAATAAAAAACTGGTGATTGGTAGCAGGTTTATCCGGCGTATCCACCGTTAGGTGGTGTAGACGGGTCATTTGTACCGTTAGACGTTGGACGCTTTACGCATTATCCGCAGGTCATAGACTCACCTACCGGCTGAGATGCTGTCCGCAGGACTCTGCGAGTGCACGTTTTACGATTTACGGTTTAGGTTTTATACCATACAATTTTCCAGCACTCCATTTCTCCTTGAATAAACAAAACAGTTTCTTGTAAATTCCCCACTATTTTTATGGTGAACCGTACAATGATAAATACCTTGCGTGTAATCCTGCTCTGTTCCGTGTTGGTTGGGGGAGCGATTCAAACATCTCAGGACAGCGTGTCTGCTGGTACGCGAGACAGTACGTTTCTCCTGTTAAGTGAACCAACGATTGAAGATACAGTCCAAACTGAAGCAACAGTAGAATCAGCATTACCTGTGCAGGTGAAAGAAGAAGTTAATCAAATGCAGGAAATGGAACCACCGCCTGCCAATTTTGTCAATCAATCTGTAAACCGCTTTCCCCTTCTATTGGAGGATGCCAAAACCTGTTTTTCTGAAGCACTGGTGGCAGACCGCCATGGTGATACCCTTGAGGTGGTTTATCTCATTGATAAAATAGTGGACCTCCTTACTGAAGCAGAACAATTGGGTGAAATGTCCGAGGAGGATCATGAGGAATTCCATCGTTTTGAAAACACTCTTATGTATGCCTACGACAACTTTTTCACAACAATAAATTCACTGGAGACTCCTCTTGCTGTCCAGAGTTTAAAGGAACAACTGCTTGTATATTTTGAACCGCTGGAATTTGAAATCAACGGGTCAAAATACCAGGTGATTGATGACAGGGAAGGGCATATTCCACTGGTTATAAATAATCGGGTGGAACAGGCAATTAAATTTTTTCAGACAAAAGGAAAAAAGAGTTTCAATCTCTGGATTTCCCGGTTACCAAAATATGAGGTACAGATAATAGATATTATGAAAAAGAATGATCTGCCGGTTGAATTAATTTATCTTGCCATGGTAGAGAGCGGAATGAATCCTAAAGCATATTCCCGGGCTCATGCAGCGGGGATGTGGCAGTTTGTTTTGGCAACGGGGAAAAAATATGGTCTCAAGCGCGACTGGTGGGTGGATGAAAGGCGGGATCCTGAGAAATCAACCCTGGCGGCGGTGAAATTTCTGAAAGACCTTTATATCGAATTCGATGACTGGTACCTTGCCATGGCGGCATACAATTCAGGGCCTGGCAGGGTGAATCGTGCTATCCGTTTGCACCAAACCCGGGATTTCTGGCGGCTGCATGCCTTGCCAAAGGAAACCCGGAACTATGTTCCCACATTTCTGGCAGCGGCAATTATCTCCCTTAATCCGGAAGAATACGGCTTTAAGAAACCAAATGGTTCACCCATGGAAATGGATGAAGTCACCATCCCGGATGGAGCCGATCTCACCGTTTTGGCACAATGTTCGGGAATCTCTGTTGATGAATTAAGAAACTACAATCCTGAATTGAGGCAATTTGCCACACCAGTGGACAAGCCCTATCAACTGAACCTTCCCAAAGGGAAAAAGGAAATTTTTAATGAGCGGTTTATGTCCCTGCCGGAAGACGAGCAGTTTTCACCCCAGTTTCTTATTCACAAGGTTAAAAGAGGTGAAACACTTTCCTACCTGTCAAAGAAATACGGTGTATCCATTCATGAAATTGCATCTGTCAATAAAATCCGGAATAAGCATCGCTTGAGAATCGAACAGAAACTCACCATACCCGTACCTGGCGTATCAAGGTCTACCATTATTGCATCTTCAGAAAATAAGGGTAAGGAAAAAAGCGTTTATAAGGTAAGAAAAGGTGATACCCTAAGCCATATTGCTCTCCGGTACAGGACATCTGCCCGCCGCATCAGGCAGTTAAATGGACTTCGGTACGGACAGTTTATTTTTCCCGGACAGGAATTGATTGTCTTTGTTGATTCGAGCAGCGGAAATACCGGTGATAATAAGGTAGTATACACCGTAAAAAAGAATGATACGCTGGGTCATATAGCCATGCGTCATGGTACAACTGTAAGCAAAATTCAAAAATGGAATGGTATGAGCAGAGGGCAATTTATTTACCCCGGACAGAAACTGGTTATTTATAATTAAGTTGATTAACTTCCCGGGCTTTAATCGATAAAAAACGTATGAAAAGGAAAGATACCATGACCAAAGCAAATATAGTAGATAGAGTATCTGCCGCCACCGGTTTAACCAAGGTGGAGACGGAAACTGTCATTGACGGATTTATGTCAACCATTATTAATACTTTAAAATCAAAAGGTCATGTTGAATTGAGAGGTTTTGGTACGTTTGGTATAAAAAAACGGGAACCGAGACTTGCAAGAAATCCGGGAACAGGCGAGACAGTTCAACTGCCGGAACGATTTGTTCCTGTCTTTAAGCCATCCATGTCATTGAAGAAAACCATTAGAGAAACATTAAAAGTTTAGAGGATTTTGTATGCCTTGTGGTAAAAAGCGAAAGAAGCGTAAAATTTCCACCCACAAAAGGAAAAAACGCCTCCGCAATAACCGGCACAAGAAAAAATTGAGATAGTTCAATTTTAGTGTAACGTATTTTGATTTTCCCTTTCCGAATTCTATTTCCGGCGGTCATCTGTATTTCATTTGGACTCCTATACGGGTGGGGGTTCAATGCGCATAAAACCATCAACAGAGAAGCAGCACACCTCCTGTCGGATGAACTGGGAATCTATTTTGTTTTTCATTCGGATTACCTGTCAGAGCATTCAATAGATCCCGATTTGTGGCGCAGGGATAAAGTCAATCATCCCAATGAAGGAAGGGGACACTACATTGATGCCGATCTTTATGATGTTTTCCCCTTTTCTGACATTCCCCGAACTCTGGATGCATTGATTCAAAAGTATGGTGAAAAAAATATAAATCAGTGGGGAACTTCCCCCTGGAGAATAGAATCCTTTTATCAAAAATTGATAGACCAGTTTAAAGCAGAAAAATGGGAAGATGCAAAATTGACAGCCGCAGTCCTCGGTCATTATGTTTCCGACATTCACATGCCCCTTCACGTGGTGGAGAATTATAACGGGCAGTTGTCGGGAAATAGGGGAATCCACAAGAGATGGGAAGCGGATATGGTGGATGCATTTCTGCTAAACAAAGTTAATCCGAAAGGTGATCTCCAGATGGTGAAAGACCCCGTTGATGTTGCATTCCGGATTGTGGTAGAATCTTTCCCGCTCCACACTGTTTTGTTAAAAGCAGACTCTCTTGCACGGAGGGAACTTCCCATGGAAAGTCAAAAGCGAATCGCAGATAGAGATCAATCCATGGATGGGACGGGATATATCGAAATATTGTTTAAAGAAAGCGGGTGGCTGGCAAAAGATCGTATGGAATTGGCTTCCGTGAGGGTAGCTTCTTTCTGGCATTCGGCTTGGGTGGAGGCGGGAAAACCAAAACCACCCCAAAAAACTCAAATTAATTCACAATGATGGATAATTTATTTGACCAATTTCCCCATGAAGAATCAGAAGATTTTTCACAGGAAATCCTCACTGTATCTGAGCTGACCTCGGGCATTAAGGGCATCCTGGAATCGTCGTTTTCAAGGGTGAAGGTGGAGGGAGAAATTTCCAATTTCAAGCACTATCCTTCCGGGCACATGTATTTCACGCTGAAAGATGAAGGAGCTGAACTGTCGGCAGTTATGTTCAAGGGGAACAACCGGTTTTTGCGGTTTGCGCCAAAGGATGGAATGAGTGTTGTGATAACGGGGAATATTTCCGTTTACGAACAGCACGGGCGGTATCAGATTGTTGCACGGGATATGGAAGAATCGGGATTAGGGAATCTTTTTCTTAAGTTTGAAAAGCTGAAAACAAAGCTGAGTGAAGAAGGTCTGTTTGATGAAGACATAAAAAAAACACTTCCCAAATTTCCATTTCGTGTAGGTGTGGTCACTTCCGGGAAAGGGGCTGTTATCGAAGATATTACCCATGTACTGACGCGAAGAGCGCCTCATGTGGAAATCCTACTCAGACCCACTTTGGTTCAAGGAAAAGAAGCGCCCGCTGATATTGTTAGTGCCATTCAGGAATTTGACAAAAAAGGCGAGGTAGACGTTCTGATCGTCGGAAGAGGCGGCGGTTCCATTGAAGATTTGTGGTCATTTAATGAAGAAATTGTGGCACGGGCAATAGTTGACTGTATATTACCTGTTATTTCTGCTGTGGGACATGAAACGGATTTTACCATTGCTGATTTTGTAGCTGACCTGAGAGCGCCCACGCCGTCCGCCGCCGCGGAACTTGTGTCACCATCTTTGCCGGACTTGATGAATGTGCTGAATGAATCGGAAAATCGGATTCAGGAAAAATTGAATCTCATGATGGAAACTGCGTGGCAGCGGCTGGATGGACTTACATCTCGGTATGGATTTCTTCATCCTCAAATTCTCGTCGAACAGAAAACTGAACGATTAAAGGAAATTCGCGATCGACTGAATCATCAAATTCAGTTCAATTTAAGCATGCACCAATCAAAATTTGACGGGGTGAATCAACGACTCCTCAGCGCCAGTCCGGAAGGACTGTTGGAACGGGGATATTCCATCGTTTTAAAACTTCCTGAAAGGAAAATTTTGAATCGTGTGAAAGGCATGAAATCGGGAAATAAGCTGGAAATCATCATGTCGGATGGTGATGTAAAAACAGAGGTCAAAAAAGTGAATCCAGCTTCGAAATGAGTAAAATTTCGATGTTGCAGATTTAGCAAACAAAGGGGATATTTAAGATTATAAATTACATCATTTCAATAAATACAGGAGAAACCGGGGATTAATATGGCAACCAAAAAATCATTGGATTTTGAAAAAACATTCTTACGTCTTGAAGAAATTGTGAAAAATCTCGAAGAAGAAACCACCTCTCTTGAGGAGAGTTTAAAATTATTTGAAGAAGGTGTAAAGATGGCCAATAAATGCAAAAAAATGCTTGAAGATGCTGAGAAAAAGGTGAGAAAATTATCTAGGGACAAGATAAAATCTTCCTGAAAACAATCGAGGTTTAAAGGACAAATAAATGAAAGTAGGTATCTGGGGAAATACGGAAAAAGAATTGTTTTGGCAGGTTCTGCCGGAGGTTATGAAATGGTTTAATTCCAACGATTACACAGTATTCCTTACCACCAGAATTGACAGCCAGTTGGAGCAGAAATCAAATGTCAACTATGACATCATTGAAACAGCCGATGATTTTGAAAAAATTGATTATCTTCTTGCCATGGGCGGAGACGGAACAATCCTTTCCGCTGCGAGAGCTGTGGCGCACAGGGAAACGCCCATTCTCGGAATCCATTTGGGAGGGCTTGGTTTTCTTGCTGAAGTGAGTCTTGATGATTTGTACAAGCGGATGGAGTCTGTTTCCAGCGGCGATTACACCTTATACCCAAGAATGGTCATGAAAGGTGAAATTCACACAAACGGAATTATGATGAAAACAGTCCATGCGTTGAATGATCTTGTGGTTGAACGGGGAGATACATTCCGGCTTGTGAATTGTACTGTTCACATGAATGACCAGTATGTAACCACCTACAATTCAGACGGACTGATTATTTCTACTCCCACAGGATCAACAGGATACAATCTTTCTGCTGGAGGTCCCATCGTTTTGCCAAAATTATCATTATTTACGCTGGCGCCCATTTGCCCTCACACGTTATCCGCCAGGCCTATTGTACTGCCCGGTGATCAGGAAATTAAAGTTGCATTCGCAGAAGACGCGCCGGACATGAAACTGACTGTTGACGGCCAGCAACAGGAATTGGTCACCTCCGATTCAACAATAATCATCCGGAAAGCGGAATATACGGTAAATCTTGTCACCTTCAACGACAGGGAATATTTTGATGTTTTACGAACCAAACTCGGTCTGGGGCAGAAAGGGAATCATTAAACTAGTGTCTGGTTAATGGTGGCTGGTTTCGGGGCTCTGGACGCTGGGTTTTAAATTGCGGAATTGTGATTTAATTGATGATGGATAATTGAAAATTGAATAAAATCTCCCTCACCGTCTCCCCTGAGGAGAAGAGTTACTTTCCTTAGTCATCACGAGTTCCGCCGGAATGCGGAACGTGCTTGCCCGTCGTAGTGATTTTCACGAACGAAGACGGGGTGATCTCGCGTTTTTTCTTCGCCGACTATTGAGATTGCTACGCTTCGCTCGTCCGAATGACCCTGTGGGCAGGTAGGTAAAACGTAATGGAAACGGAAAATTACCCGCAGGGTGAGGGAGGACGTTGTGCGCTGTTTACGTTTTAAATATTTATGTTTTATTCTCTATTAAAAAGCGGGGATTATTGGTAAATAGTGTTCTACATTTTCACAGAATCTCAGCCGATAGGCGAGTCCTCGACCTGTGGATTCGATCTTCAAACAATTTGAATTTTGCAATTTGTATTTTGAATTTTTAATTGAATAAAATTCCCCCCTGTGTTTCCCCCGAAATAGGGGAGAATACTTTAGTCAGGACATTTCAATATTTTTCTCCGTATTTATTTTATCAACATGATCTTTAAATTTGAGATATTTTGATTGTTTGATTTTAAATTAATGATATATGTTCCACTACTGACTGCTTCACTGGAATTGCTTTTGCCATTCCAAATTACATTATGAAAACCAGAATTCTTGAACTCGTTATCAATAATTTTATATACTTCACGTCCTAAAATATCAAATACAACAATATCGACAAATGTAGGTGACCCTATATAATAATTAATCGTAGTACTAGGGTTAAATGGATTGGGGAAATTTTTATACAAGTTAAAATTATGAGGAATGGTTTTGTTAGGTAAAGATAATGCTGTGGAATCAAATTGAAACAGGTTAACAGCTAAATCACCACCTTCAAATATAAATCCACTATTGACATCAAGTGAATACCTAGTATAATATCCACTTTGAATTGAATCTACAAATTCAATTGAATTAATATCAGAAATATCCAAAATACAAATTCCATATCCGCAAGATATATACAATATTTCATTTCTCACTTCCATATCAAATACACCATATATATTTTCATTGTCATAAAATGAAAGTAATTCAGGTTCTAAAGGATTTGATACAAGGTTTACACAAGACAAGAAACTGGCAAATGAAGAAGATGTTATATCAATAAGAAACAGTGCATGGCCTTTAACAATTACCTGGGATGATGATCTGAGTGATGAAGAGGAAGAATAGGTGCTTGAGGTCATTAGTGATTTAGGGAGAACATCAAACGAAGGATATTCGGTTATTGAGACGTATGTTTTGAATAATTCTTCCAGCATTATATTTGAAAAACCCGTTGAAGAATTGCGATCGGCAAAAAGAGAAAAAAGTGATGTACCCCAATCATTTGCTTTACTTCAAAACTTCCCCAACCCCTTTAATCCAACCACTACAATTGAATTTTCAGTAGAGACTAAAAGCAATACGACTCTACAGATTCATGACATCAAAGGTCGATTGGTAGCAACATTGGTGAGTGGTAAACTTGTTCCCGGTTTCCACAGTGTAGTCTGGGATGCTTCTAATTTTGCAAGTGGGATTTATTTTGTAAAACTGAAAACAGGTAGTTATCAAGCTACGCAAAGAATCGTTTTACTAAAATAAAAAACTTTCTTTCTTTTCAATTAATAATTAAGGTGATTAGTTAAAAAACGGACCAAAGTGAATTTTGACCAATTTAT
>CEQE01061795.1_pt1 | contig 11085 bp, 10 predicted proteins | sample 356201 | NCBI WGS metagenome assembly CEQE01 (sample SAMEA2619970, study PRJEB7988) | marine metagenome | biome: marine biome (ENVO:00000447); feature: mesopelagic zone (ENVO:00000213) & marine oxygen minimum zone (ENVO:01000065); material: "saline water (ENVO:00002010), including plankton...
GGTCCTGCTCCCCTTGGAGATTGTGTAAAACTCATATCAACTTCACTATTAGCAAAAAGAGCATGCATATCAGCGTTATTTGTAGGATATGTTTCTCCTTTTCTATACATGTAAGGTTCCCAAGAATTTAACATTCTCCAAACTATAGGTGCCCACTTACTATACAATTCTTCATTAAATGGTCCAACCCATTGGTCATGACCACCACTTACTTCAAAGAATATCTGTTTTACAAATCTTGTTCCAACAAAACCACCTTTACCAGGTCTAATATAAGTAAATCTTCCAGGATTATTTTTGATCCACATACCTAATTCAGCATAATTTCGAGGCATATCTTCGTAATTACTTCTAGCTGAATCATACATAAAATGGAATTGTGCACTTGACCAAGGACTTTCCATTCCTTCAACAGGTCTTCCAAAATCAAGATTAACTGCTGGATTATCCCAAGCTACAAATTGACTGTTTGGTAATCCTTCGCCAAATGGTCCATAAAGTAATTTAGCTTGTTTAAGAGTCCAAAAATTTTCACCATTAATCCAAATCAAATCAATATTTCCATTGTCACCAGTTACACCAGCTTCTTTTTCACTTAATACTTGATTGACTGCATCAACCGTTCCTTTCAATGGAACTCTGTTAAGTGTGATGTCATAATCATTTTTTAGTGGGACTCCATAAAAGTCATCAACAAAACCATTAATTGCATCTGACCCTCCCCACATATATACATTTACTTGCCCACCCTTTGCAGCAGCCACAACATCATCCCAAGCGTTAAAACCTGGTGCAACTTCTGCTTTGGAAGTTATAGAAAGTAACAAAGCAAATAATGTAACAATAAATAGTTTAAATTGTATTTTCATTTTTCCTCCTAATTATAAAATCAAATATAATTATTATTTGATTCTTCTTTGTTATCCAATGGAGAGATATAATCCACCATTGGTATCGTTTTTACAAGCATTAAATCATTCCACGCAGCAAATTCTAATAACTCTTGTGAAAAATTACCTTGACCAACAGCATAATGATGCTCGTGCCCCAATACATTAAGTGTATTAATTAAGTCTTTTGATGAAATTTTTTCTCTATTCAAATAAATATTTCTAAACCAACCTCTTGTACCATCAAAACCTTTATTAGTATGTTTGAATATCGAAGAATTTAGGACTATTATTCTTTTTGCATTATTGCTTAAATATGTAGTGGTTGTTTCTTGTGGTTTAAAAACATGATCTCCAGCAATACCATATTTGTTTTTTGTTTTTCTTCCCAGAGTACTATGATCAACCCATTTAATTCCATCTTCATTAGCAAAGTGTCTGGGGGTAACTCCACAGTGCCACATTAATACTGAATCAGAACTTTCATCAAAAGTAGCCAAATCTAGCAAAGTAGATGATTTGCTTGCATTAGATAAATAATTTAAAAGAAGCATACTACAAGAGCCCTGAACATCACCTTCACATGACACAGCTACTCCATCTTCACTTCCCATCCAACTATAAGCCATACAAGGAGCTATATTATAAAGTTCTTGAAATTGAGACCAACACTGTACAGCTAAAGAATCCCAATTGTTGTCTTCTTTTACTTTTTTTAGTGCAAAATAAACTCTAGTAACTTTATTAAAAGAATTTTCATCTGAAACAGAAATAGATGAAGCTACATTTTTAATTTTTTTTATTTCATCATCTATTTTTTCTTGTTTAATTTCATCTGCTATTTTTAGAAGATCTTTTATTGTTAATTCCTCGACTGAAACACCAATATTTTTTTTTAACTCATTTTTATCAATCATCATATTATCAAAACCAGGTGAGATTCCTCCTATCCAACCTATTTTAGATTGTTTCATTTTTTTAGTTGCAATTAAGCTACGCAACGTAATAAAGAATTTATTTTGGAATTCATTAGTGCTTGCAAAATTATAAAACCATTTTGTTTTAATTTTTTTATCTTTTAAATTTTTTTTTATAATTCCTAAGAAATGACTTGTCGAAACTAATGAATGTAATCTAACATCACCTTCATCCTTTGGATCTGGAATAGCCCATAATCCTATTTTATTTGAAATTTCAGTTAAAGGGTAAAGTTGTTCTCCAGCACTACATGAACTCGTTTGAATTAATAGAAAATCTATTTTATTTTTTAAAAAATTAGCGGCACTTATTGCTTGATGTTTTTCAAATATAGTTTCAGGATAACAAATAATTTCAGCATCGTAATCAACAATTATTTTTTTTAATTCTGCTTCTGATTTTTCTCTAATTTTTTCTTCTTCCGCAAAATACGGAGAAATAGCAGTGGCAACGTAACCAATAGTAAATTTTTTCATATTTTTATAATCAGTTTATAACATTTATTATCGTATACTATTTTATTAATTGCTTAATATAAATATATCAAATATAAAATTTTAATTGAATATGGATATTTTAAGTAAAGACAAAATTGAATGGATATTGAAAAAATTATCCACTATTAGATTTTTTGAAACACAAATACAAAAATTAGCTAATGAAAAAACAGTTCCTGGATATTTGCATACATACCTTGGTTCTGAAGCTATTGCTGTTGGAGTTATGTCTGCACTTAATGATGATGACTGGATAACAAGTACTTATAGAAATCATGGACATGCAATAGCTAAAGGTTGTGATTTAAAATCAATGACTTCTGAAATTTACGGTCGATCTAATGGAATCTGCAAGGGAAAAGGCGGAAGCATGCATATAAGTGATTTTCATAAAGGTATGTTGGGGTCTTTTGGTATAGTTGCAGCAGGACCACCAGTGGCATTAGGAGCTGCTTTACAAGAAAAAATTAATAAAGGTTCAAAAATGACTGCTTCTTTTTTTGGAGATGGGGCTATTCATAATGGCGCATTCCATGAAGCTGCGGGACTTTCAAAACTATTGAAAGTATCACTATTGTTTGTTTGTGAAAATAATGGATATGCTGAAGCAACTGCAACAGATTGGCATTTAAATACTAATAAACTTACAGATATAACAAAATCTTACGATATGATTTCCTATACTGGTAACGGAATGAATGTATTTGAAGTTTATGAAATTACTAAAAAAGCTATTGAAGAATCTAAATTAAAAAAAGAACCAATATTTCTGGAATTTAAGAGTTATAGATATTCTGGTCAATATGAAGGTGATAATCAGCTTTATCAATCATTAGATGAAATAAAAGACGCAAAAAAAAATGATCCAATAGATTTAGCTTTCAAAGCAAGTCAAAAATTTGGATTTAGTGAAGTTGAAATAGAAAAGATTAAAGCTGAAACACTAAATAATGTTCAAGAAGCTTTTATTTTTGCAAGCAAACAACCTTGGCCTAAGCCAGAAGATGCTTTGAAGGATGTGTATGTTAATTATCCAATGGATCAATTAAAATGAGAGAATTAACAGTTAAAGACGCTATCAATGAAGCACTAGTGGAGTCCTTTGAAAATGATTCTAATGTAATTTTGATGGGGGAAGACATAGCAGGCGGTGCTGGAAGAGATAATCATCCAGGAGCAAGAGATAGTTGGGGTGGGCCATTTGGTGTAACTAAAGGATTATTAACAAAATTTGGTCCTGAAAGAGTAATGGATACAACAATTGCTGAAGCTGGTTTTTTTGGAGCAGCTGTTGGAGCTGCAATGACGGGTATGCGACCAATAGTTGAATTAATGTATGTTGATTTTGCAGGTGTTTGTTTTGATCAATTAATGAATCAAGCAGCAAAAGTACGTTATATGTTTGGGGGCAAACAAAAAGTTCCACTTGTCGTAAGAACAGTCGTTGGTGCAGGTTTTAGAGCTGGCAGTGAACATTCACAAACATTATATAGTCTTTATGCACATATACCTGGCTTAAAAGTTATAGCACCATTTGATGCATATGACGCAAAAGGCTTATTACTTTCAGCTATTCAGGATAACGATCCAGTAATATTTATGGAACACAAAAGATTATATATGACTAAGTGCGAAGTACCTAAAAATCTTGAGCCTATACCTATAGGTAAGGGAAAAAAAAGAAAGGTTGGCAAAGATATATCTATAATAGCTATTCAAAGAATGAATTTATTTGCTCTTGAGGCAGCAACAGAACTTTCAAAAGAAGGAATAGAATGTGAGATTATTGATCCTAGAAGTTATTCTCCTATTGATGAAGAGATGATTTTATCTAGTGTCAAAAAAACTGGAAAAGTCATCGTTGTTGATGAATCTAACCCAAAATGCTCTTTAGCTTCTGAAATATCCTCGCTTATATCTGAAAAAGAGTTTTCTAGTTTAAAAGCACCTATTTATAAATTAACCGCACCCCATACTCCAGTTCCTTTTAGTCCTCCTATGGAAGATTTTTATATTCCATCAACTGAAAAAATAATTCAATCAGCAAAAAATTTATTAGTTTAATTTTATGACTGTTCCAAAAGATATATTAGAAAGTTTTCCAGTTATTAACAAAAAAAAAATGAATCATTTACTATCGTTACCTAAGGGTACGAATAGAATGATTTTAGATACTGATACAGCTAATGAAATAGATGATCAATTTGCTTTGGCTTGGACACTTTTATCTAAAGATAAAATTGATTTAGTTGGTGTAACTGCAGAACCCTATTCTTTTCAACATCATCGTGATGATTTATTAAAAACAGAAAATTTATTAAGAGACAATAAAAAAAATTTTGAAAAAAATGATTTAAAATTAATTGAAGAATATAAAGGTTGGGTGGAAGGATTATTATCAAATGATATAAAACCAAGTGAATTATATTTTGATACTCCCGAAGAAGGTGTTGAAAAAAGTTATAAAGAAATCTTAAATATTTTTTCTATAATGAATGAAAATCCTAATAATAAAGTATTTAGAGGTTCACCAGGATATTTAGAATCTTACAACACACCTATAAAAAGTGATTCATCGGAATTTATCATCAATGAAGCACTAAAAAATGATGATAAACCGCTCTATATTAGTGCAATTGGTTGTCTGACTAATATAGCTTCTGCTATGTTAATCGAACCTAAAATTATATCTAATATTGTAATTGTTTGGACTTCTGGTTTTCCTTCAAGATCATTACAAAATAATACTCCGTCTTTAAATTTAGTTCAGGATAAGCTTGCTTCGCAACTTCTTTTTGATTGTGGTGTCGCCAATGTGTATCTACCTGGTTATCATATTGGAGCTCAACTTACGTTGTCATTACCTGATATGGATAAATGGGTTAAAGATAAGGGTGCTATTGGCAATTATTTATATTATTTGTATACTAATAACCCCATACATAAACAAAGGGGCATAATAGATCAGACTTGGAGGTCTTGGGTTATATGGGATATGATTAATATTGCATGGATGATAAATCCTGAGTGGGTTCCAACATCTATATTAGAGTCTCCTGTGTTAGATGATAATTTATATTGGCAAAATCCTGGTAATAGACACATAATGAGAGAAGCTTATGGTATTAATCGTGATGCGATTTTTTATGACTTTTTCTCAAAACTAAATTGAAATGAAACTTGGTGTTCATTCAGCCATTTTTGTAAAAGATTGGGAAGAAGATATTACACCTTATATACATAGGTGCCATGAGGCAGGTTATAACTGTATAGAGGTATCTTTGTTAGGTCAAGACGAGTATTCTTCTGAAAAAATAGGCCATTTATCCGATAAACTTAATATAGAAATAACTTGCACAACAGGTTTAAGTCATGATGAAGATATTACAAGCGAAAATATCTCCAAAAGAGAAGTAGGAATTAAGGCTCTCGAGAGAGCAATAGATCTTACATCAAGAATGAACTCATCTATTTTAAGTGGCGTAGTATTTGCTCCTTGGGGTATTAGTGACTCGAAAGGTCTAGATAAAGATAAAAAATATTTAAATTCAAGCAAATCCATACAATCTGTTTGTAATTCATTAGAAATAAAAAAAATCAATTTAGCAATAGAACCTTTAAATAGGTACGAAACAGATTTTTTAAATACTGTTGATGAAGGATTATATCTATGTGAAATAATAAATCACGATAGAGTTGGCTTACTACTAGACTCTTATCATATGAATATAGAAGAAAAAAATCCAACAAATTCCATTAAAAAAGCTAATGAAAAAATTTTTCATTTTCATGTTGCTGAAAATGATCGAGGAATTCCAGGAAGTGGTTCAATAAATTGGGAAAAAACTTTTAATACCCTGTACGCCATTAATTATTCAAAGTGTGTCACACTTGAAATGTTTACTCAAGCTTTTGTTAATACAAGTAAAGATTTATTTACATGGAGAAATATTGAGTTAGATCCATTTGAAGCTATTGTAAAAGCACATAAATTTCTAAAAAAATACATACATGATTAATAAATATAGAAATTGGATTAATCAAACATATGATTCTTTGTTAATAAATAAAGAATATTTAAATAACCTAGATCAACAACTAGGCGATGGTGATCATGGTTCTGCCATTTTAAAAGGTATAATTAGAGCTAGAGACATAATTAACGAAACAAAGAAAAAGAATTTATCTGAAATTATGACAGGCTTATCAAGTTCTATGCGAAATGAAATGGGTGGTGCTTCAGGTATTCTAACAACTATTTTTTTTGATGAGTCAGGAAAAATTAATGTATTTAAATTAAATGAAACTCTTTTACAAATTTTTAACTCTACCACTCTAAAAATTATCAAAAGAGGAAAAGTAAATGTTGGAGATAAGAGTATATTGGATATTTACTATCCAATAAATGAATACATAAAGAAAAATTTTCAAAATTTTAATCAAAATAAAAAATATATTTTAGAACTTTTAGAAAAATCTGTGTTTAAAACAAAAGGTATGAAAGCTAAAGTAGGAAGAGCAAAATTTTTATCCGATAAAGGTATTGGATATATTGATCCTGGGGCTAAGTCTTCTGAAATTATCTTAAAAAATTATTTTAATAATATTTTATAAATATAATGAAAAAGATAATAAATTTACAACAAGATATAGTCAATGAGATGCTCAGTGGATATGTCAAAGCAAATAATGATAGAGTCAAATTTGCAAACAACAAAAGAATTATTCTAAGAGTAAAACAAAAAGATTTATCGAAAACTGCTCTTATGATTGGAAATGGCTCTGGTCATGAACCCATCGCAATGGGGTGGGTTGGTGAAGGCTTGCTTGATTGTAATGTTGTAGGGGATATTTTTGCATCTCCTTCTGCTGATTTAATATTGAATGGAATTGAACATTTTAATCAAAATAATGGAGTGATATTGTTAATATCACATCATGCTGGTGATTTGATGAATGGGGAGTTAGCTATAGAATTAGCAAAAGAAAAGGGGATAAAGTGCGAATCTTTGTTAATGTACGATGATATTGCTTCAGCTCCTAAAGGAAAAGAGAATGAAAGAAGAGGAGGCGCAGGAACGACATTTATCTATAAGATAATAGGAGCTCTTGCTGAAAAAAGTGAGTCAATGGAATCTTTATTAGGTTTAGGAAAAAAAGTTAGAGGTGCAACACGAACACTATCTGTTGGAATATCATCAGGAATATCACCTATTACTCAAAAAAAGATGTTTGAATTAGAAGAAGATGAAATTTTTATTGGTATGGGAGTTCATGGAGAGTCGGCCTATGGTCGGCAAAAAATTTCAAATTCAAAAGAAATTATTAACTTTATGCTAGATAGAATTTTTGAGGACTATAAATATAATAAAGGAGATATCGTGATACCTTTTGTAAATGGTAGTGGATCAACTACATTAATGGAACTCTTAATTATTTATAACGATATAGACAACTATTTAGAATATTACGGAGTAAAAACATTCAAGCCACTTATAAACGAATATATCACAACTCAAGATACAGCAGGTTTTTCAATTTCTCTTTTAAAATCAGATGATCAGATGAGAAGACTTTGGACCGCACCTGTTTCAGCACCATATTTTCATTTATAAAATGAATGAATAAATCAATATTTTTTGATCAATGTCTTATAGAAAATAAATTTATTGCTATGGCAATAGATCAAGGCACTAGTTTAAAAAATTTGCTAAAAAATAAAATAGGAATTAAATTTCAAGATAATGATTATTATATTTTTAAAAATGAAATTATAAATATTCTATCACCATATTTATCATCATATCTTGTCGATTATGATACTTATGTAAACTTTAAAAAAGAAAATTCAATAAATATGAATCCAATAATCGCTTTTGAAGAAGATGCATATTTTATAAATGATGATTATAGAATTACAAATTTGCCTATAAATTTTGATATGAAAACTGCGGTTGAAGAAAAATTTTCAGCAATAAAGTTTTTTATGTATTTTAATCCTGAAACAGAAAAAAATGTCAATACTAAAAAAATGGATCTAATTAAATTTGTTGGTGAAAAATGCGATAACCATAATATTTCTTTTTTGTTTGAACCTTTATTATATGAAGATAAAAAAATAAATATTTCAACAGAGAAATATAATTTTAATAAACCAAATTATATTGAATATTTTTATAATGAATTTTCTAAAAGTGAATATAATATTGACATCATTAAGATTGAATTTCCTTTCAATCCAAAAGAAGTTGAAAATTTTTCAAATACTAACGAAAGCATCATTTATTCTGAATCAGATATATTGAAAATTTTAAAGAAGATTTTTGGAAATTATAAAAAACCTTATGTTTTTTTAAGTGCAGGAATATCATTTATCAACTTTCTAAAAGGGTTGGAATTAATTAATAAATCTGGAATTAATTATCTTGGATTTTTATGTGGAAGAGCAATATGGAACGATGCAATTGATGTTTATTGTCATAATGGAAAAGAAAGTTTAATTAAATGGTTGAATAGTGAGGGAATTAAAAGAGTAAAACTATTAAAAAAAACTGTCTTAAATTAACCAACAATATTTTATTTTTTTTATTTTGTTAATTAATTTAATAGCTATACAAATAATACTAAATTCATAAAAAAGATTTTATAAATTATGTCAAATATAGGATTTATAGGAATTGGTACAATGGGCTTTCCTATGGCAAATAATCTAATTAGAAATAATCATACCGTATCTTTTTTTGATCCTTATACAAATAAAACTAATGAATTAATAAAATTAGGTGGATTAAAAACCAGTTCAATTAAAGAAGTTTGTGATGATAAAAAATTTATCATCAGTATGTTGCCAATAGGAAAAAATGTTAAAGATATTGCTTTGGGATCAGATGGTATAATTTCTCAACCCAATAAAGATTTAATTTATATTGATATGAGCACAATATTACCTTCAGACTCAATTAATATAAGTAAAGCTCTAAAAGACACTGGGATAAGAATGTGTGATGCCCCTGTCGCTAGACTTGTAAATAACGCTATAGATGGAACCCTTTTAATAATGGTCGGTGGTGAAAAAAATGACTTTGAAATCATCAAGCCTATCTTGGAATGTATGGGTAGCGACGTTTATCATTGTGGACCTTCAGGATCTGGAAGTAAAATGAAGATTATCAATAATTATATGGCAATAGTTTCAAACATCGTTACTGCTGAAACACTCTCTCTAGTAAAAAAATCTGGAATTGATTTAAATTTTGCAATAAATTTAATGTCGACTACTGCTGCAGGCAAAGGACATATGAACTTTAGCTATCCAAAAAAAGTTTTAAATAACGATATTGAACCAGGTTTTAAAAATGAATTGGCTCTTAAAGATTTAAAGTTGGCTTTAGATCACGGAATAAAAGAGGGAATTGATTTAACAACAGGTAAATGCATCCTCCCTATTTATGAAGAAGCTGTAAATTCAAAATATAAGGACCTTGATTGGACAGCTATGTATAATTTTATTAAAGAAAAAAATAAACTTGATTAAAATTAAATCTGTTAAAATATTTTATTTAGAATTGCCACTAGATAATCCTGTAAAAACTTCTTTTGGTACCATGTTTTCAAGACCTTGTTTATTGGTATCCTTAATAGATAAAACTAATCAAATTGGTTTAGGAGAGATTTGGTGTAACTTTCCTAAACAAGGTTCTGAATATCGATTTAACATATTAAACGAGCTGATATTAAATTTATTAATAAATAAAGAATTTGAAGAGCCAGGTTTACTTATAAATTTTTTGGATGAAAAAATAAAAACTATGTTTGTTCAATCTGGGGATATGGGGTCCTATCATAATATTTTATCTGGGTTAGATTGTGCAATTTGGGATCTTTTCTCTAAAAATAAAAATATGCCACTAAATAAACTTTTTAATAAAAATTCAAAAAATTTTATAAAAATTTATGCAAGTGGAATAAATCCCCATGAATGGTTAGATAAAGTTAACTATGCAAGATCACTTGGGGTTCATGCTTTTAAAATTAAAATAGGTTTTAATAATAGCTTAGACGAACGTCTTATTAGTGATTTAGATGACAATATTAAAAATAATGAATTTTATATGCTTGACTCTAACCAAGGCTGGAAATTTGAAAATGCTAAATTATTTTTAAAAAAGCTTGAAACTTCAAAGGCTAAATGGATAGAAGAACCAATATCGGCATTGCATTCATATAAAAAAATTTTGAAACTATCAAAATATTCTAATTCACAACTAGCTTTTGGAGAAAACATTTATAACATTGATATTTTTGTCAAACTTGCAAGCTATGACAAAATAAGTTTTTTACAACCTGATTTGACAAAATATGGTGGAATATCTTTTTTAAATTTATTACAAAATAAAATTGAAAACAAAAAAATTTGGTTGCATTTCCTTGGATGTGGTGTTGGACTTATAACATCTGCCCATATGCAAACAGTAATCAATAATAATGCTTATTTAGAAATGGATATTAACGAAAATCCTTTGCGAGATGAAATTTTTACTGAAAAAATTAAGATTGTAGATGGTAAGATTTTATTAAATGAAAAACCAGGTCTAGGATTTGAATTGAATGAAAGCATAATAAATAAATATTTAATTTTATCAAATGTATAAAATACATTATGTTAATTCAAATAAATGGTGGTACCATGGTGGTACCATGAACTTTTTAAAGTTCAGTCG
>CEQE01147763.1_pt1 | contig 11078 bp, 9 predicted proteins | sample 356201 | NCBI WGS metagenome assembly CEQE01 (sample SAMEA2619970, study PRJEB7988) | marine metagenome | biome: marine biome (ENVO:00000447); feature: mesopelagic zone (ENVO:00000213) & marine oxygen minimum zone (ENVO:01000065); material: "saline water (ENVO:00002010), including plankton...
TGCCCCGGTGCCAGCCGCCGCGGTGTTCACGACCAACGTGGTGACGGCTGCGCCGGTCCTGGTATCGCGGTCGCACCTCGAGCAGAGCGACGCGAGCGCCCGCGCGGTCGTCATCAACAGCGGGTGCGCGAACGCGTGCACCGGCGATACCGGCATGGCCGTCGCTCGCGCGATGGCCGAGGCCGGTGCAGAGCACCTGGGGTGTGCGCCCGCAGAGATTCTCATCGCCTCGACCGGCGTCATCGGCGTCGATCTCGACGGCGCGAAGGTCGCGCGCGGAATCGCCGCCGCCTCCTCCACGCTCAGCCGTCAGGGCCATCTGGACGCGGCTCGGGCCATTCTGACGACCGACCTGGGCCCAAAGGAAGCGGCGGCTCGGGCCGAGACCGGCGCGGGTGGCTTTCGCGTCGGCGGCATGGCCAAGGGCGCCGGCATGATCGAACCGAACATGGCGACGATGCTGGCGCTGCTGACGACCGACGCGAAGGTCGCCGCGCCGCGCCTGCAGCGCGCGCTGCGAGAGGCGGTGGACGACACGTTCAACGCCATCACGGTGGACGGCGAGTGTTCGACCAACGACACCGTCTTCGCGCTGGCGAGCGGAGCCAGTGGTGTCGAGATCGATGACGCGACCTACCCGACGCTGGTCGACACGCTGCGGGCGGTCGCGCGCGATCTCGCGGTGGCGATCGTGCGAGGCGGTGAAGGCGCCAGCAAGCTCGTGGCGATCCGCGCTCACGGCGCGCGAACGCTCGACGAGGCCAGGCACGCCGCCCATACGCTGGCCAATTCGCTGCTGGTCAAGACCGCGGTGCATGGGGGCGATCCCAACTGGGGCCGGCTCGTGGCCGCAGCCGGACGCGCCGGCGTGGCGTTCGACCCCACCCGCGCCGTCGTCAGGATTGGCGACACGGTCCTGTTCGAGCACGGTCGCCCCTTCGACGAACGCGCGCCGGCCGCGGCGGACCATCTGCGCGGTACCGATGTCGAGATTCAGGTCGACCTCGGCGTCGGCACACACGAGGCCACCGTCTGGACCTGCGACCTCAGCGCCGAGTACGTGCGAATCAATTCGGAGTACCGAACGTAGGCGAGCGCCGATGCAGAAAGACTTCCTGTCGATTCTCGATCTCACCAGCGACGAGCTATCGGGCTGTCTCGACCTGGCCGCACGGCTCAAGGCCGATCGCCCGCTTCGCCGGAACGCGCCGACGGCGAACGCGCTGGAAGGCCGCCACGTGGCGATGCTGTTCGACAAGCCGTCGCTCCGGACGATGGCCACGTTCGAGATCGCCGTCCGAGAGCTGGGCGGCGAGATCATCGAGCCGCCGGCCGACTCGACGCTCGGCGGTCGGGAAGCACTGTCCGACGTCGCGCTCAACCTCGAGCGGTGGGTGGCCGCGGCGATCATCCGCACGTTCGCCCAGGCTCGGCTGGTGGAGTTCGCCCGGGTGACCAGCCGACTGCACGTCGTCAATGCCCTGAGCGACGCCGAGCACCCCTGCCAGGCCCTGGCCGACATGCTGACGCTGCGCGAGCGCTGGGGCGCCCTCGACGGCCGGGTGCTGACCTTCGTCGGCGACGGCAACAATGTCGCCACGTCGCTGGCGCAAGCCGGCGCCATGCTCGGCCTGCGGGTGCGGGTCGCATCGCCGGACGGCTACCAGCTTTCGAACCACATCGTTGAGGCGGCGACCGCCGGTGGGCGCCTCGGATCGATCGAACGATTCGTCGACGCGGGCGAGGCCGTCGCCGGTGCCGACGCCGTGTACACCGACACCTGGACCTCAATGGGCCAGGAGGACGAGTCGGCGGCACGCCGTCGGGCCTTCCAGCCCTACCAGGCCAACGCGGCCCTGCTGGCGAAGGCAAAGCCCGACGCGGTCTTCATGCACTGCCTGCCGGCGCACCGCGGGGAGGAGGTCACCGACGAGGTGATCGACTCCACCGCCTCGATCGTCCTCGAACAGTCGGAGAACCGGCTGCACACCGAGAAGGCGCTGCTGGCGATGCTGCTGGCCGAGCGGCGCTAGCCACCACGGTTGCGCCACGCGGCGCGAGGCGACGGCGGAGGCTAGGGTATACTCCCCCGCGAAAGGACACCCACAACCGATGCTCGACACCATCGCTGCTGCCAACACCTGGCTGATCGGCTACGTCTGGGGCGCGCCGATGATCGTGCTCCTCATGGGCACGGGCGTGCTGCTGACCGTGCTCACCGGCGCGGTGCAGTTCCGCTACCTCGGCTTCGCCATGAAGGAAGTGCTGGGCAAGCTGACCCAGAAGAGCACGGGCGAGGGCGACGTAACCCCGTTCCAGGCCGTGGCGACGGCGCTCGCCTCGACGGTTGGCACCGGCAACATCGCCGGCGTGGCCACGGCGCTGACCTTGGGCGGCCCGGGCGCGCTGTTCTGGCTCTGGATTTCAGGCTTGCTCGGCATGTGCACGAAGTTCGCGGAGATCGTCATCGCGCTGCACTATCGCGAGCCGGACTCGACGGGCACGATGCGCGGCGGCGCGATGTACACCTTGAGCAAGGGGCTCGGCCTGCCCTGGCTCGGCACGATCTTCGCGCTGCTGACGTCGCTGGCCGCGTTCGGCATCGGTAACATGGTCCAGGCGAACTCGCTGGCCGACAGCCTGCAATCCAGCTTCGGCGTCGCCCCGGCCGTCACCGGCATCGTCCTCGCGGCGCTCACGGCGGCGGTGATTCTCGGCGGCATCAAGCGGATCGGCGAGGTCACGCAGGTGCTCGTGCCGTTCATGAGCATCCTCTACCTCGGCGGCGGCCTGGTCATCCTCCTGATCCACTTCGCCGACATCCCCGGCGCCGTCGCGCTGGTCTTCGCGGGGGCGTTCAACGGCACGGCGGCCACGGGCGGCTTCGCCGGCGCGACGGTCATCCTGGCGCTGCGCTTCGGCATTGCGCGCGGCCTGTTCTCAAACGAGGCCGGCCTGGGAAGCGCGCCGATGGTGCACGCAGCGGCAAAGACCGATCACCCCGTCCGGCAGGGGCTCTACGGAATCTTCGAGGTGTTCGTGGACACGGTCCTGGTCTGCACGATCACCGGCCTGGCCATCCTGGTCACCGGCGTCTGGACCAGCGGCATGGACGGCGCGGCGCTCTCGGGCGAGGCGTTCCGGCAGGGGCTGCCCGGCGGCTTCGGCAACATCATCGTCACGGCCAGCATCCTGCTCTTCGCGTTCTCGACGGTGATCGGCTGGAGCTACTACGGTGAGACCGGCATCGTCTACCTGTTCGGTGCGAAGGTGGCGCTGCCCTACCGGATCGTCTGGCTGGTCTTCATCTATCTGGGCGCCACCGGCTCTCTGCAGCTCATCTGGAGCGTCTCCGACACGCTGAACGGCCTGATGGCGATTCCGAACCTGGTGTCGGTGCTCTTCTCGATCCCGATCCTGATGAAGCTGACGAAGGAGTTCTTCGGTAAGCAGCGGTAGCGCCCGCGCTCGGCAGAGTACCCGGGCGCGAGGCTGGGCATTGCACCCGCCTACGCCTGATCGGCTATCGGCGAGTTGATCGCGTGAAGGTCATCGCGTTGCCGCTGGGGAAGTTCAGGCGCAGCCGTTCGCCGCCCCTCACGACCTGACACGGCTCTTCTGGCGCGTCGTCGTCGGGTCCGCGCGCGACCATCCTGAGTTCGCTCGCCGCCAGCCCGGGCATCGCCTCCCCGGCCGACAGGTGGTAGCGGTGCGTGAGTAGCAGCTGGTCGCCGGTCAGTGTGAACGACCCGCCCTCGCCCGAGCCCCGCTTTGCCTCGCCACCCTCCATTACGAAGAAGAGGACGGTCCAGTCGTTCCCCGTGAAGAAGATCCGACCGGCCACCCGATGCGCGGTACCGTCGGACAGGATGTAGCTTTCCGCGTTCCACGCGCCCTGGACATCAACGGCGGGGACGTCCTGCGCCGCCCCGGTCGCCGCCACGCCCAGTAGGCCGATCGCAGCGGCCAGGGCCAGTCGCGCACGGAGCCTAGTCATTCGTGGTGGCATCCTCATCCGCATTCCAGAACTCCTCCAATGGCACGCCCAGACCATCGGCCAGGCGGTTGACGAAGGCGTAGTAGCCGGACACCAGGTTCATGTCGAGGATCGCGCGGTCACTGAATCCGGTCGCGCGCAGGCGATCGACGTCGGTCGGCGCCACGGTCCACGGCTCGCGCGTCAGCTTGACGGCATAGTCCAGCATCGCGCCCGGCGCTCCTTGGGGACGCTCCTCCCGAGGATGGACCGGTGGTGCACCACAGCATGCAGGGGATGTTCGCCGTGCGGCACGGACCGTGGAAGCTCGTGGCAGGGCGCGGATCCGGTGGGTTCTCCGAGCCGGTCCGGTACGAGCCGGAACCCGGAGAGCCGGAGGGCCAGCTCTACAACCTGGACGAGGATCCGGGTGAGGAGGTCAATCTCTACGCCGATCGCCCGGACATCGTGGAGACGCTGATGGAAACGCTCGACGCCATCCGCTGAGCCCTTCGCTGAGCGTCGGCATCGCTCGCCTACCGAGTCGCCACCGGCAGGTCATCCCGGTTGCCCTACTCGTCCCACGACCCGAGATACAACCGGACGCGGTCGTAGCCGACGAGGTACATCGCGAAGAGTTCGTGCGCCGAGCGGCCGCCGCCTTCGCAGTAGGCGATGATCTCGTCACTGGGATCGAGGCCGGAGAACAGCGCGCGCAGCTCCGCCGCCGACCTGAACGTCTTCAGCTCCGGATCGAATGTGTCTTCCCAGTAGATCGCGGTCGCCGAGGGAACGATGCCGCCACGCTCCGCGCCCCTGAGGTCGCGGCCCTCGATCTCATCGACCGTTCGGGTATCGACGATCCGGGTGCCGGGTCGATCGATCGCGTCGCGCACATCCTCGGCCGTGGCGATCCAGGCCATGTCGGGCTGGGGCTCGAACTCGGCTCTCGCCACGTTGGTCACCTCCGAGGTCGTCGGATGGCCTTCGCGCATCCACGCGTCCCAGCCGCCATCGAGGATCGCGACGTCGGTGTGGCCCAGGGTGCGCAGCACCAGCCACGGCCGGGTCCCGTACACCCCAGCTCGGTCGTCGTAGAAGATGACGCGCGTTTGGTTGCCGATGCCGAGCATTTCTATGGCCTGGACGAAGACCTCTGTCTCCGGCAGGAACGTCGGTGGGTTGCTCGCGTCACGCGACGTGGAGATGTCGAGATAGACAGCGCCCGGAATATGGCTCTCGTCGTAGCCGGCGCGCCGGGTGTCCACGACGCGAATCGTGGGATCGTCCAGATGCTCGACCAGCCATGCCGGATCGACCAGCATCTCCGGTCGCGCGTAGCCGACGCTGTCCTGTTCGGCGACCGCCGCGGAGGACGGACCCGGCGTGACGTCACCGACCGAGGCCGGTTGACTGCATCCGGCGGAGACCATCGCCAGAACCAGGAGCGAAGAACGTAGAATCACGTCGGTTCTCCAGAACAACACGAGTGGCCATCCTACCGCGAAGAGGAGTCAGGGCGCGCACGGCGCGCCATTTCATCAACGAAACATGTCGAACAAGTGGCTGTACTTCACCGTGAAGCTGCGCCCGGCGGACTCTGGCGTCAGACCGTTGAGGCCGCGCGTGTCGTTGTAGACCAGAAACAGGCCGGTGTTGGCATCCCCGAGCAGGCCGAACCGGAGATTGGCCGACCAGAGGTCGGCCTGGTCGTTGTACTGGATCAGGGTCTGGATGAAGATCCGCGGCGTGAACGAATAGGAGGTCCGCGAGATGATGAGATCGGTCATGAAACTGCCGGAGGGCAAGGTGACATCGTTGTGGCTCACGCTCAACTCGGTGTTGAACGCCTCGCCGACGCGCAGCCGCACCGACGGCGCAACGCTCGCGCGCTCGCCGCCGAAGAACCCGCCGGCCAGAACGGTGAGCCGCGCGCTCAGCGGCGCCCCTTGGTCGGAGAACAAGAGGATGATCGCTTCCTTGTGGTCGTAGGTATCGGCGGGCACGATGACGCCGGGGGCGATCTCGAACGGCTCGGTGACACCCTCGGTCGTCAGGTTGATTCCGGTCTGAATCGTCGCGCCGCCCCTGAACTCGATGTGGTTGTCGATGTGGACGAACTGGGTTTCCTGGAAGCCCTCGAGGTCCCAGAAGACGTCGTAATTCACGTGCGGACGCAGTTCGAGCACATTGAACGGCGCGTCGGGCCCGAGCCGAAATACTCGTTGCACGCGACCGTTCACACTGCGGAATCCGCTGCGCGTCAGGAAGCCGACCTCCGGATTGAAGTTGTCTCCGATCTCCGTGTAGGCGTTCCGGATCTCCCACTCCTCCGAGTTGTACGTGAAGCCCAGGCTGTAGGCGTGCTCCCGACCGCTGAGGCCGGGCGTCTGTGTGCGGGCGACGAAACTGGTGACCGTCGTGTTCTGGCCGATGCCCAAGCGTCCGTCGAACCCGTAGGTGCGGTTGTAGTCGTCCTCGCCGGCCTGATCGCCCGATGCCTGCCGGTTGACGAAGATGCCGCCGATGTTCGACCGGTTGGCAAGGTCCTTCCGGACTCGCGCGACGGTGAAGTTGTTCGACGGCGCCACGCCGCCGACCGACTCGGTCTGCATGTTGAGCAGGCCGACGTTGACGCTGCCACCCACCTGACCCGAGAGCCGGCCGCCGCCGACGATCGGCACCACCTCACCCGAAGGGCCGATGCCGATCCGCCGGCTGAAGAACAGTTCGGCCGAGCCGGTGTTCCCGACGCCGAACAGCCCGGCGTTCTCGAGGAAGAACGGCCGTTTCTCCGGGAAGAACAGATTGAACCGGTCCAGGTTGATCTGCTGGTCATCGACCTCGACCTGGGCGAAGTCGGTGTTGTAGGTGGCGTCCAGAGTCAGGCTCGGCGTCAGGCTGTACTTGAGATCGACGCCGGCGTCACCTAGTACGACGTCGCTGTCGTCGAACTCGCTCGACAGCGCGTCGCCGAGGACGTAGGGCATGATCTTCAGATTGCGTTGCGGCGGCAATTCCAGCCCCTGCAGTTGACCGGCCAGCGACAGCCGGTAGATCGAGAACTGGCGCGGCAAAGAGGCCCAGAATGCGGTCTCGTTCCGGCGCCGGATGTTCCGCTGGAAGTTCAGCCCCCAGATCTGCGCTTCGCCGTTCGGATACCGCAGCGTGCGAAACGGGATGGCGAACTCCGCGCTCCACCCGATCTCGGACACCTCGGTCCGGACCTCCCAGGAACCGTCCCAGTTGAGGTTGAACCCACGACCCGCGCCCCCCTGCTGGCGCCCGCCGCCACCGCCCCGGCCGCCGCCGACGAAGCCGCCGCTGCCCTGGCCTTCGTTCGTCACCTGGCCGTCGTATTCGAGACCGGAGGGGTTCGTCCCGAAGACGAAGCCGTTCTGCTGGTCGATGTAGGTGTCGAGGATGATCTGAAACGAGTCGGTTTCGGTGAGCGGCGAGTCGCGACGACTGTCCGACACGATGATCGTCGACGGATCGCCCTCGTAGCAGATGATGCCGAAGTACAGCGTGTCGGCGGAATAGGCGACCCGCACCTCGGTCCGCTCCGACGCCGGCTGCCCCTCGTCGGGGGTCGTCTGCGTGAACCCGGTCACCGGCGCGACCGCCGTCCAGACCGGATCGTCGACCACGCGACCGTCCATCGCCGGCGCCGCGTCGATCCGCTCCGCCGTCGCCTCCGGGAATTCCGCCGCGCGCTCTTGGGCAGCCGCCGCGGCGCCGCTCGCCGCAAGGACCAGTGAGATCAGGATCGGGATTCGCCAGGGATTCTGGGTTTGATACTCGTCACGCCTCGTCTGCACCGTCCACTCCTCGCCGATCCGCTAGGCGCGGCGCACGCCGCACGGCCGATCTTCCCATCATAGTCCGATCGGAGGGCCGCGTTCGGATCGGTTCTGTCTTGAGTGGCCGTGACGTCGTCAGACGCCGAAGCGCGCCGGGTCCCAGCTCAGACCCAGTTCGCCGGGCGGCGCCATGTAGCCAAGGAGTGCGGAGGCGGCCACGACGGCCGGGCTCGCGAGGTAGCCCTCGCCGCCGAGCCCCATCCGATTCTGCCAGTTCCGGTTGAAGGTGGTGATCGCGCGCTGGCCGCGCTGTAGCGCGTCGGGTCCCTGCCCGAAGCACGGACCGCACCACGATTGTCGGATCTCCCCGCCGGCCGCCCGAAAGACCTCGGCGACCGAGTCGCCGCCGAGCCGGGGATCGGACTGCTCGATTTGATGGGCGACACCGCCCGAGCCGGGGAACACGACGAGCTCGGTCTCGGCCTGGCGCGCACCCGACTCGCGGCCGGCGCGCAGCACGAGTGCCGCCGACAGGAGGTCGTCGTAACTGCCGTTCGTGCACGAGCCGATGAGGGCCTTGTCGAATTCGATCCGCTCGTGCGCGACTTCCTCGGCGGGGAACGCGTTCCCGGGACTGAAGGGCCTGGCGATCATCGGCACGACGTCGGCCAGCGGCAACTCCTCGTCCACGGCATACACCGCGTCGGGGCCCGGCCGGACGGAGGGATACGGCAGCGCGTCAAGGCCCTTGGTGCGGTACCAGGCGTCGGTCACCGCGTCCTGGGCGAAGATGCCGTTCATCGCCTCGCCCTCTGCCATCATGTTGGCGATGGTGTTGCGATACGCCATCGGCAGCCGGCCGTCGGCGTCGACGAACTCGACCGACATCCCCTGCGCCTGCTGCTGGCCCCACCGGCGGAGCAACTCGAGCACGATGTCCTTGCCGCTCGTCCACGGCGGTACCTGGCCCCGCAGGACGACACGGCGCGCGCGGGCCGGCGTGAAGTAGACGTAGCCGGTCGACCAGCCGAACCCCAGCGTGGTTGAGCCGACACCGACGCCGACCGCGCCGTAGGCGCCGTAGGCCCGGCTGTGCGAGTCGGCACCCGGGATGAACTGACCGGGCAGGACCAGCCCTTGCTCCGGGAAGTAGAAGTGGAAGATGCCGTCGCCCGGCGTCGCGTAGTAGGGCTTCTCGAGATCGTGCTGGCGCGCGAAGTCGCGGCCGATGCCGGTCTGCCGGTCGTCGATCGCCTGGCCGGTGAAGACAAAGTGGTCGTTGGCGATGGCCGCCTGCCGCGGGAACAGGCGCTCCCCTCCGGTGATCTGGTTGAAGGTATGGATGGCGAACGGCGCCGTGCCGTCGGACGCGGGCAGGAGATCAGCGTAGACCCTGAGCGTCTGACCGGGTTCGACCGCGGCATCCTTGTCGACCCTGTGCGCCCAGACGATCTGCTCGGTCGTCGTCATCCGCCGCGCCTGCTCGGAGTCTGGCCACTCGATCGCCGGCGCAGTCGCGGTAGCGGCGCTCAGCTCGCGGCGACCGACAGTGAAGATCCCGCCGCTCTGGCGGATCTCCTCCTCTTTCTCGGCCAGCGGTACCGGCGCGTAGTGTTTCTGCTGCGTCTCGTTCGCCAGCGCGCGGGTGCGAGGGTCGAACGTGAAGACGTCGTCGTCCTCGGCGTCGTCGACCGCCTCCGGGCTCTGGACGACGTGCAGCCCCAGATTGAACGCGTTTCGCCGAAAGATGTCGCCCATGCTGCGGCCGCACACGATCACGAGTTCGAGGCCGACCTCCTCGGCGACGGCTTTCAGTCCGGCGGGGCTCATCTCGCGCGACGACCCGATGGCGAACCGGTCGCCGGCGACCACGAAGGTCTGCCCGCTGTGCACCCGCGCCCGGAAGTCCGGCATGAGGTAGCGGAATGCGCCGGCCTTCCAGCGCTCGTCGAGCGTCTCGAGGCTCTCCGACACGCAGTCGGCCGCCGGCGTGATCTGGTCGGTGTCGATCGCCGCGAGCTTCTTCCGGACGCCAGACCCATTGTCGGGCGCCCAGAAGATCAACGCTCGGCCACGGATCGGATCGCCGAACCGTTCGGCGGCGGTGACGGCGCCGGCCGCCGTCGCCGCGTCTGAGGTCGACCCCTTCAGCCGGGCCGGCTGGATCGTGTGCATCCCCCGATTATGTCATCGCCTATAGAATCACCGGACATGTCGTCGGCGCCGCGCACGCTGGCCTACGTCGTTTGGCTCGCGACCACGATCGTCTGGGGTACCACCTGGGTCGTCATCCGGATCGGGCTCGACGATCTGTCGCCGCTGCTGTTCTCGGCCAGCCGCGCTGCCCTGGGGGCAGCCGTCTTTCTGGTCGTCGCCGCGGCCACCGCCTGGGATCGCCGGCCCGGTCTGGCGGAGATCCGCTTCTGGGCGCTCGTCGGCGGCCCGCAGCTCGGCCTGCCCTACGCGCTGATCTTCTGGGCCGAGCAGACGATTTCGTCCGGCCTGACCGCGACGCTCTTTGCCACCTTTCCGGCATTCACCGCCGTCGGGGCGCACCTGCTCCTGCGCGACGAGCCGTTGTCGTGGCTGAAGCTCGGCGGAACCGTTCTGGCGTTCGTGGGTGTCGCCGTCCTCGTTGGCCCGACGACCGGGCCGGGTCCGGTCCCGCTGCTGCCAATCGTGGCGGTGCTCGTGGCCGCGGCTTCGGGCGCCATGGCCGCTGTGATCGTCCGGCGGCACGGCCGGGAGACATCGACCGTCTGGCTCACGGCGATCCAGATCGCGGGCGCGGCCATCTTCTTGATCGTCCTGGCCGCGATCTTCGAGCCCAACCCGCGGATCGCGCTGACCACACGCGCCGTGGCGAGCATCGCGTATCTCGGAATCGCCGTGACCGGCGGCTGCTACTTCGGACTGTTCTGGCTGCTGAAGCGGCTCGACGTCACACTGGTCAGCATGAGCGTCGGGGGCGAGGCCACGGTCGCGGTGTTTCTCGGCGCGTGGATCCTCGGCGAACCGGTCGGGCTCCGGTCGCTCCTTGGGCTGTCGCTCGTCGTGGCGAGCGTGGCGCTCGTCAGCCTGCACTCGAAGGCCGACGCCGTTGGGCCCTAGGGTCGGTTCGTACCGGCCGGACCTCGCGCGGCCAGTGGCGGCGTCGAGGCCGGCGGGCGCCGATGTCCGGTGCCCTGCTCGAAGGCGTAGGCCAGCGCAATCAACCGGGACTCCGCCCACGGCCGGCCCAGCATCTCCAGCCCAATCGGCATCGCGTCCGGCGTGAAGCCGGCCGGCACGGTGATCGC
>CEQE01043794.1_pt1 | contig 11074 bp, 17 predicted proteins | sample 356201 | NCBI WGS metagenome assembly CEQE01 (sample SAMEA2619970, study PRJEB7988) | marine metagenome | biome: marine biome (ENVO:00000447); feature: mesopelagic zone (ENVO:00000213) & marine oxygen minimum zone (ENVO:01000065); material: "saline water (ENVO:00002010), including plankton...
TGTTTATAATTTTTATCAAAATTGGAAATTTTAAAAAATTTTAAGTAGCCTTTTTTTAATTTTTTCCATTCTTTATCAATTATTGCAAACCAGGCTGTATCTCTATTTTTTCCTTTAAATACAAACATTTGTCTAAAAACACCTTCAAATTTAAATCCTAATCTTTTTGCAGCATTTTTTGATGCGGAATTTAAATTATTACACTTCCACTCATATCTACGATTGCCTAGATTTTCAAAAGCATTTTTCATCATTAGGTACATTGTTTCTGTTCCCTCTACAGTATTTTGTAAAATTAAAGAATAATTTATATGACCAACTTCTATTGATCCATGTTCTGGTGTTATTCTTAAATAACTTGCCATACCACAAAACTGTTCATATCTTTTTGAATAAATTGCATAAAAAAATGGATCTTTGCCTAAACAAAAAGATCTAAGCCATTTTTTAAAACTTCCGTAAGTTCTAAATGGTCCGTAAGGTAAATACATCCAAATTTTATTTTTCTTATCTCTTAGAAAATTAACGTATAAATCTTTAGAATGTCTATTAATATCTATTGGTTCAAGAACAGCATACTTGCCTCTCAAGATTTTTTTTGAGGGTAATTTAGCTTTTTTAAAATTAACCTTATAACTCAGCATTGCGCTACAACAAATCCAGAGCTAAGATAGCTAGAAACTTTTTCATAAAAATTATCCTTTAACTAACTCTAATTTTTTTTTTCCTAATCTTTCATTTCCTAATTGTTTAACTAGATATGTCTCTCCCAGATTCATAGCTAATTGATTTTCACTGTCCATTAAAATCATATGCATAAAAAATACATTTCCAGGTTGGATGATGTATGGGTTTTCGGTGTAAAGCATTGGCCAATCCATCTTGTCTGTAGGTACTTTATTCATCCTTATAGTTCCTAATGGTTATCCGAAAGTCAGTAACTATTTGAGATTAATTATATCTTATGTTCAGATGTTTATCTATGAAGCGGACAGCAGATAGTAAGACAGAGAGCAAACTAGATACTGGACTAGAGCCTACTAGTCCTAAATTTACAGACTATTCCATTAATAAATTCAAACCTAATTATAATGGTAAAAAGAAAGTAAGTGGGAAAATTATTGATAGTGGAATTAAAGGTTTAAAACTTAATTGTATAAAGAGTACTGGGAACAAATATTTTATTCAACAATTCTGGTTTAATGGGAAGGCCGACTTATGGACAGTTGGAGAATTTAGGCTTGGTATATTTGGTATAAAAGAGTGTCGAACTAAAGCAGTTGAGATAATGAAGACACATACAGACGACAATGGTATGTGGATTAAAAACCCTAAAATTACCGCAAAATATAGAAGAGAGAGAATAAAAAAAGCAGAGTTACAGAAACGTCAAATGCTTACGATAAGACAATGTATTGAAAGATTATGTGAAGCTAATTTTCCAAAGGCTAGAACTGATGGAACTGTTACAGCAAAATCGGCTGTGAGAATGTGCTTGTATTTAATTGGTTACAACAAAAGAACCCAACATCTTCTTTTTGATGACGATGAGTTTGGTAACGGGTTTATAAAGTTCAAAGCCAATAAATCTTACAACACTAATGAGCCGGAAAGTTGGACTGATTTGTTTTCAAAATTTCCTCCCGGACATGGACTAATAAAAAAGGGAAATCTAAAAAATCCCAAAGGAGAGCTGTCTTTATATGATAGTGAAGACAGTAAACTTTTAATTGAGGAGCTAACACCAGGAATAATTAAGCATTATTTAAATAGTAAAGCCGACAGATCTTATGGAACCAAGGAGGCTATACGAGATGCATTTGTAATACTTTGGTCCTACTCCAAGCAATTTATGGGGACCGACATACCAAGAAACCCTACAGACAGAGAAGTATTGGAGATTAAAAAACCGGGAATATCTAAAAGCCCTAACTCTAAATATAATAGAAAGAAATTCGAAGGCTATGAGTTAAGCAAGTTTTTTATTGCATTACAGAGCTTGTCCATAAAACACCCATTCCAGGCCGAGGCCATTATGTTGATGATGTTCTCTGGAAGAAGAACCGAGGAATTATTAAAAATCAGAAAACAAAATGTTTTTAAAAAAGGAGAAAAAGACAATCCTTTCGGCAAAGACATGATTATTTTTCTACCCGCTAGTATTACAAAAAACCGAAAAGATAGTTTTATTACAATTACACCCCCAGTTACTTTTGTCTTAAATCAGTTGGAGAATTTATATAAGAGAGATGAACTTATGAAATATAAGTTTGTTCCACATTTATTTCCTACTATTAAAACTAATCCTCAGAAATGGTTTACCGATGATGATATTGCTTCAAAAAAATACCTGCAATCCAAAGCTACCAGATTAAAACAAATAAGGGAGTGTTGGCGGACTATGATTGAAGAGACCGGAATATCGGGCGTCCCTCGTATGATGAGAAAATCTTACTCAAGTAATACTGTACTCGTACTTAAATCAACTAATGAGGCAATACAATTAACAGGTCATTCTAAGACAGCAACACTAGATTTATTTTATGATATCCACAACACAGATCAGATAACAGAATATGCTAATAAGGTTTCAGCAGAGGTTTTTGGTTTTGTAAAACAATAGCCCCTCCGGTCCCCCTTTTGTACTCCTATAATTTGTTTCACAAGAGATCGCCAAAATGTTAACAACGACTTATGAAAGATATACTCAAATATTTAAAGCAGAGAAAAATAACTGAGGAAGACGCTATTAAATATATTGAAAGCAGTATTCCCTATAAAAAGATTTGGAAGATGTGGAGATTTACTCTGTACCTATGGGCTAGGGTAGACAACGATAAACGGGGTATTAAAAAAAATAGGATTGAGACTGTTGCTCAAGTTGTCCATATGCCAAAGTATAAAAGATTATATGATACCTTCCCGTTACCTAAGTTTGATCCAAATAATGAGATCAAAAAGCTCACACAATTAATCGCTGAACCTCGTCAAGACAAAGAGTTTAAATCCAAGAACTTTGTTTACGAGGGAACTAGAACAAATATTCCACAAACAGTAATAGATAAATTAAGGTGAAATCGTCATAATATTGCGGCGATGTTCTCTATTTGTCCCCTATTTATTTTCTATGACATCGTCGTAAATGGTTGACGATCTCTGAGGAAATCACTATATTAACCATATGAAGAAGTCGGACAAAAAAGAGGATGTTAAAAAACCATTCCAATTTGTAAAAAGACACTGGTATCCAACATCGGAGTTACTAGAAATAATCCCGATCAGTTACGCTACCTTTAATCGTTTTATTTCCGAACTTGTAAAAGAGGGTAGAGATCCGTCTGAAATGGGTAGAGTTGTTATTCAAGGTGTTAGAGAAGCACTTTGGGATCTAGGTAAATTTATAAATTTCCTGGAAACAGAAAAAATAAACAGCCCCATTAATTACGACTATGAGAAGACCGAACAAGATCAAATTAAACAGGCTCTTGTAGTTAATTTAAATAATCAAGAAAGGAACGTAATATGAGCTATAAAACTATGAAGCAGTCTCAGGACTGGAAAAAAAACTACAACTGGACTGATAAGAATGACCACCCAGTTGAAGATAATGAATTTCAACCAAAGGTTCTTAAAGATCAGGTTGTTAAATTTTATAAAAAACCAAAAACGATAACTTTCAACGGAAGAAAAATTAAATCTTTCGGAGTTATTGATGGACCTTTTTATAAACCAACGAAAGTAGGAGGCTGATAATGATAACTCCTAAAAACGAAAAACAAATGCAAATCTATGGGGAAGGGGCCTGGATATACTTTAATGACCCAGATAATAAATTTGGAGATCCTGGGGAATTTAAAACCACACTAAAAGTTCCAAAGGCTAAAGCCGGAGTATACATAAGAGATATTAATGAGGTGATCTCTAATGAGTTGAAAGCTACACATGGCCCTTCAGGATCCGCAAGATTACCTGAGGCTAAAAAACCATACACAGTCAAAGGAGATATTGTTGAGTTTAAATTACACTCACAATTTAAGCCTGTTCTGTGGGATGCAGATCAGAACAAACTTGATGAAAAAATTAATGTTTGGTCCGGATCAACTATGTGGGCTAACTGTAAAGCTACCGGCTACACAAAATCTATTGGCATAGGGGCAACGCTTTTACTAGGTTCCGTACAAATAGATAAGCTTGTTGAAGGACAAAGTTTGGACACCTGTCCGTTTCCTAAAAGAAATGGGAGTGCATTACCCGCGCCAGAAGCAAAGGCGGTGGCTCTATGAACTTAAGAGATAAAAACATTGTTCCAATAAATACAAACAACCCAATACTAGCGAGAATGTCTTGGTTGATTAAAACATCAAAGAATCCTGATGGCATTGAAGGTGTGAAGTTAATGAAAATGTCAGATGAAGAAATAATTACCGCTTACGATAAATGGAGTGAAACGAATAAAAAATGCCAGTAGCTAAAACAATTACTTACGAAAATCTTCCAGAGGAAAATAAAAAAGATCCTAAGATCTTACCTTTTAAATATATCGAACCATTTAAACAGGAAGTGGAAGAGATAGAGAAGGAGGCTAAGCAAAGAGAATGGTACGAAGCTATTCCCGAGGAAGAGAAGGGTCCTTGGGATAAGCCACAAAAGCCATGGTATGAAAACGGAAAGACAAAAGCCCCTAAGGTCCTAGAAGGTATCATGAGAGTTGCTTCATCTAGAGGAGATAGGGAGTATTTGATAATGATGTTGTCGAGATATTATTCACCAAGAGATCTTTACTACAAAACAATTCCTGAACTAAACGATATGCTCAACTTGCATTTAACAGAAAGTGGAGGGCTAATTTAGTGACATTCGCTTTCCATCACCCAAGTTATTACAAAAAACTTAAACAAAATTCTGGAAGCAGTTCCAAGAATGATGTCTCGGAGGATCTAACACCTCCAACTATGGAGACGAAGGTTGGGCAAGTGGGTAGTCTTTTTACTCCTACTCACACCAACTCAATAGATCCATGGTGTAACGACGGAAGAGATGAACCGTGGGATAATTATGAGGAGACCAAATGACGGCGGATATAGAAAAAGGAATTGGATTTTTATTAGGTCACGAAGAGCCGGAGACTAAACGAGTGAGAGATCTCCATTACCTAAACAAAGTGAAACAACTAATAGCAGAACCCCCTCAGGTTTCTTCAGAGGTTTCTCTAGAGGTTGATCCCATTGGAGAAATACTTGCAAGGACAGCTCCGGTGTTAGACCTTACGAGTAAAACCGAGGAAACCAAGGAGGCCAATGGTTTTAAATCTCAAAAAGAATATGAGGACTACTTAGTATCAAGACCTAGCAAAACGCAACATGTGAAAGCTCAACAGGAGGGTAAAAGAATTCTTGAAGATAAAAAATTAATTAAATGGGCACTAGAAGAAAGTCCGGTGCCTATTGTGAAAAACCCAGTCATGAAAAAAGCTATAAGAAACAAATGGGCTAATGAATGGATGACGGGAGGCGGTTATGACCATAACGCTCGAAGTTTAAAACAAGAAGAAAAACTAGGAAAAGATATCTGGCTTGAAAAACAAAAAGCATTAAAGAAGCATCATCAACCAAAGCCTAAAGTCATGCCAGTAACCACCTACATAGATAAAATGAACGTAGCTTATAGCGGACAAGAGAAGAGAAAAATTGACGACCGAGGCAAACCGATAGATACCAGTAAAGGAAGTTATATTCCTTGGTATGAAAGAATGGCCCAAGAAGAAGCGGAGAGCCTAAATAACATAAAGAGAAGCACGTGGGAACAAGGAGGAAGAGTAAGGCCGGAACCCAAGTATGTTACCGCCCAGGACGTAAAAAATGTTTATGAAAAAGAATAAAGAAGAATACCAGTATCCAACAGAGGCAACTCCCGCTCAAGTCGGAGAGTTAGCGAGGAAATTTGAAGAGATGAGACAAATGACGGGATCAGACGGTAGATACGACAAACCAAAACCAAAGAAAAAGGTAATGGTACCAGTAGAAATTCCACCAATAATTTCAGTGCCTCGTTATAGACACTCGGATACCATCACGACCAAACACTACACAAAACTACCAGAAAGCTACAATACAGGGCCAGAAACACCCGTAGGTCTAAGCCAAAGATTTACCCAAGATAAACTTCGTGAGGGGAAAATCTTAAAACAATTAGACCAACAACTGACCAATGAAAGAAAGAATAGTGAAACAACAAACAAAGGAGGAGACACTGACCGACCCGTATAAATATCGCTCAATCAGCCTTCGGAACGAAACTTATTCTAAGTTAGAAAATCTTTCTGACATTGTGGTTAAAGGGACAAAACTATCCAATGCTAAAACAGTAGAGAAATTAATTAACGATAGACTTAGTAATTCCGAAAGCAAACCCAATGGACTTGCTAATGAAAAAACCCAACAAGAAGCCTAAGAAATATACCCCAGAAGAATTAAAGAAATATACTCCAGAAGAATTAAAGCAATGGAAGAAGAAAAATAAAGCGTGTGACCATTATAAACTTGGTTACTCGGCTTTAAATAAACTTGCTCTCGGTATGTTTGCCAGATCTAAGCAAGACGCAGAAAATATCAGAAAATTATCCGACATACTTTATCTACAAAAGAAAACCATTGAAGACTTAAAAAAAGTCAATGTGGTCATGGTGGACAAGTATGAAGATAAATTTGAAGAGTACGAGAAAGCTAATGACGAACTTAAAGAAGCGAACACCCAATTAACTCTTAATGTAGACGAACTTAAAACTAGATTGTTTGGGAGTTTTGAGATGAGGCTTAAGAATTTAGCCTTAAGGCCCGACAAGAAGAAGGACAACTAAATGAATAAACCCGTATGTGAAGTTAAGAAGTGCTTATTAGAAGATAGAGAAGAAGATATATCGCAATACATTGAAGATGAAATCCTTGCATTAACTGCAAGGCTAGAACTTAAACATCCCGATGTTCATCCAGGTTGTCTGAGAGTAAAGATTAAAAAATACCTGGATTATAATTCTGTAAGAATATTTGCAGAACTTATTGAAAAATATCCAAACGCCAAAGAGCTGAGAGTTAACTAATGAAAACTCCTCAAGAATATTTTGACAAGGGCTTTAACATAACTCCATGTGGAAACTATAAAGACGGAGAATATAATCCCAAAGCCCCCCGACTTAAAAAATGGCAAGAGAATAAAGCTACTCCCGAAGACTTTAATGGAAAAGATAACATTGGAATAATTTGGGACACACACTTTGATATTGATGTTGATAATCCTATCGCCCATTACTTTGTGCCTCTTTACTTAAAGCCAAGTAGTGCGGTTTATGGAAGGGAAAGCAATAAAAGATCCCACTTCTTATTTAAAGGAACAACAGAGGATAAAGAATTTGCTTTACCCCAAGAGTTTGAACCTTGGTGTAAAAAGTTTCCTCATGGCAACACTCTAATAGAAATACGATCTGGATCCGGACAACAATCCTTAGGACCAGGATCAAAAGTAGGAGACAAACCTGGAACCGGAGAAGAGGTTGAGTGGGAAGTTCTTGAAGGTATATCTATTTACGATGGAGAGGTTTTAGAAGACGTAAGCAAGATTGCTTTTGCCACAGCCATGACCATTTTATATCCTTCCGGTGGAAATAGAGATAATTATTGTTATGCTATTGCCTGTATTCTAGCCAAAGGAACCGACTGGTCCGATAGCGAAACTGACCGAATGGTTGAAAAGATTGCTGAGCACTCTAAGGATCCAGACCTTAGAGAAAGATTGAGCAAAGGAACTCACGCAAGAAAACAAATGGGGACTGAGGGGAGACTTATGGGGTTTCCAACTCTTTCAGATATCTTAGGAGTAAGCGTTAAATCACTTGGACAAATCTTTGCCTGGATAGGCATAGAAACACCAGATGAAAAATTAATTGAGTTAAGAAAAAAAGTTTATTTCTTTAGAGACATTGGAGAAATGTATAATCCAAAAGAGGATATCTCTTACAAAGAAAAAGACTTCAACAACGATAATCTTTTTGATTTTCCTGGAGTTAAAAAAAGTAAAAAGGGATTGGTAAAAGACGATAAAGCTTTTGCAAAATTACTGAAGGACCCAGAATTCCAGGAGAGGAAATTACAAGGGAGAGCTATGTTGCCAGATGCTCCGTATCCTGTAGCAGTAATTGATAAAGACAAGAACAAACACCCTTTACTAACACCTGGAAGATACTTCAATTTGTATGAAGGTCGCCCCTTAGAACCTCAAGATGGAGACGTCACAGAAATAGTAAAACATTTTAAGAAAGTTTTTGGAGAAACTAACTGGAGCCACCTTGAGCAATATCTGGCTTTTTGTATTCGATATCCTGGTGTCAAGACACGTTGGATACCTCTTGTTGTATCTGTGGAGGGAGTTGGAAAAGGACTTCTTATGAGAATGATGTCTAAACTCATGGGGTATAAATACGTTAATGAAAACGTATCTTTTAAAGACATAACAGAAAAGCACTCTGTAATAGTTGTTGGATCATTGTTCATTTGTCTTAATGAAGTGGTCCTGGACAAACAATATTCTTCTAAGAGAACTATTAGCTCTCAGATTAAACCCTTTATTACAGATGATTTCCTAAACATTAATGATAAAGGGATTAGACCCTACAAGTATCTAAACAATTGTAACGCCATAGTTTTTTCAAATGATAAAGATTGTTTACATGTAGATCAGAGCACAAGAAGATATCTAGTAATTCATTGTAAAACCACAACAAAAGAAGTTGAGAAGATGGCTGAAGCGGGAGAATTTGATCCTCTCTGGAAAATGCTAGATGTACATCCAGAATATCTGTTGGACTACTTTTTAAACGAAGTAGAAATTGAAGATGAAAAAGTTTACCAAAAGCGAGCCCCCAAAACTCCTGAGCTTATAGAGATGATTGAGGACAGTAAGCACGACACCATAGGAGAACTTGATGAAGCTCTTGCTGAAAAAGCTCCTCCATTTGATGAAGAAAACTTTAGAGGATTTATTTCGAAAAAGATGTTGGTTAATTTTATTAGGAAAGAATGGAATACCCCACACCCACCAATCAAACTGATTAATGAATGGCTGAAGGATAAAGGGATATCATGGAAGGATGGTAAGAAGACACGACAGATTGTCTTGGCTAATGGTGCCAGACCCAGATGTTTCCTGATTGAAAACAAAAGGGGAATTCTCAAAGAGTTATCTGAAGGGGATCTTGGTGATCTAGCCTCTATCACTCGCACAAGGCCAGGAAAATATGACGAGGACCTAAAGCTAGACTACTTCATGGAGAAGGTAGAGAAGGAGTTTCCTGAACACGTAGCATTTTTTTCGGAAGACGATTACACAAGAAGAGCTTGTTACTACCTAAGATATTTAGGCAAAGACATAGTTAGAAAAATTGTTGAAGTACAAACCAGACTATTAGACAGAAGAGACAAACTCATAGAAGAAAATTCAATAGAAACATGGGAGAAAAGACTTAACGAGGATCATAAGGTTACCGTTACAGACTGGGCTAAGGTTGATAAAGCACTAGAACCACTAGCAAAAGAAACCGATAAGATTATGGATGAAATAACCAAAGAGGAAAGCAGAAAAGAAATAAATGAAAAATCCAAACGAACTAGAGAGAAAAACAAAAGAATTAAGGAATTTAGTCTATAATGAAACCTAATAGCAGAAAAGCTTGTCTTTAATCGATTGTAAAATTCTAAAGGAAAAAAGATATTAAGTAGTTTTGGGGACTGTGATATTAAAAAAATTCAAATTTAAAAAATAGTATAAATAAATGGAGCTACTGCAGAACCTTGACTTAAAATTATTAGAGCACCAAACATAACGAGAACTAACAATATTGGAAACAACCAATATTTCTTTCTTACTATTAAAAATTCACAAAATTCTCTTAAAAAATCCATAACTAAAATTGCTTTTTCATAGAACTCATATTTTTATATTTGTTAATCCAATAAGTATTTTTTTTCTTATCATATTTTTTATTTAATAAATCCTTGCCCATAACTCTCATAATAAGACCAATAGGAGTTACAACTAAAAAAAAAATTAATCCCATTACAATGGGTGTAACTATAGCTCCTAAAATCATTCCAAATTTAAACCATAGTTTATTTAATGGGGTTAACAATTTTGAGTTCATTAATCCCAAAATTAAAAAAACCATAGAGATAATTACCAGCCAAATTCTGATCGGTTCTCCATATGTTAAAGGCCATAAGCTTACAATCAAGAAGACAATAAAAAAAACTAAACCAAAATTTCTGTTTGAGCTTATTTTTATTTGAGTTTTCGACAACATCTTATTATTTTTTTAAGTTCCGTATATTGCAACAAATTTTAAATCTGATTCAACCATTTCTACCACCAGGTCGTCAAATGAAATCTTGGGTTCCCATTTTAAAACTTTTTTAGACTTAGAATAATTAGCTAGTAGAGCATCAACTTCAGTTGGTCTTATTAAAGTATTATCGATAATCACATAGTCTTTATAATTTAGACCAACATGTGCAAACGCCCTTTTAGCAAAATCTTCGACTGAATGTTCCTTGCCAGTACCCACAACATAATCTCCAGGAGTTTTTTGTTGTATCATCTTCCACATAGCTTTGACATAATCTTGTGCGTGACCCCAGTCTCTCTTGGATTTGATGTTTCCCAATTTTAATTTTTTTTGCATACCTTTTTTTATTCGTGCAACTGCAGATGATATTTTTCTAGTTACAAATTCAAAACCTCTTCTTGGAGACTCGTGATTAAATAATATTCCAATTGAAGCATGAAGTTTGTAAGCCTCTCTATAATTTTTTGTTAGGTAATAACCAGCCGTTTTTGATATTGCATAAGACGAACGTGGATGAAAGGGAGTATTCTCATCTTGAGGGATTTGTTTAACTCTACCAAACATTTCTGAAGAACCAGCAAAGTAAAACTTTAAATTTTTGCTAAACTCTTTCACTGCAGAAAGTATGTAATGTGTACCATTGATGTTGGTATTAAGGGTAGAAAATTCATCTTCAAATGAATA
>CEQE01143025.1_pt1 | contig 11074 bp, 16 predicted proteins | sample 356201 | NCBI WGS metagenome assembly CEQE01 (sample SAMEA2619970, study PRJEB7988) | marine metagenome | biome: marine biome (ENVO:00000447); feature: mesopelagic zone (ENVO:00000213) & marine oxygen minimum zone (ENVO:01000065); material: "saline water (ENVO:00002010), including plankton...
TTGGGTGTTGATAGGTAGGAATCCCTCGACATCTTGTATGTCGGGGGTGAATCGGTATTCCCAATACGTGAATATCGGGGCGATTAAAAATATTAAGCCGACGATAACTATTTTTTTATTCAATCATTTTTCTCTGGTTAAAAAGATTTTTGCTAACTCCAATAATATATATCATCGTAGTTTTATTTTATTACTACGAATTGTTTTATTTACAAAATATTTTGCTTCTCGGCGTACTTTACAAGTATCTCATACCATAATCTATTTGCTTCTGCGTTAGGATGTCCACAATCATTATGTGCATACATTCCTTTTTTATCTTTTCTTATTTTATTAGTCATATCATTTAGAATTCTCGAACCACCCCACAAACTATTATTACTATTAAGACCACCACAAAATTCATCCCAACCCTGTTCTGAATAATAATGTTTATCTTGATGAATCAAATCCCAACATTTGCTTGGTTCAAACGGTTCTGGTAATTCATAGTGTTCCATTATTTTTTCCGAGCGGAAGACTGAATTATATGCACCTCGTGCATCATATATTAAATGCTTAGTATTATATTTCTTAAAAATTCCTAATAAAGATAGTACTATATTACCAGTTTTTTGATGATCTATTTCTCTATTCTGTATAAATGAAAGCCTTAATTTTTCATAATCTTGCCTTCTTTCAGCAAATGATGATTTTGGTGAACCGCACGATCGAGTCCATTCTGAAGTTATATCATCCCAATATTCATAACGGGACATTTCGGTTAATCCTATTAAAAAAAATGTTTCGTTTAATTTTTCTTGATTATTTGAAATCCACTCTATGATTTTCCTGAGAATTCTTTGATTGCTGCCACCTTCTCTGGATATGTTTATATCTCTTGCGTTATATCTTTTAGAGAATAATGCAGATACTCTTGTTACTTCTTTTGCTGTTGAACCCATACCATGAGCCCAACTACAACCACAAGAAACTACATATTTTATTGACATATGTAACCTTTTTATTTTTTAATTAATTAAACATATCATAAATATGTTTCATGAATAACCCTACAAAACCTGCACCTATTACACCGCGCCACTTTGTAGTATCCTTTCTAAACTGAGTATTCTGTTTAGACTCTGCCCACAAACCTGTGTGTGGATCAAATAAATTTTCTTTGATAAATTTAATGTCATCTCTCATCTCTTTTTGACGAGTATCGTGATGTTCCAATATTTCTAATATGACACTTAAATCTTTTTTATCTTGTCCGTTCAATGTTTGACTCCGTTAAATTGTTATCCACTATACTAATATAAATATAGCTTAAAAATAAAAACGGCTATTTATCTTCAATTGAACGTGATGGATTCATTAAATCTGTTTTTTCTTCTTGAACTACATCACCTAATGTATATGCTACTCTCTCTTCTTGCTCTTCTAAGGGTGTAGGACCTAACGCTTCTAACATTTTGTTTCTCAACCTAACTACATTAGATGGTGTGTTAAGTAAACGACCACCTGGTTTTAATAAATAAAAACAATTATAACACAACAAATATAAATTTTCTAGCTTATGATTTTTTGGGTCATTATCAAAAAAACATAGTAGTAATGGACTAGTCATATCTGATTTTCTAACTTCATCATGCCCACAATTACTACATTCTTGAGATGCGTATCCCTCTTTCAACAATCTTTCCTGTAATCTATAATGTGGATAGTTGGGATGATGCCCACTAAAAATTCTATCCATTTTTACTTGACTTGAACCTTTTGGTCCCTTAGATATACCAATACCTGTTGCATTTTTATTCTGATGAAATAAATCATACAGTTTAGCATACTTTTTAAATGTATTATATGATACTTGTAACAGCCGAGAAGCTGCCATCAAAGATTTAGTATTTGATATAGCCCATTGTATTCTACCCTTTGGAATGGGTTTTTTACGAAAAGGATCAACTCCCTGTTTAGGCATTACGTCTCCTAGCGGGCTTCTTCTTTGGTTGAGGTTTACGACCTCTTTGTTTTAATGTTTTTATTTCGTGTTCTAACTCACGAACTCTTGAACTATATCTACTGTATTTATTAGCACTTAATAATGCCATTGACATTACACCTAACATAGCGCCTATCAAAATATAACATATTATTTCTATCATAACAATTTCATTTCCTCATCAATTATTGATTTTTCCTCTTCCCACCACCTGGGATATTTATATGTTGTTCCCTTTACTTCCCATAACTCATCAAATTTTTCATCACTTAATTTTTTTATTCCTATAAAATATGTTCTTGCCCCACTAACACCAATATCATCCGACAAATCTACAGTTGAGATAATTTCTTTAGTGCGTTTATTGACAAGATTAAATTTCATTACTCTACTACTACTCCAATCGTTTTTTCATATTCAAGCCATTCATACTCATCAAAGTATTCTGCTTTAATATAAATAGTATCACCTACCATACTATATGGAATTGCTGCCCAAGAAAAAGCTAAACCATCCGTGTTTGTATAACTAGCACTATTAATTATTGGTACTTCAAATCCATTAAATTGTGTTATATAAGTAGTATCATAACTAACATAAACTAAGTTTTCTGTATATCCATCGTGTACTATATAACCCAAAGTGTCCCCAAGTAACCAATAGTGTGAAGCACTAAATACAACTTTCTGTATATTTGGATTATTTGGATTTGCTACAAATAGTGTCCTACTTGTAAATGAATTGGCTATACCTTCTTCCAAATCAAAATGGAAATATCCATTATCATCTAATGTTAATGATTCTGTATATAACTCAAAATCATAAACAATAGGTTCATACTTATCTTCACAACCTACTACGAATAGTAAAGTTAATGCTATTATTTTAGCGGCGAGCTTGTCTACGCTTATTTTTAACATATTTTTTATGTCCTTTTTTTTGTATTTTGTCTTCCACTTTAGACCATTCCTCTAAAGTGTGTTTTTTTGTTTTATTTTGTTTTTTATCACGAATATTTTGTTCATGTAATTCATCTTCTAAATGTTCATATTCCCAATAATCATTACTCATCACATTTCTCCATATACAATTTGCAAGATAATACTAAAATACTATACAAGTCAAGCCTTTTCTTTTTCAATTTTTAATGTGGATATTACGTCTAAAAACTCTTCGAGTGTGAGTTTTTCATTTTTCTCGTTTTTAACGACTACCTGTGATAATAGGTGTGGTTTTTGATTCATCATAGTGTACAACGCTTTTAACCCTTCATCTGGCCAAAATTTACCAAAACTTTCTTCTCCTAAGATATTACTGCTGAACAAAGCATCTTGTTCAGTATCTTCTTCCAATAATAAATAGTATGTCATAATTTAAAATTGTACTCTTTTAATGGTTTAGTTTTAACTAATGATTTCATTTCATATTCTAAAGTCTTAACTTTTATGGAAAAAATATCAAACTTAAACTCTCCTACATCTTTATGTTCAAAAAGTGTCATTGATATTTGTGATATAAACATAGCCTTAGCTTCTGTCAATTCGTTCATATCAAATCGTACAATAACATCATTTGTTATTGGTGAAGAATGATATAATATTTTCTTTTTCAAATCAAATTGAGTATGTGGTTGCTCAGCTTCTATATATTTTCTTATTTCTTCTGCATTTAAATCAGTATAAACATTGTTACACCAGGGTTCTAACTCTACTAATAAACTAAGATTACAATTTTTAACTACAATACCTATATCATATTTTGGAAATACTACAGGTTTCATCATTTCTGAATGATGTACTATAGTTCCCCACTTGCGAATAAAATTTCTTTCATTTCTACGATTAGAATATTTCCATTCTTCACTATCTTTACCAACTCCATCTCTAAATCTACTACCACGACTTGTTAAGTGATATACCATACCATCCCATATCTGCCTAAACTGATATCCATTCAAATAAAATCTATTAAATAAATCACTATCTTCTCTTGATTGTGGTATAAATAATTGATCGTGTCCACCAACATCAAAATAATCTTCTTTATGTATTGCCCAAGGCGCAAATACTCCATCTGTAAAATCATCCCTACTGTATAACCTAACTGTTTGATTGAATTTTTTTTCATCGAATTCTTCTGGCTCAAAACCTAAATCATCTATTACTTTTTCAGGTCCATCAGGATGTAATGGTGGTTCAATTCTTGTAGCACACACTACAGTTCCCCTTTCCAATCTTCTCAATATTTTTTTATCCATACCTTTAGATGGATACATATCTGCATGGAAAAACATAAGTATATCATTGATAGCAAAATCTTCAGCTAAATAATCATACAAAACAGTTAAACCTAATCTATTAGGACCTTCATTTCTATATATTGTTAAATTTTTATTCTTCTTTTTTTCTTCAACCATCCACTCCCAAGTTCCATCGGTTGATGCATCATCAGCCAAACAAATCTGATGTTGTTTACTGCAATTCTTTCTTAATCCTTCATATGCCCACTTGAGATATCTTAGATTATCTCTTGAAGGGATTATGAAACTAATTTTATCCATTGTATCACGTCCTTTGTTGGTTTCCAACCCAATTCTTTTCTAGCTTTTTTATCAATACACAAAGTTTCTCTCATCTCACCATCTCTTTTTGAGATATATTTTCTTGGATAACCTTCACCAAAAGCATCAGCTATCTCATTGATAGAATAGTTTTTACCTCTACCAAATTCAAACTCTTCACCTGTAATATGTCCCCCTTTAAATAAAGTTAAACGATTACTTACTCTTATCAACCCATCTACTATATCATCAACATGAGTAAAATCTCTTCGTTGTTCTCCATCATCTGTAATTGTGAATAGTTTATTCTTTTTATATAAATTTTCAAATATACCAATAACTGTACAATATTCACCCTCTGTAAGTTGATGTGGCCCATAAACATTATAAAATCTACATATAATAACGGGTAAATCATATATCTTAGTATACATTTTACACAACTCTTCACCTTGCCACTTTGTAAATGTATATGGGTTAAAGTATTTATCTCCATGTGTTGATGAAGAACCTGCATATACTACAGGAATATTTCCATTATTTCTAGCCCACTCTAAAATATTTTGAGTTCCCACAACATTACTCTGTAAAGATTCTGTAGGTGTTTTGAATGATGGTTGTATTCTTGGTTTGGCTGCTAAATGAAATATTATATCGCAATCTTGTATCATAGTAGAATAATCTGTTATGTTAGCTATGTCTCCATCAAAATATTCTACACCAGGGCAACCTTGCTCATTTTCTTTTAACCCTGTAGAATAGTCATCTATTGAAACTATTATATTTTCACAATATTCTATATGATTATTATTACTTAATCTTTCTATTAAATTAGTGCCTACAAAACCAGCACCACCTGTAACTAATGCTCTCATGTTGTACTCCAAAAATCATTAAATCTTTTTAACCACTCTTCCTCTGAATATTCATCTTCATATCTTGTTCGAGAAATTCTAGAACACTCATCATAAAAACCATCTTCCTCTTTCAACCTAACTGCTAATCTTCGAGCTTCTTTTATATCACTTAACTCAACACTTAATGAAGGATGTAAAATCTCTTGTGTATCTAACCCTTTATAACCAATACAAGGAATACCATGAAATGCACAATTCATAGCAAATGTTCCTGCTGCGTGTGTTCTCATCATATGTATTCCCACATGAAATTGAGACAAAGTATTTATCCAATCTTTCCATAACTGATAAGGTAGATATTTTATATCTTCTATCTGATTTTCCATCTTCTGTTTTCTACCCATTGATGGTGCATAAATCTGCATTTCTGGCTGAAATATACTTGCTACCATATATGAATCAAATCCACCATACCAACTTACAAAGTTACCACCAATTATAACTGCATCACCCCACTCACTTCTTGGAACTAAGTCTTCAGGTAACATTAAACTTCTATTAACAAATACAGGTTTATTTGTTATTCCCTCATAATATTTTTTATCAACTTCATTATGACAGAAAATATAATCCGTTTCCATCAAATGATTATGAAAATGAAATTGATGTGTCAATGGATAATCTTGAAAATACCAATGAGGACCTTCTTGCTGTATTGCTATCTTATCACAATGTTGTTTTAAGGGTTTTAGGTTTATTTGTTGTTTTAAGGGTTTTAGGTTTATTTCTGGATTAGATTTAGGAACTATAACAATACCCAAATCATAGTCTTGTTTTAACGTTGGCGCATGAATATTATAATGGTCAGCGTCTAATGTAGACATCCATGCAAACTCTGTTCTCATATTGTTATGAGTTGTTCTGTCTACTTTGCCTTCCCAACCCATTTCTGTAAAGAATGCTACTTTCATTATGAATATAAACCTTTCAACTCTTGTATAAATATTTCAGTTGGCTTCTTAAATTCCAATAATATTTTACAATTGTGCTCTAACTTACTTTTCAAATCCATATTTTTCCAATCCAACTGACTAACTCTTTTAAGTTCTGACAAAATAGCATTACATCTATCACCTACATCTTCTATCTCATCATAACTCTCATCAAATATTTCTGAAAATGTATGAAATCCCCATTCTTTTAATTGTTTCAAAACACCTGGGTAACTCCATATAAGAAATGGGTGTCCGTGATAAATTGCTCTTGTTAACTTTTCTGATAAAAATACTGTTGGTGTTTTGAATCCTGTAGGGTTATTCATTGGTAAAAAATTAGCGGATTCTGGTATAAGTGAAAAATATGAATCATTATAATATTGTTCTAAAACATCTGTTTCAAAATCTGACTCTGTAGTTATTCCGTTTTCAACCTCTTTTTGAAATTTATCCATATCTACATGACTATTTGGTAATAACTTATTTAATGCCATATTAGATACATAACTCTTATTATTTAATGACTCACTTTTTACAATATAGTTATACATTCTTTCTCTATACTCATCTCTTCTACCAAATAATGAAATGAATGTTTTATTTGGATTTTTTGGTTTTACTTCTTTTAACCCCTTTTCTCTATAATTTGATAATAGTATATTAATGTACATTGGATAACCAAGTAAATTTATTTTACTATCAAAGTTATGGTATTCAAACCACTCATCATATGCTTCCCTACAATTCAAATCATTCGTTATAAATAAAATCTTATCTTGTGGTACTGAAGTTCTTTCGCACATCAAATGAATATATCTTATAACATTACACTCTAAACCATCTTCAGTCCTAAATTCTTCATATCTCCATATTGATTCTGTGGGTTCTACTATTGTTATAAACTTTTTATCTGATTTTAAAAGTTCTTCATATGTCAACTTGAAAAGATCATCTCTAAAAATACTTTCTAAATCTAAAGTATACATGGATTCTAAATGTGGATATACAATAGTATTCTCTGTAAGAATGTCCCAACTGTCATATAAAAAATGTTGTTTCATATATTCAAACCATTCTTGATAAGTAGAATACTGTTTGTTTTCTCCTACAAATTGTCCATCAAAGAATTTCATATAGATGCTCTGCATATTTATAATGTGATTCTATAGTTGGATGAACATGATCTTCCGCAACTGTCAACTTATTCCACCTAACCCATTCAGCTTCTCCACAAAATTTTTTCTTACCTATCTGTTCAAAATGAAATTTATCCCAATCTATTAAGTTTTCAAATGGTTCTGCTGATTTATACTTACCAAATGAATGTGAAAATATGTCTTTGAAAGTTACAAATTTATATGGAATATTTTTTAATTTTAATAGATTTTGTGTAGTCAGCATATTGTTTAATGATTTAAGATAAGAATTCTCGAAAGTGTGATAGTTTTTAAAAAATGTCCCCCAAAACCATTCAAAAAATCTTGAACCACTAGTATAATCAGTAATACCTAAGCTATGTTTGGTTGGTTTTGGTATTGGCAATCCTCCACTATGAAACCAATCTCCCGATGCATTTGTGATATCTGTATTTGTATAACCAAGTTCCATAGCTTCTTCATTAGTAAAATTATGTTCATATTTATTTACAACCAAATCCTCTCTATCTATACCCGACCACATTACAACTATATAAACATCCTGTTCCTCTAACTTTGATACCGCTTCTACTATCTTGCTAGAAATATAAAAATTGCCTGCAGATCCCTTACCATAATTTGTAAGTTCTCTCCCCATTAATTCTGCTAAACGAGTTGGCCAACCAACACCGTCTTGTCCATCTGTAAAACTACACCCAAAAGTTAATAATTGTTTCATTTATACCACTCCTCATAAGTTCTTTTCATCCAATACTCTACGTGTCTATCGTTTTGTGGTATAGCATTAAAATGAAATATATAACCTGTATCTTCATAAATAAGTTTATCTGGCCACCAACTCTGACCTGGGATATGTAACATATCTTTTCTATACAAGTCTGTTAAATTAAATCTTTCAGGTAAATAAGTCATTTTAATATTATGTTTCTTTACCAAAAAGTTAACACAAGTTTGACCAACTCCAGGTATTGCTAAGTTCTCATACCTCTCGTTATTCCTAATCTCATACAGTCGTTCTACATTCTCTAAATAAAACTCTTGTATTGTTTTAAAAAATGGTTTATGTTTCTTGTTAGCTATAATAAAACCTGTATTAAAATACTCCCACACCTTTGGTTTCTCTACATCAGGAAACATAAACTCACCCCAAGCATTTATACTTCGTGTAACCCATTCGAAACAACCATTGTTAACTACTGCAGTATATTCGTGGTTAGTTCTCTCAAAAAAGTTAGGACAATCAGGATGAACTATAGTATCTGCATCAATAATCAATACTTGGTCATAATCTATATCGTTATGTTCTAATATATCAAACACCCATTCTCTCTGATAAATGATTGGGAAGTTATTGTGATCCATAATTGTATCAGTCCACTCTAATAATTCAACATCGTGGTTATCACACCACTTCTGCCAACTCTTTACTGAATATTGATAAGGTGTAGATCTACCATTTCCTAAATCAATGTTTGGTATAAAAACTATATTTTTCATTTATTTCTTTAACATATGTATACAAATTTCTTGTCCACAATCATAATCTTTTTTATGTGCTTTATGTTTGTGTTCTACTCCACATATTCTTGGACAAATCGGTTCTCCAAAATTAGATGATCCAATAAAATTAGTAGCCAAGATAATTAATATAATAACAACAAAATTCATACGGCTACTTTCAACCTTTCTACTAATTTATTAGCTGCTTCAACACAAGTTCCTATCTTACCTGAAAATATAGTATAAACATTGTGAGCTACTTGATTAACAATAGTTGGTCTTGCGTCATCTTCATCTCTATATGGTAATACAGTTCTGATAGTAAACATAGAACCAATGTGTTCTAACTTATCAAAGTCTTCAAAGAATTCCATACCAGCTTCTATGAACTTATTTATCTTAGTAACCTTTGGATTATGAATAATACCATTGTTTAAATACCCAACAATATGTTTATTTAACACCATTGGATAATCTCCCACATTAGTAGAATGTATTGCGTGTTCAACATGACCCAAAACATGATATCCATCTTTATATGGATCGAAACACATAAAGGGACCATCCATTACAACTACACTTTTATTTTTATACCACTCTGGCAACTTAACTACAGGTTTCTCAATCACTTCATACTGATATTGTATCTTATCATCCAACAACTCATTTAACTTTGAGTATGTAGCAATCACAACATAATCATAATCATCAAAGTCTTCTTTTGTAGTATGTTTGTTGAGAACTACATTGACACCAGCACCTTTCATCTTCTGTGTAACTTGTACTCTAAGTTTCTCACTATCGAATAATTCTTCATCTACTTCAATAGTTAAATCTGTTCCAAGAAATGGTTCACATATATTATAATCTAATCCCATTTCTTCTACAAACTTTATATAATCTTCATTTGATACCAATGAATCACGAGATGATATAGCATAAAAATGATTTACATCTCCATTGACTACACTAACTCCATACTTTCTTTTGAACGATTTCAATCCATCTAAACATTCTTGTGCAGTCTCTTTACTTCTTGGATAGTGGTATCCTCTATGTAACCTGTATTGGTTTATGTCTGAAGCACATTTCATTATACTATCTAGCTCTTCATGTAAGGTTACATTGAATCCTGATGTTGCTAATGCCACACTTGCTGTCGTTCCAAATATTCCACCACCCACTACTAATACTTTTGGAAGAGCCTCTTTCTTTACTGCTTCACATAGTTTGATTGCATTTAATGTTCGTTTTCTGTTATCCTCAAAGTTAACAGTTGGACCTCCACCGCCTGGCCATCTCACTTCATCAACTAATACACAACCAAACATATCTTTTAATGCACTATCTTCTGAATATTCTAATGTAGTTTCATTCCAACCATTATGTACTGTATGTGAATAATCATCACTTAATATATCGTATTCAAATATAGCGGTTCTACCATCTTCTAAAGTAATGTTAACATACATACCATTCCTACTATATTGTGGTACTTTCACATCTTTTATTTCAAAGTCATCTGAACCGACCCACATATAAAAATCATGATATGCCAAATTATCAATAATATTTGCATTAAAAGAACCATACTTCTTCCAATTCCAACTTGTATTACCTTCTACATCTATATTCAACTCTTTAATCCAATAAAGTACATCATCAACATAGAGTCTAACACTAAAGAAATCAGCAAGAGAAAATAATCCTTCAGCAGTTCTTTTAGAAAGTGCTAATGGTTTTTCACAGAATACATTCTTTCTTTGAGTTAACCAATACTCTACGTGTTCAGCGTGTAAATCATTTGGTGTAGATATAATAATCCAATCTGCATCATTTGGTTCTACAAACTGAACCATATCTTTAATAGTATTTTCTATCTTACTACCAAACTTACCTTTTCCTATTATGGAAACTTTTACCATGATACTTCCCAATCTTTAAAATCAGATGCGATACAATCAACCTTGAAATCTTTTCTTCCACCAACTACTTCCATAATCTTATTAATAGCAGTA
>CEQE01032685.1_pt1 | contig 11070 bp, 8 predicted proteins | sample 356201 | NCBI WGS metagenome assembly CEQE01 (sample SAMEA2619970, study PRJEB7988) | marine metagenome | biome: marine biome (ENVO:00000447); feature: mesopelagic zone (ENVO:00000213) & marine oxygen minimum zone (ENVO:01000065); material: "saline water (ENVO:00002010), including plankton...
TTTAACGGCCGAGAACGATGTGTGGATTTAGAGTCTGATAACACCCTTTGGAGGCGCGATCTTGACGATGAGGCACCTGCTGCTGGCCATTTCGCTTATCACGCTGGGGCGGATGCGCTGCGGTCAGAAATGACGGCCCGGGAACGGTGCAGGACTTCGCCGCTACGGCCATGATGTCCGAACAGGTCAGCAGTAGAGAAGATTCCGCTGTTGATCGGGATCAACAGCGTCGCGGGCTGGTCCCTGCTAGTATTCAAATGTTCGTTTGAATATTGGATTATTGATATGAGCGACCAGGGACGTCAGTTCAAGAACAGGATTTACGACGAGTTGTCCCGGGTCGGCAAGGCGCTCGCTAGCGGGCCACGACTGGAACTGATCGACCTGCTGTGCCAGGGGCCGCGGACGGTAGAGGAACTGGCCCGTCAGGCCGGCCAGACGGTGGCGAATACCTCTCACCACCTTCAAGTCCTGAACCACTCCCGGCTCGTGGAGCGCGAGAAGCAGGGAGTCCATGTGACCTATCGCCTCAGTGATGAACAGGTTTGCACCTTGTATCGTGACTTACGGCACCTGGCCCAGGCCCGCCTGGACGAAATCGACGCCGTTACCCGGCAGTTTCTGCTCTCACGCGATGCCATGGAAACCGTGGATCAGAAAACCCTGATGGCGCGGCTGCGCAGCGGTGAGGTTACGGTACTCGATGTCAGGCCGGCAGAGGAATATTGCGCTGGCCATATACCCGGCGCACTGTCGGTCCCTTTAGCGGAACTCGAAACCCGGCTCACCGAACTGCCCACGGATCGGAAGGTTGTCGCCTATTGCCGTGGCCCCTACTGCGTTCTCGCCATCGAGGCAGTGGCAACGCTTCGCCGCCATGGCTTTGATGCCGAACGCCTGGAAGAGGGTGTCCCGGACTGGCGTTCACGCGGCGGCGAGATTGCCGTCGCACCCTGACATTATGGAGAAACACCGCGTCGCCATCATCGGGGGGTCCTTTGGCGGGCTGACGGTGGCACACACACTACGCCGGTTACTGCCCCGGGCACAACAGGAGATCACGCTTATCTCCCGCGAGGACAAATTTGTCTTCATCCCATCGTTACCCTGGGTCGCAATGGGCGAGAAATCGCTGGCGCAAATCTCGATCCCGATCCGCCAGAGCCTTGAATCCAGGGGAGTTCGGTATCTTCAGGGCACCGTTGAGCACATTGATCTGGCCTCACAACGACTACACACAGGCGACGGGGAGTGCGAGTACGACTTTCTGGTCATCGCCACCGGTCATCGCAGCGCCAACGAGGCAGTGTCCGGCCTGGGACCCTTCGACGGCCCCGGGCACTCGTTGATGTCGGCGGATGAAGCGCAGGAAGCGGCTGACGCGTGGCAGGCATTTTTGTCCGATCCAGGCCCGATGGTAATCGGCTGCGCTCCGGGCGCCAGTTGCATCGGACCTGCTTATGAGTTTGCCTTCGAGGTCGACCACGCCCTTCGGCGCCGGAAACTGCGCCACAAAGTTCCTATTCAGTTTGTCACACCCGAGCCGTTTTTAGGACACTTCGGTGTTGGTGGTGTCGATCGAGCCCGACGGTTCTTCGAAGACGAACTGGACCGCCGTGAGATTGGCTACCACACATCGGTGGCGGTCTCAAAGATCAGCACGGATTCGGTCCAACTGGCCGGTGGCGAGGAATTTGAGTCCCGCTATTCCCTGGTCCTGCCGCCGCTCGCCGGTGTCGGTGTGGTCCAAGACACCGAGGGGCTGACCAATCCTAAAGGTTTCATACCCACCGACGCCAGTTTCCGCCACCCCGACTTTAAAAACGTCTACGCGGCGGGAGTTGCGGTAGCTCTACCGCCGATCGGAGACAGCGCGGTACCGGTGAATTTTCCCAAGACCGGGCAAATGACAGTGCAGATGGCCCGCGCCGTTGCCCACAACATCGCGGCAGACATCAAAGGGGGGTCACGGCGCGAGAAACCGCTGTCTGTCCAGTGCATCCTCGACCTCGGTGACAGGGCAGCGAAGTTGCTGGCCGACCCGGTACGGCCACCGCGCAACCGGACCAAGGTCAGCATCGGCAAGCGCTGGCTCTGGGCCAAGCAGGCGTATGAGCCCTGGTTTTTGTTGCGCACCCGTCTCGGCCGCCCGCCCGGCCCCTGGTAGGGGTGCGGGCAGACAGGTACAGGCTATCCGACTCACAAAACGGAGCAAAAAGTGAAAATTCTGATCATCCTGAACGATCCGCCTTACGGAACCGAGCGCAGTTACAACGGGCTGCGACTCGCCAACAGTCTGCTCAAGGCTGACGAGACCCTGGAATTGACCGTCTTCCTGATGGCCGATGCGGTGGCATGTGCCAAACGTGGACAACAAACTCCGGACGGCTACTACAACCTGGAGCGCATGCTCAAACAGACGGTGCGGCGGGGATCCGTATTGTTATGCGGCACCTGTCTGGATGCACGCGGCCTGCAACCGGAGGAAATACTCGATGGCTGTGCCCGAAGTACCATGCCCGAATTGACCGAGTTGACCCTGGCCAGCGACCGGGTGTTGGTTTTCTAGCAGCAAGAACATGATGTGAATCGCCCCCGACTTGCGAGACACCATCACCATCCGCGGAACCCAGATTTGCCTTCACGGTATTGATGCACCGGAGAAAGATCAGGCCTGCAGAGCCGCTGGTGTTATCTGGAAATGCGGCTATGAGGCTGCCGGAACCCGAGGCTGTCAGAACCCTGTGATATTACTGTTTAACGACGCGGATGAAGATGAACCGCTGATACGATGATGTGTGGATTTAGAATTTCGCAAGACCCTTTGGAGGCACGGTCTTGACTATGAGACACTTGTTGCTGGCCATTTCGCTTATCACGCTGGTTGGATGTGCTTCGGTCAAATACGACGGCCCGGGAACGGTGCAGGATTTCGCCACTGCCCGTACAGAATGCTATAGCGCACTTCGGGGTACTGCAGACGGCGAACCGACGGTCAATTGCGGGGCGTGGACGGCGTGTTTGACCTCGAAAGGTTATCTCAGAGACCGGTACGGCCAATTCGATGTAGAAGAACTGGGAATGACAATCTCCTGCAGCGATTAAGCGTCCACCTGCCAGCATGATTAAGATAGTGACCTACGATCATCAGTACCGCTTGGCCGTGTAGAAGCAATATGACGAAAGTAAATCAGGACAAGTTACTACATTGCACGATATGCAATAAAAAAACCCGACCAAAGGGCCGGGACAAAAAATACTTTTGGCTGATTCGTTTGCTTCCTAGTTTCCTGCTCACCGCGTTTTTAGGTCAGTCCGGTTTCTACTGGACTTGTTCGGAGTGCGGTGGCAGAAATTACTACTGAACTAATTTCCCAAGAGTTTTTTGAGTCTACAGAAAGTCTACAACCGTCTATATAGTAGATAAAACACTACTATACAAGCATGATCAAAATTGTGACCTACAACATTCAGTTCGGCCAGGGCCGTGATGGCAAGGTAGACATCAGCCGAATCGTGGATGCAGTTCAGGGGGCAGATGTTATTGCCCTGCAGGAGGTTGACCGGTTCTGGGCGCGCTCACAGATGGCCGACCAGGTTGATGTTCTGGTGAATGCATTTCCCGGCTACGACCATGCTTTCGGTGCAGGCGTCGATCAGGCGACAGGGGGCCATGGAGCAGACGGTCGGCCCCAGCGGCGCCAGTTCGGTAACCTGTTTTTGAGCCGTGAGCCGATCGAATACTGCCGTCATCATCTGCTGCCGAAAAGCGCGAGCATTGGCCCCTTGAGTATCCAGCGTACCGCACTGGAGTGTGCCGTGACCTTTTCCGGCACCCGCATCCGTTTTATCAATACGCATCTTACGCATCTTTGCTCCGAGACCCGTGTGCCGCAGGTCAAGGAGTTGCTGCGTATCCATAAACAAGCACCGCATGAAGGCCTGCCGGTGTGCGGGGCGATCGAGGTCAATCCGCTTCGCGACGGCGGCAATTACTGGGCGGAGGGGCTGATGTCCGAAGGTGTATCCGCGAATGCCATCATGCTTGGCGACTTCAACTGCACACCCGGTGCGCCAGAGTACGAACTCATCACCGGCCCGATCTCACCTTACGGCGGTCGGGTGACCCATCCTCTGGGCTTTGTGGATGGCTGGGGCTACGCCGGGGGAGATCCCGACGGGGGCTTTACCGCTGATGTCAAAAAAGAACCCGCGCGCCTGGACTACGTGTTTGTCAGCGCCGGGTTGCGTGAACGCATTGCAAAGTGCTGGGTCGATGACTCAGCACAAGGTTCCGACCATCAGCCTGTCTGGCTGGAACTCGCCGACTGATCGTCAATTGTTTCTGCCCCGATTTGCCGTTGTCGTGCGAAAACCGAGCGCTCGTAGATCGTCAGCAATGACGGCACCAGGAACAGCACCAGCAGCGTGGCAAAGGCGAGGCCAAAGGCGATAGAGGTCGCCATCGGGATCAGAAACTGTGCCTGCAGCGAGGTTTCAAAGAGCAGTGGTGTCAGCCCGGCGATGGTGGTTAATGAGGTCAGGAGTACTGCGCGGAGCCGCTGGCAGGCGGCTTCAACCACGGCGCGCTCGACAGTCATACCTTCTCGCCGTAACTCCTTGTAGAACGTGACCAGAATGATCGAGTCATTGATGACAATTCCGGAGAGGCCGAAAAAGCCGAACATGGAGAGGATCGTGAGGTCGATCCCCATCAGTACGTGACCCCAGATGGCACCGATGAGGCCGAAGGGGATGACCACCATAACCAACAGCGGCCAGCCATAGGATCCGAATACCCAGGCCAGCACCAGATAAATCAGGATCAGCGCCACCAGGGCGCCGCGTTTCATGTCGGCCAGCGTTTCGCGCTGATCAGCCTGGCGGCCCTCAAAGGAAAACTTCACGCCATGGCGGGCTTCAAGCCCGGCCAGGGTATGCGCTTTCAGGTTGGCGATAATGCGGTTGTCGTTGTTGACGGTGTCGTCGACGTCGCCGGTAACTGTTACTGCCAGTTTGCCCTCGACATGGCGGATTGAGTCAAAGCCCCTTCGCGGTGTCATACTGACGACATTATCGAACGGCACCGCGCCGCCGCCCGGCAGCATCACTTCGAATTCTTCCAGGCTGTTGATGCGGTTACGCTCGCTGTCCGGCAGCATCACGCGCACTTCGACTTCGTCTCCGTTATCCGCCATTACCTGCACCAACCGGCCTTCATATCCTGCCCGCAACTGCCGGCCCAGGTTCTCGACGGAAAGCCCCAGCGATTCCCCGGTCGGTGTCAGGCGAAGAATCCGCTGCTCACGCCCGTAGGGCATGTTGTCCTCAACACCCGAGACGCCGGGGATCTCACTCAGGGTGTTCTTAAGATCGATCGCGGCAGATTTGACGCTCTCAAGATCCGGCCCAATGATGCGGGCCTCCAGGTCCTGCCCGGGCGGCCCCGCGGTAGGCTCTTTGATGGAGAGGTTTTCTAGCCCGGGGGCTTTGGGGATCCGGGCGTGCCACTCACTGATGAATTGCCGGTTGCGCACCGACCTTTCGTCCGGCTTGACCAGTTCCACCAGCACCGAGCCGATGTTGTCGCTGCGCCGCCTTTCCCAGTCGCCGCTTTCGCCAAGACCCTTGCGCGAGATGGCGGTCCGTACCAGTCCTCCGCCAAGGTGTGCGTCGGTATCCCACGCGGCCTGTTCGATCTCTCCAAGGTATTGCGCGACCTGCGTCTCCGGAGTGCCCGAGACAAAATCCACGTTGGCGAACAGGATAGGCCCCTCTGCCACGGGGAAAAAATTAAAGGCAATCCGGCCTCCCGCGACCCATCCGAAGGTGCTCGTCAGGATCGCAATCGCCAGCGCCACGGTCACCCAGCGCAGGCGAATGCCGGCGGTCACCAGCGGTCGGAAAATCCGGTCACGGAACCGCTCAAAACCGGCATCCAGCTTCTTGCGCAGACCCTTGGGCCGGTAACGCCCCATGCGCGCAAAGGTGCCCCGAAGATGACCCGGCAGCACCAGAAAGGATTCGACCAGCGACGCGAGAATGACACAGATGACGACAATCGGGATCGTGCGCAGTATGGAGCCGATGATTCCGCCGATCAGCAGCAGCGGTATAAAGGCGGCAATGGTTGTCAGCGAAGAGGACACAACCGGCGCGAGCATCCGCCGCGCGCCGCCCTCCACCGAGGTCAGCGCGTCCTCACCCCGCTCAAAATGGGTGACTGCATCCTCTCCGACGACGATCGCATCATCGACAATGATGCCGAGTGTCATGATGAGCCCGAACAGGCTGATCATGTTCACCGAGCCGCCGTATAGGTACAAAACCCCAAGCGCAGCGAGAAAAGAAGTGGGAATGCCGACAGTGACCCACCCGGCTGCCGGCGCATTCAGGAAAAAGTACAGAATCAGGATCACCAGCACCAGTCCCGAGAGCCCGTTCTTCAGCAGCAGCTGGACGCGATCCTGAATGTACTCCCACCTTTCATCGTAGATATGCACTCTGATCCCTGGGGGCAGGCTGGGGCGGGTCTCTTCCACCCAACTGCGCAGAATCCGGGCTGACTCCAGGCTGTCTGCATCGCGGGTCCGGGAAAGCCGCATCTCGACCGCAGGCCGGCCGCGAAAACTGACCTCGGTCTGCGCGCTTTTCGGACGCCGGCTGATGGTCGCGATGTCGCCCAGCGTCAGCAGTCTGCCGTCCTGGGCCACAATCACCGGCAGGTCGGCAAAGGCAAACTCGTGCCGGCGCTGGTCCTTGAATCGCAACTGCAGGGCGGACTCACCGCGCCCGATTATCCCGACCGGCAGGTCACGGGATGCGGCAGCGATCTTTCGGCTGATCTCTTCCAGCGACAGGCCAAGTTCGCGCAGAGTGCCCGGGGCAATCTGGATGGCGATCTCCTCTTCGGGGAGTCCGAAAATCCGGATGTGGGAAATCCCTCTTTCTAGAAGTTCCCGTTCGAACTGGTTCACTAGGGCACGCAGCCCCCGTGGGTCGTTCGGCCCGCTGACCAGAAGGCTCGCCACAAGTTCGTGGTTGCTGATGCGCGAGATCTCAGGACTTTCCGATCCGTCGGGCAGGCTGGTGACCAGATCGACCCGCTCTTTGACGTCATCCAGTGCCGGACCCATGTCAGTGTTCTCGCGAAACTCCAGCGTGATCAGTGACTGGCTGTCAACAGACAGCGAGGCGAGTTCCTTGACGTTTTCGATGCCCTTGAGTTCACGCTCCAGCGGTTCGGTAACCAGGGTCTCAAGATCTTCCGCGCTTGCGCCGGGCCAGGCAACCCGGACCGAGACAAAGTCAATATCAAAACTCGGGAAGAACTGGGTGTTGAGTTGAGACAGTCCCCACAGCCCGGATATCATCATCATCGCCATCAACAGATTGGCCGCCACCGGATGGCGGGCGAAGACGGCGAGCACGTTGTTCTTCACCGTGGTACTTAGTCGCGCAGCGAAATGATTTCGACGCTGAGGCCCTCGACGGCGTTGGGCAGCTGGCTCGCCAGCAGGGTATCTCCTGCTTTAAGCGCGTTGCCCCGGAAGAGGCTCCAGCTTCCCCATTCACCGTTTCGGTATCCGCCGACACGCTGGAGTCGAACGCGTTCGAGCCGGTCGTCACGAATCCGGTAGGCCGAGTCCGTGCCATAAATCGCGGTGGCCGGTAAAGCGAAGACCCCACGTTGGGGGGGCAGGGTGACCAGCACGGCCATGGTCCTGCCGAGTTCCAGCGGCGGCCGATCCTGCGCAAACCTGAAGAACGCATCGACGCCGCCCTCTCCAGCCTCGATTTTTGCCGAAAGCCGCGCCAGCTCAAGCGCAAACGCCGATCCATCCATCATCACGATGGCGTCGATGGTGATGCCTGCGCCAAGGCTCTCGCGGATTACGGCCAGATGACGGTTGGGTACCTGGGCCCGGATTTCGGTTGCGGTGATGTCAAACAGGTCAACGAGGCGGTCCCCGGGATGAACGCGGTCTCCCGGTGACACGTGTACTGCGGTGATCCGCCCGGTAAACGGGGCGATCACCCGCGTACGCTCAAGATCTCTTGCTGCCCGGTCTCGTTGCGCCGTGGCCTGTCGTTGCCGCGCCTGTAACTGGGCCAGACGGGGAGGATGGTCTTCAATGGCATACTGCCGGCTCGAAAGACTCAGCGTCTGCCGCGCGACCGCTTCACGGGCATTGTCGACATTCGCCTGTGATCCCGCCTGGGTCTGCGCCAGTTTTTCAGCGCGTTGAAGCGCGCTCTGGGCCAGCGCCAGCAGCTGTTCCTCTTGTGCAAGCGCACTGAGGTCATTGCGGTATCGGCTGTTTTCGCTTTCGCTGCGGGCTTCAATTTCAGCAAGCTCGGCCTGTCGCTGCGCCAGCGCGAGTTTTGCGTCGACGTCATCCAGTTGCAGCAGCAGCTCGCCCTTATTGACGGCCTGGCCCACCAGAGCGAAGGAGGACCTGACATCAGTTGACAGTGCTGAGCGGATTCGTGACTCGGTAGGGGATTCGACCCGACCGTAAAGTCGTACCGTCGGGCGCAACTCACGGAACTGAACACGCACAGCCTCTACCGGCCAGCGGCGTTCGGTGACGACCGTTGGTACATTTTCAGGGCCTGAGGATTTGAGCTGCATAAAGAGCGCAACACCAGCACCCACGAGCAGCAGTGGCAGCAGAAAACGAAAGGTTCGTGGCATCAGTATGGGCTAAAGCAAAAGCCAGACTATTGTAACGGTTGCCGTGAACGGCCTGTGCATGGGTTCTGCCGGGATTCCGGTCAGTACTTCTGTGCGGATGAGAAAGTCAGTTGCCCGACGTTTGCACGCTCGGCGTCATGGCGGCGCATGAAGGACTCAAGTCTGCCGGCTTCGGCGTGGTGTTGCGCTTCGTTAAGCGCTTTTTCGAGTTCGTCTGGTGTCGCCAGCGCCCATATGGAATCACCGCTGCGCCAGTCTGGGTCAAAAACACCCTCGGCCCTGAAGTAGGCCGAATCCTGCATCACGATCTCAGGGGCCACGGTGTGTTTTGCCGGGCTAAAGCCGGCTGCTTCGAGCAGCTCGCCCAGAACTTGCAGGTCGCAGGTGCGCCGGCAGATACGCTCGATGGCGCCCGGGATCAACTGATAGAACCAGAACCCCGATCTCAGCTGTGTGTGGCTGCAACTGTTGATGACCAGCATGCTCCCCGGTTTCAGTACCCGCGCGAATTCAGCGAAGATCCGCTGATGCGCGGGCCAGCCTTGGGTCGGATCATCTGCCACGTGATGCAGCACCTGGTTGACCATGACGGCGTCAATGCTCTGGCTGTCTATCGGCAACGCATCAAGAGAGGCCTGGTGAAAGACAAGGCGTCCTGATCCGGTTGCACCGCGCAGTTTATCCCTGGCGGTGCTCAGCATATCTTGGTTCAGATCGACCGCCGTGATTTGCGCAATGTCATTGACGAGGGCCGCGGTGTATTGCCCCGTCCCGCACCCTGCGTCAAGCAGCACCTGGGATTCGAGCGGGACCGTATTTCTCGACAGGGCCTCGCGGATGATCTCCACTCCCTGCGCCGCTCGGGTCCTGTCGTAACTCGCGCTGGTTCGGGAATAGTCTTCGTAGCTGCTCATGAACTGAAGTAGTATTGCCTGAGACACTGCAATCTAGTTGACTCGGCAAATGAAGACAACGAGACCCGTGCAGCTGCGTACCCGGGATGTGCGGCCGGTTTGACCGCCACCGGACGGTGGCCGGTTTTCTGGAAGTCATTGACGCGCCGGACCTCCCCGGTCAGGACACCGATCCGGTCGCCCCGAGTTACAACATAGCGCCGTCACAGCAGGCCGCGGCGGTGTGCGTTACCGATACCGGTCCCCGCCTTGCACCGCTGACCTGGGGATTCGTGCCGGCGTGGGCAAAAAATCCCAGGATGCCAAGACCCATCAATGCCAGAGCCGAGACGCTTGCGCAAAAGCCGATGTTCCGCGATGGGTTTCGCACCCGCCGCTGTCTGGTGCTCTGCGACGGCTACTATGAGTGGCAGCGCCGGGCAGACGGCTCCAAACAGCCCTTTCATATCACACTCGAGGATGGTGCGCCTTTTGTGATGGCAGGCCTTTGGGCCCGCAACACGACCTTGACTGCCGAGGTCATAGAGAGTTTCTGTGTGATCACAACCGAGGCCAGCGAGTTCTGTCGGGAAATACACCCGAGAATGCCGCTGATTCTAGAACGCACGCATCACCAGGAGTGGCTCAAAGCCTCTTCACTGGACCTGGACACGGCAACTGCGATGCTTGAAACCTGTCCACAACCCTTGCACTTGTCGCCGGTCAGCCGCTTTGTCAACAGCCCGGCCAATGACGGTCCCGAGTGCATCTCGCCGATTCCCCAAGAATGAACAGCATCATGGGTGCCACGAACACACAATCGATCTGTATTGTCGGGGGAGCGGGCTTTGTCGGGCGCCACCTCAGTGCACGGCTGCTGGCGCAAGGCCATCGTGTAACGATCTTCACCCGGCGGCTATCTGACGAACTCGCGGCGCGGTTGTCTCCGGCAGATGTCGTCGAGGTGGATACCGAGTCGGCCCGGGACTGTGTCAATGCCCTCTCCGGACATAGCGCGCTCATCAACCTTGCCGGGATTCTCCACGAGTCGCGCGCGCAGCGCTTCCAGTCCGTACATGCAGAACTGCCGGCCCGACTGGTGCAGGCCTGTGCCAGTGCGGGGGTCCAACACTATCTGCACATGAGTGCGCTCCGGGCCGACATGAAAGACCCGCCGAGCGCCTATCTGAGATCAAAAGCCCGCGGTGAAGCAGCGGTGAACGCAGCACTGGACTCCCTGGCCGTTGATGTTTTCAGGCCCTCAATCATTTTTGGCGCCGGCGATAACTTCTTTGGGCAGTTCGCCGGTATGCTGCGCTGGCTGCCGGTGTTTCCGCTGGTGTGCCAGGGCTCGAAGTTCGCCCCGGTCTGGGTGGATGACGTGACCCAGGCCTTTGCCAGCGTACTGGCCGAGGGCCCCACTCTGGGTACGCGCCGCTCCCATGACCTGTGCGGCCCCAGAACCTATACCTTTCGCGA
>CEQE01116464.1_pt1 | contig 11067 bp, 2 predicted proteins | sample 356201 | NCBI WGS metagenome assembly CEQE01 (sample SAMEA2619970, study PRJEB7988) | marine metagenome | biome: marine biome (ENVO:00000447); feature: mesopelagic zone (ENVO:00000213) & marine oxygen minimum zone (ENVO:01000065); material: "saline water (ENVO:00002010), including plankton...
ATTAAAATTATAATCACTTACCAGTTTACCATTAATATATACGTTATAATAATACAGACTCCAACGGTGGGGCCATAAAAGAGTGGCCCATGCTGTTGGTGAACCACGAACCAAAAAAGTAATGTTGTCAACATAGCCGTCATCGTTTGAATCGATGATTAAGGAAGCTGGAACTTCATTAGCAATAGACTCAATCGCATCCATTAATAGGGTTTGCTCCCTGTACGCCCGCTGATCATCGGTATACCCATTCGGATTGGTTGAAGCGTTATAGGGCATATAATAGCTGCGGGGGTGTTCATCCTGATAAGATAAATTGGTTGAAAAATCGCACTCAGGATAGTGTTGGGTATGCACATGCAGTGTGTCGTATGAAACCTCTTCAAAATAATGAAGGAGCGAAGGACCATCTGGGTCGTTGAACAGTTGGTCATGTTGGGAGCGTGGAGCAAAAAATTCGGATTGATCTGAGAAACGAATATAAATATTTAAATTGTTGATGGTCCCATGAGTGGGTGCATCTCGCACATCCCGGTTAGTATTCTCCCAGAAGACCCTTCGCCTTTCAAGATAAGCGTCCTTAGAGAGAATTGCCCACGGAGTTAATCCTGCATCATCAGGAGTGACAGAACCAACTAAAAATTCTGAGGGGGCAACCTCATCTCCGTCCATGACGCCATAGTAAAAAAATCCATCATTTTGACTTTGAATAAGGGTATATCCATTCTCATCATGTGTCCAGTTAAAATATTCATCACCGCTAACGAAACACTTGATGGTTTCACCATCAGGCTGGGTGATAATATGAGGTTTAAACGTTACATTAACAGCCTGAATAAAACTAAAAATTATGAAAACATAAGAAAATTTGATCAAACGTAATTTATTTTGTACCAATTTTATTACTCCTCTATATATAATTAAATCTGATTGAAAGCATTTTAAAATTAGACAAAATAAATGGATAAATATTCATTTTTATAATAATAAGTAGCCCCGGCTTTCAGGGTTGAAAACCGGGGCGTGGAGGGGAGTATGGGGTAAATCTTATTACTTAATCAACAATAATTTTTGTGTTTCCGAAAAATACTCCGTTTCAAGAACGAGAAAATATACACCTGTTTCAGCTTTATTGCTAAAAATATTATTACTTTGCCAATCAATTTTATGGTTTCCGGCTTTCATATATTGATTAACTAATACTACTCTTTCTGTCCCCAACAAATCAATTATTTTTAATGTTACAAAGGTACCAATCGGTAAATCATAAGAAAAAGTAGTTGACGGATTAAATGGATTGGGAAACGCAGGATGAAGTGAAAAAGTCCGTGGTTTGCCCAATGATTCAGCCTTCTTCAGAACCAAACCTTCAATATTACCATCCAATGAAAATTTACCCTTCCCTTCCAGCTGAAATTCTTTATTTAATGATTGGCAGTTGAGCACCCAATTACTATTTTTAACATCATACTCAATGAGTAAGAATTTCCCGGGGTTCATCAGGTCAATAGTATTGCCTTCAATGGTGTGTCTGCTGTTATTTATAAAACGCACATCTAAACCTCCTGCAGGAGGTTTAGGAGGAAGGTCAAATTGATTCAATTGATGGTCATCCAACAAATTACCAAAATACAGACGGACACCATTGATATCCACAGAATTCAAATATCCAAAGTTATTATCAGAAGAAAAAGACTTTCCATTCCTCCCGCTACCATCCAGAGTAACTGTACCGACTGTAAACGATTTTAACCAATATCCATTCCCCGGTATTAATTCATCCGCCGGGAAATATCCGCCATCGTAAAAATAAATGGAATTGGGAATAATAATTTCATTTACATCCATAATATCCATAATCGAAATGGATTCTGACAATCCGGTAATGAGGTTCCAGCCTTCGTTTAAATAAATTTCCAGAGATGGAATTTGCCATCCTGAAATTGATGTTTCTCCGGTTTCTGGAAATCTTAACCAATATCCATTTCCTTCGACAAATTCAAACGCATGTATATAAGAATTATTTTCGAATTCGAATAACGTATTTTCAATTGCACCTGGAAATACTGTGAGATAATTAGGATCAGATACATTCAAGGGAATACCTACTAAATTCCAACCCTCATTTATTTGAACCATAACATTTGACAGGGTTGCCTGGGGATAATAAGTTCCGTTTCTTAAATAATTTCCCCGGAACATATTCCATGAATTCTCTAAAATCTGTCCAGATTTTATATCAACCACGACCAGGTCGTTACTGCTTCCTGCTACAATTTCGATATCCCCATCCAAATCCAAATCATCTATCATTAAAGAACTTGTAAAAGGAAAAGTGAAGGACATTGGAAAATAATCAACAAGAGACCCGTCCAAGTGAAAAGCAAATAACTGATTTCCAGATCCTGAGATAATTTCCGAATTTCCGTCACCGTTTAAATCTGCAAATACTGGGGAAACCAGTACATCTGCATCTATATTCTGAGGCCATCCGTTTATTGAATTTCCCTGAATATCTATCAAATATAAATGGTCATCATTGGAACCAAAAGCAATGATTATTTCCCCGTTCGACCTACTTGTTATTGCAGGAGAGGTCATTATGTCGCCAGAAGTAGAAAAACTAAACCGAAGAGAACCGTCGATATTAATTCCATAAAAAATATCATTTTTTGAACCCACAGCAATGAGGGGAGCCTCATTTTCAGGAAGAATGATTGAGGGAGCTTTTTTAAATATTCCCCCAGTTTCCACAGGAAATCCTGGTGCAATTGTTGCATCATCATAAATCAAATAAATATTTCCTTCCTGAGTAGCAAAAACAATATCATCTTTCAAATTTGAGTTTAAATCTGCCAGGGCAACACCCCCCAAAATCCTCTCTGACAGAATGATCGGAAAACCGGAAACATCAGAACCGTCACTATTTATCGCAAAAATTTTTCCGGAAGGTGTATACCCTCCAAAAACAATTTCTAAATCCTCATCCATATCAAGATTACCCAGTGCTGGTGTTCCCATGAGAAATTGACCCGCATCATATTCCAATAATTCATTTCCATTTATATCCAGAATAACTGCTTTCCCATTTTTTGATGTGAGCACAATTTCATTTTCACCATCTCCGTCCAAGTCTCCTATGGCTGGAGTACCCCATATCTGATTCCCCATATCATATTGCCACCCGGGAAGTTGGTTACCATTATTATCAATGGTGCTAACCTGCCCCCAATATTCAGCAACCAATATCTCTTTTCCATTTCCTGCGTTTTCCAGGTCTATAATAGTGGGGGTCGCTGCCAATTGATTATTCACCAGAACGGGGAAATTCGCCTGGTTTAAAGATACATTTACTTCAAAATCAAATGAGTTTTCGTAGGACCCTTCTTCATCTGAGTCTGCGGTAATATTTAGTTGAAATTCATAGTCTCGCAAACTGGCATTGGATGAGACCACTGCCGTAAATGGTGATGAAGTATTCGTGTAGGAATCATCGGTATTTATGATTTCTATAAAATCATAATCATCTAAAATCGTGATAGAGGGTTCCTCGGTCGACAAAGTTAAAGCAATATTGGTCGCTGTCGGCCAGGGAATGAGATTCTGGATAGTGATAAATATATCCAATTCCTCACCGGGATTCACAACACCATCTCCATCTCCAGAAATTTCTTCAAAATATGAATCCATCAACACAATATTTGGTTCAGATAAACTTAGAGGTTCAATTCCCATGACTGCCGCCTGTCCCTGACCAAATGTATATCCACCGGCAGAGAGATTAGAAAAAAGAAAGTATCCGTTATAAGAACCGCCCCACCCCCAGTTACAGTGAAAATGGTCATCTTCATAGCCGTCAATGTTCCATGCGTGTCCTCCAGCTCCACTATTGTCATATCCTCGGTAGATCACAGGTCTTCCGGAGTCCAGTTCATCCTGCATAATACTGATCCAGTTTGAATTGGAATAGTCATTCTTCTCCTCAAAATGGATAATGCTTTTATAGAGAAAATGTTCTTCCATTGCAGACATGGCACAGGGGTAATGAGTTCCAACCCAGGCACCAGAGCCATTGGGACCATAACCCATATCTATGGCAATACCTGCATGATACAGTAAAAGTTGAGATGCTGAAGTAGCTACATTATTGGGCATACTATCAAAATCATAGAATGCTTCACCAAAATCAGCGAATAGATAGCCATATTCATTATGGTTATATCCGTGAGACCCGTACCCTACTTCTGGGTAAGACCAGTAATGCATCACCTGAACCATGGAAACTGCAACACATCCCACCAATGCATGCCCACCAGGACCATCGGGGTCATTGGGACACAACAGATTCCAGGGACTGGGCTGATTAAACCGTGCTTGAATCAGGGGACCCACATTACGAGTAACCTGCTCAACATAGTTTTCATCCAAAATAGTGACCCATTCATTTTCAATTTGATTGTCTGGTTGAACATTCTGTGAAATTGCATGGTAAATTTCTTTTTTATATTCTTCCAGCAATCCAGCAAGTTGAAGAGGTATATTTTCTGTAGAATAACCTGATTCAAAACTGTACCCGATGACAGGATAGACTCGGTCATCTCCGGCAATTAAAACAAACCCATTTTGTTCAATATCAAAAGCATAAATCATTAATCTGTCTCGATGCAATAAACGATGAATATCCCTGATTTTAAATTCACCCAAATTGTGATTCATCCTGGAAGAATAAAAGTTTTTTGCTGCTGTTTCTGCCATCTCTACCGGTACCTCTTTCGCCCATAAATTCATTGAGATGAATAAGATAAAACTAATTATTTGAATATTTTTTTTCATTGTTTTGGTTAAGTTACATTAATTGTGTTATCGGTATTTTCCCTTTTATTTTAGTAAGAACAACTTTTGAAATATATGTTTTTCACCCGAATCAAGACGAAGAATGTATACACCACTGGGGATATTTTCATCCCTTTTATTCTTACCATCCCAGATTATGGAGTGATGTCCTTTTGAAAATATATGTTCAGATGGTATCAGTCCTACTATTTTCTGACCCATTATATTGTAAACTGACAGGGTGACTTCGGAGTCTCCGGATAAAGAAAAATGTATATTGGTCGATGAGTTGAACGGATTTGGGTAAGCAGACAATTCAAATTTATCGGAAATTGGGGATGCTTTTTGGATGTTCCTGTGTAGCGTCAGTTGGGATGAGTTAATGCTAATAAAATTCTGGTCAATCTGGGGGAAATTCACTACTCGATTTTCTTCGGTTATAGTCAATATCCACTGTGAATTATCTTTTAAATCTGCTTCAATATATATAGGAAAATCTGAATTAATGACCTCAATTTCTCCACCCAAAACTGTGGCCATAAAATCACCCGAGAATCTCACATCGAACACATTAATACCTAATGGAGGTTGAGGGGGCACACTAAAACTTAAATAATCCTGACCTGAAATTTCGTCCCCAAAATACAGTGTTTGGGTTGACCCCATTTTATTGTGAAACGATAATTTGTTTGCTCTGTTTAAACGATCCTGTATCCCTTTGTATGAAGAAGTTCTGTTTCCTTCTCCAAAAGAGATCTGTCCTACTGATGTTGACCGAATCCAATACCCCTTACCAGGTATTAAATAATCTGCTGGAAAATAACTGTTGAAAAATCCATACAAGGTACCGGGAACCAAAATAGAATCATCATCTATAATGTTATCTATTGAAACAGGAGTGGATGGTCCGGAGATTAAATTCCAATTTTCATTCAGATTAATTGAAAGATTTTCAATTGGACCACCCAAAATTGATTCGGTTCCAATATTGGAAAACAAAAGCCAATATCCATTTCCAGGATTTAAGGTTTGAACGAGAGTATAATTTGTCTCAAATTCGAATAATGTTCCTTCAATAGCCGTTGGAAACATATCCATATAATCTATTTCTGTTTCATCTATGGGTAGTCCAACCAAGTTCCACCCGCTGTTATAGGGAATTGAAATTTCAACCTGACTCACTCCCTCTTCAACTAAAACTGAAAAAATTAACTGTTCCGTGTATTCCATATAGTCATCAATATTTGAGGAAAGAGTTAGGGTGAACTCAACCTCACCAGGTGTAACACCAGAAGGAAATTGGACAATAAAGGGGTCATCTATATTGAGGGTTGCTTCTCCCGGAGCCAGATTGCCAAAATTGGCAAGTTCTTGGACCACAAACACATTTGACTCCGTCGATAGTTCACCTTCCAAACCGACTGCTTCGCCCCATGTTTCATCATTAAATAAAATAGTTCTCAGTTCAATGGCCTCTCCCGGGTGAATTATATTATCCCCACCATCTAGGAGAGTAATATCCATATCCACAAATTCAATGGATGGAAATAATTCCGAATCCAATGCTTTTTCAATGTCTACTCTTCCATGCCCCAGTCTTCCATTTAAATAAGATTCTGTGTTAATATCATAAATCACCGGGTCCGAAGAAGCAATAAGCATAGTCTCAATTTGAACGTTTGTGATAGTGGGAGAATAAATCCGCATCAAACCAGCACAGCTTGCCGCAATGGGGGTGGCCATTGAGGTGCCATCCCAGGAAGAATAATTATTTCCAATAACACAACTGCGGATGTTTTCTCCTGGTGCAGCCAGGTCAACCGTTTCATGGTATGTTGCCCAGTGATTCCAGTAATCACCCGTTCCTAAGGCTGTAACGGAAATGACATGTTCATAGCTTGAGGGATAATGAGCCGAGTATTCTTCTCCCCATCCATCATCGTCTCCATTCCCTGCAGCTGCAAAAATGACTGCATCGTATGTTTCATGGCAAATATTGATGACCGACTGCTCATAATTACTGTAACCGCCGCCTCCCCAACTGTTATTAATGATAGAATAGGAACCAGCATGAAAACCTGCTTTGGCGGCATATAAAATGCCTGAATATCCATCAGTGATATAGGGATAAGACTGGTTCCCCGTTGAAACTTTTACAGACATAATTCTACAATCGAAAGCGGTAGATGCAATTCCAGCTCCATTGTGAGTAGAAGCGGAAAGTAATCCTGCTACATGGGTGCCGTGTGCCCATGTTCCGTAATTATTCGCTCCAGGACGAGGTTGAGGATTATTGTCCTCAGTGCCACTCCATCCGGAAAGGTCCCAACCGATCAAATCATCTATAAATGTATCGGGATTGTTATCCCAGTCATCATCGTCAATACCGTTTAAATCTCCGGGATCGAGAACCCATTGTCCACCAGAATTCTCTACGGTATGTCCATCTCCGTCAGCATCTTCGTTCAGATTCTGCCAAAGATTATTTATTAAATCCACATGGTCCCAATCAACTCCCGTATCAACAGAAGCTAACAGAATATCACTACCATCTGGTGAGCTCCCACCATTGGGATTCCAATTGTTCCATGCAAGGTTTGCACCTATCTGAGGTAAAAACCATTGTTGACCATACTGTGGATCATTTGGGGTGAAATGCGGCTTCCTTATATAATCAAATTCAACAGAGTGGACGCAGGATAACAATTGAAGATCAGACTTGATTGAGACAATATTTTCGTCACGTTTTTCAGGAAAATGAACCCTATAGATTCGGTTTAAATAGATATTACCATATCTATCATTTTCTTGTGCAAAGGGAATCCACTGTGATAGTTCCAATACACCTTTTTCTACAATAAATTCATCCAGTTTCACTAATCCCGTTGATGAATCTCGGTTAAAAGCACTCAGGTTTATTGGAGCAACCTGGGGAAATAAACAGAAAATCAGAGAATTGTTTTGGTAAATTATTTCACTTGAACTACCGGTTACAGTGACTACCGATAATAGTAAAACCGCCCAAAATTTCAAGAATTATTTCAGGTAAAGCAATTTATTGAATATTTTATATTCACCAGATTGTAACGAATAAAGATACATTCCGGAAGACACATTCATTCCCAGTGAATTTTTTCCGTCCCATTCGATATGATACATTCCGGCAGGTTTTTCTCCAGTCACCAACTCATTTACTACCCTACCAGACACATCATATACCGTGAGGAAAATCTGGGCAGTTTCTTCTAATTCAAATGGAATAATCGTCGTACCATTAAATGGATTGGGGAAATTTGTCCCCAATGAAAACATCCGGAGTAAATCAGATTCTTTTATCAGGTGAATGGTTGAAGGGATTTCATCAAGGTTTAGCTCCCCAGAATTATCCAGAACGGTTTGTTTACCATCAAGTTCCAGAATCCATTTTTCATTAACTATATGTTTTTGTATTGAATAACGTACCAATAACGCCCCTTCTGTTCCTATCAATTGAATAGGACTTCCATTCTCTGAATGGGACCAATCGCCGTTAAAACGTGCATCGAATGCTATCCCTTCAAATTTTGGAGGAAGACTGAATTGCAATTGTTCATTAACGGTCAGTGATTCCCCAAAATATAATGATTTCGAAAATCCATTGGAAAGCACAAAATCAATCCGGTTCATCAGCGAACGGTTTATTTCATCTTTCTTGTCAGCACGATTCATCCCGGAATTCAGGGTCAGTTCACCGTCATAATATGCACGAGCCCAATACCCATATCCCGGTTCTATTGCTTCCGGTGAGAAATATCCATTGGAGCCGTATCCATACACAGTGGTGGCCACAATAATATCTTCTGCATTCACGATATCTATATCAATTGGACTCGAAATTCCTGAAATTATATTCCACCCTTGGTTCAATGAAACAGTCACACTGTTAAACGGAGTTCCGGAAATGGTTGTGATATTTTCCTGCGTCATTCTTAGGAGATAACCGATACCAAGTTCTAAATTTGTTTCAAGGGAGTATCCATTATCATAAGCATATAATGTACTAGGCTCACCCTCAGGAAAAATAATATCATAAGCATTATTCTCTACAATTAAGGGAAGCCCAACCATATTCCAACCATCCATGTAAGCTAATTCTATAGAAGATGTAAAGCTGTGGCGTATGAAAACTCTGGTAAATGCAATGGGAAAACTGTAACTATTTATGGAACTCATGTTTACCGTAAAAAATAACCCTCCAAACGCATCTGTGAGAGTAAAACTACCATCACCAAGGGCGTCAACATTCCAGGAAAGATTTACGGAGTCAGTACCAACTCCTGCCTGAAAATCGACAGCCCATTCCGTAAATCCATCTTCCGGAGTCGTGGGCCTGATATCTACATAAAAACGATCAATTACAATAGTATTGAATAGTGCTGCATCCCAGGCCGGTGGTGGGGGTGCCGGAGGAGCATACACATCCATTCCCTCATCATAACCATCACTTGCATCCGGACTAGTACCAAATATAAGATCCACAGGAAAATTGACATTATCTGTTGCAACAAGGGTTACTGCAAAATCCAGTGTAAAAAGGCTTTGAGTGATCAGCACCCGGCTGAAAGCAACTGGTACCTCTACCTCACTGACCTCATTCATGTCAATTGAAAGGAGGGTTCCACCAAATGCATCTGTCAGTGTAAAATTCCCCTCCCCTAAAGAATTTGGATCCCAGGTAAGTATATATTCATTGGTTCCAACGTCCGCCTGAAAGTCTACCGCCCAGACTGTTGAGCCCTGGTCCGGGGTGGTTGGCCTGATATCAGTATAAAATCGGTCATTTATAATTTGATTAAATAGAGCAGCATCCCAGGCCGGAGGAGGGGGTGCAGGAGGAGCAAAAACATCCAATCCATCATCGTACCCATCGGTAGCAGTCTGAATCGTTCCAATAGATAGTTCAAAGGATGCAGACCCGGCATCATCCGTGGCCGTAAGCACAGAGAAAAAATCAAATGTGTAATAGGAATGGATAATTAGTACTCTGTTGATTGTCGGGTCTAACTCAACAGACTCCATTATTGTCATATCATAGGAAAATAAAACCCCACCAAAAGCATCAGTTAGCATAAAATTACCTTCACCTAAGGTATTTGGATCCCACGAAAGAGTATTTAATGAGTTGGGAGTTTCAACCGTTAGATCAATCGCCCACTCTGTTGTCCCTGCCTCCGGTGTTGTGGGACGAAAATCAGCATAGAATCTGTCACTGATCTCCATATTGAATAGAGCAGCATCCCAAGCAGGTGGTGGTGGTGCAGGAGGCGCAAAAACATCCAGTCCTTCATCATAACCAACTGTTGCATCTGGGCTTGTTCCAATGGTCATTACAAATTCACCAGGAGAATAATCATTTGTCGCAGTTATATGAGTTTGAAAATCCAGTGTGACATAGGATTGAGTGATAATCACTCTGTTGTACGCAGTGGGCACAGAAAATGATTCCTGCTCTCTCATGTTTATGCTGAAAGCAATACCACCAAAAGCATCTGACAAAATAAAACTGCCGGTTCCCAAGGTTGAGGTATCCCAACTTAAAACATATTCATCCGAACCCTCTTCTGCCTGAAAATCAATGGCCCACTCTGTTGTCCCTGTCTCCGGTGTTGTGGGACGATAATCAGCAAAAAAACGATCACTGATCTCCATATTGAATAGGGCAGCATCCCAGGCCGGCGGTGGCGGTGGTGGTGGAGCATATACATCCAGACCATCATCGTAACCCACGGTAGCCTCAGGGCTTGTACCAAAAGTCAGCTCAAAGGGCAAGGAGCCCAGGTCATCCGTAGCAGTTATTGTTGTACTGAAGTCAGTAGATGGAGGCGGTTCTTCTATAGATTCAAAATCAAACGTAACCTCAAAATCAGCTTGAGGTTGTATCATTAAAGGAAAAACTATTGACCCACCAGACACAGTGACACCTTCAAAAAATAGGTCTATTCCGGTACCATTCCCAGTAAATTCGTAATCACCCGTTATAAAATCATCGCAGTTGCAATCATCCATTATTATTATGCCTGCACTTGTCAAAGATTGTGATGATTCAACGTGAATTGCAATATCGCTAGGTTCATCAGGAACCGGTATCTCATACCAGACTGCGTTCCAGTTTAAAAGACCGGGACAGTCAATATTAGCGCCAACAGTAGTACCTGAAAGAGTAACAGGACTGGAGCCACTAACCATTTCTGCGTC
>CEQE01141231.1_pt1 | contig 11067 bp, 9 predicted proteins | sample 356201 | NCBI WGS metagenome assembly CEQE01 (sample SAMEA2619970, study PRJEB7988) | marine metagenome | biome: marine biome (ENVO:00000447); feature: mesopelagic zone (ENVO:00000213) & marine oxygen minimum zone (ENVO:01000065); material: "saline water (ENVO:00002010), including plankton...
GAGTTCCTTCGTTACCTTACGAACATCTTCACCGGCGTCCAGGAAATGTTCAAAGTAGACCGGGATTCGCCCCTTATGGAAGGCCCGAGGATAGAGCTCCTCAACCGTACGCTTGCCGACTGCATGATAGCCCTTGCTCTTGAAGTAGTCTAGGCCATGTTTTGCGCCGAACCACGACTTTTGCCATCGGTCGCAGATCTCTTCCCATGTGTGCTTCTTTTCGGGGTCGAGCTTGTGTGGATCCTTGAACCCAGAAGAAGCATTGAGGACGTTGTAGAGATCGGGGAGGATTCCTATGCGGTCGGCGATGTCATACATCACCTCTATCCAATTGCGTGCTTCTCCGGCGGCCTTCACTACGGGCTGCTGCAGATTGAAGGCCCAATCGTCGCCAGGGAGGGGAGAAGCGCGAAAGTGGACGTACGGGTTCATGGCGAGGGGTACCAGCCGTTCTAGATAGTGCGTATCAGGTAGGACTATGTCGGCTAATTCACTTGTTTCGTTAAAGTGGTCTGCCATCTGGACTATGAATGGGACTTTTTTCAGAGCATCGCCCATAATCTGTGGGTCTGCCGTATTTGCCATCAGGTTGGTGCGACACACTATCAGAGCCTCGGGCTTGTAGGGCAGCTTGAACTTCTCGGGATAGAGGATTCCAAGCCACATCATCGCACGGGCATAGACGGCGACAGGGAAGAGTTCCACTAGCTCGAGTGTCTCGGGTGGCTTTACCTTCTGTGGTGGATGAGGTCTTCTCATGTGAGAATAGGCATTTCCAGGCTCAAGAATTCCATCAATCCCGTCTGTGGGGAAGCCGAATGGCCCTGCAGCGTTGGCGTTCAGCAATCCACCCGGAACGTCGATGGAACCGACGACCGCATTGAGCAGGGCTATTGCCAATCCATTGTGCATTGCATGCTTGTGGGCCACTACACCTCTATACCATGTGGCAACGGCAGGGCGGTGGGGAAGGCTCTTTCCATCGATCTCGATCGTATTACCGATACGTGCCTGTTCGCCGAACTCCTTTGCGAAACGCTTTATCGTCTCAACGGGGACGGTCGTTATTTCGGAGACGTGCTCAGGAGTGTATTTACGCAGATGATCCTTGAGGAGATCGAAGGCCGGCCTTGTCTTGGAATCGTTGACGACATGCTCGCCTTCTAATGCAGAATCCTCGGGTTTGGTGTCGTCATACGGCTTGGCCTTTCCAGCATTTGAATCCCAGATCAAAGGTTTTCCGGACCGTGGATGTCTTGCGTAGCGTCCATCTGGTCCGACCAAGTACGGTGCATTTGTCCAGTTCTTCAGATATTCGGCGTCGTAAGTCTTGTACTCGTTGATGAGGAGGTTAACTGCACCCAATGCGAGAGCGGTATCAGTGCCTGGCTTGATGGGGATCCACTCATCCGCCTGACTTGCGGCAGGGGACAAGACAGGATCGACGACCACCAGCTTTAGGCCTCTCATCCGAGCGTCTGCCATTTCCTTAGTGATGGACATCGCGTTCGAGTTGCCGACGAAGCCGAACTGATTTCCGAAATGGACGCAATAGTTCGAATACTTCAAGTCTGGGTGGAGGTCGATGGCGCCGCTTATGGTGTAAGCGACCGGATGGACGCCATTTCCGCAAAAGTACCCCGCTGGGCCTGTCGTCCAGTTGGGCGAGCCGAAGGCTGTGAGGAAGGGAGTCAGAGGACCGAAGGCATAGGTATCAAAGGTAGCGACGATGAGCTTCCGTGGATCATCCTCGCGAATCTTCTTCAGTTTCTCTGTAATGATATCTAGACATTCATCCCAAGAGGCCTCGCGCCATTTTGGGTCGACACCGATCCCTTTCTCTGGATTGGTCCTTATCTTGGGTTTGAAGATCCTGTGAGGGTTGTAGAGGTTCATGATACCGGCATTACCCTTGGCACAAATGACGCCATGGTTGGGTGGTGCTCCAGGGAGAGCCTCCACCTTTATGGCGACGCCATTCACCTTGTGAACTTTAACGCTGCAGGCATTATAGCACATGTCACATGCCGTAGGAATCCATACGTCCTCTTCGATAGCTTCCGTCTTTTGGGTTGCAACCTGCATCTGTCTAAATCAAAGCGTTGTTTTGTTTAGTTCATCTTAAGTTTTTCAACTTACGTATTTCCTTCGAAGACCCATTAGTCAGAGACTAGATCCGATCTAATACTTTAGAAACGCCTTCGCCGCATTCAGCTGTAGGGTTAAAATCGGATCTAGGGTAGCCGACTTTGAACCATGGATTCCCGGTGGAGACTACCGCTTAACTGCCCGTTTCTTGCGGCCACTGTTCGGGTTGACTGACTCGGAGCCTTCGCTATAGTCCAGTGAAATGACCTGATGCGTTTCTATCGATACATAAGAGGGGAGCCCCTTCATGATTTCTCTACGAGCAATATGCCACTCCGTTAAGTTGACGGAACAGATCTCGCCGATCAGATCGAGTCCTCCCAGGACAGCTGAAACCTTCGACATACCAAAGAACTTCGACAGCCTGTCGAGTAATGATGGAATATGTATTGGCTGATCATTTGAGCGGTATCTCGGCTGTGCCGATCCTGTGATCAACGCGAGGGGTTCCTTGTAGTTTTGGCGTTCAGGGATTGAATTCGTGACGACGTAAGTTTCAGCCGCTTGAACGCCCTTCGTTCGTCTCACGCGTTCTCCGAATTTCTTGATATCTTCGAATGAACCCGCGAAGTAGGCGAAGGCATCCCAGGATCCTTCAATCTCATGAACTCTGATGGCTTCCTTCTCCCACAAGATCTCAGAGGGATAACCAAGGCGGTCAGTCGTATCGATAGTCATTAGGACGTATGATTCCAATTCCGGTTGCAATCAAGGATACGGGTTAGCCTGAAATAAAGCTTGTCAGTGCCATTATTAGTAGGGAACGTTGTCAAACTACTGGATGAATAATGGGCTAGAACTCGTGTTCAACTTCGAATCATTCACCAACTATTGGGTGCTTTCCTGATGTTGTTGTGCTAGCTAAATTGCTTGAGCTTCTTCTCCACGATCTTCAGGAGCTCGTCATCATTCAGCAGGACATACGGAATATTGTTTTCCTCGCATCCATTGCCGTTCTCTTTATCGCGCGTTATTAGCACCATGTTTTTGTCCCGGGCATAGCTGATTACCGAAAAATCGCTTCTCAACAGCTCACCTTTCTGAATGAGCTTTTTCACGCTGTAAGCTTCATACCCCAATTCGATTAGTTTGTCATCCCATCCGTCATACATCTCATCGACCAGGACTTTCGTGCTTTATCTCGTACCGGGCTCTCGCGTTCAGATATAGGTCTTCCCGGCACTCGGAGAAGATTTCGGAATCGCTACTGTTCTAGCACATACATGACATCGAATGTCAGGTGGCTCGCATTTTCAATTGCTCTTCTGCTCTATTTTTTTTGGGTTTGGGCTTGCTATTTGTAGAGTGGTCTCCAATCTGGTTCTCTAGCGTGGATTTTCCTTGTAGGCGGTTTCCTTCTTGTGGGCATACGTGCAATCTTTCCTCTGACTCGACTTTGGTCTTCCTTTTGGTCACTAAGGTTTTGATCACGAAGGGACGAGAGTTTTCTAATTATGCTCTTCATTCGATGGTGTAGATATTCGAGCTCTTGACTTAGGTGTGCCTTTTCAGACTGAAGGGATTTGAGCTGTACATACAGCATCCGTCGTTGTTCGCTCGTTGATTCCGTTTGTTCTCCTAGTATCTTTGTCTCTTCTTTAACTTCTTTTTCTATATACCCTATCTTCGCTTCGATGACCTCCAGATGTATTGAAAGCTCCCTAATCTGACATTCTATCTCCTTTATCTCCTCGTTCAAATCAAAGCCTCTCTTCTGAGATAGCTCAAGAATAATTTAACCTGGCCGCTATTTCTTTCCCATTTACTCATAACTGAAAAATTGAATTACATTCTATAGGACGTTTTCATCTACACGTAAAATGGTGGGGACGGTGAGACTTGAACTCACGGTCTACAGGTTCCTCCGGCGCTCCAGCAGAGCACATCATTCACCACGGTGTCAGCGAACCTATAGTTTTAAGCTCTGGAGCCTGTCGTCCTACCTCTCTAGGGTTCCAGAGAAACCAAGCTAGACTACGTCCCCACCCGTAACATCACCATAGCATCGAAGTACTAAAAGACTTACACTCGTCAGTTGATCAGAAGCTAGTAGCTGATCGCCTGGAGAGAGAACTTCCAGGAAGGAATAATATCTAGACGTGCACGTGTTAAAGCACATGAAAAAGGATCCTGTATGTGAAATGCAGGTAGACGAAGATGGAGCCGAACAACTGGATCATGAAGGAACGACCTACTACTTCTGCTGTGGTGGATGCAAGAGTATTTTCGAGAAGGACCCAAGCAAATACCTATGAATCCATTCGATCTCTATGCCTTTCTTTCATAATGCTTTTAAGATCGAAAAATGACATGGTAATGGGCGAGTTCCAGATGACCCCTTACTCTTCCAGGCAACGAATCTAACACGGAGAACGGTAACTTTGTCTTCAAAGCCATATTTTGTTAAATTTAGTGCTCCACGAGAGCTCTCTGATGCAGCTTATGAAGCACTTCGCCAAGCTAGACAGTCTGGTAAGGTTAGAAAAGGAACGAACGAAACCACAAAGGCGATCGAACGAGGAGTTGCAAAGCTCGTCATCATAGCTGAAGATGTAGAGCCACCAGAAGTTGTAGCTCATCTACCAATTATTTGTGATGAAAGGAAGATACCATTTGTCTATGTACCAAATAGGCAGCAGATGGGGCCTGCTCTAGGGATCGAGGTTCAATCAGCTTCTGCTTGCATAGTTGAAGCTGGAGAGGGACAAGGACTACTTGAACAAATTGTCACGGAAATTAACAAACTGAGGACTACGGGTGGTTCAGGCTGAGTGCAAAAGATGTTGAGGAGCGCACTATTCCCGCAGAAATTATTCAAAGAGTCGGAAGAACGGGTGTAGCAGGAGAGATTACCCAGGTCCGTGTGAGGGTCCTAGAAGGAAGAGACAAAGGACGTATACTCACGAGAAATGTCAAAGGCCCAACTAAGATAGGTGATGTCCTCATGCTTAGAGAAGCTGAGAGAGAAGCACGTAAGATCCGATAGGGTGATTCCATGTCATTACAGAAGACGTGTTCTTTCTGCCGCGGAGAAACAAAAACAGGTACAGGTTTGACGCTTGTGCTGAATGATGGCTCCGTACATCTCTATTGTTCATCAAAATGTAGGAAAAGTGATTCGAAACTAAAGAGGGACCCGAGACGCATAAAATGGACCACTTTGCACAAGACCCAAGGAGGTATGCCCAAACGGAGCGGACACTGATAGTCATAAAGCCCGATGCAGTACGCAGAGGTCTCGTAGGTAAGATAATTCAGCGCTTCGAAGACAGGAGCCTTAAACTCATAGCATTAGAGCTTAGGACACTAGAAAAGGAACGACTCGAGGATCTCTATTCTCCCCATCGCGGAAAGCCGTTCTTCAATGATCTCGTGGAATTCATGTCTTCGGGACCAGTAGCTGCCGCAATTCTTGAAGGACCTGAAGTCATCAAGATAACTCGGCTCATGATAGGAAATACAAAGTCACCCGAGGCTGCCCCGGGGACTATACGGGGTGACTTTGGACTTGGCATCACAGAGAACATAATCCATGCATCCGATACCTTGGAAAGCTTCGAACGCGAATCGAAGATTTTCTTCCCTTAAACGGGACTAGTTTCTAGATCAATTCCTAGTCAAGTACACCAGACTTAATAGTGGGCGAACTGACGACGATATCGTCTGGAGGTCCTTTTCCGACTATTAGGTCGACCAGCATTGGAGATACAAAATAGACAACCCGTAGTCGCTGTTTTAGGACATGTAGACTCGGGGAAAACTTCTCTTTTAGACAAGATTCGAGGAACCGCTGTTCAAGCACGGGAAGTAGGAGGGATGACGCAGCATATTGGAGCCAGTTTTTTTCCTATCGAGACACTGAGAAACATTTGTGGGCCCCTTCTCGGCCTTGTGGGAGGGGATGTAACCGTTCCCGGGCTCTTGGTAATTGATACCCCAGGGCACGAAGTTTTCGCGAATCTACGAAGTAGAGGCGGTTCAGCTGCCGATATCTCCATTCTAGTCGTAGATGTAACTAGAGGATTTGAGAAACAAACATATGAAAGTCTGGATATCCTAAGACGACAAAAAGTTCCCTTCGTCGTAGCCTTAAACAAACTGGATCGTCTGCCCTCATGGAGAAAGAGCACTACCTCGTCAAAGCCGCCATTGCTATCTGAGTCTATCAAAGAAAAGACAGGGACTGCGGTTGACGAGCTAGATGAGCGAATTTACGACGTTGTAGGTACTCTATCAAAGCTCGGCATTAACTCCGAAGCCTTCTATAGAATAAAGGACTACACTCGAGAAATCGCGCTAGTTCCTGTCAGTGCAGTGACCGGACAGGGAATCCCGGAACTCTTGACCGTTATGCTCGGGCTTACCCAGCAATATCTGAAGAACAGATTAGAGATGACCGGTGGTCCGGGCAGGGGAATAGTTCTAGAAGTCAAGGAAGAAACAGGATTAGGACAAACCAGCGATGTGATCCTGATCAACGGAAGCCTTCGAATCGGAGAGGTTGTAGTTTTGAGTAAACGCGAAGGTCCCATTTCAACTAGGATAAAGGCACTGTTCATGCCAAAACCATTGGATGAAATGCGCGATCCTAGGGATCGATTTACGGCCGTGGATGAAGTATTTGCAGCGGCCGGGGTAAAACTCGTCGCTCCTGAGCTGGATGGAGTGCTTGCCGGGTCACCCATATTGTCTGCGGGCAAATCTGGAGAGATCCAAGGTCTAATGCAACAGGTAGAAAGTGAGGTTCAAAGCATTTTCGTGACAACGGAGCGCGAAGGCATTGTTCTTCGTTGTGATGCACTAGGTTCGCTAGAAGCAATAGTGGGGATGTTGCAAGAGAAAGACGTTCCCATTAGGATCGGCGACATTGGTCCAGTGAATCGCAGAGATGTTGTTGAAGCAGCCACGGTGAAGAAGAAGGATATCTATGCAGGCGTAATACTTGCTTTCGGAGTCAAAGTTCTCCCAGATGCTGAGCAGGCTGCTGTGGCTGCTGGAGTGAAAATCTTTACAGACCCGGTAATTTACAATCTAGTTACTTCATATTTTGACTGGGTCGAAACAGAACGCGAGACTGCTCTTAGAAGTGAAATGTCACATCTAACACCGATCGGGAAATTCGAGATACTCAAAGGGACGACGTTCCGGAGAAATAACCCTGCTGTCTTTGGTGTCGAAGTTCTAGCTGGAAGAGTAAGGCAGAAAGCACAAGTCATCAACTCCGAGGGGAAGACGATAGACGTTATTCATCAAATACAGGACAAGGGCAAGACAATTACCGAGGCAACTGCCGGTGATCAGGTAGCTGTATCAATGGTTAGACCAACGCTAGGCAGACATATTCAAGAAGGAGAGCAACTATACATTCTACCCCCGGCAGAAGAAGCAAAGTTGCTAAAGGCAAAATATGCGACACGACTTAACGCAGGAGAGATCGAAGTCCTAGATCTTGTTATAGAACTCAGAAGGAAAGTTGTTCCGATGTATGCTTTCTGAAAAGCACTGGAGTGTTTATCAATATGTTCAGGGAAAAGTTAGTTCAATCTTTTTCCGTTCCTAATGTTGAAATGGTTTAGAAGGTCGACGAGCTACTGCTAAATTGGTGATGTGGTCTTGAATTCTTCTGAGAAGATAAATCCGCAGAAAACGATTCTAAGCTGTTTAGAGGAGATCGACGCAGTCAAGCTTGCCCAAGAGATGCTAAGGATTCCTAGCTATTCTGGCCAAGAGAAAGAGATGACCGAATTTCTTTCGGAAAGAATGAAGAAGGTGGGACTGGAAGTTGAACTGCGCGAGGTCGAAAAGGACAGGTATAACGTCATTGGAAGGTTGCGTGGAAGTGGAGAAGGTCAAAGCCTCATTCTGAACGGACATATCGAGCACAATATGGTTGGAGAAGGATGGACAAAAGACCCATTTGGTGCGGTGATCGAAGATGGATGGCTTTATGGCTTCGTTCACATGAAGGCTGCCAACGCTGCATTCCTGGCTGCAGCAGAAGCAATAATCAACTCTGGAATTGAACTAAAAGGAGATCTGGTCATCGAATATGTTATAGGAGAACTTGAGGGCGGCAAAGGCACTCGACAAACTCTTGAGGAGGGGATACGGGCCGACTTCTATATCGTCGGTGAACCGAGTGACCTGGCAATTCTAACCGCTTATGCAGGACATGTACTCATACGCATCAACGTGTTGGGTAGGATGAAACACTTTGCTACGGCACTTCCGTCTGGAGATAAGGCGATAAGCGCGATCGAAAAAATGGCGAACTTAATCACCGAGCTGGGCCCTAGTCAAATTCCCATCAAACCTGGAGGTTGGCTAAAATTCGAGCCCAGATTAGGATTTGAGCTGGCCCCACAAATAAATGTCGGAGTCATAAAGGGTGGAATCTCAAGACAAATACAGGATTGGAGGCCCGCACTGCTACCGGATTTTTGCACGATGCTACTTGACGTACGCACTATTCCAGGAATGAATTTCGACACAGTTGAACGTGACCTGATAGGCCTTATGGAGAGTATTAGTGAAAAGGATCCGGAATTTAGATATGAAGTAGAACGTAAAGAAGATACATCGTTTCCCGACGAGGGTACTGATGAGCCGAGAGACTCCTACGTATTCGGAGCAGTCACACGAGCTCATGAGTTCGTGGAGAAAGAGAGACCACAAGTCAACGGAAAATTTCCCAAAGTCTGTGATGCCATTCATTTTGCCCGTGCTGGAATTCCAGGCCTGATCTATGGTCCCGGTGGTATGTACACTAGTCGTCCGGATGAAAGATGTAGGGTGGACGAGATCCGAACAGCTGCTAAGGTTTATGCTCTGACAATTGCTGATGTCTGTACGCGTATACGAGGCGAGGCTACGCCCCGGGTTTGAGTAGATGATTTCCTAGGCAGGAGATATCTTAAAGTTAATAGCCCTGAAGTGATTGAACTAAGCTACTTGGCTAACTTCAAGATGATATTGTCCGACCCGAGCTCGGGAAAATCAAGCTCGCACGAACTCAAGGATGAACAGGCTCAGGCCCTACTCGGCACCAGGATAGGCGATGAACTGGATGGATCCATCCTAGGTATTTCTTCGAAGATTCGGATAACGGGAGGAAGTGATACCGCGGGTTTTCCAATGCGTAAAGATCTCCTGGGTGGAGTGAAAAAGTATATTTTACTTACACGAGGAGTAGGTTTTCGTACCGACCGCCCGGGCGACAAGCGACGGAAACTCATCCGAGGAAATACGATCACGGAAGAGATCTACCAGATTAATGCTTGTATAGTGAACCAGTCAGGGTAGCCACTCTTTGCGTAAACTCCCAAGACAGCCTGAGCTGAATATAGGCAGTGCTGGTCACGTTGACCATGGGAAGACGACGATTGTAGAGGCGATTACTGGCGTCTGGACGAGCGCTCATAGTGAAGAACTTCGCCGTGGCATCACAATCAAGGTCGGCTATGCGGATGCTGCCTTCTACAAATGTCCCAGCTGTCCCTCCCCGCAGGCTTATTCGACCATGCCGAAATGTCCTCATTGTAAAACTGAAGGAAATCTCATGCGCGTGGCTAGTTTTGTGGATACGCCCGGACATGAGAGTCTGATGGCAAATATGCTCTCAGGGGCTGCACTAATGAATGGAGCTATACTCGTCATAGCGTCCAACGAAAAGATACCACAACCTCAAACTAGAGAACATCTTCTAGCTCTTCAGATGCTAGGTACTACGAATATTGTGATTGCACAGAACAAAATTGATCTGGTATCTGACGAAGACGCTGTAGCTGGCTACGAAGACATTAAGAGCTTGGTCAGCGGAACCGTTGCTGAAAAAGCACCTATCATTCCACTCTCAGCCCAACACCGGTTCAACATTGATGCAGTAACTGAAGCTTTACAGGAGAATATTCCCACGCCTGCCCAGGATAGTAATGCATCGCCCGTGATGCAGATCCTCCGATCATTTGACATTAACCGGCCTGGGACGAAGATATCTGATCTCCATGGAGGAGCTATTGGTGGAACAATTTTGCAGGGTATCATGAATGTTGGAGACGAACTGGAGCTGAGACCCGGAATCCCAAATAAGAAGACCGAGAAATATGAACCACTAATGACTACCATCGCTAGCCTTGGCACTGCCGTTGGACAAGTTGACAAGGTACAACCAGGAGGACTCGTTGCAATAGGTACTCAACTAGATCCCTCTTTCACAAAGAGCGATGGCCTGGTGGGGACCGTAGTCGGTAGGCCAAACGAATTGCCACCAGTACATGATGCAATAACGCTGGAAACACAGCTGTTCGATATGGCTGTAGGTGCCCCCGAATTAATTAAGGTCGAGAAGATTCGTTCCCAGGAAAACCTCAGACTTAATGTAGGCACTGCGGTGACTCTGGGAGTTGTCACTTCCATTCGAAATGAGATAATCGATGTTAAATTACGACGGCCAGTATGTGCCTCTATTGGGAGCCGCGTTGCTATTAGTCGTCGTATTGGCGAGCGTTGGCGACTAATAGGCTCCGGGATCTTTCAGTAATTGAAGCCAAATGACGAGGATCCTGGCGGACACAAGTTTTCTGATGTCTCTAGTCAGTGAACCAGGCATTAACCTAGAAACCCTTAGCCAACAAATTGGAACATTCGAGATGTTTGTCATTCCAAAGATCATAATAGAGCTCCAGACCATGACTTCCTCAAAGTCGGTTCAAAGAGCTAGACGCGCTCGTACTGCTCTAGAATTTGCCAGACAGCTAAAGGTAGATGGTCCGGAAGGAAATCTTTCCACCGATGACGCGATTCTTAGATATGCGATCGACCAGAAAACTCCAGTTGCTACCTTCGATCAAGACCTTAGACGCTCACTTCGGCGAGCAAAAATTCCAGTTGTTACTAGAAGATCCCGAATATTGATTCTTG
>CEQE01057339.1_pt1 | contig 11061 bp, 14 predicted proteins | sample 356201 | NCBI WGS metagenome assembly CEQE01 (sample SAMEA2619970, study PRJEB7988) | marine metagenome | biome: marine biome (ENVO:00000447); feature: mesopelagic zone (ENVO:00000213) & marine oxygen minimum zone (ENVO:01000065); material: "saline water (ENVO:00002010), including plankton...
AACATTAAATAATCATGTGTTGAACAAGTAATAAGTTGTTTTACAAAATCTCCTGTTGCAAGATTACTTCCAATAACGCCTTTTCCTCCTCTTTTTTGTTCTCTATAGGTTTGGATATCCATTCTTTTACAATATCCTTTTTCAGTAATTGTTACAACAACTTCTTTTTTCTGAACTAAATCTTTTTCAGAAATTTCAGAAATTCTTTGTAATACTTGAGTTTTTCGAACATCCCCATATTTTTTCTTTAACTCATTAACTTCCTTCATAATTATATGTAAAACTTCTTTAATGTCTTTTAAAATCTTTTCAAGTTCAGAAATTCTTTGTTTTAAATCTTCATGTTCTTTTTTCAACTTATCTCTTTCAAGTGTTGTTAATTGTTGTAATTTTGTTTCAAGAACTGCTTGAGATTGTTTTTTATTTAATTTAAATTTTTTAATTAAAGTTTCAGTTGCTTCTTGCGCATTCTTTGATTTTTTAATAGTAGAGATAACATCATCAATATTTTTTAGTGCAATTATTAATCCTTCAACTATTTCTTGTCTTTCATATGCTTTTTTTAATTCAAATTTTGTTCTATTGGTTATTATTATCTTTCTATGTCTAACATACTCTTCAAGTACATTTTTAAGATTCAAAATTTTTGGTTCTTCACCAACTAAAGCTAAAAAATTAACATTAAATGAATCTTGCAATCTTGTATATTTATACAAAGCATTTATTACAAATTTAGAACTTGTTCCTTTTTTTAATTCAATTACAACTCTTATTTTTCCTTTTGAGGATTCATCTCTTAAATCACTTATATCTTTAAGTTTTTTAATCTGTACCAAATTTGCAATTTGAGTAACTAAATTAGATTTATTAAGCATATAAGGAATTTCTGTAATTACAACTAATTCTTTATTTTTGATTGTTTCTGTTATTACTTTTCCCCTCATTATTAGTCTTCCTCTTCCTGTTTTATATAATTCTAACATATCTCCTTGAACAATTCCTCTTGTTGGAAAATCAGGTCCTGTAACAATTTTAGAAAGTTCATCGATTGTTATACTTGGTTTTTTAATATAACTAATAATTGCATCACAAACTTCTGTTAGATTATGTGGAGGAATATTTGTTGCCATTCCAACTGCAATTCCTGTTGCACCATTTAACATTAATGTTGGAAGTTTTCCCGGAAGTAATTTAGGTTCTTTTAAGGAGTTATCAAAATTTGGATTAAATTTTACTGTTTCTTTATCAATATCTTCAATAAGTTCTGTTGAAATATTTGTAAGTTTTGCTTCTGTATATCTATAAGCTGCGGGAGGATCTCCGTCAATTGATCCAAAATTTCCTTGACCAAATACTAAAGGATATCTTAAAGAAAAATCTTGAGCCATACGAACCATTGCATCATAAACAGCAGTATCTCCATGTGGATGAAACTTACCTATCACATCTCCTACAATTCTTGCACTTTTTTTTGTTTGAGAATTTGGCTTTAATCCCATAGAATTCATTGCATATAAAATTCTTCTTTGAACTGGTTTTAATCCATCTTCAATACTTGGAATAGCACGTGAAACAATAACTGACATTGCATAATCTAGATATGCTTTTCTCATTTCTTCTGAAATTTCAGTATTGAGTATTCCTTTAGTCATTTCATTATTATTTTCTTCTTTCATCTTAACTTATTTCTTCTCCTTTCTCATCCAAATGTTTCATGAACTCTTCTTCAGTTAATTCTTCTTCTTTTATGTCTCTTCCTTTCCATTTACACTTATGACATTCCCAAACTCCATTTTCTCCGATAACCACTCCTACATCTTCATTACTACATTTTGGACATTTTCTTATTTTGAAAGTTTTTTCTTTTTTTGTTTTCATTCTAAGTTATGAATTTCTCCTGAACAATTATATTTTGAACATGCTCTTAAAGAACTTGTAACATCATTTCCTTTCCTACAAAATTTATCACCTAATTCATATCCTTCAAAGCATTTGATTCTCTCTTTTTCTAGACAATCACAATTTTCAACTAAGAACTCTTCATAAATAATTTGTTCTTTAATTGCATTAGCAACTGAAACATTCTTTGCAAAAATTACTACAAAACTAATTATAATTAGAATTGCAATTATCAAAATAATATTTTTTATTTTCATTTTAAATACTTCTCTATATTTTCTTTCTCATTAATTTGTTGCCTTTCATTTGCATAATCACATGTTTCTTTACAATAAGGTTTTTTATAATCTACACAATAACTTGTATGATTCTCAGGTCTACATCTTCTCTCATTATTAATTTTTTGCAAATCTATTTTGTTAAGCATTTTCTAAACATCTAATTGAGCCTCCTTTGCATTTTCTTGAATAAATTGTTTTCTTGATTGTACATCATCTCCCATTAACATTGAAAAAATCCTATCAGCTTCAACAGCATCTTCAATAAATATCTTTTTAAGTTTTCTTGTTTTTGGACTCATTGTTGTATCCCATAACTGAGTTGCACTCATCTCACCCAATCCTTTAAATCTTGTAACATTAGTTGCCCCTAACTTCTCAACAGTTTTTTTAAGTTCTTCGTCAGAATAAACATAATAATCTTTTTTCTTTCTAATCCTAAATAATGGTGGCATTGCAGAATAGATATTTCCATTTTCAATTAAATGGGGCATAAATCTAAAAAAGAACGTTAATAATAATGTTTTAATATGTTCTCCGTCCACATCTGCATCTGTATTATGACAACAAAGACCTCCAAATCCTGCTATAAAATTTTCATCTTCTTTAACTGAAAAATCATAAACTTGTCTATTAGTTGATTTTACTTCTTCTATAGCACGAACATCAAGAGCAATTAAATCCTCTGATATCAATTCAAATTTTCTATTAATTGACTTAAACTTCGAATTTAATTTTTTGTTAAGATAATATGCATTTCTATGATCTTTCCACACTTTTTTTAAATAAATTAAATCTTTTCTTGAAGTTATTGTTATTGTGTATGCTAGATTCTTTGATACGATTTTCCCATTTGATCTTGGTTCTTTTACATTCATTCCAGCAATAATATTATGAGATAAGAATAGATAGATAAGTTGATTTGCCATATCTTTAGAAGTAGTGGTAAAAGAAATTCCATTCTTACTTATTGTCCCATCTCCTAGAAAATACATTCTTAAAAATTCTAATTGCATCTCTTTATTAATATTAAAAATAAGATCAGGTATCTTTTTTGTAGATGATGAAAATTTTGAAGAATTAAATAATTTGTGCCAAAATAATGATGCTGCTCTATTTACTAATTTTAATTCACTACAACGATTTTTGTACACTGATAATTTAGCATCTAAACCAAATATATCTTTAAATGATGAATTAAGTTCATTAACAAGAACATGGTTGTTATTTCCAATTGCAAGCCTTACTCCGTTTCTTAGAGAACAAGAGCCTTCTGCCATCCAAAAACCTACTAATTTAATTAAAGAATTATTTATATGAATAAACCTCTTTATTCCATGAGTCTTATAATGTGTTGGACAGATTTTTACATTTTCGCTTATATTGGAAAGATTCTCTTTTTGAACCTGAGAAAGTTCGATATAATCTTTCACTTTATTCCTTCCTGAATTTTTATATTGGTTCTCCCATATATTGTCTAAACGAGATTTGGCAATTTGAACCTGAGAAAGAACTTGATTACTATTAATATTCAAAACATTCAAATATTTATTAAAATTTTCAAAACTTGGTTTTGATTTCCCCTTTTCCCAATCATAATAAACACAAGGTTGTTTTACTCCTAATTTTTTACATAAAAATTTTTGGGAGAGTTTTTTACTTTTTCTTTTTCTAATTAGTTTTTCTCTTAATTCTTTTGAAATTATTACTCTTTTATCTGTAAGTTCATGTTTTTTCCCATATCTTAATTTTATTTTTGTTTTTATTAATTCCTCTATGGATTCTCCTCTAATATATATTTTTTCTTTTTTACCCAATAATAAAGAAAGAACATCTATCTTAGATAGGGGATTATAATTGTAAAGAGGTAAACTTTTTGGAGCAATTATTTTATCTCCTTTCTTAATTTTATTACCTTTTTTTAATTTTACTTTACCATTTTCAAATACAAAAACACTATGGGATGAGGTAACTTTTACATTTCTACCATAAGAAGTTTTTATTTCATAAAGTTCATCTTGTATGGGGTGTTTAATAACAGCTTTTATTGGTTTGAACTGGGTTTTTCTCGTTTTAAGACTAAAGCACAACACTTGATATTCAGAAATATTGATTCTTTTTTCTATTGATTCGTCTATAAATTCTCCAATTTTTACAAAAGAAATTTTTCCAGAAGGAAATTTAATAAATGTTGCTTCTTCGCCATCCACACTCATAATTATTATCTTCCCATATCTTAATTTTTCTAGATTGAAGTTCTCACCAACTCCTGTTCCAATTGCAGTTATTAAATTTGTAATCTCTTCACTAGATAAAGCTCTTGTAGGACTTGATTTTTCTACATTTAATATTTTTCCTTTTAATGGAAGTACTGCTTGATTTTCTCTATTACGTGCCATACGCCCCGACCCTCCAGCACTTTCTCCTTCAACAATATAAATTTCAGTATCATCTGACTTTTTAGAAGAACAATCAGAAAGTTTTCCAGGCAATCCCCCCAGAGAAAATGCATTTTTTCTCCTAACTAGATCCTTAGCCTTTTTTGCAGCGAGTCTTGCTTTTGCAGCATCAACTGCTTTTGATATAATTTTTCTTGCAATTGTAGGATTTTCTTCAAAAAATTCTGATAAAGCAGAAGTTACAATTGAATCAACAAATCCTTTAACTTCACTATTTCCTAATTTAGTCTTTGTTTGCCCTTCAAATTGAGGGTCAGGAAGTTTAATACTAATAATTGACGTTAATCCCTCACGAACATCATCTCCAGAAAGACCTTCACCTTTCCCATTTTTGATAATTCCTTTTTTTCTCACATAATCATTAATTACTCTTGTTAAGGCTGTTTTAAAACCAGAAACATGTGTTCCTCCTTCAACAGTATTAATAGTATTAACAAAACCAAAAATATTTTCTTGATATCCACTATTATACTGAATAGAAATTTCAATAATATTACTATTCATTTCTCTTTTAAAATAAATTGGTTTATGCATAACTTCTTTTGATTTATTTACCCATTTTACAAATTCAATTAAACCACCTGATGCAAAAAATTCTTCTTTTTTATTTTTTATTTCATCGTTTAAATTTATTTTTAATCCTGCATTTAAAAAAGCTATTTCTCTAAATCTTGTTTCAAGAACCTTATAATCAAATTTCAATGTAGAAAAAATTTCATCATCAGGAAAAAATATAACTTTTGTTCCAGTATTATTTTTATCACACTTTCCAATAACAGATAATTTTGTTTTAGCTTTCCCTCTTGAGTATTCTTGTTTGTAGATTTTTCCTCCTCTTTTTATTTCAATTATTAATTTTTTTGATAAAGCATTAACAACTGAAATTCCAACTCCATGTAATCCTCCAGAAATCATATATGTTTTTTTGTCAAACTTTCCTCCTGCATGTAATTTAGTTAAAGCAACTTCTACAGCAGGAATTTTATATTGAGGATGAATATCAACTGGAATTCCACGTCCATCATCTTCTATTGTTGCAGAACCATCTTTGTTTATTGTTACATTTATTTTAGTACAATGTCCTGCAAGAGCTTCATCAACAGAATTATCAACAGCTTCATATATTAAATGATGAAGTCCATCTTTACTTGTTGAACCTATATACATTGAAGCTCTCTTTCTAACTCCTTCAAGTCCTTCAAGAACTTTTATATGTGTTGCATCGTATTTTCCTGACATTTTCAATAATTCTTTTATATTTTTATTAAATTTAGGACGAGAAAATTCCTAATCTATTAAATTAAAATCAGGTTAGTTTATAAAGCTTTCTGCAGTTTTACCGACGATAAAATTGAAAAATAGAATAATTCATCATACTATTGTTAATATTTTAGATCCTATTTATGAAAAGATTTTTGTAGATAATAATTATGCAAATAGAATTAATAAAGGATCAATTGCAGCACTAAAAAAATTTGATACTTTTAAAAGAAAAATAAGTAAAAATGGAATATTAGTTCCTTATGCATTTAACAACAATATGGTTAAAGGATATATTCTTAAGGCAGATATAAGAAAATTCTTTGATTCAATTGAACAAAAAAGACTTATTGAAATTCTAAAAAGGAAAATCAGAGATGAAAAAGTTATATGGCTTATAATCAAAATATTAAAAAATTTTGATAATAAGAAAGTTGGAATGCCTTTAGGAAATATGACTTCCCAGTTTTTTGCTAATGTTTATCTAAATGATTTAGATTATTTCGTTAAGCATAGATTAAAGATGAAATATTATATTAGATATGTTGATGATTTTGTTATTTTGCATGAAAATAAAGAAAAATTAGAAGAATGTAAAGATAAAATCAATAAATATCTTAAACATTTAAAATTAGAATTACATCCAGATAAATCAAAAATCTTTTCAATATATAAGGGAGTTGATTTTTTAGGATTTAAGATATTTTATTTTTATAAATTAGTCAGGAAAAGAAATGTGTCTTATTTTAATAGAAAATTAGATGAATTTATTGAAAAATATAAAACAAATGAAATAACTAAAGAAAAATTTATGGAGAGTGTTAGAGGATGGTTTGCATATATTATGTGGGGAGATACTTATAAATTGAGAAAAAATATTCTTAGAAATATTAGTCGATCTATTAAATTATGTTTTTTTCTCTTTTTTACTCTTCTTTTCTTTACTAATCCATCTAACTTTTCTACGCTTCATTTTCATATTTTTTCTGCACTTTGAAGAACATAAATAATTAATAGTTCCATCATTTTTAACAAGAGTTAATCCTCTGGGAACATCATATTCTTTTTTGCAATAAACACATTTTGGCATATTAAGTATAAGCTCCTTTTGTTACTTTTGATTTAATTCTTCTTGCTTCAATTTCAGTTTCTCTAAGCATTAAAATATCTCCAACCCTAATTGGTCCTTTAACATTTCTTCTCATTGATCTTCCTTTATCTCTTCCTTCTTGAACTAAACATTTAACTTGAGTAATTTCCCCACGAAATCCAGTTCTTCCAATAAGTTCTTCTACAACTGCTGGAACAACTTCTCCTAGAATTCTATCTTTCCCTTTAGTTGATTGTGATTTTGTTTGTCCTTGTTTTTGCGGTTTCATTTTAAGAATTATTTCAAAGAAGCAATTTCATCTTTAGTTTCTCCTTCTTCAATTATTACAACTGATGAAGTTGCGACAGGAAGACCTACTGCAATTCCTAATTTTTGTTTCTTATCAACTTCCTTATAAGGAACTCCTTTTTCTTTGCATAATAAAGGAATATGTTGAACAATTTCTTTTGGTTCTACATCACTAGCATATGCAACAAACTTTGCAGTTCCCCTTTCAATTGCTTTTGTAACTTCGTTTGTTCCTTTTTCTACTTTCCCTGTTTTTCTTGCTTTTTCAATTAAATTATAGGTGTCCATTTTAGTGATTTAAACAAAAGTAAGAATAATTTCCTCACTTTCGTTCATTGGATATAATTAGAATAAAAAAATTAGTTTATAAAACTTTCTTAACTAGGCAAAAATATAAATCCTTTTAAATGAAAGATATATGAAAAATGTATGAAGGAGATAATAAATAGTCTTAAGAGTAATATTCTTGGAAGTGTTGAAAGACTTCGTAAATATGCAATGGATTCATGCTATTTTGAAGACCTTTTATCAGAAGCTATGATGTCTTTATATAAAAGTCTCCCAAATGGAAAAGAAAATTATGGCTCAGATAAAAAAATTGGATGGCTTTATCTTAATAGATTTAATGACTCAGAGAACAGGAATGTATGTGTTGAATACTGTCCTTCTGAAAAAATGATAGAAGAGGTTAATTATCTTCAAAGTATAATTGGAACAATAGTTCTTGAGAAAAAAGAGTTCCATAGAGAGGGTAATAATCCCCTTCCCAGAACTTTAGAAGAAGATACTAAAAAAGTAATGGATATGTTAGGACTAAAATATATATCTAATTCCTTATAAAAAAATTAATTCTTAATATAAATTTTTTATTACAGCTCTAAAGGATATGGACTTCCAAAATCAACTGATATTTCTTCATAATCTTTACAAAAAGTAATCTTTGCTGGATCTTTTATTATTTCTTTTCTTTTATCTTTTGAGCCAATATTACACTTTGAAATATTATTACATCTATACACTTCACAAGGATCTAAACCTTTTTTATAAATCTTTAATAAATATTCTTCATCAAATTTATCTTCTTTCATAAAATCTTATAAAAAACTAAATTTATAATGATTTATATTATAGAAAATCTATTTCCAACTAACTTTCACTTCATCCGTTCTTTGTCTTGGTTTTATATCAACTTTATCTAATTCTTTATAAGAAAATTTAATTCCTGATTTAAACATTATTTCCCATAAAAAAGCAATCATTAACGTATTAGGGAAACATTTAAATATTATTGTAGACTAATAATACTATGACTGCACAACGTGATTTTGAGCTAAATGTAGATATGTTTTACCTTATAGAAACCTTAAAAGTAGAAAGCTATTGGTCAAAAGATAATTTCACATTAACACTTCAAAATAAGGATATTCCTTTATTAAACAATATAGAAAGAATAGTCAAAAATTTAGGATTAAACATATCAAAAAGAATTCTATTAAAAATTAGATTAAAAGAAAACACAAAAAAAGAAGAAGTAAAGTTATATTGGAAAAATAAAAAATTGAACTTCCACATTGAGAAAAGTCCCTTTGATAAAAATAAAGTCAAAGCTGTTACTAGTTTACCATATGAGAAAAATTATAATATAATAATAACTTATAAAAATAAAAAAATCCCAATAGAGGTAAAATGTTTAAAAGAAAAAATAATCTATGATAGTGAAATAGATTGTTGGTTATACAAAGATTTAAGATTTCCAACAAAAAGATTATTAGAATTCTTAGATAAGCATTGTGGAAGTAATAAAATTTTACAAATTGAAAAATCTCTTCTTGATGCAGATAAAAAATCAATAATGTCTGCGTTTAGTGCATTAATTGATTGTGAAGGTTCTATAGATTGGTATGGCTTTAAAAGGATAATTAGAATTAGAATGAGAGATAAAAATTATCTTAAACAATGGTCTAGTTTATTAAAAAAATATGATATATATAATTATTTTAGAAAAAATAAAAAGGATTGGGAAATAAATATCGCCGGATGGGAAGATTTTGATAAATTAGAAAAGATGGGTTTTAGATTAATTCATTCTAAAAAAGCAAATAAATGGAAAAGGATGATGAAAGGATTTAAAAGAAATCAAATATCAAGAGGAACCTATCAAGAATTTTATATAAAAAAATTAGAAGAAATAAACAGAAAAATAACATCTAAGGAATTTGCAGAATACATTGGAAAAAGTAAAAGAGTTGTTAATCACTATTTATCAAAATTAGAAAGAGAAGGACTAATATCTCGTGATAAAGGAAGTTGGCCTTATTTATATTTTATTTCGACATCATCAGTACGTTGACGTGGTAGAATATCTGTAATATCAATATCTTTTACATCAATATAATCTCCATTATTAAATAATATTTCTCCAGTGTATGCTATCATAGCGCCGTTATCTTGCAGAAGAGAATTATCAGGACAAAAAAACTTTGCTTTTCTTTCCTTGCACATTATTTTGCACATTTCTTGCAATCTTGAATTACATGCAACTCCACCTCCTAAGAGTAATTCATTTTTTCCTGTATGAGCTAAAGCTCTTTCAGCTGTTTCAACAAGCATTGCAAAAATAGTTTCCTGCATAGAATAAGCTAAATCATTTGTAGAATATTTTTTAGATTCTACTTTTTGTTTTAAGTTAGTTAAAATTCCAGAGAGTGTTATATCCATTCCTTTAACCTTATAAGGTAACTCAATATAATGCTCTCCTTTTTCTGCAAGTTTTTGTATTGTTGGTCCTCCTGGAAAACCAATTCCTAAATATCTTGCAAAATTATCTATGAAATTTCCAACACCTATATCAAGTGTCTCGCCAAAAATTCTATATTTGCCTTCCTCATAAGCAATTATCTGGGTATTAGCACCTGAAACATAAAGCATTACAGGATTTTTAGCGCCTGTTAATTTTCCAATTTCAAGATGAGCTATACAGTGGTTTACTGGAACAATTGATTTTTTTAATTTAGTTGTAAGTTCTTTTGCAAACTTCATTCCCTCAAGTAAACATGGTGCAAGTCCCGGTCCTTGTGAAAAAGAGATAACATCAATATCTCCTTCTTTAATTGAAGCTTCATCTAATGCCTCAAAATAAATTTCATTTTTATTCTCTTGATGGTGTTTTGCAGATTCCATTGGAATAATCCCTCCAGATTCTGTTGTATATGTTCTTTTAATATTAGATAGAACTTTTCCATCTTTAACTATTCCTATTCCAAATGTATGTGCTGTTGATTCAATTCCTAAACAAATCATAAAATAAAAATATAGAACTAGTATATAAAATTAATTAAAAAAATAAATTAAGAGTAATTATCTTCTTTTTTTCTTCTTAGCTGCTTTTTTCTTAGCTTTTTTCTTTTTCTTTTTTCCACCACGAGCCATCTTAGCTTCGCAGACGTTTCCCTTACCATCTACATAATAAAGAAATCCAGATTTTCTTTTAACAATATTTTTTGCAATAACTTTTCCCATTTTTTTACCTCCTTTTTTAATTATTATTTAATATTAAATTAACTTCTATATTTAAATCTTTCCTTTCCCGACGAAGAAATCAATAATCCTCTTATTCTTGCTATTTAGAGGCACTTCAATTAATTTTAAATATGGTTTTCTAGGTCTAACTATAAAGCTAAATGGTTTTACTATTTTCCACTCTATTACTCTATTATTCTTATCTAACCAAACAGCTAAAAAATCAAAAGATACAAAATAAGAGTGA
>CEQE01034760.1_pt1 | contig 11060 bp, 9 predicted proteins | sample 356201 | NCBI WGS metagenome assembly CEQE01 (sample SAMEA2619970, study PRJEB7988) | marine metagenome | biome: marine biome (ENVO:00000447); feature: mesopelagic zone (ENVO:00000213) & marine oxygen minimum zone (ENVO:01000065); material: "saline water (ENVO:00002010), including plankton...
ATGGAACAAATGAATCCAAAAGATATGATGAATGCTATTACTGAAATAACCGAAAATATGGATCAAATTGAACGGGAACTGGACCGGTTTCTGGACATTTTGAAACGAATCCAGGCTGAACAAAAACTAGATGAGGTGTCCAAACGGCTTGAACAATTAACGAAACAACAAGATCATCTGGATCAAAAATTATGGGAATTGGATGATGATACCGATCAATCCACATTTTTACGGCATGAACAAAGTGAGCTGAGGATTCAGGAAGAGTTTGATCATATCCAATCTGCCATGAAGGAAGCGGCAGAACTCACAAAGGAATTCAGTCAATCCGCCTCTGAGGCTATGAAGGACATGGCAGAATCCACACTGACACAGTCTACGGAAAAACATATTGATAACACTGCGTCACAACTCAATCAGCAACAGTTAATTTCATCTCGAAAATCAAGTAAATCTGCATTATCCGGTTTGTCTCAATTACACAACATGGCTATGGATATACAACAGCAGTTTCAGCAGGAGACTTCGGAGGAAATGATTGAGAATTTTCAAAAGATAATGGCTGATGTGCTCTCCCTATCAAAATCACAGGAAAATCTCAGAAAAGAGACAGCCAATACACCCAGAAATTCTCAAAGAGTAAAAGACTTGGCAGGCCAACAACAAATCCTAAAAGATCAGCTTGCTCAAATAATGACTGCAATGATGGAACTCTCCCGGGAAACATTTGCAGTGACTCCTGAAATGGGAAAGGCAATGGGAAAAACGTTTGCTGAAATGGAAGAATCTATTGCTCGGATTGCGGAACGACATACAACTTCTGCAAAAAACAGGCAGGATTTAGCAATGGAAGGGTTGAATGAAACTGCACTCAGTATCCATCAATCCATCCAGCAAATGCAATCTGGAGGGTCTGCCAGTGGTTATGAGCAGTTTCTAAAGCAAATGGAACAGATGGCAGGACAGCAACAGGGAATCAACAATCAGGGGATGCAATTGGCTTTGGGACAAATGGCTGCAGGGATGCAACAGTCAATGTTACAACAGATGCTTTCACAACAGCAGGGTGTAAGAAAATCTCTTCAAGAATTAATGGAGGAAATGGCACAATCTGGTTCAAAAAAATTGGGTGACATGAGCGGAATAGGACAAGATATGGATGAAGTTATTAAAGATTTAAAACAAAGACGATACACTAGAAAAACACAAGATCGTCAGCAACGCATTCTTTCCAGAATGCTGGACAGTCAAAAATCCATGACCCAGAGAGGTAAAAAAGAAGAGCGGTTAGCAGAAACTGCTTTCCAAATCGTAAATTTAACAGGACCGTCAGGCCTCCCTGAAGATTTAGGACAAAGACACAGTCTCACATCAGAAGCCTTGAACCAAGCCATGCAGGCTGGATATACTCAGGAATATGTGACCATGATTCGTCGTTATTTTAATGCTCTCAGTCAATCATCCATGCTGGAGAGTTCACCCAGTGATATTCTAAAGCCTCCTGTCACGGAGGATTTAAAAAATGACTAAATATTCTTTATTCCTCATTTTATTTTTTCAGTTATCCGTATCTTTCAGTCAAAACAATTCCGGAGCACTCAGGACTGCACAACTTATGGAAAGAAACGGAAACACTGAGAATGCTGTAGCTATATATTCGGATATTTTAAAAAAAGGCCATGATCAACAGGCATATATAAATTTGAAGAAAATTTACTCCCGTATGGAACAATATGATGATCTTGCTTCATTAATTAAAGTTTATAAAAAGAGGGCCCCACAAAAAATGGAACCTTATCTTGACCTTGGAGAGGCCTACTGGAAATTAAAAAAAGAAGGTTCTGCAAGACATGAATGGTCTATTGCTGAAGAAAAGTTTGGGACTAATATTAATATATATAAAAAATTCTTTTACCTTTTTACAAATCTTGGGCTTTCTAAAGATGTACAATCTATTATAGACAGGACAAGAGAAAAATTTAATGATCCTTCCATTCTCTCAATGGATATTGCCAATTACCATTTTTCACGTAAAAGTTTCAAAATAGCTGTTATTGAATACCTTAATTATTTATCTTCTCATCCAGTACAAATAAAAATGATCACGGATCGTATTCTGCTTATAAGTGATGATGAAGATGCTCATGATATCATTGTGAACGCTCTTAACAACAGCATTAAAAAAGATGCTAAACTTTATAGACCCCTGTTGGCAGATTATTATTTTAAAACCCAACAATTTGACAAGGCATTTACCCAACATGTGACATTAAGTTTTTCCACAGAAAAAGATATTCATCGTTGGCTTGAATTTGCAAATGGGCTTCGGATAGAGTCCCAATATGAAATGGCTGTTTCAGCCTATGAAACAATCCTTGTGCAAAACAATGTTCAGACTTCTACTAAAGCTGTCGGTCAGGCTTTATTGGGACTGGGGAAAACGTTTGAGGATAATATTATTCCCAGTGAAAACCGGAGCCTTTCATTTGTATCATTTTTCGGGGAAAATTTATTCTTTGAAGATCCGTTTTATCATCAGAAAAACATTTCCATTCAATCTCTGGATACAGCATTTGAACTGTATGATTCACTTCTTACATTCATGCCATCTTCGTCGTTTTCCGCTTCTGCCTATCACCGCCTTGGCGAAATTCAATTTAGGCTGTTAAATGATTTTGATGGAGCCCTTAAATCTTACCGTGCTGCATTAATATCTGCTTCAAAACCAAAGCTGCGAAAGGAAATTCAACTGCGGATTGGTGAAATGTATTTGTCAAAGGGTGATTTGGATGAGGCTCAACATTATTTCGGAAAATTAAAAAAAAATGGAGCAAAGTTTCAATATCAGTTTATTTTGACCCAACTCTTCTCAGGGAAAATTGATACGGCATTTGGTTTGCTTGAACAGGAAATTGAAAATAGTCAACCCCTTTCTGTTGATTTTAATGATTTGCTGGAATTTAGGAATTTTATTTCACAATATTATCACAATGGAACGGAGATTGATAAACATGCTTTTGAATTATTTGTATTTGGAGAATTTTATCTTCGCCAAAAGAAACTGCCTGAATCCGCAGCATCTTACGCATTTGTAATAGAACATTATCCAGATGCTTCAATATCAGATGATGCGATATTGAGAGAGGCTTTGGTCAGACTAAAACTCAATCAAATACCTGAAGCAGAAATCCTTTCTGAACAATTGACAAAAACAAAATTAGCAGATAAGGGGTGGGTTCTTTTAGGGGAAATTCAGGAGAAATTCAAAGAAAACCCGGAAGAAGCATTAAACTTTTATTATAAACTTTTGGAGGAATTCCCTGAATCCTATTTAGCTGAACCAGTCAGGCTACATGTTCGTAAATTAAAAAATCAATTAAAAAGCTGATTGAAGATGAAAAAAACACTTCTTTCATTTCTTATAACTTTTTCTTTTTCTCAAAAAATTCTCATCCCCATGGACTTGACTCAAAAAGATCATTTGAAAGCCTACGGGGTTGCCTTTCATGTCCTCACGGAACGTGTGAATGTAGAATGGCTTCTTAATTACCGTGGAGGCTCTTTTTTAATTGACCAATTCCCGTTTATCATTCATCAATGCCGTATTCGTGGAGTGACATTTGAATCCATTGATGGAAATACAGTTTTATCTATTTATGGTGAGATTGAAAAAAACAATATGGAAATTGTTCTTTTGGAAAAAGCGCCAAAAATTGCCATTTATTCCCCTCCAAACAAACAACCATGGGACGATGCAGTTACTCTCGCGCTAACCTATGCGGAAGTCCCCTACAAAACAATTTGGGATGAAGAAGTGTTGACTCAAGGTTTTGAGAAAATTGACTGGCTCCATTTACATCATGAGGACTTCACAGGACAATATGGGAAATTTTATCGCAGTTATCATACTGCATTGTGGTACATTAAACAAAAAGAACAATTTGAATCCTTGGCACTGAAATTGGGTTTTCCATCCGTCCACGAAGAAAAAAAGGCTGTAGCTCGAACCATAAAAAATTATGTGGGACAGGGGGGGTTTCTCTTTGCCATGTGCTCTGCTACGGATTCTTACGACATTGCTTTATCAGAGGAAGGAATTGACGCAACTCACCGTGTGTTTGATGGAACCCCAATAGACCCGAATGCACAAAGCCGCCTTGACTTTTCCAAATCTTTGGCATTCACCGAATTTAATCTTATTACCGATCCCATGGTGTATGAATATTCAGATATTGATTTTCCACCCAGCAATAACCCCATAACAAGAGGCGCTGAAGCTGATTATTTCACACTATTTGAATTCTCCGCAAAATTTGATCCTGTTCCGACAATGCTCACCCAAAATCACATATTTACCATTAAGGGATTTATGGGACAGACAACCGGATTTCACAAAAGCAAAATCAAAAAACATATTGTACTCATGGGAGAAGATCCCGCCTCAGAACAGGTGAAATATCTTCACGGAAGTTTCGGAAAAGGCGCTTTTGCTTTTTTGGGAGGACATGATCCGGAGGACTACCGCCATTTTGTAGGAGACCCTCCAACAGATCTTTCTCTTCATCGCAATTCCCCTGGATACCGCCTCATATTAAATAATGTCCTGTTTCCCGCTGCCCGGAAAAAAGAACGAAAGACATAATACACATTCGGGAAGGGAGCTTTGGGGAATGTGTAAAACTATCCAAATTAATCCCTGAATTTGATTCACCTTATGAAATGAATGAATATGTAAAACGATGTGCTGGTGTAAACCATCTTTCTCTAATTGCCAATATTGGCAACATACTCGTTGGATTCAAAGTTGGTTATGACCGCTATAAGGATGGATTTTTTTATAGTTGGATGGGCGGAGTAATTCCGGAGTTCAGAAGAAATGGTGTTGCTCACCATTTGGCTATTTTTCAGGAGTCATGGGCCGAAAATATTGGATATTCACACATTCGGGTGAAGACAAGAAAAAAATACGAATCAATGATTAAATTTTCTTTAAAAAGAGGATTTGTAATTAAAGACGAAATCCCAATGGAAAACCCATTGGAAACCCAAATTATTATGGAAAAAAAGGTTAGTTAATCATGTGGACTCAGAAAACATTTTCTGTTCCTCCTCAACCAAGAGGTTTTCATATTATAACCAATGAAGTCTTGAAAAATATTGAAGAGGTTCAAAACATTAAGACTGGAATTCTTCACCTGTTTATCAAACACACTTCAGCATCTCTCACAATTAACGAAGATGCTGATCCAACTGTCAGAACAGATTTTGAATCACATTTTAACCAGTTGGTACCGGAAAATCAATCTTATTACAAACATACATTCGAAGGTCCTGATGACATGCCGGCGCACATAAAGGCATCCATTTTAGGTTCTTCAGTTACCGTCCCAATTTTAAACGGAAATTTAGTTTTAGGAACCTGGCAGGGTATTTATCTTTGTGAGCACCGCAATCATGGGGGAAGCAGGAATCTAGTGGCAACAATTCAAGGAGAATAATATGAGGCGGAAAATAATTTAAATTTCTTATTTCTTCAATATTACTTAAAAAGGGGGGGCAAATGAACGATTATACAGATGACCAAAAAATGCACCATTACATGGGTATTGAAATGAATAATGAGACTTGGAATTTACTGGATAAAAAAGAACGGTCAGGACAGGATGATTTGAGGATGGTCATGTTTGCTAAAGCATCTCTATATCATTGGAAAAAATCTCCGAAGTTTCAACACATAAATGAACAAAGAGGAGAGTGGATGATTTCTAGGGTGTTTGCCGTATTAGGAAAAGGAGAAAAAGCATTATCCCATGCTGAAAAAACAATGGTCCTGACAAAAAAATATGGGTTCAAAGACTTTGATCTTGCCTATACTTATGAATGTTTAGCTCGTGCCAACGCAGCTTTAGGAAATAAAAACACATGTAAAAAATGGTGGGGGAAAGCTAAAAAAGAAGGTCTTCTCATAGAAGAAAAAGAAGATAAAAAATATTTTTATAGGGATATAGAAGCAGGACCGTGGTTTGATTGTTTAAGATAATGGTATTATTTTACTGTATTCCATATCTCATCCATCTCTTCCAAATTAGAATCCTCCACTTCCTTTCCTCGATTTTTTAATTCAGTTTCCACATCTTTAAATCGTGTTACGAATTTCCGGTTTGTTTTTCTTAAAGCAGATTCTGCAGAAATATTCAGAAACCTTGCCAAGTTCACTATAGAAAATATTACATCACCAATTTCTTCTTCAATGTGGGATTTGTTTCCGTTTGAGTGTGCTTCCTTTAATTCTTGAATTTCTTCATGTATCTTGTCCCATACCTGACCAATATTTTCCCAGTCAAAGCCCGTATAGCTTGCTTTTTCTTGAAGGCGTTGAGCTCTGGTTAATGCCGGAAGCGTCTCGGGAACACCATCCAGTCTGGACTTTCGTTTTTTCTCTTTATGCTTGGCGGACTCCCAGTTCTGTTTGGCATGAAACGCTGCGTCCGCTTTCTTGTCCCCAAACACATGGGGGTGACGGCGAACCAGTTTTTCATTCACATGATTCAATGAATCTTCAATTGTGAACTCACTGTTTTTATGAGCGATATCTGCCTGAAAAACAACATGAAGCAGGACATCACCTAATTCTTCTTTTAACGAGTTCATATCTCCAGCTTCCACTCCTTCGATTACTTCATAAGCTTCTTCAAGAAAATAGGGGAGGAGCGATTTATGGGTCTGCTCTTTATCCCAAGGACATCCATCCGGACCTCTTAACTGACTGACAATATTTAATAATTTAGTGAATGATTTTTCTGTTTTTTCTTTATTCATTTATCATTTCTTTTGTGGAATTTAAAATGTTGTTCCAAATTGTAGTTTCAAGATATCGGTCTTCTAGGTGTGTCATTTCATTCTTTGAACCTGAAGTGTCATCTGTATATCCAATCAGATGAAGTGATCCATGAATAATCAGTCTGGCGATTTCTTTTTCAAAAGGTACATCAAATTTTAAGGCATTTTCTTTTGCTCTTGGAAGGCTTATATAAATTTCCCCTTCAATCTGTTGTTCTGATTCATCATTCAAGCGAAATGTGATTACATCAGTTAGGTGATTTTTCCCAAAATACTTTTTTTTTAACTGTGCTAATAATTCGTCTTTCACAAAAATAAGTGTAATATCTGCATCAGTAATCTCTTGATCAGTAAACACGTTTTTCAGAATAGCAGAACAAATATCTTTTACAGGAGAAATAAGTTCAGGATCTGTTTCAATTTGTAATTGAATCACAATTGCTGGGATTTTTCACTTTTTTCTTTTTCAGAATCAGGATATTCTATTCTAATATGATAAATCCCTCTCAAAACCGGAAGTATCCCAGTATTGCCGTCCACCGTTCCTTTTATTTTCTTCAATTCATCCAGTGTCAAAGGACATTTATCCAACTGACCTTCATCAATACGGTATTTTATTATTTTATTAATCATGGCTTCAATTTTTATGATATCCGGGTTTTTCAATGATCTTACTGCTGCTTCTATTGCTTCACAAAGCATAAGGATTCCTGTCTCTTTAGTATTGGGTTTAGGTCCTGGATATTGGAACGCTTTTTTGTCAACTTTTACCGGATCCTCGGCATTTTCTAAAGCCTTCCTGTAAAAATATTCTACTCGTGTTGTCCCATGATGCATAGGAATAAAATCTCTCACAATTTTTGGGACTTTATATTCACGTGCCAATTCTAATCCTTCCTTTACATGGTTTTTGATAGTTTTTGCGCTCATTACATAAGTAAGGGTATCGTGTTTGTTTTCCCCAGTGAATTGATTTTCAATAAAATATTCAGGGCGCACCATTTTGCCCACGTCATGATAATAAGCTCCTACCCTGCACAGTAGTGAGTGGGCTCCGATGGCATTTGCACATGCTTCAGCCAAATTCCCAACGACAATGCTGTGATTAAACGTTCCATTGGCTTCCTGTTGTAATCGTTTAAGCAGGGGGTGTTCAAAATCTAAAAGTTCAATCAATGTAAGGTCCGTTGTAATATTAAAGGGAATCTCCAATAATCCTATTAAACCATACGTAACAACTGGAGCCAATACACTGGTGATTAATAGAGGCAATAAATCAATCCAAATGGCTGACCAGGGATTCCCCTTGAAAAACCCTAAACCAATCAAAATCACAAAACTGATAAAAAGAAGGGAAAAAATCGTTGTAAAAACCTTAGCTCGTGTGCGCAATTCTCTCACATTATACATTGCTATACTGGATAACGTCATCCCTACAATAATGAAATCAAGATTATTTCCAATCATCACTGCATTAAGAATTGCCATTGATGTAGTACCCATAAACCCAATTCTGGCATCAAATAATATAGTGAGAGTCATTGCTAATACGGTAAGAAATAGAAAATAAGGTGAAAATCCCAGTTGTATCACTAATAGATATACCAGAACCAATTCAACTAAAAAAACTAGAGCAATGAGAAAAATCATTTTCCATTCCTGAAAAATCGGCATCCGATAAACACCTATAAATGTGAAGGTAAATGAAATGATGGCTCCAATGATAACCAGCCTACCTAAATAACTGAAGAATGCTTGTAATCCTGTCTTTTTCCCTTCTTTTTCATCAATAGCGTTTGCAAGTGATTCAAGTGTTAACAATACGTCCTCAATAATACGTTCATTAGCATCTACAATTTTTTCATCTTTCAAAATAGTTCCCTGAAATCGTGAAACTTTACTTAGTCTTGACTGCTGCCGTCTTTCTGTAGTTTCTTTATCATAAATGAGATTAGGTTTCATAAATTCAACAATAAGAGCATACCCAGTAGTGTATTGATCTTCATCTGTCTTTGCATAGGATTGAGTCAATTCCTGTTTTGCCCTTATCCAAGCCGATTCCAAATCATGGTATTCATCAGGATTCGCCATAAACGGAACTTCATCTTGATGAATCATTATTATTTTTTCACTGATAATGTCGGTCCTCGGAATATCATAAATTCCCTCTGCCCACCGGTTCCTACAAATTTGGATAATTATCGTTTCAAATTCATTCAAATCGTATTGAATACCTGATTGATACTCCACATCCAAAAACGAAGACCAGGGTGTTTCCTGTACTGAAACCGGATATTTATTCTCTATATCTAATACCAATTGAGACAGTTTTGTACTGTCTGTCTTATAATCCGATAATATCATTTCATAATTTGCATCATACCTGTAACGGTAAATTAAATCTTTAGACTGAAGGCATTGATCTTTGGTTTGTCTTATATCTTCAGAAAGAAGAAAAAAATTTTCAAGACTGTTCGTCCATTTTTTTACTAATTCTTTGTTTCGCTTAAATACAAATGGTTCAGAGCTCAGGGCTTCTTCCAAATCCGTTTTCAGTTTTTCTTCTGATTTAAGGATGGGAAAAGTGAAGGGTGCAATGATTGGTTCTCTTGGAATATCATTTAATTGATAAGAATATTTTAATGATTCACCACTGGGGAAAAACAAAGATGCCAAGATAACCAAACTGGAAAGAATAATAACTTGAGGCCAAAAATTATTAAGAAACATAACTCCTTTTTTGAACAAAGATGGATGGCCGTATTTTGCCTTAGATTTTTTTAACACTTTTTACTATTTCTCTGGAAATGATAAGTCTCTGGATTTCGCTGGTTCCTTCCCCAATTTCCAAGACTTTCGCATCACGGAAATATCGTTCTACATCATATTCTTTTACATAACCATATCCCCCATGAATCTGAATAGCATCAGTGGTAATGTCCATAGCGCATTCACTAGCAAATAGTTTAGCCATTGCGGCTTCCTGTATTACATTTTCGCCGTTGTCTTTCATCCATGCCGAATGATACACAAGCAGTTTTGCTGCCTCAATTTTTGTTGCCATATCTGCTAATTTAAATCCCACAGACTGAAATTGATGTATTTTCTTTCCAAAAGCTTCCCGTTCACATGCATAGTTCAATGCTTTTAAATAGGCACCTTCTGCTGTTCCAACGGACAGAGCGCCAATCGAAATTCTGCCTCCTGTTAATGTTTTTAAAAAGGTTTTAAATCCATCCTTGGGAGCTCCAATCATATTCTCTTCCGGAATACACATATCTTTAAAAAATAATTGACGTGTATCACTGGCACACCATCCCATTTTCTTCTCTTTCGGTGCGATGGTAAGTCCGGGGTTATTTGCTTCTGTAATAAAGGCTCCCACTCCAATTTGTTGCCCATCCTCAATTATTTGTGCTGTAAGATTTAAATAGCCGGATATTCCGGCATTTGTTATAAATATTTTGCTTCCATTTATTATATATTCATCTCCATTTTTCTCGGCAGTGGTAATTGTGGCACCTGCATCGCTACCTGATCCCGGTTCGGTCAATCCAAATGCTCCCAAAACTTTCCCTGAGGCAAGATCAGGAACATATTTCATTTTTTGTTTTTCAGTTCCCGCTAATACGATAGGCATGGTCCCTAGTGATGTGTGCGCCGCTACAGTGATGGCAACGGAGGCATCCACTTTTGCTAATTCCATGATTGCTGTTGCATAAGCAACTGTGTCCATTCCGGCCCCTCCATATTTTCCCGGGACAGGGATCCCCATTATTCCAAGTTCTCCCATTTTATTAATTATATCTATCGGGATGGCTTCTTTTTCGTCCATTTCTCTTACCAGTGGTTCCACCTCATTTTCCGCGAAATTCCGAACCATATCCCTTAGCATTTCATGTTCATCAGAAAAAAATAATTTATCCAAAATAACCCTCTTTCATTCTACTCCTTTTTCACCATCGAATTGCAGCAGATGCCCATGTGAATCCTGCGCCGAATGCAGCTAATATGATAATATCTTTTTCTGAAATTTTACCTTGTTCATATGCATCACACAATGCAATGGGAATGGAAGCACCGGTTGTATTCCCAAATTTGTGAATATTGCTGAATATTTTACTTTTTTCAATTCCTAATTTTTTTCTGACTGCTGTTGTAATCCGCTCATTTGCCTGATGTGGAATAATAAGAGAAATATCATCAATAGATAAATCGTT
>CEQE01148783.1_pt1 | contig 11056 bp, 9 predicted proteins | sample 356201 | NCBI WGS metagenome assembly CEQE01 (sample SAMEA2619970, study PRJEB7988) | marine metagenome | biome: marine biome (ENVO:00000447); feature: mesopelagic zone (ENVO:00000213) & marine oxygen minimum zone (ENVO:01000065); material: "saline water (ENVO:00002010), including plankton...
AACTTAAATTACCAATGTGTAAACCATGTCTATCCAAGTGTCAAAAACAGTGATGATAATTGTTGAATTAGAAACGAATAAACCGTAATTTCCCGCTTGATTTATAGTACATTAAATTTAAATAAATTGGTGAAAGCTTCTATCCATTCTTTGTTTCTCCGGTATTTCCTCATAGCAGGGTGGTGTACCGTTTTTGCAAATCCCGTTACTGCAGCCAATAGTATTGGACCATTTTCTCAAGACAGATCCAGAGGTGGAACTTCTGTGGAAGAAATGGAGAACCGGGTGGATAATCTTGAGAAGCGGCTGAATCAGATAATGCAAATTTTAATTCCTGATGTAGAAAATGCCCTGCAGTCTGTCCTGCAATCGAAATCTCAATCTGACAGTGCCACCATTATGATTATCAATAGAATTAATACCATTCAGAATAAAATAAAAATATTGGAAGATAAAGCGTCATACAGTGACAGCACCAATTTTGAAATACTTGCACAACTGATCATGATCGAAAATAAGATTGTAACACTTACTAGAAGTTTTAACGAGCAGTATGATTTAAGAACGGATAAAACAGTAATTGACCAGGCACATTTATCAACTGAAGAATTCAAACGGAGATATATACGTGCACTGGGTCTGTATCAAGATGGGAAATATCAGGATGCCATTGAAAATTTCTCAGACCTGGCCATCAATAGTCCTGATTATCCTCTTGCTGATAATTGTCAATACTGGTTGGGTGAAAGCTACTATTCGCTTAAAAACTATAAACGGGCTCTTCTTGAATTTCAGAAAGTATTTGAATTTACCGATTCGGATAAGTGGGATGATGCCCAGTTGAAACTGGGTATTTGTTACAAGAATATGGGGGATGACAGAAGAGCAAAAGAAGAATTCAAAAAATTGTTAGATTATTATCCCGGAAGTGAATATTACCAAAAAGCAAACCAATATTTAAATCAACTGTAATTTTTTTTCAATCCCTCCAAAAATAAGGGGACTTAACCAATGCCAATGAAAATCTATTTTTTAACCTCTGAAATTACGCCTTTTGCAGAAACAGGTGCTCTTGCTCAATTTTCAAAACATATTCCATTTCGACTTCAGGAGCAAAGCCACGACATCAGAATTACGGCGCCAAAATACGGTTTCATCAGCGAAAGAAAATACATATTAAGAGAAGTGATTCGACTTAGGGAAATTGAATGTGATTTTGGAGATGAAACAATTCTGGTTTCAGCAAAATCTGCATTTATACCAAAAACTCGAGTACAGGTTTACTTTATGGAGCATGATGATTGGTTTCAGCCCTTAAATCCCCTTTTGTACAAAGCAAAGAATGGACGCCCATTTTCCGATAACGATCACAGGTTTGGGTTCTTTTCAAAAACTGCCATAGCCATGCTCGAACACTTATTCTGGAAGCCGGATATTATTCTGTGCAACGATTGGCAGTCTGCCCTTGTGCCTATGGTGTATGAACAGTTGTTTAAGGATCAGAAATTTTATTCCAATATAAAAACAGTTCAAATCGTTCATAACCTTGATGATTACTCAATATTTTCAAGGGACATATTTGATAAACTGGGCATAAAACTTCCCGGTGGATTTGATTCAGAAACAATTAACGCTACTGAAATTGCCTGCCATTTTGCTGATTTGATTATAACAGTTGATTCCGATAGCAAAAAAATATCCGAAGAACTCCCAAAACTTTTAGGGAAAAAGGGTAGCGACGGTAAAATGAAGAAAAAAATTCGCTCATTGAAAATTATCGACCCTGAAAATAATGGCGCTTGGAGCGATGCGGGAGATGAGATTGAAAAAATTCTTCAGGATCATTTTTCCTAATATATCGTATTACACCTTCACAACCTGACTATTTGATGAGATTTTCCATATTTTATAAAAGGACCATTCTAATAGGTGTATGCACTCTTTTTTCATGTAATGAAGAGCAGCCCTTTGGTGTTGATTTAACAGACTCATTTCTTAAGAATGGGACTGCCGAAACTGCCGATATTCAATCGAGAGTGTACCAGATTCCCCCAACTTCAGGCGAGTTTTTTGGAGGTGATGAAACACCCGTGGGAAGCATGAGGGCGTTGTATTTAGGAAAGGACGGAGATTTTGATGTCCCCGAGATACTATTCTCAATACCGAATCTAAGCGCAATTCTTGACTCATCATGGGTGATTGAGAGTGCCTATTTTGATTTTACTGTTGACACCTCCAAGTCTTCCGATTATGAATATGCCCATATACTTGAGTTGGGAATTGTTGAAATGGATTCAAATTATTCAGAGTCGGAATCTAATTTTACCAATATCGATTGGCTTTCTGAATCTAACATAGCTTTGGTTTCTGAGGCAGTGATGATAACACAGCAGTTGGACTCAACCTCTTCTGTACGCTATTCCACCAATTATCGTTTTCATTTAATGCCGAATCAGTTTGGTCTGATTGAAACATGGGCTGACACAGATTCGGTTGCTGTGGATCCGCTGTTCATTATTAAGCCGGAAACTGAAATGAATTCAATGCTTGCTTTTTATTCCAGTGAAAGTTCTGTAAACAGACCATCATTCACCATCGTTTACAAAACAGGGGAGGTCGTTGAGAATGACGTTATTACACCCAAACCCGATGTTTATCCGCAACTCCATACCATACAGGTTGGATTCCTGTCTGATGTGTCAATTGTTTACCCGCCGTCACTTGAAACCATAGATTCCTCCCGTATTTACGCCGGGTCTGCGGCAGGAATGAAGTCACTTATGATTTTTGATTTTGAGAGTCTCAATATCCCTCCTCATACTCTCATCATCAAGGGTGATCTTTATTTGACCGTAGATTCTGCACTGAGTTATTTGCAGGATAATTCAGACATTGAATTTAAAGTGTATGCTGTGGACTCAACTCTAACAGATTCAATTTCCAATCTGAATAACAATTGGCCTGAAATTTTGACCGAAGATAACTATGAGCAATATGCTTTTGGTTCCTCCGCTAATGGAAGTATAGACAATAATACAGTGAAAATAGGGATAAAAGATTTGCTTCAAAATATGGAATTGGACGTATTTGACAAACTTTACCTTAAACTCGTAGCAAGCAATTCATCTTCCTTTTTCGAATACGCTTCCTTTTATAAAGATAAGGACGAAGCGGAATCACTTGCTCCCAAAATTGAAATTTTGTATGAAACACCCTAAATATTCAACACTATTAATCATTTTATTTCTCGGGTTTCTGACGGCGCAAACACCCTACAATGCTGTCAGTTATGGTTCTTTTTTTGATGGTTCAGACGGCGCAGGTACCGGACTCGCTTCATCGGGCTTAATCACGGATGGAAATTTATTTTATTCTCCTAATAATCCCACTACCTGGCCCGCTTCAAAATTCACCCGTTTGTCCATTTATTATAGCGGGGGAGAACTAACCTACCATAAGACCGGAATTAAAAATGGATTTGGGGGTTCAACTCAAACTGTCTTGTCAGTTCCCATTGCTGAGAAGTTTGCGTGGGGATTGGGAATAAAACCTTTAACTCGAAAAAATTTCATATTATCAGATGATTCAACAACAACATTTTATGATACAACCTCTGTTGATAATGACACATTGGGAAATATTGTTTATGAAATAGATACATTAGAAGTCCCAAAAACTGTCTCAGGGAAAGGGGGTTTGAACTCCCTGTTTACCGCATTTGCATGGAAATTGAATCAAACCAATAACGTTAGTTTTCAGTTGGATTTTCTTTACGGAATTGTGGATGAAAAAACAGAAGCTGAATTTTTTGGTTTAATTGTCTATGAAAGATTGTTTCAGTTCAAAGGGACTCTCTTTACTTTGAATTGGACTTCTAATCAACTGTTGCAAAAATTTGGTCTGTCCTTTTTCATGTCATATCAAATCCCAATTGGCAATCAGAAGATTACAGAAACAAGATATCATCCCTTCTGGAATTCAGCCATAAAAGGAACACAGGAAGAAGTCATTGTCCATAATCAATTTTCCTATCCTTCTACACTTTCAGCAGGATTTACGTATAAGATCAATCCCAATGTTCTGTTTTACGGCGAAAGCGTTATCAGAATGTTTATGAAGGATGAATCCATTAATTTAATGAGTAGAATAGACTCTGTTGATGTAGGGAATGAATATCGAATAAGCAGTGGTTTGATTTTAACATGGGAACGAAAATCGAGAAATTTATTTAAAAAACTCAACTATCGCATTGGAACATTTTATCGTCAATACTATATTTTCCGCCCTGATTCGCCCCTGATTGAAAAAGGTTTAAGTGCAGGTTTCGGAATTCCGTTCGGCGTAGCGGAAAACCAGATTGATGTTGGATACAAGTATTCCATCAAAGATGGTTTCCTTTCCACCGAATCTGAAATCAACCAGACTCTTTCAGTAGGAATTACCTTAGGCGATTTATGGCTTATGAAAAAGAAAAGTAGATAGTAACAGTAATGGATTTTAAAAATTTAATAAGGATTATCGTTTTGTGTTCTATAGGTTGTTTTTTATTAATCGTCTCTGGCTGTATACCTCCCGATGATTCTTCTGATGACGATTCTGCCGAAGCTGAGGCAGCTCGGCTCGATTCACTAAGAACTATAAAATGTCCCCGGCTTCTCAGTAGCTCGGCGGAGTATTATAAAAATAAGGATTGGGAATCTACTGTACTTGTTTATAAACAATTGGTGAATCTCGGGTGTGACAAAGGAAATGAAGAAGATGTATTTCAATACTGGGCAGTTGCCTACGAGTACCTCGGAAAATTTGACAGTTCAGAATATGCCATTTTGCAGGGACTAAAACGGCTCCCTGAAAGTATTGAACTGCGCAAGCGTCTGGCTTATGCCTATAACCGTTTAGGAGACAAGAACAAGGAACTTCTGGAATATGAACGATTAATGGATATGGTGACTGATGATGTTAAGATTTTGAAACGATTAGCAGGATTGTACAGTGAAATGGAACGATACGAAGACCAAATTTATATTCTTCAAAAAATTCTGGTTCTAGAGCCCAATAATAAAGATGCGCAAGGGGATCTCGCCAATGTGTTTGAAAAAACAGGTAGAGATCCACTGGATATTTACAGGCAGCGGTTTGAAAGTAATTCAGAGAATCTATCCTTTGGAATTGATTTGGTGGATCAATTGACTGCAATCGAACAATATGATGAGGCAATCACTATTTTAAACAGATTGCTCAGTTCAAATCCATCCCATAAGACTGTTTCAATGAAACTTGTTTTGATTAAACTGGCCAATGTGTATTACAAAACAGATCAGCTTGATAAATGTGCAGATTCATATGAGCAACTTTATGAATTTGACAAGCGTGATTTTAAAACAGCCGTCAAAATAGCAAAAGTGAAAGTTGAGGAATCAAAGTTTAATGATGCATTAGAATGGGCTGATAAAGCAATCAGGATTGCACCTGATAATGGAGAAACTTTCGGCTGCAAAGGTTACGTTTACTATAATCTGTTTAAAGAATGCAGAAGTGACTATCCATCTGCGGATGATAAAGTGATTGCTTCCCTTGCATATAAATATTTCAAATTAAGTGAAGAGAAAAATTATAACCGGTATAGACGTGATCAAAAATGGCTGGAAGAAAACGAGGTTCTGTTTTCGAAAAGTGATTGGTTTATGCTGAATCCGGAAAAGAAAACGGGAAGAAAATTATTGGCTAGTGGTCCCTGTTACGAAATAGTGACAGAATCATTGCAGGCAGAATCAGACTGGGATTAGATACTATTATTTTTATTAAAATGGATCAATTTAAATACTCCAAAATTTTTATTTATCCTGCATAGTTTTGTTTGGGGATAGTTCAGTTCTGAAGTCAGTTGATAATGAACTCTACAACGCGGTTCAAAAAGAGTGCGACCGCGAGCATAATACACTTGAACTGATTGCATCAGAAAATTTTGTCAGTCGAGCAGTGCTGGAAGCTGCCGGTGGAGTAATGACAAATAAATATGCGGAAGGGTATCCCGGGAAGCGGTATTACGGAGGTTGTGAATGGGTGGATGTGGCAGAAAATCTTGCCAGGGACAGGGTGAAAAAACTGTTTAACGCTGAATATGCCAATGTACAACCACATTCCGGCTCTCAGGCAAACATGGCTGTCTATTTTACATTATTGAACCCGGGGGACACCATCATGGGACTGGATCTTTCCCATGGCGGGCATTTGACCCATGGCAGCAAGGTGAATTTTTCGGGGAAATTATTTAATGTAGTATCGTACCAGGTTGATAGAAATTCAGGAAGAGTGAACTTTGATGAATTATTCAAAACAGCAAAGGAAGTCAAACCCAAACTCATAATTTGCGGCGGAAGTGCATATCCGCGTTTCATTGAATTTGAACAATTCAAAGAGATTGCAGTTGAAGTTGGTGCTTTTCTCATGGCGGACATTGCACACCCGGCAGGACTTGTAGCTTCGGGGTTACATCCCAGTCCCATGTCATTTTGTGATGTGGTCACTTCAACAACACATAAAACACTGAGAGGTCCTCGGGGAGGTTTGATCCTCATGGGGAAGGATAGAGAAAACAGTTGGGGAGAGATTGCCGTTAAGTCAGGAAGAACCAAAATGATTTCTGAACTCATTGATTCCAATGTCATGCCGGGAATACAGGGAGGTCCACTCATGCACATAATTGCCGCAAAAGCGGTTGCATTCGGCGAAGCACTTAAACCTGAATTTAAATCCTACTGTAAAAAAATTGTGAAAAATGCAAAAAAACTTGCTGAATCCCTCATTGAAAGAGATTTTCAACTTGTAACCAACGGAACGGATACTCATGTCATTTTAATTGATCTCAGAAATAAAAATATTTCAGGGAAAAAGGCGGAAAGATTGTTGGAAGAAGCCGGTATCACGACCAATAAAAATATGGTACCTTTTGATGAAAGAAGTCCCATGATAACGAGCGGTTTAAGGGTTGGGACGCCTGCTATGACAACACGAGGGATGAGTGAAAACGAAATGGAAATTATCGGAGAATTGATTAGTCAAGTGATTGAAAATGATGAAGACGAAAATGTACTTAAAACTACAAGAAGTCAGGTTACTGAATTATGTAATCAGTTTCCTCTCTATGAATATTTAAGAAACTAATTTTTCTATTTTTCCACACCGAATTTCTCTCATACATTATAGCAATGTCGACTATGAATATACGCTATAAAAAACACTTTTCAATTTTACACCGAACACCTCCTAAATTAATTCAGATTATTCTATTGTTATTTATTTTGCAGGGATGTTCGGTAAGAAAAATGGTTGTCAATTCAGTTTTCAATTCAATAGAAGGATTCGATAAAATATTTCTTGAGGAAAGTGATTTACAACTGGTTAAAGAATCATTGCCCTTTACTATGAAGATGCTCGAGCTTATGGTCAATCAATCACCGGAAAGTCCTGATTTACTTCTATCTGCGGCTCAAATTTATACTTTGTACGGATATGGCTTTATCTACAGGGATGCGGAAAAAATGAGAGATGAGGATATTTATGAGGCATCACGATTGCGGTTTCGGGCGAGAAACTTTTTAAACAGGGCAAAACAATCTGCACTCGAAGGATTGGAAATAAAATATCCCGGATTTATGAATCAGATTGAACAAAATCCGGGACTTGCTTTGATCAGAACAAACATGGAAGATGTTTCCACCCTTTATTGGCTTGCGGCATCGTGGGGTGCATTAATTTCCATTTCAAAGGACCAGCAGGAAGAAATTGTAAATCTTCCTATTATTGGAGAAATAATTGATTCCGGTCTTAAATGGAACGCTGCATACGATAGTGGCGCTCTGCATGAACTCAAATTTTCGTTCATGATAAATCAACCCATTCTCAGTGAAGAAGACCGGATGACAGCGTTGCATCATTATGAAAAGGCAGTGGAGTTATCCGATGGAAAAAGGGGTTCTGTCTATGTTGCCTATGCCGAATCTGTCTGCGTATCGAATCAGGACAAAAAGACATTTCTTGAGAAATTAAATCTCGCGCTTTCTATTGATTTGGAGGAAAAACCGGAATTTAAACTGTCTAACGCGCTGGCACAGGAAAGAGCGGAATGGCTGAAAGAAAAAATAGATGATTTGTTTTTTTGAGAGATTTATGATGAAAAATAAATTGTTAATTGGACTATTTATATTATCTTCCCATTTTACTCTATATGGAAAAGGAATTACAATCAAAATGGCGACACTTGCGCCGGAAGGTTCACCGTGGCACGGGCTTCTTCTGGAAATGGGGCAGGAATGGAAAGTCGTAACTGATGGAAAAGTGAAGCTTCGTATATATCCCGGTGGAGTGGCTGGTGATGAAAGAGACGTTATTAGGAAAATTAGAATTGGCCAGTTGCATGCAGCTGCAGCTACCATTGAAGGATTGACAGAAATCAGCAAAAAAATGAATGTATTTTACATTCCTGCATTGGTTGAGAATTTTAAGGATCTTTCTTATATCAGAAACAAATTAGAACCATTTCTAATCCCGGAGATAGAAGATAGGGGATTTCAATTTTTATCGTGGGCGGATGTCGGGTGGGTTTATTGGTTTACAAAAGAACCTATTGTAACTCCGGAAGATATGAAAAAATTGAGCCTGTTCGTTTGGTCAGGAGATTATTATTCACTGGAATTATATAAAAAAGCAGGGTATCACCCTGTTCCGCTGTCTGCAATAGATATTATGCCGTCTTTACAAACCGGATTGATTGATGCTTTTTCAACAACACCTCTCGCAGCTTTATCTTTTCAGTGGTTTGCCCTTGCGCCCTACATGCTCGATTTTAAATGGGGTCCATTAATTGGCGCATTGATTATCAGTAATAAAAAGTGGGATGAAATTCCAAAGGAATACCATGCCCCAATGATGGAAGTTGTTGCAGATTTTGAGAAAAAAATAATGGGTCTCATTAAACAAGATGAAGCAGCCATAAATGTGATGAAAGAACATGGTTTGACAGTTACCAGACTTTCACCAGAAGAAAAACAGGAATGGCTGGATGTGACCAAAACATTTTATCCCAAAATACGCGGTTCATACGTACCGGAAGAAATTTTCGATAAAGCCCTTGAATTCAAAGCTGAATTGGACTCCATCAAAATTAACACTTATCCAAATCGCTAAAACAATCAGTGGATCTTAAAGAAAAGATTTCCTTACCAATCATCAGTCGTGTAAAGTGGGGTGAGGATGTATTGTCCCTTACCGCATTTTTGGCAATGGCTGCCTTACCGTGTATTGAAATTTTTGCACGCCTCATCAAACAACCAGGTATTCCCGGTTCATCTGTAATTGTTCAACATTTGACCCTATGGATCATGTTTTTGGGTGCAATCCTCGCGGCAAGAGAAAATAAACTGCTGTCACTAACGGGGCCAATTCAAAAAAACAGGGATGAAGAAGACACTTTATTAATCTGGTTTTCACGCAGTGTAGCCATAGGAGTCTGCCTATTTCTTACATGGGCAAGTTTTCAACTGGTGAAGGCGGAAATGGCTTCTCCCAGGGACGTTCTTCCCGGAGTTCCTGTGTGGGTGGTGCAATCCATTATGCCAATTGGTTTTTTCATCATTGGTATTCAAATATTCCTAAATAGCAGCCGGAATACATTGATGCGTGCTTTGTTACTGTCAGCAGTTGTTTTGGTGGGTGCCATTGGATTGGGAGAAACGCTTAAAACACCCCTCATTGTAGCGTTTGGGATTTCTTCTCTTGTGGGTGCACTTGTTCTAGGATCGCCTATTTTTGTAGGGCTCGGGGGGATGGCTGTACTTTTATTCTGGTTCAATGATGTTCCTATTGCTGCAATTCCTGCTGAAACTTACAGGATTGTTGTTTCACCGACACTACCCACAATTCCGCTGTTCACGCTCACTGGATATCTTTTAGCTGAAGGGGGTGCTTCAAAACGACTCATCAATGTATTTAAGTCATGGGTTTCATGGCTCCCAGGGGGAACTCCCGTAATTGTTGCTTTAATCTGTGGTTTTTTCACCGCTATCACTGGTGGTTCCGGGGTCACAATTTTAGCTTTAGGCGGATTGCTTTTACCCATGTTGCTGGAAGAAAAATATCCCCTGCCATTTGCTATCGGACTTATCACAGTTTCCGGCTCGTTGGGATTGTTATTTCCGCCCAGTTTACCTGTTATTATTTATGGGGTAACTGCAGGTGTTCCCATAAATAAAATATTTCTGGTTGGGTTTATTCCCGGCTTGTTCCTTGTTTTGGTCGTTGCATTATGGGGTATCAGACAAGGAATTATATCAAAGGTAAAACCCCAGAAATTTCAACTGAAAAAAGCATTATCTGCCGCTTGGAAAGCAAAATGGGAACTTGCTTTACCCGCGATTGTTCTGGTGGGGATATTTGGGGGATTTGCAACGTTGGTAGAAGTTGCAGCATTCACACTGATCTATGTCCTCATTATTGAATCTTTTGTTTACAAGGACCTCGAATTAAACGACATTCCAAGAATTGTTATTGATTGTGCAACCTTAGTAGGGGGCGTATTGATTATACTGGGTGTCGCCATGGGACTTACAAGTTTTCTCGTAGATGCTCAGGTCCCTATGTTGGTGATGAATTGGGTGTCTGAAAATATTCAAAATAAATTTGTTTTTCTGTTAATTCTTAATGTATTCCTGCTTATCGTGGGGTGTTTGATGGATATCTTTTCAGCCATTATTGTTGTTGTTCCCTTAATTAAGGGTGTAGCAGCGCATTTTGGAATTGATCCTGTACATCTTGCCATTATATTTATAGCAAATTTAGAATTGGGATATTTAACTCCTCCGGTAGGAATGAATCTGTTCCTCTCAGCTTACCGGTTTAATAAATCAATGCCTGAAGTATATAAATCAACGCTGCCCTTTTTCGTCATCATGTTAATTGGCGTTTTGGCCATTACGTATGTTCCCATCTTATTCCCTCAATTGTTTTAGTATTTGGTGATTAGTTAAAAAACGGACCAAAGTGAATTTTGACCAATTTA
>CEQE01134693.1_pt1 | contig 11053 bp, 12 predicted proteins | sample 356201 | NCBI WGS metagenome assembly CEQE01 (sample SAMEA2619970, study PRJEB7988) | marine metagenome | biome: marine biome (ENVO:00000447); feature: mesopelagic zone (ENVO:00000213) & marine oxygen minimum zone (ENVO:01000065); material: "saline water (ENVO:00002010), including plankton...
GAGGTTCTCGGGGAAACGGTCGTCGAGACGTCTGGTACGTTCTGGGATGTGGGGCGCCTCGAGGCAGGCGACCCGCGCCTCGCGCCGCACCAACTGGCGCAGCTCTCGCAGACCCTGCTCGGCAAGCCGTGGCCGGCGCCAGGCGAACTACTGCTGCTCGCCGCCGAGCGCAGCGTGCCGGCGCCGCCGCAGATCGCCCCGAGCCTCCGAGCGATTGCGCTCGATCCCGATCGCTACGTCGGACACAGCGTCTCGGTCACCGGCCGCTTCCGGGGCCGCAACCTGTATGCCGACCTGCCCCTGGCCCCGGCGCAAGGCCTCTCCGACTTCGTCCTTCAAGCGGGCGATGCCGCGCTGTGGGTGACCGGGCGGGAGCCCCGCGGCGACGATTTCACCCTCCACGTCGACTTCCGGCCGGACACGAGCCGTTGGCTCGACGTCACCGGACGGGTGCGCTACGCCGGCGGTCTGGTCTGGCTCGAGGCGAGCCGCATCGGGCTGGCGAGGGCCGCGGCCCGACCCGAACCGGTCGTGATCGAGCGAACCCAGGGGCCCGCCCCCGAAGTCATCTTCAGCGCACCGGTACAGGGCGACATCGATGTCGAACGCGCGACGCGAATCCGGCTGCAGTTCTCGCGCGACATGGACGCCGCCTCGTTCGAGAATCGGATCCATCTCGCGTATCTCGGCACCGACTCGCCGATGCCGGCCTTCACGTTCGAGTATCGTGGGGGCAACCGTGTCCTGGAGGTCCGGTTCGCCGAGCCGTTGCCGGCCTTCACGACCGTCAGGCTGGAGTTGGCCGCCGGGTTCGCCGCCGCCGATGGTGCGCTCGGCGAGGCGTGGCAACTCAGCTTCTCGCTCGGCGCCTCCTGATCAGATGGGGCGCCTTGCCTGCCCTGAGCTTGCCGAAGGGCGCCCCAGGCCCCAGCTCGGCCCCTCGCGGGGGACGCATCATTCAGTGCTCGCGGGGCCCCACCCCCACGAGCCGCTGCTCCTCGGCTTCGCTCGTCGCAGCAGCCGCAGGCGCTTGCCCCGCGCCGGGGCCTCGCCACCGCGCCGTGCGCGGTGTGGCTAGACCGGTCCGAGGGCGCGTAGACGCTCGATCTCGGCCCGGACCTCGGCAATCAGCTCGTTGCGGTGCGGGTAGTTGCGCCCGGCCGTTAGAATCGGCGGCCCGAACCTGACGCTGATCGTGGCGGCCCGCACCTGCGCGCTGCCCCGCGACATCCCTGCCCGCCCACCGAGAATCGCGACCGGCACGATTGGCACCTGCGCTTCGAGCGCCATCACGAAGCCACCCTTCTTGAACGGCAGCAGCTCGTCCGTCCGGCTGCGCGTCCCCTCCGGGAAGATGACGAACGACCCGCCCCGCCGGAGCGTCGTGGTCGCTTCGGAGATCGCCGCCGCACTCTTCTCCGGCTCGCCGCGGTGAACCCCGACGAAGCCGGCGATCTCGAACGCCTTGCCGAGCACCGGCGTCTTGCGCAGTCCGGCCTTGTACAGGATGTGCAGCCGCGGAAACAGCGGCAAGAACAGCGCGAACAGAATGGGCGGCTCGAGGTTGCTGGTGTGGTTCGCGCAGTAGACGGCCGGACGATCGGGGCGAACGTGCTCGACGCCCTTAGCCCGCACTCGGATCCCGGGGATGGCCAGCGCCAGGCGCACCCCGGCGTAGCCGGTCCAGTACAGCGCCCCCGGCCGTCGGGTCATCAGCGCGATCGCCAGCGCTGGAGGGCCGACCACGAGGATGTACAGCCCCACGACGACGTAGGCGACGATCGATCGCCCCCAGGCGATGAGCCAGCGCACAGCAGCCATCTGCAACGAATCGGGCTCGGAACGAAAAAGGCCCGACCCGGTCTCCCGGATCAGGCCTCACAGGGTGCGCCGCTCGGGTCGGCTACGACGCGCGCACGGCCCGAGACGTCCGCCGGCTGCCCGACCGTGCCGATGCCTTGGCGGTCTTGGCCCGCGCGGCCGCCCGCGCCTTCGCCGCGAAGCAACGCTCGAGTGCGCGATCGACACGCTCTTCGACCGCCTCGGACGCTTCCTGCGCCACCTCGGAGATCTCCGAGACGACGAGGAACTTCGCGCGGTCCAGCATCCGCTTCTCGCGGAACGACAGGCTCTTGGAACGGCTGAGGAAGGTCAGATTCTTGAGGACGTCAATCGCGTCCTGAATGGAACCGCTCCGCATCTTGTCGGAGTTGTCCTTGAAGCGACCCTTCCAGTTCTGGTGACTGTCGATCTTGCCGTTGCCCAGCAGCGTGTAGAGACGCGCGATCTCGTCGTCGCCGACGGCGCGCCGGAGGCCGACGCCCTCGATGTTGTCGACGGGCACCAGCACGGTCGTGTCGCTCGAGGCCATCCGCAGCATGTAGAAGCCGCAGGTGGTGCCCATGATCGTCTTTTCTTCTATCGTCTCGACGATTCCGAGCCCATGATTCGGATAGATGACCTTGTCGCCAACCTCGAATGCCACGTATCTCCAGCCTCTCTATGACTTTGCCGGCGTGTAGGAGTACGCCGGTTCTCCACTGTCCAACCCTTCGAGAGTAGCGTACCCTGACGGAAAAATCAATCGAAACATACGAAAAACTCGATAGGTTCGCCTCGTGTTCGCCATAAATGCGTGCAGTTCTGCCGACCGGATCGCTTTCGATACTCTCAGGGCGGGTAGAAACTTCTCGGAGGGAGGCTTGCTCGCGCCGTCGAACGACCGGGCGCTCGAGAGAACTGAGGTACAGTACCGGCCCGTGACGACTCGAGCGACGGTCTGTCTCCTCATGCTCCTCGGCATCCTCCTCGGCCCTGGCGCGTCGGGTCTCGAGGCTCAATCGGACGCCGATGCCGCCGTCGCCGCGACTCGGGAGACCGCCGCGGTCTCGAACGCGCTCCGCCACGTCGAAACCAGCCGCGACTCCACGACAGCGTTTCTCGCCACAATCGCCGCGATCGTCTCCCCGTCGGGACAGGAACAGGCCCGCGCGGAGGCGGTCGCGGCGCGCATGCGCGAGATCGGCCTCAGTGCCGTCGACGTGGACGAGACGCCGAACGCGATCGGCATCATTCCGGGACGCTCGGGCCGCGCACTGGTCTTCGTGTCGACGCTCGACGACCTGGCGACCGTCGCCGAGCATCAGCGCGCGGCGACCGGCCCACCACGGGTGGAGGGCGATCGCCTCGTCGGGCCCGGCACGAATACCTCATCGACGTCGGCCTCCATCCTGGCCGCGGCCGAGGCGCTCGTCGCTTCCGGAGTCACGCCAGAGCACGACATCGTCTTCGCCGCCGTGGCGCAGGAAGAGACCGGCCTCGTCGGCATGAAGGTCGTCTACGAGGCGTTCAAGGATCGCGCGATCGGCTTCGTCGACGTCCTCGGTGACGGCCGGCGGATCAGCTACGGCGCCATCGGCATCCACTGGTGGCGCGTCAACGCCACCGGGCCGCCCGGGCACTCGCTGGGCGGCGGACTCCCGAACGTGAACCAGGCGATCGGCCGGGCCGTCGACCGGATCCTCCAGCTGCCGCATCCCGCGCAGCATCAGGATTCGCGCACGATCGTCAACGTGGCGATGCTCCAGAGCGGCGCGGTCTTCAACCACAAACCGGCGACCGGTTGGTTCTCGCTGGACATCCGGTCGCTCGACATGGACGTCATCGAGACGGTCGAGGCGGCGGTCAGCGCCGTGCTGGTCGACGTCGCGACCGACACCGGGATCCAACTCGAGATGGAACCGTTCCAGCTGACGCCTGGCGGACAGATCCCGGGCGCGCGCGAGTCGGCGCTGGTCACGACTGCCGCGGCCGTCTCGCGGCAACTTGGCCTCGAACCGACCCTCAGCACCGGCGGATCGTCCAACATGAATGTGGCCATCGGCAACGGCAGCCTGGCCATCGGCATGGGTGGGTCGCGTGGCGGCGAACGCGCCGAGTCGGGTGAATGGGCCGACATTCCGGCGATGATGCGCACCGCGGCACACGTCGTCCTGCTGGCAGCGACACTCGGCGGCTCGTAGCCGTGAGGACCCGGAGGCAAACATGACGTTCACACGACTGACGCTGACGACGGCTTGTGCGGCCGTGGCCGCCGTGGCCGGGGTCCTCATCGCCACGCCGCTACTGCCCACCGTCCATGCCGGCCAGCCAGTTCCGGCGGACTTCACAGGCGTCACGGCGCCAGCGCCCGTGCCGGTCGACACCTCGGCTCTTCAGGACAGCCAGAGCCTGGCGCCCTACGTGCCGACTCCGCAGGAGGTCGTCGACCGGATGCTCCAACTGGCCGAGGTCGGTCCCGACGACGTGGTCTACGACCTCGGCAGCGGCGACGGCCGGATCCCGATTTCGGCCGCGCGCGACTACGGCGCGCGGGGCGTCGGCGTCGACATCGACCCCGAGCGGGTCGCCGAGGCCAACGCGAACGCCCGTCGCGAAGGCGTCAGCGACCGGGTGTCGTTCATTCTCGGTGACGCGATGGCGACCGACGTCTCGGACGCGACCGTGGTGACGCTCTACCTGTTGTCATCATCGAACCTGAAGCTCCGGCCGATCCTCACCAACCAGCTCGCCGCTGGCGCGCGGATCGTCTCGCACGCCTTCAGCATGGGCGACTGGGAGGCCGACTCGGTCGAGACCTTCAACGACTCACGCGGCAACCCGCGGACGCTGTACTTCTGGCGCTTCGACGGCCAGCCCCGCCCGTAGAGGGAAGGCGGGCACCTCGTCATGGCCGCCACAGCCGCCGAGATCCGGGTGCTCCTGGCCCAGATCGACGAAGCCTACGACCATCAGTCGTGGCACGGGAGCAATCTCAAGGGATCGCTTCGCGGAGTGACGCCCCGGCAGGCCGTCTGGCGCCCGGGGCCCAAGCGCCACAACATCTGGGAAATCGCCACGCATGCTGCCTACTGGAAGTACGCCGCGTGGCGGCGGCTGACGGCAGCCAAGCGCGGCAGCTTCGCGCTGGACGGCAGCGACTGGTTCCCGTCCCCGGCGCCCGCGCGTGCCCCGCGTGGCGTGAGAGCAAGCAGCTCCTCGACGCCGAGCACCTCCGGCTGCGCTTGGCGATTCGTGATCTCAGCGTCTCGCGGCTGTCACGACGACCTCGCGGCAGCCAACTGACGCGTGCCGCGCTCATCCGGGGCATCGCCGCGCACGACCTCTACCACGCCGGCCAGATTCAACTGCTGAAGCGGCTACAGCTCCGCCGTCGACCCGTCTAGCGCCAGAAGCGGCGCAAACCTGCGTGCTATACTGCGGAACCCCGCCGAAGAGCCAGGGCTCTCCGACGGAGTCACGCCTTGAACGTCACGAGCCGGAGTGGTGAAACTGGCAGACGCGCGGGACTCAAAATCCCGTGGGGCTAACGTCCCGTGTGGGTTCGAGTCCCACCTCCGGCACCAATAGAATCAAGAACTTCCGAGGATTGTGGGCAAACCCGTAATAGTCGGGCAACTGCAAAAGATAGTGCAGGCACCAGGAATGAATCGTGCCAATGAAAATCCCGGAGAGGGAGACGCCCCCTAGGTGCTCGGCAGCAAGGGCGTGGATCCGCGCAAGGAGTTCCGTGGCCGCCTTCTCAGTAAACGTAAATGCGACGATCGATGAAGAGGGTATACCTGAGGCTAGGTCGGCCGCGAGCAGATGGGTCAGAGTCCGCGTCTTCCCAGATCCCGCAGCCGCTAAGATGCAAGCACCCTTCGTGTCTCTCAGGAACGGTTCTCGCTGCTCCTGACAGAGCGCATCCTCAATCCATTCTTCCATCCGACTATCACCCTGCTGTTCGGCTCACGCCTTTCGCGAACCCCCCCTCGTCGCGGCGATCGCCCCAACAACCAGCGCGTCCAGCTTCCGCCTGAGATACTCGATCTCACGACTGATCGCCCCCACGACGTGGTCCTGCTGCTCGAGAGCAACCGTCGCCTCGTCGCAGGTCGTCGGATCCGACTGGTCGCCCTCGGGCAGCGTTCGGGTCTGCGACGCCGCACCGACCCGGCCCGCGATGTAGCCGCCCACCAACCCGAAGATGGCAATCACGAACAGAATGAACCAGAACATCGGTGCCCTCACCCCTCAAGATGTCACGGCGTTGTCCCCAGACGCCCCGCACCCTACAATTAGCTTGAGCTTCGACCGGCAGTATGACCGACAACCCGATTCGCATCCACCTGCAGTGGCAGGACGGCCGCACGCTCGATCGCGACTGGAGCGCGCCCGACGAGAGTCTGCCCCCCAAGGTCGAGCACGACGGTCGCACCTTCGTCTTCACCGGCGACAGAACCGACCGCGGCCTGCCGATCTACCAGGAGCGGGACGAGGGCTAGTCCGCGCAGCACGATGCAGATTCCCACCGTGGTGATGCGATCGGGCGCTGTGCTGGTTCTCCTGCTGGCGGCGGGCACCGTCGAGGCGCAGAGCCTGGCCGAACTCAGTCGACAGATCCGGGCGGAGCGCGCGCGGCGGGCAGACCCGGATAGCCCGCTGCCGGAACGCCTGCCGGATCTCACGAAGAACGTGCTGACCGACGCCGACCTCTACGTCTACACGACCGAGCCACGACCCGTGCGCTACGAGCGGTTCGTCGTCCATACCCCGGCGCCGGTCCGGCGCCGCGACTCGAGCGAGCCGCCGCGCAGTTCGATCCGAGAATGGAACGAGACCCTGGACGAGTTGAGGACCCGGTCGATGGGCGGGGCCCCCTGGGGACTGTTCGCATACTCCCCGGTCGGCTACGGACTCGGCGGGCTCCCCCGCGGCAAGGCGCGTAGCCGGGACGCCGGCCCGGGCATCCGAGGCTCCGAGCGCCGCAGCGATCGCAGCAGTCGCCGTGGAGCGATCGCGCCGCTGCCGAAGCCGGCGCCGTACGTACCTCCGGAAACGGTGATGTCTCCTCGGATTCAGGGCTGTTGGGCAGCCAGCGGCGCCTGGGCGAACGGCCGCTGCGTTCCCTAGCGCCCGGCCGCCGGCCTACCGCCGGATGTCGCGGAAGATCATCCGCATGTAGGTCGCGTGCCACGCCGATCGCGCGTCGAGGGAGCGCCGCCGCTCCGCAGCCTGGCCCTGTGATTTCGCGAAGGAAGAAATGAGGGAGAAGCGGCGCGGTCGCCGGGCATCATCGCCCGCATGCCGGATGGCGGCCAGAATAACCCGCTGACGTTCCGCCTCGAACCGCTCCGGGTCGGCTCTGAGCCGCTCGATGAGGTCGCGGACGAAGAACGGGCCGACCTCTTGGCCGGCAGCACTGGTCTGAGCAGCCGCGGAGGCCGCCAGCGCCATCACGAGAGTCGTGAGCACGGCGATGCGCATCGTCTGCGTCCCGACGGGTAGGCCCATTCTACGCGCGTCCGCCACGGGCGTATACTGAGGGGATGCCCACGGCCAAGAACCCCCCACTATCGGTCGCCAATCCGCACCGCCGCAACATCGCCATCATCGCCCACGTCGACCATGGGAAGACGACGCTGGTCGACGCCTTGCTCCACCAGAGCGGCGTCTTCCGGGCGAACGAGCGCGTCGCCGAGCGGGCACTCGACAACATCGACCTCGAGCGCGAACGCGGCATCACCATCATGGCGAAGAACACGGCGGTCCGCTACGAGGACGCCATCATCAACATCGTGGACACGCCGGGCCACGCCGACTTCGGAGGTGAAGTGGAGCGGACGCTGGCCATGGTCGACGGCGTCCTGCTCCTGGTGGACGCCTCCGAGGGCCCGCTGCCCCAGACACGGTTCGTCCTGCGCAAGGCCCTCGAGGCCGGCCTGCCCCCGATCGTGGTCATCAACAAGATCGACCGCCATGATGCGCGGCCGGGCGACGTGCTCAACGAGGTCTACGACCTCTTCATCGACCTCGACGCCAGCGAGGACCAACTCGGGTTCCCGGTGCTCTACGCGAACGCCAAGGCGGGCACCACCACGACCGATCTGGCCACCCCCGGCGACACCCTGCGGCCGCTCTTCGACGCCGTGCTCGCCCACGTGCCGCCGCCGGCGGGCGACCCCGAGGCCCCGCTGCAGGCGCTGGTCGCCAATCTCGACTCGAGCGACTACCTCGGCCGGATCGCGATCGGCCGAATCTTCGACGGCCGGGTCGCGCTCGGCGACACCATCGGCGTCTGCAAGCTCGACACACAGATGGTCACGACGCGCGTGACCAAGCTCTACGTCTTCGACGGGCTCAACCGCACCGAGGTCGAGCACGCCGCGGCCGGCGACATCATCTGCCTGGCCGGCATCGACGACATCACGATCGGCGAGACCATCACCGATCCCGAGACCCCGCGCCCGATCTCGCCGATCCACGTGGACGAGCCGACCGTGTCGATCGTATTGGGCGTGAGCACGTCGCCGATGGCCGGGCGCGACGGCACCTACGTCACCTCCAGGAATCTGCGCGACCGGCTCGACCGCGAACTGGTCGGCAACGTCTCGATCCGCGTGGAGAACACCGACTCCCCCGACCAGATCAAAGTCGTGGGCCGCGGCGAACTGCAGCTCGCCATTCTCATCGAGATGATGCGCCGGGAGGGCCACGAGTTCCAGGTGTCGCGGCCGCAGATCGTGACCCGCAAGGTCGATGGCCAGACCATGGAACCGGTCGAAGAGCTGGTGATCGACGTCGCCGAGGAGTTTCAGGGCGTCGTCATTGCCGCGCTGGGCGCCCGGCGCGGGATGATGACGCAGATGGTGAATCACGGCAGCGGCCGGATCCGCCTGGAGTTCCGCATCCCAACTCGCGGGCTGATCGGTTTCCGCGCCCAGTTCCTCACCGACACGCGCGGGACGGGCATCCTGAACCACCTGTTCGCCGGCTGGGAGCCGTGGCACGGCCCGATCGCGGGGCGTCCGACCGGCGCCCTGGTGGCCGATCGGCCCGGCCCGGCGACGGCCTACGCGATGTCCAACCTGCAGGAGCGCGGCGAACTGTTCGTCAACCCGGGCACGGAGGTCTACGAGGGGATGGTCATCGGCGAGAACGCGCGCCCCGACGATCTGGACGTCAACGTCACGAAGGAAAAGAAGCAGACGAACATGCGAGCCTCCACCGCCGAGGAGGCGATCAGGCTCATCCCGCCACGCCCGCTCAACCTCGAGCAGGCGATCGAGTTCATCAACGACGACGAACTGGTCGAGGTCACGCCGGCGAGCATCCGCTTGCGAAAGCGCACGCTGGCTGCCAACCAGCGGCCGAAACGGGCCGACTAAGCGAGCCCGGCCAGAGCAGTGCCCTCTCTGGTACGATCGAGGTGGCACCGATCGCCGGAGGAGGGATGCGCCGATGACGTCACGGGTGGGAGAAATCCTCCAGAGGATCTGGGAACTCGAGAGCGAACTCGAACGGAACTCGCCGAGAAGCGTGAGGAGTGGCACTACAGGTTCGAGGCTACGAAGATCCGGTTCGAGCAAGAGATTCACACGGCGCATCGGCAGCTGAAGAACAGTATCCCGCGGTTCATCCGTCAGGGCCGCGCCCGGCACCTCCTGACCGCGCCGGTCATCTACTCGGCCATCGCCCCGATCGCTCTCATCGACCTCTGGCTCACGCTCTACCAGACGGTCTGCTTCCCGCTGTACGGCATCCCACGGGTGCCCCGGTCGCGCTTCCTGGTCGTGGACCGCCATCATCTCGCCTATCTGAACGGCATCGAGAAGCTGAACTGTATGTACTGCGGCTACGCGAACGGCGTGTTCGCCTACGTACGCGAGGTGGCGGCGCGCACCGAGCAGTTCTGGTGCCCGATCAAGCACGCCCGGCGCGTGCCGTCACCGCACTCCCGCTACCGGCTCTTCTTCGATTATGGCGACGCTGAGGGATATCACCGAGACCTGCCCAAGGTGCGGAAGGACTACGACGACGTGCAACCGAAGTGAGTGCGGCGCCGACAGGGCGGCGCTAGCCACCAGGCGTTACTCAAGGAGGAGTTCGGTCAGGGAGGCAAGCGGGTGACGCTGCTCGCGGTCGGTATCGTCGTCGCGTTCGAACGGAAACCGCTTCTGCCCCAGGGCCGGCCGGAGGTCGTCGAACCAGGCCGCATCGTCGTCCAGCTCGGCCAGGAACGGCACCTTCACGCGCCGCGGGTCTCGCGCCTGGATGAAATCGCAGAGCACCATCTTCTGATCGGGATCGCCGAGCAGGTCGAAACCGACGCTCCGCCGCAGCGTCTCGTAGATGTGCGAGTCGATCAGATCGCGGATGGTCAGCACACCCAGCACGCGCACCTTGCCGGGAAACGCCGACATCGACGGCCCACGGACCGAGCGAGCAAGACCCGAGACCGACCGGTAGGCCTGCGTGAAGATCTCGTAGGCCTTCAGCAGCGGCACTTCGAAGTACTTCCGAGCGCCGGTGTCGCGCTCGACGAACATGTAGTACGGGATTAGGCCGAGGCTCACGCCGGTCTCCCAGAGGGTCGCCCAGGCGCGCGGGTCGTCGTTGACGCGCCGGATGAGCGGCGCCTGCATCCGGATCTGCGCGCCCGTCTCGCGAACCCTCCGGATGGCCTGGCGGGCGATCTCCGGCTCGAGTTCGACCGGGTGGGAGTAGTGCCCCATCACGGCCACGTGGCGACCGGCCGCGCCGATCTCCTCGAACAGCCGGAGGCAGTCGTCGGCATCAGGGTCGGTCACGAAGCGCTGCGGCCAGTACGCCACGGCCTTCGTGCCGAACCGGATATTCCGCACATGCTCGAGGCCCGGCGCCAGGAGCGGCTCGACGTAGCGCCGCAGAACCGACGACTTCATGATCATCGCGTCGCCACCGGTGACGAGGACGTCCGACACCTCCGGATGCGCCTTCAGGTAGCTGACGAGCTGGTCGGTTTCCTTCGCCTGGAACGTGATCCCGTCGAGCCCGACGAACTGGGCCCAGCGGAAACAGTAGGTGCAGTAGGCGTGGCACGTCTGCCCCTGCGCCGGGAAGAACAAGACGGTTTCGCGGTACTTGTGCTGGATCCCGGCGAGCCGCTCGTCGCCGACGGTCGGCACGTTGTGGGTCAGCTGCCCCGCTGGATGCGGGTTCAGGCCGAGCCGGATCCGGTTGACGGTCTCGG
>CEQE01138243.1_pt1 | contig 11053 bp, 11 predicted proteins | sample 356201 | NCBI WGS metagenome assembly CEQE01 (sample SAMEA2619970, study PRJEB7988) | marine metagenome | biome: marine biome (ENVO:00000447); feature: mesopelagic zone (ENVO:00000213) & marine oxygen minimum zone (ENVO:01000065); material: "saline water (ENVO:00002010), including plankton...
GAACCAAGTATCATGAAACCGTTTAGTGGATAACTTAGACAGTAGCGGCTACTGAATAATCTAAGTGCTAGCTTGGCACTCTTCATGAGAAACAGACATGAGATATGTAAATTGTAACTTGGCCTACAGCTTTGGGGGTGTTGTTCATGCATCATGTCCTGATTTTCGCGCAGGGTGTTGATCTGCTCCTGAGTAAAGCGTAAGCGAGTGGATCCTTACTTTAAATATCTTTGGATTGGCCTTGTTGGAATATTTATTTTCTTGCCGATGTTAGGTGTGTGGATGCGAGAGCCAGGACAGGTTGAGCAGGAGCAAGCGGATATAATATCTGATGTTCTCCGGAATGATGTGACTGTTTCCAATGCTCAGGATGAAGAGATGCTGACGATTCCGGCAGGGCAATTTCTCCAAGGAAGCAGCGAAGGTGCTTATCATGAGAAGCCCGAGGCGGTAGTGTTTCTGGATACGTTCACTATCGACAAATATGAAGTTTCCAATCGCCGGTATGCTGATTTTGTTGAGTGGTCTGGACATCGTGCACCGGTATCGCGGTATGGGGGAATGGCAGCATTTCAGCGCCCTAATTTTCCGGTTGTGTACGTGTCGTGGGATGATGCAGTGGCATTTTGTACTTGGGATGGTAAGCGCCTTCCCACGGAAGCGGAGTGGGAAAAAGCTGCACGAGGTGTGCAGGGTTCAATGTGGCCATGGGGAGATAGTGCCCAGATTGGATTGGCGAATGTCAAAGGGCAAGATGATGGAGTAAAGTATACTGCTCAGGTCGGAGCTTTTGAAGGCGATCGTAGTGTGTATGGTGTTGCAGATATGGCAGGCAATGTTCGTGAATGGGTTAACGATTGGTACGATCAGCATGCCTATCGGTTGCGTGCTGGAGAGAAGGGCATTGAGCCAGAGGCGCGTACAACACGGGTGCTCCGTGGTGGCTCGTGGACTGATTCCTTGGCCTCTGCTCGCACAACAGCTCGTTTTAAAATGTTGCCTCGTTATCGGGATACTGCAATTGGATTTCGGTGCGTGAGAAGTGGTGCTCGGGAAAAATCGACGCAGAATGGAGAAAAAGGAGCAAGTTAGAGAAGATCGAAATAGTACAGCAGCATAAAGACAGCAAACAGGATGTTAACAACGAGTCCGGCGAGCACGACGGTATCAAATATTCTTTTGCCTTTGTTCATTTTGTTCGATCTAAATAATTTGTCCTATGAGGACTTGAATAACACTGACACTTGAAATATCATATGACGTTTTTTGAAGTCAAGGTGATACAGTACCTGGCGGTAAAACTATAACCTTGTAATAACGTTGAGGTGGGTATATGACAGACGAAGGTGGTTTTAACAAGAATGCGCCGAAGTGGCTTGGACCGACGTTGTTCGGGGCCTCGTGTGTTTTTGCCGTGTGGTTCTTTTACTGGTTCGCGACAGTTGTTCATCACTAACTGGGGAGTACCGTTGATATGGCAAAAGACATCATGGTGACAATCGTACTGTTTGCAGCTTCGATCGCTTACTTCACGTTCATTAACTGGTGGTTGATGGACTTTCAGGGACTCGACTACTGGTATATGTTTCGATCAGGAGCCGAATTAAGTAGTGGTGGCCATTGACGTTATGAGTATGGTGACGCGGTGCCACGACACATCAACTACATATGAGCGCATAGTTCCGGGGGAGGACGATACATGAAGCGGCTTTTTGAAGGGAGAATAAAAAATAAGCAGCTGTTGAGCTGGCTAGCCGTTGGGGTCATTGTGGGTGCCTTGTTGCTTCCTCTGGTGGTCTCAATTCCCTTGTTGGCGGAGGAGTTTGAAGATGCAGCACTTGAGCAGGCGGCTTTTGCTGAAGAAACTGATGGTGAAAGTGTTCCTGCTCAGGAAATTGGGTATGACGTCCACTATGGAGACGAAGGAATTGTTCAAGGGCCGCCTGCTCCTGTGACCTCCGATAACGAAAATGATTATCCTCGATACAATTTTGAGAGTCGAGTTATCATCTGGGTCGCAAATCAACAACATCTCTACTATGGGAGTTTTGTGCTTGCGGTGCCGATCTTTGTGATGATCATCGAGTTTATCGGCATGGTTACCAAAGATCGTGCAATGGCCCAAAAGTACGATACTCTCGCTTATGACTTTATCAAGATCAGTATTACTGCCTATTCAATAACCGCAATTTTAGGAGGGGTACTGGTATTTACGTTTATGATTCTCTATCCGGCCTTCTGGACGTACATGACGAAGATCTTCCATCCAGCTATGCACATCTATGTCTTGTTGTTCTTGGCTGAGAGTGGGACGCTCTACATCTACTACTACGGGTGGGATGCAATGAGAGAAGGACTCCTTAAGTGGGTTCACCTCAGTATGGCGGTCTTTTTAAATGTGTTTGGCACGGTGCTCATGATGCTCGCAAATTCTTGGGCGACGTTTATGATGTCTCCTGCTGGGGTCGATGCTGACGGGCAGTACCTTGGAAACATCTGGCTCGCAGTTCATAACCATCTTTGGAATCCCGTCAACATTCACCGGATTCTTGGCAATATGGTGTTTGGTGGAGGAATTGTCGCTGCCTATGCAGCTTATCGGTTTTTGTCAGCGAAAAACGATGAGGAGCGAGCCCACTATGATTGGATGGGGTATGTTGCGATGTTTATTGCAGTTGCATTCCTTATTCCTCTTCCTTTTGCCGGCTATTATTTGATGCGTGAAGTGTACGCGTATCGGCAGCAGATGGGTATTACTCTTATGGGAGGACTGCTGGCTTGGCTGTTTATTATCCAAGCCGTCCTAATTGGGGCGCTATTCCTGACAACAAATTACTATTTATGGCAAGGGATGGAGCGCATGCGAGGTGCTGAGCGTTATCAAAAGTACATCAAGTACATGACGTTTGTGCTCATTGTGTGCTTCTTGGTTTGGTTGACGCCACATACGATGGTCATGACACCAACTGAGTTGAAGGAGATGGGAGGGCAGCAACATCCTGTTGTTGGCAACTACGGGGTCATGTCGGCTAAAAATGGGGCAGTAAACATCATTATAACCACAACTGTTCTGAGTTTTCTCCTCTATCAGAGGTGCAATAAGATACCAACGGTTCCGTGGGCACGATATGGGAATATTGCCTTATGGGCTTTATTTAGCGTCGCATTTGTCAACATTATTTGGCTGGCAATTTACGGTTACTACATACCTGCTAATGTGCGCGTGGGGCTTTCAGTGCCCCAGGTGGTCTCAACTCTATCGTGTTTGTTTATAGGGATGACGATAAACTTGTTTATGATGCGTGGTGCGAAGCCGACTGGCCCGGTTGAATGGGGTAAGATATCGGTTCGGTCTCAGTATGCGTTGTTCATGCTGGCAACGTCGTTTACGTGGATGATGGGATTGATGGGGTATATCCGGTCATCTGTGCGGCTTCATTGGCACGTCAATGAAATCATGCGAGATAACTCTCCGTGGGCCTTTACGCACACCATTGGCTTTGCCGCGAACATGATCTCGTTCAATGTGCTCTTCTTCTGGGTTACATTACTCTTTGTCTTCTGGCTTGGATCATTGGGGACGAAGAAAGCGGTGGTGGAAAAGGGCAGAGCTGTTCCTGTTTCGGCTCCTGCGCCAGTCACTAATTAAATTGATGCCATGAATGAAGCGAGGGGATAGGTGGACTTTCTGAAGGATAAAAAACAACTCTTTAAGCTCTGGATTGGTGTGCTTGCTCTTGGTCTCGTCGTACTGGCTATTACTAATTACCGTGTAAATTTCTATGGCAATTCTCGGCTCTTGCCTGTGTCGTTGGGAATTTTTACGGTGACGACGTTTATAGTAGGGATCTATTTTCACAAAGCGCGCTACATCATGCATGGAGCAGCGTTTATGATTATTGTTGCGGCTGCTTTTGCTGGATTTGCAAATTGGTTGCCGCAGACCATTGGGGAACCGCCTCCACTTGAGGAGCAAATCGAGGATATTTCCACGATGTCACAGCAGGAGCTTGCTGATCTTGGGGAGAAACTTATATTTGGCTCTGTGGGTGGGAGTACTGTCAAGGGAGCTATTGGGAAAGGCCAGTGCCCCCTCTGTCACGTGTTTGGGTCAAGTGATCATGGTGAGCGGGCGCCCAATATGTTCGGACTGCCTGATAGGTCGAATGAAATTGTGAATCTTGATGAATACATTAATCGTGATACTGTGCAACCTGTTTCATTTGATGGAAGCGGAATTGCCGAGACTGGGATTGAGTACATGGCGGAGTCGCATGCCTGTCCCAATTGTTATGTGAGTCCTGGGTTTGGAAAGGGAGGTACCAACGACCGTGAAAGTCCGATGCCCGCCATTCATAAATCGCCAATCAATCTCACGATTGATGAAATGGTTGCCATTGATACTTGGTCGTATGTTCGTGAGGGTATTGATCCTCCTTCCGTTGATGAGATGCGTGCAGCTTATGAGAAGTTTATCCCTGAAGATGAGAGGCCTCAGGTTTCTACGGGAACAGAGGAAGAAGGAGGGGGAGGCGAAAGCCAGTTATATGCTACTGGGGATGAATCCCTACAGGAGATTTTTGAGAAAGCGCAGTGCACGGTGTGTCATGTGATTCCAGGGATTCCGGGTGCAGACGAAGGTGATTTTGGACCGGAGCTTTACGTCAAGACGAATGCTCCCAAGAGGATGAAGGACAAGAACTACGCAGGATCGGCATCGTCAGTGCAGGAGTACATTTTAGAATCTATTCTGGATCCTAATCTGTATGTTGTTCCAGACTTTGACGAGGATCTGATGCCTGAAGACTTTGGTACGGGACTTAATGCCAAAACTGTGTTTAGAATTGTCAACTATCTGTCGAAGATTGAGAAAGGCAAGGATCCTCCGAATCATGAGGAGATGTGAGGTAAGGATTTTACCTGTCATGCTGGGAATAGACCTTTGATGTCCTTGTATAGTTTATATAGAGATATGGCCGTTGCCATGAGGGAGGCGTAAATGCCTGGTTTTTTTGAAGGAATGATGCCTGTTCAGCTATTGGCTGAGCTATTGCTGATCATGGTTATCTTCATCTTGGGTGCCATGATTTTGGACAAAAAGATGGGAATTCGTGTTCCCATGCTACTTCAGGCAGTCTTAGTGTTCGTTGCTGGGTGGTGGTATTACAAGGTTAGAGTTGATCCCCCGTTGCCGTTTAGTGTACGGGCGATCTATCAGGTAATGATTGCTATTGGCATCTTCATGTGGGTATCTTCGGCTGAGAAAGGATGGACGGAGTTTAAACGTCCAATTATCGCAGTATTGGATGCAAAGACGCCGATGATGTGGTGGGTGAGGGCGGTTCTTCTTGTCGTATTGCCGCTTTCTGCAAGTGGTATGGCCTACCAGAATCTCTTGCCGAGCTTGGGGGAACCTATTGAACTTCGAACTGTCCACCCTGCGCCGCCGGCAGCAGTAAAAGTCCATGGCAAAAAATTTCCATTACAAACCTCGGAGAGTCCATTTCGGGTTGATGAGAATGGTGAGTACTCTAATCACATACAAGATGCACATGTGATGGACAACCCATTTGACCCAGACAGTATTCAATATATGAAGAATGTCAAAGAGGGAGGCGACATATTTTTCCAGAACTGTCACTTCTGTCATGGGGATAATTTGAATGGCCGCGGTCTGTATGCCTACGCGTTTAATCCGATTCCAGCAAATTTTACTGACCCAGGGACTCTCGCTCAGCTCCAAGAGACATTCGTGTTTTGGAGAGTAGCCAAAGGCGGGCCAGGTTTACCTCGTGAGGGATTTCCATGGGCGTCAGCGATGCCGCCATGGGAGCAGCATCTCACAACGGACGAGATATGGAAAGTAATTTTGTTTGAGTATTGGCATACTAAGTATCCACCACGGACGTGGGATGAGTAGTCGCATGGATGCTGTTGGGGGAAATACGACAATGCTAGAAGATCATGTCTGGTGGCGGTCTCGCCGTCCTATGTTGATCGGGCTCGTGCTCGGCCTTTGTACGCTTCTAATGGCAGCGCCCTGGTGGGTGAGTGTTGCTCCTGGACAGGAAGAGAGTGAGGAGGTCGAGGAGTTGCCTGTTGGTTTTGTCGACGGGGAATTGCCGTCAGAACCAACGCCAGAGGAGCTTGAAAACGGAAAGAAAGTCTATTTTAGCAAATGTGTGTGGTGTCATGGTGTCGAGGGTGCAGGTGATGGGCCGGGTGCGGATCGCTTGTGGCCGCGACCTCGGAATTTTAATCAAGGTACCTTTAAAGTAAGGCACACGTTTAGTGGGGAACTTCCTTTGCTTGAGGATCTTTTTGAAACTGTTACGCATGGGTTGCCTGGTTCGGCTATGCCTCCTTGGAATGGTATTTTGAATGAGCAACAACGGCGTGATGTTGTTTCCTTCGTTGCATTTGAGCTTATTCAAGATCGTGCGTTTACTGATGAAGAGTTTGAGTATGTTACCCAGCTTGAGCTTGATACTTTGGAACCAATTCCCACTTCGCCAGAAAGTGTTGAGCAAGGGAAGGCTGTGTTTGATCGATTGCGCTGTGCAGAGTGCCATGGACAGGATGGGCGCGGGGATGGGAATCCGTTTAATCTGAAAGACGATTGGGGTTTTGCGATCCAGCCAGCAGATTTTCATAAATGTTGGAACTTTCGAGGGAGTCGACAGGATCCATATAATGTTAAGAATGTGTTTCGTACATTTTCGACAGGGCTTAATGGAACACCCATGCCGTCGTTTGCTGACCAAACAACGATTGAGGAGCGTTGGCATCTCTCGAACTTTGTGAATTCTTTATGCGAGCGTGATTTCGAAGGCGAGCCTCTTAAAATTGACCCGTTAACAGATAAACCTGTTATTAAATTTGTGCTTCGTTCAGGGTTTGTGGATACCGAAGTTGTCGAAGATGGTCGTATTCCGTCTGATCCTTCTCATGCTGCTTGGGAAGCACGAGAAAGACGTTTTATTGGCATGGCCGGGCAGATCATTCACAAAAGTCGAAACTTTGTGAATAAGGTTGATAATATTTTTGTCCGCTCACTCTATGACAATGATGACATCGCGTTTTTATTTGAATGGAATGATCGAAGTCAAAGTATAAAACCCGATGACGTTGAAGCATTTATGCCAGAAGAAACTCCACCAAGCGGTGATCCTATTGCGGGGAAGGTTCGTGCGTATGGGCCATTCAACGATGCGCTAGCAATCCAGTTTCCGACAGATTGGGCGAGCCTGAGCCCTCCTGAAAAACCGCGATTTATTCATGGGGACAGCAAAAACTCTGTTGATATATGGAAATGGGAATCTGACGGCGCAATAAGAGCTCTTACTGGAACAGGTGCCTTGGAACCTCTAGTTGAACGTGAGGCCTCATCTGCAGGATTGCAGGTTGTTTTTTCAGAATACAAAAACGGCAAATGGACGCTTATGATGAAGAGATCATTAGCGGCTCAAAATGAGGGCGATGTTGAATTTATCCCTGGGGAATATATTCCAACAGTGTTTTTTGCTTGGGAAGGACATAATGGTGATTATGGGCTTAAGATGGCCATTTCGACGTTTTATAACACCATTTTGGAACCACCTATTCCGGCTTCAGTAGCGTGGTATGCAATCTTTATTGGTATGGTGATTGTTGTTGTTGAGGTCTGGGTCTTAACTGGAAGGCGAAATCGCGCGCAAGGCAAGGTTGTGTAGTTGACTTAGACAAGCATTGTCTGAAACACTGTGGATCTGTTGCGACAAGGGGTGCTTCTCACCCCTTGTTTTTTTGTGCCTCATCATTTGGTCTTATGAGTTTTCTACCTGCAACGTGCATCATTCTTGCCGGCGGCAAAAGCCGTCGAATGGGGATGGATAAACGTTTTCTTGAGGTAGGCGGGCAAGGGATGTTGGCTCGTATCATTGCTATTTGTGAGACATTGTTTGATGACATTGTGATTGTGACTGCTATACCCGAATCTACCATTCAGACTCGGCATAGGGTCGTGCATGATCTTGTCAAAAACTGCGCAACTCTGGGTGGTATATATACTGGTCTTTCGTACGCATCACTTAATTATGGGTTTGTTGTGGCGTGTGATATGCCATGGGTCCAGCCTGATCTAGTGAAATTTATTGTTGAGCGTGTTGAGGAGCCGAAAGAAACTAACTATGATGTTGTTATCCCAAAACTGCAGTCTGGATTACAGCCGACACATGCAGTATATTCCAAGCGCTGTCTACCTTTTCTCAAAAAAATGATTGATCAGCGTGATTTTAGAGTAACGAGGATTTGTGATTATGATAGCGTTTCTGTTCGTTATATCTGCGATGATGAAATTGAAAAATTTGACCCGTCTGGCCGGGCTTTCGAAAACGTAAACACTGTAGAAGATTTGAAAAATGCAAGAGGAGGTGAGGATACTAATTGGTCACCAAGGGGGACGCAGTGACCAGGTTGTTCCATTCCCGACACAATTTTTCTCCATTATAGGTATTCCCGTGCTTGATCACGCGTGTAAATGACTCTTGTTTTATCAAATCAACCAAATGGTAGCACTTCATAAGACTGTGTTCGTATGTAAAGAGTTTTTTGACGTGGGTGCTTTAGGAAACTTTTTGTTGGGATTGCAGTAGTTGCACCTCAGATCACTCTTTATGAGTGGATCTGTATTGTTGTACTGGCGATAATTCATTAACCATCTGCCGAAGTTCTTTTCCCACTTTGAAAAATGGGATTCTTTTTGCTGGAATGAGTACGGCTTCACCAGTCTTTGGATTTCTCCCATTTTTCATTTGGCGTACACGAAGCTTAAAACTTCCAAAGCCTCGTATTTCAATTTTTTCCCCTCGGCTGAGAGCATTTCTCATTGATTCAAAAATCGTATTAACTATTACATCAACCTGACTTTTTGTTAATGATGATATTTGGGTGGCAAGTTGGCTTATTAGCTCTGCTTTTGTCATCGCTAGTATTTTCCAATTGTCTTGTGCTTAGTCATTTGGTTATGGGGCGTAATTTTATATTGGCGTCAGTAAGGATTATTTGCACTACCCGCATCTGTCTAATTTGTGGTTCAGAGAGAAAATTTGAATTTTAAGCTGAACATAGTTGGCGTAATGATTGTGTAGAGAATCTCTTGGAGTTGGACTCGCACAAGATCCTTCAATGAAAACCGAGGTTCGATTTCAATGATGGTTGGCTCTTCAGTGATGCCTGAAAAATCTGCAGCTAATTTTATTGCGTCTTGCAATGTTCCCAATCGATCTACGAGATTAACTTCAAGTGCCTGGCGCCCTGTAAAAATTCTTCCATCAGCAAGAAGGTGGACTTGGGTAATCTCCATTTTCCTTCCCTCGGCTACCGCATGAATAAATTGATCATGGACATCATCCATAACGTCTTGCAGAATAGCTCGTGCTTCCTCACTTAAAGGGAGGAAGGGGGATCCAATGTCTTTATGGAGCCCACTCTTCACCACAACACTCTCAAGCCCTATCTTGGCAAGTAGCTTCTCGGCATTGGTCATTTCCATGATCACCCCGATACTTCCAGTAATGGTTCCGGGGTTTGCGAGAATCGTGTTAGATGCAGACGCAATGTAATACCCTCCAGAGGCAGCCATATCTCCCATTGAGGTTACTACCATTTTTTCTCCTTCATCGCGGGCACGCTTCAATGCTTCATAGATTTCTTGGGATGGAACTACCGCTCCACCAGGGCTGTTAATGCGGACAACAATCGCCTGAATAGTGGAATCGTCTGTAAAGTGCTTAATTTGTCGTATGACTTCTTGTGAGTCGAGGATAATGCCTTCAATGCGAATTAAAGCAATGCTGTTCTCACTTCCAACTGGAATTGCCTCTTCCAAAATGGTGATTCCAAGTACTAGGATGAAGAAACCAGCGATAACAAGGCTAATGGTTTTTATTCCGCGGCTAAGTGAAGATGGCTCGTGGTCCTCTTGATTCACCTCATTCATCATTGGCAATTCTTTTTGTTGGAATCTATGTTCATGGAGTGGTTTCACCATTTGAACCCGCTTCGGTTGTAGTACTTATAGCAGTGTTTTCTATGGTGCTGGTAGATTTCTCTGCATCAACTTGTTGTGTTTGGTTGAATGTTTCAACTTGCTCTCGCTCAATGTCTTGGCGAAGTTCACGGATGCTGAGGGCAATTTTTCGCTCCACTGTATCGACTTTAATTAGCTTTGCCTCGATTGCAGTGCCGACAGCAAAGAGATCTTCTATTTTTGTCGACCCTTCCAAGTCAACTTCGCTGATATGAATAAGTCCCTCAACTCCTTCTTCAAGCTCCACAAATATACCAAAGTCTGTAATCTTTGAAATGCGTCCTTTTGAAACCGATCCAACGCGGTAGTGAGTTGGGATAAATTCATCCCAAGGATTCAATGTCAATTGCTTATAGCCTAAGGAAAGGCGTTCTTTCTCCCGGTCAATTTTTAGGACCACTGCTTCTGTCTGCGCACCTTTCTTAAAAATCTCCGATGGATGTCGAATGTGTTTTGTCCATGACATGTCTGAGATATGAATTAAACCGTCAATGCCTTCTTCCAGTCCTATAAACGTGCCAAAATCAGTGAGACTTTTAACTTTACCTGAAATTGTAGCTCCTACAGAATATTTGGTTTCGATAAGATCCCATGGATTTGGTTCTGTCTGTTTTGTTCCAAGGGATATTTTCCTTCCAGCTTGGTCAACATGAAGTACGGTGACTTCGATTTGGCTACCAACTGAAAGTAGTTTTGAGGGGTGTCTAATTTCTTGTGTCCATGACATTTCAGAGACATGAACAAGACCTTCGATTCCAGGTTCAAGCTCTACAAACGCGCCATAGTCGGCCAAGCTCACTACCTTTCCTTCATGACGGCATCCAACGGGATATTTTTCCGCCATATGAATCCAAGGATCCTCCGAGCGTTGTTTTAGTCCCAAAGACACGCGAGAATTTTCGCGATCGTATTTGAGTATTTTTACATTGATTTTGTCGCCGACGACACAAATTTCTGCAGGGTGTGTGACTCTTCCCCATGACA
>CEQE01063677.1_pt1 | contig 11042 bp, 7 predicted proteins | sample 356201 | NCBI WGS metagenome assembly CEQE01 (sample SAMEA2619970, study PRJEB7988) | marine metagenome | biome: marine biome (ENVO:00000447); feature: mesopelagic zone (ENVO:00000213) & marine oxygen minimum zone (ENVO:01000065); material: "saline water (ENVO:00002010), including plankton...
GCGATGCTGGCGTGCGCGCGGATTGGCGCCGTGCACAGCGTCGTCTTCGGCGGCTTCAGCGCCGAGTCGTTGCGCGACCGGATCAACGATGCCAGCGCGAGCGTGCTGGTCACCGCCGACGGCGGCTATCGGCGGGGCGGCGTCGTGGCGCTGAAGCAGATGGCCGACGACGCGCTCGAGGGTACCCCTTCGATCCAGCACGTCGTGGTCGTCCGACGGCAGGCGCACGATCCACTCCCGGTGTCGATGCAGGCTGAGCGCGACCACTGGTACCACGAACTGATGGCCGAGGCACCGCTTCGGTGCGAGCCGGAAGCGATGGATGCCGAGGACTTGCTCTACATCCTCTACACGTCCGGGACGACCGGAAAGCCGAAGGGGATCATGCACACGACCGGCGGCTATCTGACCGGCACCTACGCCACCACGAAGTGGGTCTTCGACCTGAAGGAGGACGACGTCTACTGGTGCACCGCCGACATCGGCTGGGTGACGGGTCACAGCTATTTGGTCTACGGTCCGCTGGCCAACGGCGCGACCGCCGTCATGTACGAAGGGGCGCCCGACTGGCCGGCGCGCGATCGGATGTGGGAGATCGTCGAGCGCTACGGCGTGACGATTTTCTACACGGCGCCGACGGCGATCCGCGCCTTCATGAAGTGGGGCACCGATTGGCCGGCCAAGCGGGATCTCTCGAGCCTCCGTCTGCTGGGATCGGTGGGCGAACCGATCAATCCCGAGGCCTGGATGTGGTACCACGAGCACGTCGGCCGACAGCAGTGCCCGGTGGTCGATACCTGGTGGCAGACCGAAACCGGCGCGATTCTCATTACGCCGCTGCCCGGGTTGACCACGCTGAAGCCGGGCTCGGCTTCGCGCCCGTTTCCGGGAATCACCGCCGAGATCAGGACCGCCGACGGCCAGAAGGTGGAGAAGGGCGGTGGTCTGCTGGCCATCGCGAAGCCGTGGCCCTCGATGCTGCGCGGGATCTACAGGGATCCCGAACGATTCGTTGCGCAGTACTGGAGCCAGTGGCCGGATGGGATCTATTTCACCGGTGACGGCGCGAAGCTCGATGATGACGGCTATTTCTGGTTGCTCGGCCGGGTCGACGATGTGCTCAACGTAGCCGGCCACCGGCTCGGCACGATGGAAGTCGAGAGCGCCCTGGTCGACCACCCCGACGTCGCCGAGGCGGCGGTCGTGGGCCGGAGCCACGATATCAAGGGTGAGGCGGTCGCGGCGTTCGTCACGGTACGCGAGGGCGTCGAGACCTCAGACACCCTGGTCGACGTGCTGAAGGCCCACGTCGTGAAGAAGATCGGCGCGATCGCCCGACCCGATCTGGTGCTCTTCGCCGCCGATCTGCCGAAGACGCGCTCCGGGAAGATCATGCGGCGGTTGCTGCGTGACATCGCCGACGGCAAGGCGCTCGGCGACACGACGACACTGGCCGATCCCGCGGTCGTCGCGAAGCTCAAGGACGAATACGAAGACGAAGAGGGCTAGCGCTGTAGGGCGGGACTTCAGTCCCGCGAACCGCTTACACTGCCGCCCAGTGGCCAGGCGCGACTTCCCGAAGTGGGGCCGCGCGGTCGAACCGATCCTCATCCACGGCGATCCGCGATCGGTCGGCGTCCGGGTCGGGAACCGGGATCGCCGAGAGTAGCGCCTGTGTGTACGGGTGCTGCGGACGGTTGAAGAGCGCGGCCGCCGGCGCCTGCTCCACGATCTTCCCGAGATACATGACCGCGACCCGGTCGCAGATGTGCTGGACCAATCGCAGATCGTGCGCGACGAACAGATAGGTCAGCTTCAGCCGTTCCTGCAGGTCCATCAACAGATTGATCACTTGCGCCTGGATCGAGACGTCCAGAGCTGAGACCGGCTCGTCCGCGATGACGAGCGAGGGGTTCAGGGCGAGCGCACGCGCCACGCCGATCCGCTGACGCTGACCGCCGCTGAACTCGTGAGGGTAGCGTCTGAGATGGGCGGGGTCGAGGCCGACCAGTTGGAACAGCTCCGCGACCCGATCGCGCCGCTGCTCCCGGCCGCCCATCTTGTGAATGACCAGCGGCTCCTCGACGATGTCGCCCGCCCGCATCCGCGGGTTGAGCGATGAGTACGGATCCTGAAACACCATCTGCATCTGTCGGCGAGCCCGTCGCATCTCCGCGGCCGAGTACGCCAGCACGTCCTCCCCCCGAAAGCGCACCTCGCCCGAGGTCGGCTCGATCAGCCGAAGGATGCAGCGTCCGGTCGTCGTCTTGCCGCTGCCCGATTCCCCGACCAGGCCGAATGTCTCGCCCTCGGCGATCGTGAAGCTGACGTCGTCGACCGCCTTGACGATGGTGGGCTCGGTGAACAGGCCGTGGCGCCGGACGAACCGTTTCACGAGCGACCGAACCTCGACGAGCGGCATCAGCCGGCCCCCTCACCGTCGTGCAGATAGCACCGCACGTCGTGTCCCGGTGCGACCGGTGCGACGGCGGGCGGCGCCTCGTCGCATCGAGCCATGCGGTCCGGGCATCGGGGCGCGAACGCGCAGCCCGGCGGGAGCTGGCCGAGGCGGGGGACGGTGCCTTCGATCGCCTTCAACCTGGCGCCGGGGGTGCCGCCGGGCAGTGACGCCAGCAGCCCTCGTGTGTACGGATGCTTCGGGCGACGGAAAATGTCCCGCACGGTGCCCTGTTCGACGATGCGTCCGGCGTACATGATGGCGACCCGATCGGCCGTTTCGGCCATGACGCCTAGATCGTGGGTGATGAGCAGGACGGACAGCGCGAACCGTTCCTTGAGGTCGCCCAGCAGATCCAGGATCTGAGCCTGGAGCGTGGCGTCGAGCGCGGTGGTCGGCTCGTCGGCGATCAACAGCGCGGGTCGGCACGCCAGCCCCATCGCGATCATCACGCGCTGACGCAGGCCGCCCGAGAGCTGGTGCGGGTAGTCGTCGTACCGCAGGCCCGGGTCGGGAATACGCACCGACTCGAGCAGTTCGACGACCGCGTCGCGCACGCCACGGCGGTCGACGCGCTTGTGCACCAGCAGCGCCTCGGCGACCTGGCTGCCGACCGAGAACACTGGATTGAGCGCGGTCATCGGCTCCTGGAAGATCAGAGCGATCTCGCCGCCGCGCACCTCCCGCATCTCACGCTCCGAGATCGCCCGGAGGTTGCGTCCGCGCAGGCGGATCGTGCCCGCCGCGATCCGGCCCGGCGACTCCACCAGCCGCATGATCGAGAGCGCCGTGACGGACTTTCCGCTGCCCGATTCCCCGACGAGTCCGAGCGTCTCACCGGCGCGGACGGTAAAGCTGATGTCGTCGACGGCGGTCAGTTCACCCTCGGCCCCGAACACCGTCGTCAGCCCGTCGACCTCTAGCAGCGCCGATCCCCCGCGCGCCGGTGCGTCCGCCGACGCCGCGGCCGTCATTCGAACCCGCCTTCGCGGTGCTCGCCGAAGACGGCGCGTAGCGCGTCGGCGACCTCGCCGACCGTGGCACCGGCCTCGACCGCCGCGACGATCGGCGGCATCAGGTTGGCGGCCCCGCGCGCCGCCCCGGACACCGCTTCCAACGCGTCGCGGCACGCCCGGTCATCGCGCCGAGTGCGGTGGCGGCGCACGCGTTCGACCTGGGCGCGTTCGATCGCCGGGTCGATCTCCAGGCCGGCGATGGTCGCCGCGTGGGCGTCGGCGAATCGATTCACGCCGACCACGACCTGCTCGCCGCGTTCGATCGCTTGCTGCTCGCGATACGCCGACTCGTGGATCTCGCGCTGCACCGTGCCGGCTTCGATCGCCGCGAGGGTGCCACCTTGCTCGTCGATCGCGTCCAGCATCTTGCTGACGTCCATCTCGAGCGCGGAGGTCTGATGCTCGACGGCGTAGGCGCCCGCCACGGGATCCACGGTGTTCGCCACGCCGGTCTCCTCGGCCAGAATCTGCTGGGTCCTGAGCGCCAGCCGCGCGGACTCCTCGGTCGGCAGCCCCAACGCCTCGTCGCGACCGTTGCAGTGAAGGGACTGGGTGCCGCCAAGCACCGCGGCCAGCGCCTGCAGCGCCACTCTCACGGCGTTGTTGTCGGGCTGCTGCGCGGTCAAGGTGCTTCCGGCCGTCTGGGTGTGGAACCGGAGTTGCTGGGCGGCCGGATTCGTTGCCCCGAATCGGTCCCGCATCATGCGGGCCCAGAGCCGTCTGGCCGCGCGGAACTTGGCGACCTCCTCCAGCACGTCATTGTGGGCGGCGAAGAAGAACGAGAGTCGCTGGCCGAAGCGGTTCACATCGAGGCCCGCGGCGACCGCCGATTCGACGTAGGCCACGGCATTGGCGAGCGTGAAGGCCACCTCCTGGGCCGCCGTCGCACCGGCCTCGCGAATGTGGTACCCGCTGATGGAGATGGCGTGCCAGCGAGGCAGTTCGTCCGCGCAGTAGGCGAAGACGTCAGTGACAAGCCGCAGCGAGGCCCGCGGCGGAAAGATGTAGGTGCCACGCGCGACATATTCCTTGAGGATGTCGTTCTGCACCGTCCCACCCAGCTGGTTGAGCGACACGCCCCGCCGGCGGGCCAGCGCCACGTACAGTGCGAGTAGGATGCACGCGGTCGCGTTGATCGTCATTGACGTCGTGATTCGATCGAGCGGAATGCCGTCGAAGAGATCCTGCATGTCGTCGAGCGAGTCGATCGCGACGCCGACCCGCCCCACCTCGCCGGCAGCCATGGCGTGATCCGAGTCGTACCCGATCTGGGTCGGGAGGTCGAAGGCGACCGAGAGGCCAGTCACGCCCTGGTCGAGCAGATATCGATAGCGCGCGTTGGACTCGATCGCCGTGCCGTAGCCGGCGTACTGCCGCATCGTCCAGAGGCGCCGTCGATACATCTCGGCGTGGATCCCACGCGTGTACGGGAATTCGCCGGGTGCGCCGAGATCGCGGTCGGGATCCCAGGCCGCGAGATCCCGCGGACGGATCGCCGCGGGGGCCGACCGCGCCGGCGGCGTCGACCGAGCCCGCGTCGACTGAGTCCGTCCAGTCATTGGATGCGTTGCATTGTAATGCAGCCGACGTCGGTGCTCGCCTTGACACCCCCGGATCGCCCGTTTAGAATGCGCCTAGTTCATCGATATCTCTTTCGACAGATGAGCGAACCATGGCGGCGATCCTCCTCTCGCGTTGCAAGCGCAGAAGCGGATGGCAGGGAGTCCCTGTGTACGACGCGTACGGCGGGGCGATCCGGTAAGGAGGGTCGAGGATGGACGACGTCGTGAATCGGTTGGCGCGCGAGCTGGCCGATGCCATCGCCGCAGCCGTTGCGGAAGACCCCAAAGTCGAAGCGTGTCGGGAGAAGTCCCGGGCCGCCGGGTACGAGATGCGGGTGTCGCTCGAGGCGGTCATCGGTTTCGTGAATCGGTCCAATCCGACGGCGCTCGCCAAGGTTGGGACGACCCGAGAGGTCGCGGCGGGCCACGGGATGGAGATCAGCGCCAACGACCGCCGTTTCCTGCGCTCGCTCAGGATTGCGGTTGAAGAAAAGCCAGAGAAGCCCGAGACCCCCGAGAACACCGGCGTCGAGTAGCCCGGACGCCGCCGTCAACCGGCGAGACGCAGGTCGCGGCCCGTCATCGCCGCCGGCGGTTCGATACCCAGTAGCGCGAGCAGAGTGGGCGCGACGTCGCGCAGCGAGCCGTCGCGCAGCTCGCCATTCTCCTGACTTCCTATCAGTAGCACGGGAACGGTGTTCATCGTGTGCGCGGTGTGCGGGCACTGTCGCTCGGCGTCCCACAGCAATTCGGCGTTACCATGATCGGCGGTCACGACGACCGTGCCGCCCGTGTTCCGGACCGCCTGGACAATCCGCCCGAGGCAGCCGTCGAGCGTTGCGACGGCGCCCACCGCCGCATCGAGCTTGCCGGTATGCCCGACCATGTCGGCGTTGGCAAAGTTGCAGATGATCATCCGGTGCCGGGCGGCCCCGACATCCTCGACGAGATGGTCGGTGATGCCGCGCGCACTCATTTCGGGCTGCAAGTCGTAGGTTGGGACCTGGGGTGACGGTACCAGAATCCGGTCTTCCCCGGCGTAGGGCCGTTCTTCTCCGGAGTTGAAGAAGTAGGTCACGTGCGCGTACTTCTCGGTCTCGGCCAGCCGCAGATTCGTGACGCCGTGTGCGGCCAGCACCTCCGCCAGGTTGCTGGAGAACTCCTGCGGCGGAAGGACGACGTCCAAACCGTAGGTCGCGTCGTACTCCGTCAGCGTCGTGCACTGGAGCCGCGGCTGCCGGCGTCGGGCGAAACCGTCGAAGTCCGCGAACGCCAGCGCGCGAGTCAACTGCCGGGCGCGGTCCGCTCGGAAGTTGAAGAAGATCACGGAGTCGTCGTCGTCCATCGGGCCGATCGGACGACCGTCGGCATCCACGATGACCGCCGGGTCGATGAACTCGTCGGTGACACCCTCGGCGTATGACGTGGTGAGCAGGTCGGTCGCGCGCGCTGCCGGCCGCGCCTCGCCCGAGACGATCGCGTCGTAGGCGCGTTCGGTCCGGGGCCACCGCCGGTCGCGGTCCATGGCGAAATAGCGGCCGCAGACCGAGGCGATCCGGCCCACACCGAGACGGGCCATCGTCTGCTCGACGGCGGCCAGGTATTCGGCACCGGCGTTGGGAGGGGTATCCCGACCGTCGGTCAGCGCGTGCACGAACAGGCGCGACACTCCAAGCGCGGCGGCCCGCTCGAGCAGCGCGTCCAGATGGAGGCGATGGCTGTGCACGCCGCCGTCCGACACGAGCCCGACCAGGTGGAGTGCGTGGTTGTCCGCGCCCCGGGTCATGGCTTTCGTCAGAATAGCGTTCGTGGCCAGCGCGCCATCCGCAATCGCCGCGTCGATCCGGGTAATGTCCTGGTAGACCACACGGCCGGCGCCCAGGTTCATATGGCCGACTTCCGAGTTGCCCATCTGGTCGGCGGGCAGCCCGACGGCCTGGCCGCTCGCGACCAGCGACGCGTGCGGGAAGCGGTCGAGCAACTCGTCGTACACTGGGGTGCTGGCCAGCGCGATCGCGTTGTAGTCTCGTGTCTGCCGGAGACCCCATCCATCCAGGACGACGAGGACGAGCGGCGGCGAGTGGGGGGGCATGGGCACGCGTCGTGGTCAGTCGGTCAGGTGTCTGAGGGCGGCACGACCGGCGTAGCGACTCGACGGATTGGCCGCTTCGATCCGCAACAGCTGGTTGTACTTGGCGACGCGGTCGGTCCGGCTCGCCGAGCCCGTTTTGATCTGCCCGGCGGCGGTGGCCACGACCAGATCGGCAATCGTCGTGTCCTCGGTTTCCCCGGAGCGATGCGAGACGATCGACGCGTAGCCGGCCGCCTTGGCCATCGCCATCGCCTCGAACGTTTCGGTGAGGGTGCCGATCTGGTTCACCTTGACTAGCAGGGCGTTGCCGACGCCCTCCGCGATGCCGCGCTCGAGAATAGCGGGGTTCGTGACGAAGACGTCATCGCCCACGAGTTGCACCTTGCTGCCCAGTTCGCGGGTCATCAGTTGCCAACCCGGCCAGTCCTGCTCCGAGAGCCCGTCCTCGATCGACGCGATCGGATAGGCCGCAATCCACTCGCCGTAAAGCGCGATGAGGTCCTCGGCCGACTTCGTTCCGCCCCCGGACTTCTTCAGGACGTAGCGCCCCGGCGACCCGTCGTCCCAGAACTCGCTCGCGGCGACGTCGAGTGCCAGATAGACATCCCGCCCGGCCGTGAACCCCGCCGCGGCGACCGCCTCGAGCACGAAGTCGATCGCTTCCTGGTTCGACTTCAGGTCGGGTGCGAAACCACCTTCGTCGCCGACACCGGTGGCCAGCCCGCGCCGCCGGAGTGCATCGCGCAGGGCCTGGAAGATCTCGCTGCCGGCCCGCACCGCATCGGCGAACGTGGAGACGCCGACCGGCATCACCATGAACTCCTGGAAGTCGACGTTTGTGTCGGCGTGTGCGCCGCCGTTGAGGATGTTCATCATCGGCACCGGCAGCAGCGGTGCCGGGTCGGCCTCGCCCTCGTGCAGCGAGGCGAGATGGGCGTGAAGCGGGAGGCCGGCGTGGACCGCCCCCGCCTTCGCCGCCGCCAGCGACACGCCCAGGATCGCGTTGGCGCCGAGACGGCCCTTGTTGGGCGTCCCATCCAGTTCGATGAGGCGTCGGTCGAGGGCGGCCTGATCGAGGTCGGTCCCGATCAGCGTGCCGGCGATCTCGCCGTTGACATGCCCCACCGCCTGTAGCACGCCCTTGCCGCGGTACCGGTCGGCGTCTCCGTCGCGGAGCTCCAGGGCCTCCCTGATGCCGGTCGAGGCGCCCGAAGGCACGGCGGCGCGGCCAGCGGCACCGCCCGCGAGCATGACGTCGACCTCGACGGTCGGATTGCCGCGGGAATCAAGGATCTCGCGACCGATGACCTTTGTGATCTGCACGGTTTCCCCCGAAGGTGGAACGCCGACGCCGGCCGGGGGCTGCCTGCGCCACCGGCCCGGCGGCCGGGATCATACCATGCACGTCGGGACCGGTACGGGGCCGCCGGCGAGCTAAGTGTGCCCGGAATCAGGGGTTCGACCCGCCTCATCGGGGTTGCCTAAGATGGCTGGAAGCCTGTACACTTAATCGAGATTCGTCGCTCCCGTCCCAGCAGCTCGGAGAGCCTGTTCAATGTCCGTGAGCCGTCAGCGAGCGACCTTCTGGGTCCTCACCTTGGGCGTCAGCCTGTTCGTCGCGGCCGACGTGGCGTCGGCTCAACGGCCGCCCCCACGGCCCCGGACCCAGCAGGCCGAGCCCGAAGCGCTGTTGACCGAGGCAGAACGCGCCGAGGCGGCCAGGCTGCTGCCGCTCATGGATGCGGCGCTGTCCGGGGAAGGCGCGACCGACCTGGTGGCGAGCCTGCGGTGGGACTACCTCAAGGCGCAGGAAGGGCAGGTGTACGTGCCCTTCACGCTCAGCCTCAATCCCGAGACGATCAGCCAGTCGGTGACCGTCTACGTCCGGTTGGCACCGGCCGGTATGGTGCTGACACCGCCGCCCGCGCCCGTACCGGGCGAGCCGGCCCCGCCCGTGGAGCCTCCGTCGTATCCGTTCGAGGATGTGCACTTCGTCGACATGCGGCCGTCGGCGAGCGGAAACTATGTCCTGCGGCGCGCGTTCGCGGTGCCGGCGGGGTCTTATGATCTGTATGTCGGGATCAAGGACTCGGAGTTAGTGGAGACTGATTCGGTGGAGGTCCGGAGCGGTGTGCTCAAGCGCACCGTGGACGTGCCCGACCTGTGGGGCGGCCAGTTCACGACGAGTTCGATTTTCGTCACCGAGCGGGTGGAGCCGATCCCGGCGCCGCTGTCGCCCGAGCAGCAGCGATCTGACCCGTACGCCATCGGCTCCGCGCGGATCGTACCGCGCGACGTCATGCAGTACGAGAAGACCGACACGCTGTCGTTCCTGCTGTTCATCTACAACCCGCAGCTCGCCGAGCAGAAGCCCAACGTGACGCAGAAGCTCAACGTGACGCAGAAGCCCAACGTGACGGTCGAGTACAACTTCCACCGGCGGACCGCGGCGAGCGAGGAATTCTTCAACGCCACGACACCGCAGACGCTGAGCGCCGAGACCTTGCCCCCGGCGTTCGACATGGCGGCGGGCCACCAGCTCTCGGCCGGTCAGAACGTGCCGCTGAGCGCGTTTCCCGAAGGCATCTACCGGCTGGAGATCCACGTCATCGACAACGCGGCCGAGGCCTCGATCTCACGGAACGTGAACTTCACCATCATCGGATCCTGAGGAAACACTGGAGGGACGATGAGTCAGCATTACCGTGCCGTTGCCGCCGTCGTCGCCAGCGTCGTCGTCGGCGTGTGCGATCCGGTCATGGCCCAGCGCCGGGAGAGCCCGGCACGTCCGGTGGCCCAGGTGGCCGTCGCCGGAGAGGCCGTGGTCCACGGTGTCGTGACCGATGCGGCAGGCCGTCCGCTCGAAGACGCGATGGTGTCGATGCTCGGCACGTCAGCCACGACCCTGGCCGTCACCGACCGCGACGGCCGCTTCGAACTGACTGGCCTCCCCCCGGGGCCGTACCTCCTGCGAGCCCATCTTCAGGGATACGCCGCGTACGGTCGGGACTTCGTCGAGGTCTCGCCCGCCGGCACGTTGGAGTATTCGCTCAAGCTGCGAGCGAAGTCCGATGGCGGCGCGACCGAGCCTGAAGTCATTGCCGCCGGCTTCATCGCCGCGCCGCAGGCCGCCTCGTCAGCCGATGAGCTAGGCGCCGAAGCCGCCAATGCCGATGGCGCGCTGACGCCGGAGGCCACGCCAGGGCACGACCACAGCGAACTGGCCTGGCGGCTGCGGCACGCACGGCGCAGCGTGCTCAAGGAAGCCACCCGGATGGCGGCCGTGGATGTGAGCCAGGACGACACGCCGTTCAGGCCTGGGACGATGTCGTTCTTCGGCCAGGCCATGGCCTCGTCCGCGCGCGTCGCGTCGTCGTTCTTCAGCGGGGTACCGTTCACCGGCGAGATCAAACTGCTGACCACGGGCGCGATCGACAGTCCGGGTGATCTGCTCTCCACGGACTTCGGCCCGCGGGGGGTGGCTTATCTCGAGGTGGGCACGCCCGTGGGCACGGTCGGCGCCTGGTCGGCCCAGGGCGCGATGACGCGCGGCGACGTGTCGTCGTGGATCGTGGCGGGCTCGTATGTCGACGAGTTGGCCAACGAGCACACCGTCGACGTCGGTGTCTCCTATGCGGCCCAGCGCTACAACGGTGGGGAACCTGCGGCGATTGCCGCGCTTCGTACCGACAGCCGCACCGTGAGTTCGATGTACGGCTTCGACAGCTGGCGGGCCTCCTGCGCTCTGACGGTGGACTACGGGCTGCGCGTCTCGAACTACGATTACCTGCCCGAGACGTCGCTGTTGAGTCCGCGGCTCGGCGTCACGGTGTCGCTGGCGGAGCGAACGCGCGTCAAAGCCTCGTTCGCCCAGGCGATGCGCGCACCCGGGGCCGAGGAGTTCCTGCCGCCGT
>CEQE01148812.1_pt1 | contig 11020 bp, 10 predicted proteins | sample 356201 | NCBI WGS metagenome assembly CEQE01 (sample SAMEA2619970, study PRJEB7988) | marine metagenome | biome: marine biome (ENVO:00000447); feature: mesopelagic zone (ENVO:00000213) & marine oxygen minimum zone (ENVO:01000065); material: "saline water (ENVO:00002010), including plankton...
GGGTGATGTGTTTCGACGCCGTTACTTGGAAGCTTGTCGAAGGACCTTGCCGCGCCTGGTCGATGAACGGCGCCTATGAGCCACGGATCGCGTTTGCTCTACTGCGCCCCCTCGAAGAACCTCCTGGGGTTGTTCACGAAGATGTTCTGGATGTCCTCGTCGCTCGCGCCCAGCTCCTTGAGCTTTGGAACCACGTTCCGTTGGATGAACAGGTAGCTGTCCGGATTCCCGGTTCGGCGTCGTTTTTGCATCTCGCCGCTGGCGATGAGCAAGGTGACCGACCAGTCGTGGCCCATCATGATGCGATGGCCGTAGCCCGCGTCGATCAGCTTCTTCGCGGTCTCGGTGCGGCCGATCCAATCCGGCGTGTGCTCGGTTTGCCGGCCTGGATACCGGTCCAGCCCGATCCACACGCCCTTTTCCAGCAATCCGATCAGGTACTCGGTATCGGTCGTGTCGTTGCTGTGGCCGACGTACACGCGGTTGAGGTCGATGCCCTCGTCCTCGAATATCGCAACCTGCTGCTCTCCGACGCGTTCGGGCGCCCAGGTGTGGGTCGAGATGGGGACGCCGGTCGCTTTCTGCGCGCGGGCTGCGGCTCGGAGGATGATCTCGCCCTCCGGCGTCACACCGCCGACATCGTTGGCGACTTTGATAATCGCTGCCTTGATTCCGGTGCCTTCGATCCCTTCTTCGATCTCTCGAATGTAGAGGGCCGCGACCGTATCGGGCTCCGCCGTCCAGAACACCCTTGGGATGTCGCGCCAGGTTCCCGTAGCGCAGATGATGTTGATCCCGGACTCCCTGGACACCTGCTCCAGCAACCGGATGTCGCGCCCGAGATCGATCGTGGTCACGTCGACGATCGTGCGCAACCCCTCGGAGTACGCCGTCTTGAGATCGGCTACTCCGGCCTCGATGCTGCCCTCACGGTCGATGAACTCGGGGTACACGTACTGTATGCCGGCCGACGTAACGACCACGTGCTCGTGGGACAGGGTGAACCCCAGGTCCGCGGTGTCGATGGGGCCAAGGACCGAATTGATCTGCGCCATACTTACTCCTCCATCACGATAGGGTTTCGCAGCACTCCGATTCCGCTGATGTCGACTTCGACGACGTCGCCCGCCTTCATGTTGTCGGTGGCGCCGTCGGTGCCCATCCAGATCATGTCTCCCGGAAAAAGCGTCAGGTACTTTGTCATCTCGGAGATGTAATGGGCGATGCCGAAGATCATGTTGTTGGTCGCGAACTGCGACACCACGTCGCCGTTGAGCCGAACGGTGGTCTGCATGTCCGCGGGGTTCGCGTCCGTCTCGATCCACGGACCCATGGGCTTGAACGTGTCTGCGTTCTTCGACCGCCACATCGTCCGGTCCGCCGCCTGCCAGGTCCGCTCGCTGACGTCGTTGCCGACAGTGTATCCGAGGATGCAGTCGAATGCGTCGGCCTCCGTGACGTGCTTTACCCGCTTGCCGATGACGACGACCAGCTCGCCTTCGTACTGCACGCGTTCGGTCGCGTCCTTCGGGATGATGATCGGCTCGTCATGGGCAATCAGCGCGTTGTTGGCGCGGTAGCCGACGTCTGCTTTCTCAGGCAGGTCGGGCTCTCGGCCCAGAAGCGCCGCCGCCTCCCTAACGTGCTCCTCGTAGTTGATGCCGGCCGCGTAAAACGTGCGCGGTTCGAACGGAATCCTGATCTGCACCGCGCTCAACGGCAGCTTATGCCCGGTGCGGTTGTACCCGTCGAAGGGGTCGCCGGAGACCTGTTCCACCTTGTCGCCTTCCACGATGCCATAGCTGTTGCTGCCCCCGTATTGATATCGAATCCATCGCATGGTCATGCCTCCTGTTGCGTTGCTTCTTCGCTGGAGCCGGACTGGAGCTCGTCGGTCGGTTCGGACTCGTCGGGTTCCAGTGAGGGCTCGTTCGATTGCGTGGCGCTGCCTTCGTCGGAGCGACCCCACTGTTCGTAGAAGTAATTGAAAACGTCTCGCGCCGCGGCGGTCAGCGGCACGCCGATCACGACTCCCCATAGGCCGGCGACCTCGCTGGACACCACGAGAATGGCCATGATCAACACTGGATGGATGCTCACCGCTTTGCCCTGCACCCTGGGCGAGATCAAGACGCTCTCGACCAGTTGGACCACAACGTAAACCAGGATGACCCAGATCAGGTCTTCGCGAGAGGTAGCCAGGACCACGAGAATGCCGGGGATTGCCCCGAGAACTGTGCCAATTATAGGCACTAGTGCGAACAACCCTGCGACCAACCCCAAGAGCGCAGAGAACTCGATGCCGAGGGCCAACAATCCCAGGAATACGAAGACGCCGACCACCGTCGCGCTGAATAACTGCGCTCGGATGTAGGCGCCCACCACATGATTGACGATGGCAACGACGTTCTGGGCGTGTTCTCGGTTGGTTGGCGACATCATCGAGTAGAAACTGCCGAGCGCCTCTTCGCGGTCTTTGAGTAGATAGAACAACAAGAACGGCACCATAACCAACCCGATGACGACCGTTACCGCGTTGGAAACGCCGCTTATCGTCTTCAAAGCCAAAGAACGCGCCGCCGACACCAACGTGTCGCCGAAACTCTCGACTGAAGATTCGATCTTCTCCCGCACCTCCTCCGGTACGCGGTCGGCATACTCCTGGCTCCAGTCTTCGACCGCTGCCCGAGCATCCTCGTAGAGATCGGGAAGCGTGTCCACAAACTGCCGCGACTCGCGGAAGAGGGTAGGCACGGTCAGGTATAAAAGCCCGGCCAATAGTCCGGCCGCGACGACGTAGATGACGAGGATTGCCGCGATTCGGCTCGCCTGAGGCCATCTGGCCCGCCAGGGAATGCGGTTCTCGAGGAAGCTGACCGTCGGATGAAGCAACTCAGCGAGGATGATCGCGGCGATGAAAGGCAATAGAGCGCCGCGAGCGACCAACAGCGCCAATGCCAGAGCGCCAAGAACGACGGCAAGCAGGCCTGGCCGGCGCAATCTCAGCCAATGTGAACGGGTCTGTTCGTTGGCCGTTGGCGGCGACGCCATGGCCTTCCTCCGAATCGGTTAGCGAGGGGCGGTGTGCGGCATTTGGGCCGTACGCCCCTACGCCCTACGCCCCTTCGAGCAGCGTTGTCCGCACCAGCTCCATGGCGTTGAAGCTCATGCGAGTTTGGTCCGGGACGCCTCTGCCCCCGTAGTTGTAGTTCCGGCTCTTGGTGGAGTCGCCGTTTGTAACCGCGATGTACGTTTGGCCTCGTGCCAAGTTTTCGGCTCTCTCTTCCGGCGCGGGCACAGCGTGGAGGGCTACCCCGATGTTGGCCCCCGCCATCGCCCGAACAGCGTGAGCCAGTTGCTCGGTCAAGGCGACATGGTCGTCCGTATCGGGCGAAACGACTCGCGGGCCTTCGACGTGTGCCAGTACGCGCTCGACGGACGCTGCTCCGTTCGCGACGACGCCTTCCACGAACCGGCTTCCTCCCGATCGCTGGAAACGGTCCGCCAGCATCCCGCCGGTTAGGTCTTCGAAAACCGCCACCGTTGCGTCGCGTTCCGACAGCAATTGTCCGATGGCTTCCTCCATGGTCTCGTCATCGGCGGCGAACACGTGGGCGCCAAGGAGATTCTTGACCTCGTCTTCAACGGGAGCGATCAGTTTCATCGCCTCGGCGACGTTCGCGGCTTTCGCGGCGATTCGCACGTCCACCTGCCCGGGATGGGCGAGGACGCCGACAGTTGGGTTGGTCGAGTTGGCGATCAGATGTCCGACTAGGTCGTCCACGCGGCTCTCTCCCAACTCGGCGACCTTGAGCACCCGGTAGGTGATCGTCTCCGCGAGGTCGAAATTCCGCCGCAGGTAGGGCACCACTTCGTTGTCGAAAAGCCATTTCATCTCGAACGGAACACCGGGGAGGGTGAAGATCACGCCGCGCGGGTCCTCGACGATGAAGGACGGGGCGGTTCCGTTGGGGTTGTCGACAGTGATCGACCCCTCGGGGACATAAGCTTGACGCATGTTGTTTTCGGTCATGATCATGCCGCGCCGATGGAAGCGCGTTTCGATCTGCTCGACAAGTCGAGGATCGCGAATGAGCTTCCGGCCGGTGACCTTGGCGACGATCTCGCGGGTCAGGTCGTCTTGTGTCGGTCCCAGACCGCCGCCCGTGATGACGATGTCGGCGCGCCCCAACGCGCGCTCGATGACCTCGGCCATGCGGTCCGGGTTGTCGCCGACGACCGATTTGTAGAAGAGGTTGACTCCCAAATTGGTGAGGCGTTGCGCCATCCAGGAGGCGTTGGTGTCGACGATTTGGCCCAACAACAGCTCGGAGCCAATGGATACGATTTCAGCGGACGCCAACGGGTAAGCGCTCCTTGCCGTGTTGATCGGGACATGACTGAAGACGGAGTGAAACGACGCCCATCCGGACGCCATGCGAGTTTAGCAGCGGGCTAGGGGACCGTCAATCGTGTGCCATGGCCATCGCCGCCACGCCAATCACAGGCGAGGCATCGCGTCGAGTCTCGCCGGATTGGGCACAACGCGCCACTGCGGGCCGGCCGCCGACAACCTACACCTTCGAGAATTCCGGCGTCGCGATGCGGGTGCCGTCGGGCAGGTCCGACACCTCGAAATCGCCGAACAGCAGCGGGGCTTCCTTCTGCAGCAGGTCGAGTATCTGCAACGCGACCGCCCTGATCTCCCAGTCGGCGTAGATCGCCCCTCGCATCTCGATGAAGTGCCGCCAGGCGCGGACGTTTGCCGTGACGAATATCTTCGTCTCGGTCGCGTTGGGAAGCACGGATCGAGCAGCCTGCCTGATCGCCTTGCGGCGATCGGTTGCGCTATCGAACCTCTCGCGCGGGATGACGCTGCCCAGCGCATTGACGAGGTCGGCATAGCTGTCGGTCGCGGTTTCCAGCGCTTTTTCGAGGATCGCCGAAGCCTCCTCGGCGCCTTCGCCGTCTTGGGCCAGAGCCGGCGGCACGACGAACGAGCTGTCAGTCTCGTCGACGTATCGCTGCGATCTCTGGCTGAACGCGAACCCGGCGCGGTGCCTGACCAGCTCATGTGTGAGGCTCCGGGAGACCCCGGTTAACACGAAACCGTAGTTGACGTGCTCGAACACACTGCCGTCCTTGGACGAGAGCAGGTTGTGGATGAAATCCGCGATGTCACGCCGGCCGCGTCCATAGCTCATGTAGCAGAGCCGCGCCGATATCTCGACGATGGCGTTCGACGCGTCGCTGCCCGCGCGGATGCTGTCGGGCACCGGCGGCACGCCCTCATCCGCGAGGAACGCGGCCACCTGTTCCCAGTCGACGCTTGGACGTGAGACGAGATAGACATTCGCTTTGGAGACAAGTTTCATCTGTTTAGCCTTTTGACTGCACGCGGGTCCTGTGCCGCAGTTGTTCTGGAAAATGTCACGAATCAGTGTATGAGTGCAGGGTGAAGAATGCTAGTGTCCCTCAGCGCAAGGTTGTATGGCGTTCGGCGGACCTTCGACAGGCCCAGAGCCAGCCCTAAGCATGCCGATGGGCCGAACGGGAAAAGGGGTGAGTTTCTCCAATCGTTGACGACGCGACGAACAGTGGACTTGCGGCAATCTAAGTTGCAATGCAACCCGTTCGCGGTGAGCCTGTCGAACCACTCGTCCACACACCGAGTGGCGCACTCAAGAATACCGGTCTCGCAGAATCCCGGCGGCCCGTGTCATGGCCCGGAGCTTGAGGTAAGCTTCGTCGAGGTCCATCGGGTTGGCGCTGGACGGCGCGAATCCGCAGTCCGGATTCAGCGTTATCCGCTCCGCCGGAACGTATCGCATCGCGGCCTCGACACGCTCGACGACCAAACCGGGGGATTCGACGTTGGAGTCGGTGTGGTCGATCACGCCCAAGCCAAGAATCTTGTCGTCCGGGAAGTTGGCCAGCGCCTCGATGCCTCCGGCGTCCGGCGTTGCCAACTCCAAGGCAAAGCGCTGGACGTTCATGCGTCCTAGAGCGCCGATTATCAAGTCGTACGGCCCTCGTGTGCTGTGGCGTCGGTTGAAGTGGGCGTGGCACAAGTGCAAGCTCACGAAGGCGTGGTCCAGACCCTCGACGACCGCATTAACCGACTGCACGCTCATGTCGATTTCGCGCTCGATGTCGTCGATGCCTTCGCTGCGACGGTAATCGGGATCCACCAGCAGCGCCAGCCACGGATCGTCGAGTTGAATCGCGTCAACTCCCGCTTCGGCAAGGGACCGGAGCTCAGTTTGGATGATTGGGACGCAGGCGCCCATGAACTCCTCGCGCGTCGAGTAGGCAGCCGATGAATGCTCGGCGCTCCACATCCGGCGAGCGATTGTATACGGGGATGGCACGGCGACGGTGATTCGTGAGTCGCTTCGAGAGCGTAAGAACCGTGCTTCGTCGACCGCAATGGGCCGTTTTGCGGCTACCGGACGCACGACCGCGGGGTATGCCAGCGTCGAGAATCCGGAGCTGCCGCCAGCGAGCAGGTCGCGTTCGAATCCGTCCACCGCTTCGGCGAAGACCTTGACGTAGCTCTCACGGTGCCACTCACCGTCGGATACGTAGTCCAAACCCGCTCGTTCCTGCATTCGGACCGCATCAGGAATCGCATCGTCGAGCAGCCGGTCCGCTTCGGCGTCCGTGACGCGGCCGGCGATGCGGTCGTCGATCAGGTCACGAACCCACCTGGGCCGCGGCAGGCTGCCGACCACGAACGTCGCGAACGGGATGTCGAGCGCGGGTGTGCGCATTAGATCACCTTGTCGTTCACAGGCTTTTCGAATTGTCGCATCCGCATCATCGCGTCAGCTCCGCCATCGCCTTACGCGCTGCTTCCATCATCACGTCGATAGGCGCAGACATCCCCGTCCACATCTCGAAGGCGGCTGCGCCCTGGTGGACGAGCATCGGCAAGCCGCCCAGCGTTTCGGCGCCGGCTTTCTGGGCTTGGGCCAGCAAGGGCGTCACTTCGGGGTTGTAGACCATGTCGAACACTAGGCATCCGCCTGGGATCCAGCCCTCAGGTAGGGGAGAACGGCCTTCGTCAGACGACCCCTGCATGCCGATTGAGGTGCAATTGACGATGAGATCGGCGACCTCGCAACGCTCTTTCAGTTCTGGCGAGTCGATTGCGATGGCGTCAGCAGAGGCGCCTAGTCCTGACAACTCCGCGGCCAGCGCCTCGGCCCTGGACACCGTACGATTGGCGATGTGCATCGATCGGACGCCCTTTTGTGCCAGCGCGTTGCCGGCAGCCCGCGCGGCGCCGCCAGCGCCCAACAGCAGCACGCGCTTTCCGGCCGGGTCAAAGCCCGCCTGCGAACTCAACGACGTCAGGAATCCGTGTATGTCGGTGTTGTAGCCGATCAGCTCCTCACCGCCCTCAACCACGATGGTGTTGACCGCGCCGATGGCTTCGGTTTGAGGGTCGAGTCGATCCAGCATGCCGATGACCGCCACTTTGTGCGGCACGGTCACGTTGGCGCCGTAGCAGTTGACCTCGCGAAGACTGTTGACCGCGGCTTCCAGCTTCTCGGGCGGTGTCGGCCAGGCTTCGTAGAGTGCGTCTAGCCCACAATCGTCCAGGGCGGCTTGCTGGAGCGCGGGCGACATTGAATGCCCCAGCGGGTATCCGAATATGCCGACGCGGTTTGTCATTCCGGCTCCTCAATCTCGTGCTGGCGCGATTATAGCAGTCGCGTATTGGCCGAACAAAGGAGACGTTGGGTGATAAGATGGACCGGCCTCGATCGGAACGGCATCGCGGTGGGCGATGGCCTAATTGGCGGGCCATCAGAGTTCTGTCCGGAGGTAAAGCATGGAGCAGTCGACCAAGGGACAATCAGAGGCAGAGCATCTCTTCGAGATCGTCAGAGCCAGATACGGCCATCACTTGGACGACGAGCAGATCGAAGCCGTTCGGGAGAACGTCGAAGACACAGTCGACCTCGTGTCGCAACTCCGGGGCGTCAAATTGGACAATTCGGTCGAGCCGTACTCCCTGTTCCGACCTCATCGAGGGGAGGACGCCGATGGCTGACGAGATCGTCTTCACTCCCGTGCGCCAGCTCTCGGAGATGATCCGAAGCAGGCAAGTTTCACCTCTGGAGCTGACCGAACTGTTCCTTGATCGGTTGGAGCGCCTAGGCTCCAACTACAACGCCGTCGTTACGGTCACCCAAGATCTGGCGCGAAGCCAGGCCATGGCAGCGGACAGGGATATCGCCGCGGGAACCAACAGAGGGCCTCTGCACGGCATCCCATGGGGCGCGAAGGACCTGCTGGCGACGGCGGGAGGCATCCCGACAACCTGGGGCGCAGCGCCATTCAGGGGGCAACAGCTCGATGTCGACGCGACGGTCGTCAGCAAGCTGGACGAAGCCGGGGCGGTCCTCGGCGCCAAGCTGGCGATGATCGAACTTGCCGGCGGCATGGGCTACCGGCAGCCGCACGCCACGTTCACGGGCCCGCCGCGCAACCCCTGGGATCGTGAGCGGTGGACGGGAGGCTCATCGGCGGGCTCCGGCGCTGCTGTGGCCGCCGGACTCGTGCCGTTCGCCATCGGCTCTGAGACCTGGGGCTCCATATTGTCACCCGCCAACAACTGCGGTTTGGCTGGGCTCAGGCCGACATACGGACGTGTGAGCCGCCACGGCGCCATGGCCTTGTGCTGGACGCTCGACAAACTGGGACCGTTGTGCCTGACAGCCGACGACTGCGGCATTGTGCTCGAAGCCATCGCCGGACCCGATCCCAACGATCCGACGACGTTCGAAGCGCCTTTTGCGTACGATGACACGGACCCGCCGGGCAGAAGGTTCAAAATCGGCGTGCTTCGAGACGCCGCGACCGGGGCCGAACCAGCCGTGAGAAACAACTTCGAAAAAGCGTTGGCCGACTTGGCTGATTCGATGGACGTCGAGGAGATCGAATTCCCGGATCTGCCTTACGTCGCGATCACCCGCACGATCTTGATGGTCGAATCTGCTGCCGCGTTCGAGGACTTTATCGAGGAGGGCAGGGCGTCCGGACTCACTGCGCCAGAGGACCATTACGGGCCGTACGCACGCACATCGGTCCTGGCGACCGACTACATCAAGGCTTCGCGACTGCGCGGGGTCATGGCGAAAGAGGTCGATGCCGTCATGTCTCGCTTTGATGCGATCGCCGCGCCGACCTCGGGCCGAACGGCTTCTCCGATAACGGAAGAGTTCCGCAATTCAGTCCCATCGACGCCCGACGTCATGGGCGCCGCGGGCAACGGTTGCGGGCTGCCGTCGATCTCGGTCCCAAGCGGCTTCTCCGAGGACGGGCTCCCGACCGGCATCCAATTCATGGGCCGGCCCTACGCGGAGAACACGATACTGGCCATCGCCCGCGCCTACCAATCGATCACCGACTGGCACACACGGCATCCGGAAGATGTGGTCAGCGAGTTGACGTGAGATCGGCAGCCACGGTCCCGGGCGCTTATACGGCGGCAGACGACGTCCGTGCGGTGGACAACACCCGTAGGGGAGGATTTGTAACCCTCCCGCGCGTTATGCTCAATGAAACGTCCCGACATGCGTAATGAGGGCAGCAACAGCGAAATAACGTCGCTATGTGTGACGCGATGCCACGCAGGAGGGTTGCAAACCCTCCGTTGCGGATTACGGCCCCAGTTTCGATTCTGACCGCTGTGAGCGCACAAGTGATTGTTACACAGGAGCATATGCAATGCGAAAGATCGTAGCCATCGGCGGCGGCGTCTTGCGAGACGGCGAGACGGACGCGATGGACCGGTTCATTCTGGATTACTCCGGGGCGGCCAAGCCGCGAGTGTTGTTCGTGCCGACTGCCAGCAGCGACTCGGAAGAGTACGTCGAAGCTTTCAATGAAGTCTACGGCGCCAAACTCGGCTGCGACGTTGACGTACTCTATCTGCTGGGACGCGACCCGAGCGCCGACGAACTGGCGGAGAAGGTTCTGTCCGCCGACATCGTATACGTAGGCGGAGGCAATACGCTGAAGATGATGCGTCGCTGGAGGCGGCTCGGCGTCGATCGGCTTGTCGCCGAGGTTTGGGACAAGGGCACGGTGCTGTGCGGCGTCAGTGCGGGCGCGATCTGCTGGTTCAGTCACGGCCACAGCGACTCGATGTCGTTCTACAGCGACGACGACTGGAAGTACGTCGCGGTCAAAGGCATGGGTTTCGTGGATGCGCTGGCCTGTCCGCACTACGACAGCGACACCAGAGGGGTACCGCGTCGCGAGGACTTCCGTCGGATGGCGCTGAAGCGGGGCGGCCCCGCGGTCGCTATCGACAACGACTGCGCCATCGCATTTCGTGACGACAGTTATCAGGTGGTCTCGGCGAGGGCAGGGGCGGGAGCGTTCCGCCTTCGACGAGAGCGCGGCGCCATTGTGGAGGAACCGCTTCCAAACAACGGCGAATGGTCGCCAATCTCAGAGATATTGAACTCCGGAGGTTGAGCCGATGGCCGATTCCACGATATACGATCTTGTGATTCACGGGGGAAGGGTGGTCGACCCCGAATCGGGGCTGGACGCGGTCCGAGACGTTGGCGTCTCCGGTGGGCAAGTCCAAGTCTTGTCCGAGTCGTCGCTCGAAGGGCGCGAAACCGTCGACGCCACCGGCATGGTGGTAACGGCCGGATTCATCGACCTGCATTCGCACGGACAAGACGCTGAAAGTTACGAGACTCAAGCCAGGGACGGGGTGACCACCGCCCTAGAGCTCGAAGTGGGCACGAACGACATCGACCGATGGTACCAGGCACGGGAAGGCTCGGCGCTCATCAACTTCGGCGCCAGCGTCGGGCACATCCCCGTTCGCATGGAAGTCATGAACGATCCCGGCGCGTTCCTCCCAGTGGCTGACGCCGCAAACCGCGAAGCGACCCCAGAGGAACTGGAGCAAATCGAAAACGGAATCGAGCATGGACTTCGCCGGGGAGCCTTGGCCGTGGGTTTTGGCTTGGACTACACCCGCGGG
>CEQE01077599.1_pt1 | contig 11018 bp, 9 predicted proteins | sample 356201 | NCBI WGS metagenome assembly CEQE01 (sample SAMEA2619970, study PRJEB7988) | marine metagenome | biome: marine biome (ENVO:00000447); feature: mesopelagic zone (ENVO:00000213) & marine oxygen minimum zone (ENVO:01000065); material: "saline water (ENVO:00002010), including plankton...
TTTGTTGTAGCATCCAAAAGATTTACTCCATCTATAATCGCCTGCTGGGTATTTGAAAAAGCCAATTGCTGGTTATTATGGGCATGGAATCCAAGTTCCCTGTTAGGAGCATGCTCTCTATAAAGCTTCAGATACATGGTTACCTGCTCCGAATAGAATGCACCAAAACTGTCCACCAGATAGAGATAATCTACTTCAGGGGTATCATTAAGCTGTTGCAGGGCCTCGATCAGCTCTGTTTCTATTGCTGCGGAAGCTGCCATTATGTTGATGGTGGTTTCATAACCAAGGTCCTTACTTCGTTTTGCCAGATCGATTCCTTTATCGATATCTACTACATAACAAGCAGTACGGACCATTCCGACAACACTCTGGTCAGCTGGAAGGAGTGAAGAAATATCTACTCTTCCCACATCAAACATTACAGCTATTAGAGGAGGGTTTTCGCACTCATAAGAATCAACCACTCCTTTAATGTCGTCTTCATCGCAAAAGTTCCACTTACCAAATTTCTCTCGAGTATATTCCGGACTCTCACAGAGTTTTTTTCCCATCTCAAAAATATCTACATGTGTGTCACAAGCTGCGCGATAAATAGCACGGACAAATTCATCAGTGAAATTATAATTATTAATGAGCCCGCCATCTCTAATGGTACAATCCAAAACTTTAATTTTTTCACGAAACATCTTCCAATCCCCCTGAAAATAACACTAATAGTTAAACTTTAAAGCATAACCCTAAACATAGAAGAATGTCACGTTATTTTTCCCAGCCCTAAGACTGTTTTTTATAGATTTCAACAAAGAGTCTAGCCTGTTTTTGAACCCAATCCCAATCTCTTGCTCCAACCCGTTCTTTATGAAAAAGAGGACTTCCAACTCCAAACCCATAAGCTCCACTATCTATATATTCCTGAAAATTGGCTAAATTTACCCCGCCAGTAGCAACAAGCTTGATATGGTTAAGTGGGCCTTTAATATCTATTATATATCCCGGACCAAAGCGGTTAGAGGGAAAAACCTTTACCATATCCGCTCCAAGTTGCCAGGCATTATATATTTCCGTAGGAGTAAACCCGCCCGCAATAACAGGGACATTTTCTTTTTTACAAGCTTGTATCACATCGGGATTAACAATTGGAGTGACAATAAATGTTGCCCCTGCAGAAAGGGCAGAGTCGAGATCTTTCAGGGTACATACCGTTCCGGCTCCAACGTTCATTGTATCTTGGGCCACTTCTTTTGCCCCTAAAATTTGATCGCTTGCATTCTTACTGTTCATGGTGATCTCTATATTCTTCAGTCCACCTTTTCCTGAATACTGGACAATCTTTTTCACCTGATCCACAGAATAGCCACGCAGTATTCCAATAACGGGCAACTCTTCAAATAAAGTCCAGTTGAATAGATTTTGCATAAAAAATTGTTATCTTTTTTCGAAGACGCCAACGAATTCTTCCGGAAATCGGGTGGGGCGGCCATTGCTATTAACACAAGCCATCCTGGTGCTTCCTGTCACAATAGTTCTGCCGTCTTTTTTGTCTGTTATTACATGATGAATAGTAAAACTTGCTTTTTTTATCTCCGAAAGCTCTGTTGAAATTAATAATGTTTCACCGTAACGAGCGGGAGATAGATATTTAATCTCTGCCTTAGAAACCGTGAAGACAATTCCTTTTTTCTGCCATTCGGTTAAGGGTATTCCCTTTGACTTTATGAACTCTGTCCTTGCCCTCTCAAAATAACGAAGATAATTGGCATAATAGACCACTCCACCGCAATCCGTATCTTCATAGTAAATGTTGATTTCAAGCATGAATTAAAATAAGTTGTCAGGGGTCAGAAAAGACAGAAACCACGAATTACACGAATAGCACGAATTAAAAAAAAAATTAGAGTAATTAGTGAATTCAAGTCTTCGCAGATATTCTTCTCTGGGCGAATCTACGAAGTAAAATTAGTGGTCAGTATTTTTATTTCTTATGCATTTAATAAATTTTTGAATTCTTTAGTTAACAAAGGGACAACTTTAAATAGATCACCTACAATTCCATAATCGGATATTTTAAATATATTGGCGTCAGGGTCTTTATTAACTGCAACAATATATTTAGAAGTGGACATACCGGCAAGGTGCTGGACAGCGCCTGAAATACCACAGGCAATATAAAGTTCCGGAGTTACTGTTTTACCTGTCTGGCCCACCTGGGCGGAGTGATCACGCCACCCGGCATCGACGGCAGCCCTGGACGCCCCGACAGCGGATCCAAGGACATCTGCCAATTCCTCCAGTATTTTAAAATTCTCCGGTCCTTTCATACCGCGACCACCGGAAACAATAATCCTTGCTTCGGTTAAATCCAGTTTTACACCGGCATCCAGGACAAACTCTTTTACTTTTGTCCTGACATCTTGAGAATCTAATTCAGCAGGTATCTTTTCAATATTGCCGGTCAGTGATTCATCTTTTTCCGGTGGTGTCATTAAGCCGGGTCTAATTGAAATAAATTGCGGCAATGTATCATTTCCCGCAACTTTCATTAATGCCTTACCCGCATAGACAGGACGAATGGCTTCTAATTTTCCTTTATCGTTTAATGAAAGCTCAATGCAATCAACGAAAAGAGGCGCGTTTAAGCGAGTGGATAACTTTGGGGCCAGGTCTTTACCCTGAATGGTGGCTCCCATCAAAAGTGTCTCTGGTTTTCTCTCACTGATCAGCTTTGTTAATACAGCAGTATATCCGTCGGAGGTATAATTTTTTAAATGAGGGTTTTCGAGGAGGTAAACTTTCTTTGCTCCGTAGTGGAAGAGTTCTGTGGCGAGGTTTTCCACTTCATGTCCCAACAAAAGAACAACGCAGTCGGTATTTAATTTTTCCGCAAGGATTAAACCCTGTCCGAGAGACTCAAAACTAACCCTTTTCAGCTTCTCTTCTTTATGCTCGGCAAGAACCCAGATTTCACCAGCCATAACTATCTTTCCCACTTACCAACAGATCTGAAAATAGGTAAATCAAGAATCCATTCGACTTCCCAAATTTCTCCGATAGTTCCCAATCCTAATAAGAACAAATAGATAATCATGACTGCAAGACCTATTTCCCCTTTATACTTTTCCCAAAAATTTCGGATTGGCTGAAAAGCACTGGATTGTGCTTTTTCATTTTCCTCCAATTTTGCATCTTCGTTCATTTTAAAAGTCTCCATAAAAGTTTATTTTACCGCAGAGCGGCCAGGGGGTCTCAACCACAACCCCCTTTATCCCCCTTTTTTAAGGAGGAATTTGGGGAGAGAATTCCTCTCTAAGAAGAGAGGTGTGCAAAAATTTGTGCTAAGCCTTGCATAAGGCGCTGTGCTTTGCATAAGGCGCTGTAAAAAGAAATAACTAAACAGTGCCTAAAAAAATCAGAACTAAACACCGCCTAAAAAAACACAATTTTATAGATTTGCAGTGCAAATAAAATTATTCAAACAACTTTAGCTTCTTCACGGAGAAGCTGAACTAACTCTTTTGCGGTTTCCTCCTGAGTCCCTTCAAGAATTTTTCCTCCGCTTCTTTCAGCTGGAAGAGCAAGGGACAATGTTTTTACAAGGGAGCCTTCTTCTCCCACTTGTTTTTTTTCCAGACCAACCCCGGCCAGGTCAAGTTTGATTATCTCTTTTTTCTTTACTGACATTATTCCTTTCATAGAAGGCAAACGGGGAGTATTCAAATCTTTTTGACATGAAAATAACGCCGGCATTGAAACTTCAATAATTTCGCTGCCTCCTTCCATCTGTCGCTTCACAGTAGCAGTATGATAGTCTTCGGAAAAATTCAACTGAGTAATAACGGACACATGTGGAATACCCAGCGTTTCCGCCAGGGACTGCCCGACAAAAAAAGCATCATCATCCACCGCCTGCTTTCCGCAAAGAATTAAATCATATTTTATGTCTGCAATTACTTTGGCTAAAATGGAAGCGATAGCAAAACTATCCGATCCATTAAACGCGTCATCTTGAATATAATGCGCGCGGTCAGCGCCCATAGCCAGAGCTGTCTTTATCGCTTCTTGCGCCCTGTCCGGGCCTATAGTAATTACAGCCACTTCTGTTCCCTCTTTTTTCTCTTTTATACGGAGGGCTTCTTCCAAAGCATATTCATCATAGGGGTTTAAAACAAACTGAACCTGATCGGTTGTAATTTCTCTGGAGCCTTCTTTGATAATAATTTTTGTAGCTGTATCAGGAACTTGTTTAACGCAAACGATTATCTTCATAATTTCTATTGAAAAATTTTTTAATTATGACACAAAATATCATATCAGCAGGTTTCAAGGTTGGATAATCATATGGGGAATCCCTTGTTCCGATAAATCCCCGGAAACCTTATTTACTCGTTTTTGGTTTTTATACCCACCCACTAATACATGGTGAATAACTTCTTTTTCATCCCCTATAGAAAACAAGTATGGAGAATATCTTTTTTTACGAAAACTTTGTATTGTCTCGTAGGCTTCTGCCTCGTTTTTTAAAGAACCAAGAGAAATCGCATATGGTAATTTTTGAACAGTGGCATGCCCGGTATATTTACTCTGGACCAACCTTTGTGCAAAATGGTATGCATCTGTCCTCGCTCTAAATCTACCTATTACGACCCGAAACCGTAAAACTTCACTATCTCCGGAAGATTTAACAATGTATGCCGCAAAGCCGGTTTTGCGTAGACTATTCGCTTTTTTCATAGCTAATGCCCATTTTTTGTAAGAGGACGTTTGAACTACAAAAGAAAATTTGCTGCTGAGTATTTCGGTTTTCTGCTTTTGAAATAACTCTTTTTTAATTTTCCATTGCTCACCTTCTTCCGCAAAAGTAATATTTTTAGTTCCGAAGCTTAATAAATTTTCTGATGAAAATTTTTGCAGAAATGACGCGATGACCTGGTTTCCTTCTTTCCGAATATGTAAGCTTTTAATATTTACTTTTATATTTTCGTTTTTTTCTACAATACCGGATTTATATTGTTTCCATCCTTCCCGGTCAATATTTTTTTTAAGATAATTTTCGGATGAAAAATCATCTGAATAATATGAAAAATGTTTTTCCATATCCTTGTTTTCCCAACTCTGCTTCCAGCCGGATAAGATCACTAAAATATCGTTTGTCACTAATACATTTTCTCCGGGTAGAGGCGCCGCGCGTAGTATTAATTTTTTTTCCACTTTCTTTTTCTTACGGGTTCCGGCTCGAATATCTTTCCACTCTGCCCATTGTTCGCCAAGGATTTGAAAAGCTTGTTTCGTGCTGATTTTACCTACTTCTTCATCCAAATTATCAAAAGATAAACGTGTGCCAATTTTCAATCCATTCATATTACCGTGCATAAATTTATTTTCATTTAACTTCCACAGGGTTACCAACGTCTTATAAAACAAATTACCTTTTTGTGGCTTTACCTTTTTCAAAATACCGGACAGCGTATCACCAGAGGCGACGGTGTAAGTAAATAAACTTTCTGTGGAAGTTTTTTTATTAGTTGAGTCGAGCTTTTTTTCAGTTATTTTTGGAACTTCACCCGTTTTTTTAACTTTAACTTTGGCAACTATTGCCGTTTTCTTTAGTTTAGCCGGCTTCCTTTTTAAGACTTTTTCTTCAGTTTTCCTCTCCGTAGAAACACCAGCCTTTTCCGCTGCTATCGGCTCTTTTACTTTTCTTTTCACCATTACTTTTGGTTTTTTAGGTTTTTCAACTTTTGGAGAAGGAGGAGGTTCTGTTTTTTTCTTTTCCTGCATTAGTGTCGGCGTCTTAGCGGTTTTCCGGGGTACAGTTTTTTCTTTTACCGAAGGCGGCGATAATGCTATAGACATGTTCTTTTTGAAGTCTACAGCCAGAGAATATTTCTCCAATATGATTCCGCCTTCTAATGACGCTTTAACAATAAGATCAAATGAAGGGTAAAAGAGAGGTTTATCAGAGACTATCCTGATTAATTGCTGATTACTCGATACAAACTCGATTGGATATTGAATACGTAACTCATCCACTACTTTTGAACGATTGACCCTCAGCAAAGCGTAATCCTGAGGGCTTCCTATAGAAACCTTCAACCCTTTTTTCGAGTCATTGTTGACGATAACTTCTGCATAAAACTTATCACCAAAAGAACTCTTTACTTTGACACCCTTTAAAGAAAAAGAATGCACCTCGTAAGGGAAGAAAAGACAAAGAATAAAAATAATAAAAATTAGTCTGGACTGATAAGAAGAAAGATTGGTAATTTTCATGCTTTTCTGACCTTGGAGATCATATTTTGGAGTAATTACTTAATTGTCGAGAATAGCAAATATGCCTTGTGTTTTCAATTTAAACTGTTCTGTTGCACTTTCAGCTCAAAAACATTTCGGGACAGTTTAATCAGTTCATTATAATTCCAGCTTCCCTGGTCGGAAAGGCATTGCGCCAAGTGAGATGGAATTGCACTAAGCCCAAGGTAGGCGCCACTGATTGCTCCAGCCATTGCTGCAGTGGTATCTACATCTCCTCCCACAGCAATTGCAGTACAAATAGTTTCCCAGTAATCATCCGGTGTTTTTAAAAATGAATATAAACTCCACAACACACTGCCGGTAACAAATGGAGATATTCCCTGCCAGCCGTCTGAAAAATCAGGAGAAAGACCAACTCTTGAAATGAAAGTTACTGCTTTTTCAGGTGGCAATGAAACCCATTCTGTCAACTGTTTGATGGCAAACGCAACAGAATCATTTTCAGTTTGCACCAATTGGTATAATTGAGAAAGGAACCGGGGTGTATTTATCTGCTTTTCTTTTAGTGATAAAGCAACGGCTCCTGCAATAGCCACAGCACCTGCCGAGCATCTTTTATCCATATGTGTAATTCTCCCCTGGTCGCAGGCTGCCCGAATAAGCTGTTGCGGATCGTCAAAAAACAACAGCCCTACAGGGCCCGCTCGCATAGCGCTGCCATTGCCCGCAGATGGAGAAGGGGTCCCTGACTCTTCCCAGGAGGTACCCTGCATTAAACGCATTGCTGCTTCTTCTGTTGCCCTGCCGCGTCCAACAATACGGTTTTCTGAAAAAATAGCGGCAATGCGGGCAGCATAGTCTGCAGGATCAAACTTTTTGCATGAAACATAACTTTGTAAGAGTTCTCTGGCTAATTGGGAATCATCTGTATACTGGCCAAACGGGAAAGGGCTACGGCCTTTTTCTCTGGCAAGACCTTTTTTCAAAATCCCGGTTACATATTGTTGACAAATGTTAGGGGGATGCCCCTCTACAGGGAAACCAAGAGCATCACCCAGGCATTGGCCGATTAAACAACCGCTGAAATTTTCTTTATTAATTTTCATTCGGAATTCATTTTATCACAGAATACACAGTCCAGCAGAGCCGCAACCAAAAATGAATTTATTAAGCTAAGCTTTGCCGCAGAGGGCGCCAAGATCGCAGAGAGAATTAAAATAACGATTTTTCTCAGCGTTCTCCGCGAACTCAGCGGTGGTAAATACTTCAATCAGTTAGATGTAAAACTTTGTAAAAAAAACGAACTGTTACAAACTTGTTATGTAGAGTATGAGAAGGACACCGGGAAGATGAAAATATCCTATATTAAAAAAAAGAATCAATTGGACTTTAGGATACTTTCATTATTTTCAAGAACCCGAGCATTTCGTTAATATCAGTGGTGGGGAGTTTACAGTTGTAATTAAGGCAAACATACGCGGTAGACTTACCGTCAATGCTCGTTTGGTTTTCGGCAAATTTTGCAATCCGCACAATTTCAGGCGGTTCCTGCTCCGCTGCTCGTAGGATGACCACTTTATTGGGAATAAAGCGCGATCTAATAGCTTTTAACATTTCTTTAGTATCTTTTGCATTGGTTTTGCCTGAAATGACCACTTCATAAGAAGGACCCAATCCGAAATCGAGCGCCATTAAAAGCTGAGTATATGCTGTAGGAAAACGGCTTACCTCAGTTGACACAAGTCTTCCTATTTCCGACGCTTTTTCTTCAAATATTGCGTTACCTGTTATGCGTCCTAAACGGAGCAGGTTGAGCATGGAAACAGAATTGCCGGAAGGCAGGGCGCCGTCACTGAAATCTTTCCATGGAACTAATATTTTTTCGCTATCATCGGACGAAAAGAAAAACCCGCCGTTCTTTTTGTCCCAGAAGTGTTTGAGAAGGTCTTCAGTAAGTTCAATTGCCGCGTCTATGTATTTCACTTCAAAAGTCGCTTCGTAAAGTTCCAGCAGGCCCCAGGTAAAATAAGCGTAATCCGCTACCATGGCTGGTATAGCAGCATCGCCGGCTCTGTAACGGTGCAGAAGCCGTCCGGCCGAAGTGCGCATATTCTTCAAGATAAAATCTGCCGCCTGCTTAGCGGCTTTGGTATAGGCCGGCTCGTCAAAGGCCTGTCCACCTTTTGCTAACGCGGCTATCATAAGTCCATTCCAATCAGTCAAGATTTTGTCATCTTTGTATGGATGAACGCGTTTTTCGCGGATGGTAAAAAGTTTTTGACGTGCCATTTCTACTTGAAGTTCAATTTTTTTTAAAGAAACGCCTTTTTCCACACCAATTTTTTCTAATGAATCCTTGAGGTGGAATATATTGTCACCTGTTTTGCTACTTTTTAGTTGGTCAATATAGTTACCTTCCTTTTTGATGTTAAAAACCTTTATGATCAGCTCTGCCTCTTCTTCATTGAGCGCGTTTTCAATTTCATCTTTAGTCCAGAAATAAAATTTGCCTTCTTCACCTTCGCTGTCCGCGTCTTCAGCAGAGTAGAACACCCCTTCGGGAGAAGTCATATCGCGTTGCACATACGTAAAGATACTCTTTGCGGTCTTTGCGTATTCTTCCTTGCCTGAAATCTGGTAAGCTTCTGTATAAGCCATTGCGAGTAGCGCCTGGTCGTACAACATCTTTTCAAAATGGGGGACATGCCACTCCTGGTCGGTGGAATAGCGGTGAAAGCCGAAACCAACGTGATCATATATACCGCCGCGGCTCATTTCATAGAGGGTTTTCTCAACCATCAGGAGCGATTTGCTGTCTCCGGTACGGCTCCAGTAGCGAAGAAGAAATAAAAGCGTATGGGGAGAAGGGAATTTAGGGGCCGGGCCAAAACCCCCATACTCAGCGTCGAATCCGCTGCTAAGCTGTTCAAAAGCAGTTTTAAGCACCTCTTCCTTAGGTTCTTCTCCGGGAGTGTTGATAGAGTAATTTTCAAGAGCATTTGTAACCATGTTTGCAGTAGATAAAATTTCTTTCCGCCTATTTTGCCAGGCTTCATTTACTCGGGGAATAAGTTCCATTAGGCCCAATCTTCCAAAACGGCTATTTTTGGGAATATAGGTAGCGGCGTAAAAAGGCTTTTTGTTTGGCGTCAAAATGATGTTTAGCGGCCACCCACACCCGTTTCTCGACATCATTTGGCAGACAGCAATGTAAATATTATCGATATCCGGTCTTTCTTCGCGGTCTACCTTGATGGAAACAAAAGAATCGTCCATTAATCTGCCCACCTCGAGATCGTTGTATGATTCCCGCTCCATCACATTGCACCAGTGGCAGGTTGAATATCCGATAGATAAGAATACTGGCTTATCTTCTTCGCGCGCTTTTTTAAACGCCTCATCACCCCAGGGATACCAGTCCACCGGGTTTTCAGCATGCTTAAGCAGATAAGGACTTTTTTCGTTAATCAAACGGTTGTAGTGTTTTTCACTTTTTGCAGTTTCTTGTTTATTTTCCATTGATATTCTATTTGCATGTGACTGTAATACCGGATTTTCTGATGCTGATACGCTATCAGCCGGTATTTTATTTATTTGCAGTATAAATATTAGACAACCTAAAACAAAAAACGTTGCAAGCAGGCTGACAAGTATTTTTTTCCACGACATTATTGCGACTCCTGATTTAGATATTTCTAAATTTTGTTTAAAAGATTAAAAGTTCCGATGTTTTTATTCTAACAGCTAAAGCTTATTTTTGAAAGGTTTGGTTTACCGCACCCCAAGGGCACTTCCTTCGGGCGCAAATGACGCAAAGCTCGCGGGAAAATAGCTTTTTCATTAAAATTCTCTTTCTATACATCTATTCTTTTTTTGTTTTTTCCCCTTGCCGTCGTCCAATTTCGTTAAAACAACTTTTTTGTTTTTTGTCTCAATAGAATAAATCTCGGACATATATCTAATATCGTTGCCTAACAATACAGCAACAATTACAGGTTGCTTTGATATATCAGGAGATTCAGGAGTTATCACCAATCCATCATAACTACAAAGATCGCGATATTTTTTTACGAAACTCCTCAGAAAATAAGTATAATATCCTTCTCTTTCTAAAACTCCTTTTTGAGGAGTTTTGTTATTCACGCGATAGTCCTTCGGTATCAGAAGTTCAGCCTTATAATTCTCATACGAATATAAAACCTGACCTCTTACTCCCATAATGTTTTTGGATGAACCAAATGGCAGTACTTTCATCACAAAATCATATTCCTCTTCATGAAAATATCTGTTTTCCAAATCTATAATTCCCTGTAATACATCAAACCTATTCTGAATAATGATTCCAAAAAGGATTAAAATCCCTGAGTAAAAAGTCTTTTTTATAAGAGACATCAAGGGGGGAAGTTTCATGCCAACTATCCTGAAAGTGTGTAGCGAATAGATTCCCTGCGACAATCTGCAGGGAGCTTCAATATAAAAAAACTGATGAAATTATCTTCTTTATTTCTTCTTTGTTAATTGTCGACATCTTTGTGAATACTGATGGCTGATAACTAACTGCTGCTTCAAAAAAACACATGCAGTCATGCACATTGATCCCTTTTCATTTCATTTTGTTATAAAAACTTTTTATAATCCACGTTCAAAGCCTTACCAAGCTTTTTGGCAGTAACTGTCCCTATATGACGCCTCCCATTTACAATATCACTAATAATGCTCGGAGTAAGCCCGGCCTTTTCGCTTAATTTTTTTTGTGTCCATCCTTT
>CEQE01081810.1_pt1 | contig 11017 bp, 11 predicted proteins | sample 356201 | NCBI WGS metagenome assembly CEQE01 (sample SAMEA2619970, study PRJEB7988) | marine metagenome | biome: marine biome (ENVO:00000447); feature: mesopelagic zone (ENVO:00000213) & marine oxygen minimum zone (ENVO:01000065); material: "saline water (ENVO:00002010), including plankton...
GTAAACGCCTATCAAGGAAATAAATATGTGAAAGTAGCAGAAATACAGAAAATATGGCCTGATGTTCCATCATTCGAGAGATGGGGGCATGTCAATCTTAATATGAAAAAAGTTTCTGTATCTGATTTTGAATCATTAACGGATTTTATAAAAATATCAAGAAATGAGAGTCTAAGTCATTTAGTAATATATGAAGATAATCGTGATAGTAAATTTCTCAATGATGTATTTGACAACGAAAATAACTATCCGTATTTAATAAAAGAATTTGATTCTTTAGAAAGTAACTATAAGAAAAGAGTAAAGATATTTGAAATTGATTATGTGACGTTTGATAGTATAATGAAAGAAGGTTAAGTATGAAGTTTGATAAAAAATATCTATTAGCTGTAGTAGGAATCGTTGCACTTTATGCAATTTTTCTTATAATTTCTGATCTTCAAATTGTTTTAGATAAAATACAAAATTTTAACACTGATTATTTACCAATTATTTTATCTATTGTTATTTCATCTTGGTTAATTGTTTTTTTAAGGTGGAGGATTTTGTTACAAAACTTCAATATCCATATACCAGCAAAAGATAGTATACTTATTTTTCTTAGCGGATTTGCTATGGAAATAACTCCGGGTAAAGTTGGCCAATTATTAAAATCCCAGTTATTAAAAGAGAAATTTGATATTCCTAGAAAAAATACAATTCCTGTAATTATACTAGAGCAATTATACTCGGCAGTAGGATTGGTGATAGTTGGAATATTTGGGGTTTGGTTTTTTGATCTTGGGATTTATATTTTAATAATAGCAATTATTTTGCTAGTTTTTATCTTCTCATTAATTTCATCAAAACAATTTTTTAATAAGGTAAATAATTTCAGATTTATTTCTAGGTTTGGTATAACATCAGATTCGCATGAAGCTCTAAAAAGTTCTGTACGCGGTAAAATTTTTGTCTATGCAGGTAGTTTATCTGCATTATTCTGGTTTTTAGAGTGTGCTGTTGTTTACTATGTTTTATTATCTTTTGAAATAACAAGTTTAAATTTTCTAAGTGTTTTATCCATATATACGTCGTCTATAATATTAGGTGTCGTATCATTTCTACCCTTAGGTATAGGGGTCGTAGAAAGCAGTTTAGCTGGATTTTTAGCTTTAGAAGGAATTAACATATCAATTTCATTGACTGTAGTCATTTTAATTAGAATTTTCACAAGATGGATTGGTGTTTCTGTTGGATTTATTTCACTAAAATTTGTTGGCGTATTCTCGTTTCGTAACAAGAATTCAGCGTTAAAATGATTTTGTGAAGTAGATAAGATAAGTCAAGTTTATAAAAATCCTAACTTGCAGATCATTGTTTGGTCTTTATTATTGCAGAAATAGGCATAAATCACAATGGAAGTTTAGATATAGCAAAAAAATTGATTGATATTGCAGTAGATGCGGGTTGTGATGCGGTTAAATTTCAGAAAAGAACTGTGGAAAAAGTCTATTCTAAAGATGTTTTAGATTCTCTAAGAGATAGTCCCTGGGGGGAAACTACACGTGATCAAAAAGTAGGATTAGAATTTTCGTTAAAACAGTACGAGATTATAAACAAGTATTGTAAGAAGAAAAGAATTCCTTGGTATCTCTCTTGTTGGGATGTTGATAGTCAAATTCAAATGCGTAGATTCAAAACAAAATACAATAAGGTGGCTTCAGCCATGTTACTTCATAAAAAACTGGTACAAACAATAGCTAAGGAAGGAAAACATACTTTCATTTCAACAGGAATGAGTACCATTAAAGATATTGAGGATGTTGTTAAAATATTCAGGAAAAACAAATGTGAGTTTGAGTTAATGCATTCTCATAGTTGTTACCCAATGCCGGTAAAAGAAGCTAATTTAAGAGTTATACAAACATTAAAGAAAAAATTTCTGTGTAAAGTTGGATATAGCGGACATGAGGCTGCATCATATATTGTTAGCCTAGTGGCTGTTTTATTAGGTGCTACATCAATAGAACGGCATGTTACACTTGATAGAACTATGTATGGATCGGATCAAGCTGCTTCATTAGAACCAGAAGGTTTGAAGAGATTTGTAAGAGATGTTAGAACCGTAGATGTGGTTTTAGGTGATGGTAAAAAACGAATTTGGGAATCTGAAATACCTGCACAGAAAAAATTACGAGAGGCGTTTACCTGATGTCCAGATTAGGCACAATTAAAGAAATTTTCGAATATTTTGTTCATAAACGTAAATTCTACATGTTTCCGATAATAATACTGTTAATTGCACTAATTGGTGTTACTACACTAGCACAAAGTGGTTTGGTAGCTTTCATCTATCCGATTTAATATGAAAACTTCGTCATCTAGATTCAAAGCATTAGCTGTAACAGCTGGATTTTCTTTCTGGTTTTTTATAATTACATCTGCGTTTGGGGTATTTTCAATTGAAGCGTTTCTGATTTTCATAACAATATTGGCTGCCATGACGCAGATATTTGCAGTAAAATTATCTAGGGGCTTAGATATTTTTGCAACAATCAATACAAAAATTTTTGTTGGAATTTTATTCATTTTTGTGATATCAGTTTATGGTGTTTTGTTTAAATTCTTAGGAATAGATCTTCTGAGGTTAAAGAAGCAAAACTCAACATATTGGTTAGAAATTGACAAAGTTAGTCAATCAACAATAAGGAAGCAGTTTTAGATGTACTCATTAGGTATATCCTGTTATTATCATGACTCTGCAGCTGCGCTATTAAAAGATGGAAATGTGATAGCAGCTGTTGAAGAAGAAAGATTTTCTCGTAGAAAATTCGATGACGATTACCCAAAGATGTCAATTAATTGGTGTTTAACTGAAGCAGGAATAACTCCGGAACAAGTGGATAAGGTAGCGTTTTATGACAAACCAATTGTGAAATTTGAAAGGCTTTTGGATAATTATATCGCAGTTGCCCCAAGAGGATTGAATAGTTTTATGGATGTAATTCCAAAATGGTTACAAAAAAGATTATGGATAAAAAATGAAATAAAATCACACCTAAAAGGGTACAAAGGAGAAATTATTTTTCCTGAACATCATCTTTCACACGCTGCACATGCATTTTATACATCACCGTTTGATGAAGCCGCATTTTTAACAGTTGATGGAGTGGGAGAATGGACTACAACATCTTTTGGTTATGCAAAAGATAATGAAATTAATTTAATCAGAGATATTAGATGGCCACATTCTCTAGGATTGTTTTATTCTGCATTTACATATTTTCTGGGATTTAAAGTAAATGAAGGAGAATACAAATTAATGGGTTTATCAGCATACGGAAAACCAAAGTATTACGAACTTATTCTGGAAAAATTAATTGATGTAAAAGATGACGGCAGTATTCATCTCAACATGGAATATTTTGCATATACTTATGACAAATACATGATAAATCAGAAGTTTTCAAAATTGTTCGGAATAACAAGAAGAACCGAAGGCGAGAAAGCAGAACAGATTCATTTTGATATTGCTGCAAGTGCACAAAAAATTCTTGAAGATGTTCTATTAAAAATGGTAAATCATATTTACAAAGAAACGAAGATGAAAAACTTGTGCCTTGGTGGTGGTGTTGCTCTAAATGGTGTTGCAAATTATCGTATTCTTAAGGAAGGACCGTTTGAAAATGTTCATGTTCCACCATCACCAGGAGATGCAGGTAGTGCTGTTGGTGCAGCACAATATCATTATTTTTGCCATGATAAAAATAAGAGAATCATTGAAAATGATTCTTCTAAAGTGGTGCGTGAAAATGTGTACGTTGGTCCAGAATATGATAATATTGAAATAAAGAAATTTCTAGATTCAAGAAAAATAGATTATCGAACAATTGAAGGAAAAGAATTGTTACAGACTACTGCAAAATTGATTTCGGATGGAAATATTGTTGGATGGTATCAAGGAAAGATGGAATGGGGTCCAAGGGCATTAGGAAACAGAAGTATTTTAGCAGATCCTAGAAATGCCAAGATGAAAGATATTATTAATGAAAAAATTAAACATCGAGAATCATTTAGACCGTTTGCACCTAGCATATTAGAAGAATATGCATCAGATTATTTTGATATGGATATTCCAAGCCCCTACATGCTTTTTGTTGCAAAAGTAAAGCAGCCTGATAAAATTCCTGCAGTAACACATGTAGATGGAACAGGAAGGTTACAAACTGTTTCAAAATCATCAAATCCACTTTATTATAATTTAATCAATGAATTTTATAATTTGACAGGAATCCCAGTCATAATTAATACATCAATGAATGTTATGGGTGAACCAATTGTTAATACACCGGAACAAGCATTTAACATGATAATTAAAACTGATATGGATTGTATGGTTATGGGAAATAATCTAATTTTTAAAAACAAAAATTCTTAATTTAATTTCATCTTAGATATCATATCACAATTATTTAATTTTCTTTTTAATTTCGCTTATCACCAAATTTTGTTGTCTTCGTGTAATGCTAGGGAACATAGGTAAAGACAGTATTTCTTGATACAGTTTTTTTGAATTTCTTAATGATGATGTGATTTTGCAAGTTTTTTTGTAGAGACTGAATAAATGTAGAGGTTTGTAATGAACAGATGTTCTAATTCCATTTGATAAAAGACTGTGAAAAAGTGAATTCCTTGAGATTGCAAAGTTGTCAAGAATTTTAATCACGTATAGATGCCAACTGTTATCAGCAGATAATTTTTGAGATGGTAATGATATTCCTTTCACATCTTTAAGTTTTGAATGATAGTATTTTGCTGCTGATCTACGTTGATTATTCATATTTCCTAATCTTTTCAGTTGGTTATTTCCCAGTGCGGATCTAATTTCATCTAATCTAAAATTAAAGCCCAGTTCTTTAATATCAAATTCCCATGGGTGACCCCTTGTGAATCTATCCTTAAGAGATTTATTGATTCCGTGATTTCTGCTTTTACGAAGGATTTCAGTGATTTTTTTTGCCTTAGATGTGATCATACCTCCTTCAAATGTAGTGAGATTTTTAGTAGGATAGAAACTAAAACATCCCGTATCACCAAATGTTCCAACATGCTTTTTATCATAGAACGTACCTAATGCGTGAGCACAATCTTCAACAATTTTTAAATCATATTTTTTTGCAATTCTCATAATCTGCTTCATATTGCAAGATTTACCAGCAAAATGTACTGGAATTATTGCCCTAGTCCTATTTGTGATATTTTCTTCAATTGATTTAATTGAAATGTTAAGATCTTCATAATTTACATCCGCAAGAACTGGTGTTGCATTACATGAAAGAACAGCATTCGCAGTAGCAACAAATGTCATATCTGGAATTATGACTTCATCATTTTCTGAGATGTTTAATGCTTTCAAGGATAACATTAATCCAGCAGTAGCATTTGAAACGCCAGTTGAGAATTCAGATTTTGTATATTTTTGGAATTTTTTTTCAAATTCACGTAGATTTGGTCCATCTGTTAGAAGATTTGAAGACAGTGCCTTTAGAATTTGGGTTTTGTCGTTAGAATTTATGGTTGGAACTACAAATGGAACCTTTATTTTTTTATTATTGAATGCGTCAGTTTTTTTATTCATATTTTTTTTTGTCAATTTAAGTTTTAATACTTTCTAATGTTTAGATAGTATTTTTTCATAAATCCGTAATGTGTTGCTTGCCATTTTAATCGAATTACATTCATCTATAACCATTTTATGCCCAGCCGAACCAAGAGAAATTAATTTTTCTCTATTGTTTAATAATTCTAGTATACATTTCGCTAATTGCTCAGAATTTTCAGGTTTTACAAGAATTCCTTGATAACCGTCTTTTATTGTAGATGGTATACCATGAGTGTCAGTACTGATAACAGGTTTTTTGAATGCAAAACCCTCTAGTGGAGTTAACGGTGATAATTCCCATCTAGATGGCAAAACTAGGAATTCACTTTCAGCATAGCCACCAAGTACATCCTCCCTACTTGGATTTTTAATAATTAAAATATGGTTTTTAAGATCAAATTCATTAATTATTTCATACATTTGTTTTTGATATCCAAAATCAACTCCCATAATTACAAATTTGATGTTTGATAATTTGTTATTGTCTTTGAGAATTTTAATTGCTTTCAACAATACATCTATTCCTTTAATGTAACTAAATCTTCCAATAAACAGAATGTAAGGAGAAATAAGTCCATATTTTTTCTTGAAATTCTTAGTTTTACTATTCAAAATATCCAAATTAATTCCATTCCTAACAATTTCAATTTTTGATAAAGAAGTAAATTCTAAAAAAATTCTTTTTTCATACTCATTAGCTGCAATAATTTTTGTTGATTGATTAATTATAAATTTGATAAAAGGAGATTGTAATTTTATAAAAAATTTTTTTAGTAAGCTGCCAGATTTTAATTCTGGATGAGTTGTTAAACCTCCCTGATCTGTTATTACAAGAGGAATTTTTTTTCGTTTAGAAATTAACGCCGCGACAAATGACTGAAAACTTCTAATTCCAATTGTATGTATAATATCAGGAGAATCTCTAAGAAGTTGAAAATATATTCCAGGATTGATAAAAAATAAACTGTATCTTAGCCAAGTATGTGAACGCTTGATTGTGAAATTTTCTGTTGTTTCTTCTCTAGGTAATTTTTTATTAAAGGTGGTGGCGTTATTAGCGAAATCTAAATCAGTAGTGTATATAACAACATCATGATCTAATTTTGCAGTTTCTCTAGCAAGATCAAGAGCTAAAAATAAGATTCCGCCAAATTGTGTAGCAGGTAATGATGCAGGACAAACTAAACCAATCTTCATAATAATTGAGTTTTTCATAAAACTATTTAGTATTCACTCAGTTTTTATCAGATATTAGATCAATAATTTTTCAATTTTTGTATTAGTTATTTTCTAGCTATTAAGAACCCCATGTCATCATGATGAGGTCTTGTTTTTATTGTGAAACCAGCGTTTTTAATTTTTGATATAAGATCTTTCGCAAGTTCTGGCTTAGAATCAGCTGCATGATATTCTATAGCTATATTTTGGATCCTATCAAAGTATTCTAACGGTAGTGAATCAATAATTTCATATTCTGCACCCTCACAATCTAATTTTAATAGTTTGCAAGAAGAAATTTTGTTTTCATCTAATATTCTTTGTAAAGAAATTGATTTAACAGTAATTGATTCTGAATCGCTGGAAAAAATACTGTGGGCTGATTGATCACTATTTAAAAATAAATTTACGTTGGATGTATTCTTTGATACAGCTAAATTAAATGGATGAATGTTTTCTGCCTGATTTAATTTTAAATTTGAAACAAATAAATTAAAATTATCACTAATTGGTTCAAAACTAAAAATGTTTCCAGTTTTACAAAATTGTGAAACTAATAATGAAAATAATCCGATGTGTGCGCCAATATCAATAATTGTATCATTTTTAGCGATTTGGAAATCTTCAATACAATACTCATTTATCATCCATACATTGGTGAGTGCCATTAGATCAGTTGAGTTTGTACGGATCTTTATTTTTAAATTAGTTTTTGTTTCAAAAATTACATATTCATTATTGATAAGATTGTAATACACTTTAGGATAGATATGCCAATTTTTGAAAATTTTTCTTGAATTAAAAAAAATCTGTGTTTTTGAAAAAAAATTGTGTTGCATATTAAATGTTAAAAAATCTTAGAAATATATTTTCGTAGAATTGTATGAATGGACTTTTAACCTATTGTATTTTGAGCTAATCTGTTGAAATTACTCATAACAGGTGGGCTTGGTTTTGTTGGTAGTCATCTTGTAGATTCACTTGTAAAAAAAAATCATAAAATAAAAATTCTAACAAAAACACTTTTGAAGAAGAAAAATATTAAAAAATCAGCTAAAAAAATTCAAATTGAAAAAATAGATTTGATAAATTTTCAACAATTAGGTAGAATCATAGAAAAATTCAAGCCGGATGTTATAATACACTTAGCAGGTAATGCATCACATGCTAAATCATTTGAAAATCCACTAAAAGACATTGATTCAAACGCAAAAACTACTTTATTTATGTTAGAAAAGATTAGAAAGTTAGGTACGCCATGTAAATTTATTCTTGGTAGTACTTTTATTGTAATCGGAAAACCAAAAAAACTTCCTGTAAATGAAAACACGCCATGTAATCCAACTACAGTTTATGGAACAAACAGATTATCTAGCGAATATTTTTGTAAAATTTATCATGAGGTATATGGATTACACACAAATATTTTCCGGATTACAAATTCGTATGGACCGCGTGAGCAAATAATTCCTAAAAAAAATGCTGTAAATTTCCTAATACACAAATCATTTAAAAAAGAAGAAATAAGCATTTACAACCAAGGAAAATTTTTCAGAGATTTTATCTATATTGATGATGTAATTTCTGGAATTAATGCTATTCTGAAAAAGGGGAAACCTGGAGAATTATATTGGATATCATCAGGAAAAAGGACTTGGTTCTATGAATTTGGTAACATTTTAGAAAAAACTACTGGTTGCAAAGTAAAATATTCGGAAACGCCAGTATATACAAAAAAAGTCGATGTTGGAAATTTTGTCGTCAGTAATTCAAAATTACGAAAATTAGGATGGTCGCCAAAAATTTCTGTTGATGTTGGTGTAAAAAAAACATTGAAGTTTTTCCAATCTAATTAAAAAAATCGTGAGAAGTAAATGAAATATAATAATCAAAGCAAGGATAACAGACCGGCAAAAACACTATATCAAAGATTTAGGTATGGGTTAATTAAACGACATTTCTATTATTTAACTTCAAGTTTTAGAGTATTGCCAAATTTTTTTGTAATAGGAGGGGTTAGATGTGGGACTACTTCATTATATCATTACTTAGGACAACATAATTGTATAAAACAAGCCGCATATGATGAATTAGGATATTTTGATGATAATTTTCATCTGGGATTAAATTGGTATCGTTCTTTATTTCCTACAAAGTTTATGCAAAAAAATATAGAATCTGTATACAAGAAATTTCTTACCTATGATGTCACGCCATTTTATATATACAATCCTCTTGTAGTAGACAGAATTTTCAAATTCTCACCAAATGCAAAAATTATAGCAGTCTTAAGAAATCCAATTGATCGTGCATACTCAAATTATAATCAGAAAATGCAAGATGAAGGTGATACAAAAACAACTTTTGAGGAGATAGTTCATTCTGAGATAGAAAAAATTGAGAATGATGGGAATGATGAAGAAAATTATGCATTTTTAGTGGATGAGTTTTATGAACTGCTTTTAGCTAGAGGTTTTTATGCAAAACAATTAGAATTCTGGTTTAAAAAATTTCCGAGAAAGAATGTATTATTAATCTCATCAGAAGAACTTGCAACAAACACAGATAAGACTGTTTCAGAAATTTTTGAATTCTTAGAAGTACCAAACCAAAAAATCAGTGATTTGACAAAACAAAATGAAAGAAAATATCCTAGAATGAAAGATTCCACAAGGGATACTCTAATTAATTTTTTCAAGCCTTACAATGAAAAATTATTCTACATGTTAGGCAGTAAATTTGATTGGGATAAATAATTCTCAATTATGTTCTAAGAGAGAAGATTCGTCGATATGACCCTGACGTTTATGATTTTTACTATACCATTCAATAGTCTTTTTTAATCCTTCTTGTAATGAAAATCTGGGTTCCCAACCAAGTAATTCTTTTGCTAGTGAATTATCTAAAGCCCTGGAAACTGCACCTGTGGGTTTTGAGGTGTCAAATGATATTTTTTCTGGTGTCCATCCTAAAATCTTGAAAATCATTTGAGCGACATCTATCATTTTATAACGAACCCCAGTTCCTAAATTAATAGGTGTCATGTCAGAAATTTTTTCTGCACAAAGCACTGTTCCATCAACAATATCTTCAACATATGTAAAATCTCTTTCTTGTTGACCGTTACCCCAAATTTCGTATGGATCCATCCTTTCAATAGCCTTGTAAATAAAGGCAATTATAGCATGTGTCTCATTTTCCCGTGGACCATAAGCAGTTACAAATCTCACTGGACACCCCTTTAACCCAAATTGTTTTTTAAATGCATTCATTTGTACTTCACTCATTAATTTAGCCCAACCATACTCTATATCAGCGCTAAGATAATTATCCAAATTACTAGTATCAGAATCAGTCTCTTTTAGTTTATAATCTGAGCCAATATCTTTTTGCAAGTCTGTAGGATATACACATGCACTGCTTGAAAAAATAACTTTTTCAACATTTGTATCAGAACATGCTTCAAACACATGGTGATCAACTGCAAAGCTTGAACATACGTCTGCAGGATGGCTTGAAATATATCCTCTGCCTCCATGATCTGCTGCTAGATGAAAAACAATTTCGTTGTCTTTGAAGATGTTTCTGGCTTCAGATTTCGAATTGTATTCTAAATCAGTATTTATGAATTTGATCCTGTCTTTTGATTGTTCTAAGTTATCCATTTTTCCAGTACTAAGATCGTCTGCAACGCTAACATGAGCACCAAGAGAAATAAGTTTGTCAACTAAATGACTTCCAATAAAACTTGCTCCGCCCGTTACTAAGACGTTTGTCTCGTTCCAAAAATTTTCTGAAAAATGTATCATTGATTATACGTGTTAGGGTATGATTTTAAAAACTGTTCTGCCCATTCGTAAGTCATTTTCAAGCCATTTTCTAATCCTACCTTAGGTTTCCAACCTAGAACATCCTCCGCTAAACTACAATCTGCAGCCCTACCTAAATCTCCAGTTGGCTTCGACAAATCATATTTCTTTTCAATATCTTTTCCAGAAATTTCAATCACTTTGTCAGCTATTTCATTAACAGTTGTCTTTTTTGCATTACCAATCTGGATAGGCCCTTTATTGATGCCCCTCTCCATTGAAAGCATCAATGCATCAACAACATCAGTAACATAAATGAAAGCACGGCTCTGTTCTCCATTTCCCCATA
>CEQE01082155.1_pt1 | contig 11015 bp, 8 predicted proteins | sample 356201 | NCBI WGS metagenome assembly CEQE01 (sample SAMEA2619970, study PRJEB7988) | marine metagenome | biome: marine biome (ENVO:00000447); feature: mesopelagic zone (ENVO:00000213) & marine oxygen minimum zone (ENVO:01000065); material: "saline water (ENVO:00002010), including plankton...
GTTCCAGAATGGCACGTCTTCGCATCGAACGGCAACCTGATGAATGCACTCGGCAACTCCATCGCCAGGCCCAAAACCAAGATCGTTTGTACGCTTGGTCCTTCAACGGCCTCGGACGAGACGATCAGAGGTCTCATAGTCAACGGCATGAGCGTTGCTCGGTTGAACTTGAGCCATGGTTCGCCTGATGCTCATCGAGCCGCAATCAACCAGGTGCGGGCGGCTTCGGACGAGTTGAATACGCCCGTTGGAATCATGATTGACGTGCCGGGCCCCAAATACCGAACCGGGTATCAAGATCCCGGCGTTCTCGACCTGGTCGAAGGGGCCGCCATTACCCTGACCAGCAGAGAGGTCCGAGGCAATCCCAAGCTCCTCAGCGTCTCGCCTCACGGCATCCATCGTGACGCCGTCGTCGGCGGCGCCGTCTTCGTTGACGACGGCAATGTAAAGCTCGTCGTCCAGGAGATCTCCGGCGAGGACGTGATCTGTCAGGTCACATTCGGCGGTCGAGTGACCGAGCGCCGAGGAGTGGCCATACCTGGCAAGGCGCCGGCCCTGCCATTCCTGGACGAACGCGCCAAAAACGGGTTGAATCTCGCTGCCGACGTCGGCGCGGACTTCATCGCTTTGTCCAACGTAACGAGGGACATCGACGTAAATCTCGCCCGCGAGTTGCTGAGGGAACGCGGACCCGAGCCGTACATAATCTCGAAGATCGAAACGGCTGAAGCCTTGGATAATTTCAGCGAGATATTGGATGCGTCGGACGCCATCATGGTGGCCCGCGGCGACATGGGCGTGGAAGTGCCGCTGGCGCGAGTGCCCGTCATCCAGAAACAGCTCATCGCACAATGCAACCGCGGAGGCAAACCGGTCATCACCGCCACGCAGATGCTGGAGTCCATGATAAAGTCGCCGACGCCTACTAGGGCCGAGGTCACGGACATCGCCAACGCCATCTACGACGGCACCGACGCCATAATGCTCTCCGGCGAAACCGCTGCCGGAGGTTACCCGGTGCAGGCGATCGAGACGATGAGGGACGTGGCTTTGCAGGCGGAGGCCGCCCTCCCGTACGCGAACATGATTCGCGAGAAATACACTGACGTCGAAGACCAGACCGACGATGCAATCAGCTATGACGCCTGCCGCACGGCGTTCCAGCTCAAAGCAAGATTGATCGTTGCTTTCACTGAATCCGGGTCGACCGCCGGCCGTGTGTCCCAATTCCGCCCTGAGGCGCATATCCTAGCGTTGACCCCGTCGGAACGGGTTCGCAAACAGCTGACCCTGAGATGGGGCGTCACGCCTCTCATCGTGGGCGGGCTCGAGTCGGTCGACGACTTTTTCGCTGTCGGCGAGGACTACGCGCTGAAATCAGGATGGATCCAGGGACGAGGCAAGGTGGTCTTGGTCGCGGGCGTCACTATAGGACTGGTCGGAGGCACGGACCTGCTCCATGTGATGGACGTGCCCTCCGGACGCGCATCCGGACCCGCCTAATCGAGGCCGTCATGGCGGGCAACCCGGCGAAATCATTACGGACCAGAGCCACTGGAGAGCATTAGGTGCTAAGCGTTTACAACACCCTCACGAAAAACCTTGACGAAGTGGCGCCCATAGAGCCTGACGTTATCAAGATGTACTCCTGTGGCCCCACCGTTTACCGCGACGCCCATATCGGCAACCTTCGATCCTACCTGATGGCAGACTGGATCCGTCGAGCTCTGGAGTTCCAAGGGTTGGAAGTCCGGCACATAAAGAACATCACCGACGTCGGACACATGCGGCAGGAGGTGTTGGAACAGGGCGAAGACAAGGTGATCGCCGCGGCTTTGGCCGAAGGCAAAACCCCCGCTGAGATCGCGCAGTTCTACACCGATAGATTCCTGGCTGACGAAGCCAGCCTCAACATCATTCGCGCGATGGAATTTCCGAAGGCGACCGATCACGTGGCCGAAATGTTGGAGATCGTCGAAGACCTCGTGGCCAAGGGAACCGCCTATGTGGTCGAGGGCAACGTCTACTTCGCGGTGTCCGAGTTCCCCGAGTACGGCAAACTGTCCGGCAACATACACGAGGCCGAATTGCTTGAGGCCGTTCGGGTCGATGCCGATCCCAACAAGCGTGACCCCAGAGATTTTACGCTGTGGAAGAGCGCCGAAGAGGGGCGCGAGATCAAGTGGCCCAGCCCATGGGGAGAGGGCTTCCCCGGCTGGCACATCGAGTGCTCTGCAATGTCGATCAAGTACCTGGGCAGGCGCTTCGACATCCACACCGGCGGCGTCGACAACATCTTCCCTCACCACGAGGGCGAGATCGGCCAGAGCGAGGCCTACGTGGGCGAGCCGGTCGTCAACACCTGGGTGCACGGACAACACCTCCTCGCCGACGGCGTCAAGATGGCCAAATCTACCGGGAACTCGTTTATCCTGTCGGATTTCGAAAATCAAGGATTGGAGCCGCTGGCGTTCCGATACCTCTGCATGACAGCCCGGTACCGGACGCGGCTCAACTTCACGTTTACGGCGCTCAAAGCCGCCCAGCGTGGGCTGCAACGGCTCAGGAATCGGGTTCGGGAGTGGTCCGTGTCCTTGCAGTCGACAAGCAACGACGGCAGCGCGGTCGAAGAGTGGACCGGCAAGTTCCTGGACCGGGTGAACGACAACCTCGATCTGCCGGGAGCTTTGGCGCTTACATGGGAGATGGCCAGGTGCGACCTGCCGGGTCAAACGAAACTGAAGATCGCGCGCCAGTTCGATCATGTACTCGGTCTCGACTTGGATGCCGCGGGGGATGGACGCGATGCGCCGGACGATGTTGCGTCGAGGATCGACGAGCGGGCGGCGCTCAGGAAGACAGGCGACTACATCCAGGCCGACCGAATTCGTGGTCAGCTCGCCGAGGAAGGCTACGACCTCCAAGACGGGCGTGACGGCACGAAGGTTCGGGTCAAGGCACAATGGGAGATGACCGAGCAACAGCGAGATACGGTTTCCTCCTCCGCTGAAGTGCCCTCTCTGATCGACATGGACGACGCGTTTGACTTCACGATCGCCGTTGTCGCCAACAACTACGTTGGCGACGTACAACGTTGCGTCGAAAGCGCGCTCAAGTGGGTCGGCGACCGTTCGGCCGAGGTGATCGTTGTCGACAACGGGTCCACCGACGGCACGCCTGACTGGCTCGACGAGCTCGCCGATGCGCAGCCGGCCGTTCGCGCGATCCACGCCGATCACACGCTCGGCGAGGGCGCGGCCAAGAACATCGCGCTGAAACAGAGCCTCGGGAAGACGATCGTTATGTTGGACACCAGCGTAGAACTCGGAGGCGACATATTCGACCGGATCGGTGAGATGCTCGACGACCCAAACACCGGCGTGGCGGGTCCGTTTGGCCTCAGAACCGACGACCTCCACCACTTCCATGACGGAGAGGGGGAGACCGGAGAGATGGACGCGATGCAGGCGTACTGCTTCGCCTTCCGACGAAACCGGCTTCGGGATGTAGGGCTGATGCGGGAGAGCTTCAGATTCTATCGCAACCTAGACATCGACTACAGCTTCCACTTCAAAGACAAGGGTTACCGTGTGTACTCGGACCAATCGCTTCCCGTGATCCTGCACGAACATCGGGTTTGGAGCGACCTCGCCGAGGGAGAACGCGACGAACTTAGCCGCAAAAACTACGGGCGGTTCCTCGACAAATGGGGCGAGAGGACAGACCTGTTGGCGAGCAATCAACCAATCACGTAGAATGGTGTGCGCTCGATCGCTCGGGAATCGACCCCAGCAACCTGGGGCCGATCTTTTTGTGCGCCGTACACGGCATGCCGATGGTGATTGCGTGGCAGATCGCTGACCCAAGAACAGCGCCGGTCCGGACGCGAGTCGCCCAAGATGCGTCTATGATCCGGGACAATCCGGACAGGAGTGCTTAATGCTGATTGCCCTTCTGTGGCTCCAGTTGGCCGGCGCCACCGTCATCATCCTATTGGCGTCCCACTTTCTTGCGAAATCCGCCGACATCATCGCCCTGAAATCCGGCCTGGGCCAGTCGCTCATCGGAGTCGTGCTGCTCGCGACCGCGACGTCGCTCCCCGAATTGGGCACCGGCGTCAGCTCAGTGACTTTCTTTGACGCCCCTGACCTCGCCGCGGGCGACGCGTTTGGGAGTAATCTGTTCAACCTGTTGATCGTGGGGTTGTTGGATATTTTTTGGCGTCGGGGCCCAATCCTAACGATTGTAAGCCCGACGGTGGCGCTACAAGGCGTCTTGGGAATCGGAGTCATAGCCATAGCCTTAGGCGCTCTCGTGATCCATGGCTTGACGACCACAACGTCAACCTGGCCCGTGAGTCCGGTGTCGTTGGTCTTGATCGCAGCATTCTTGACGGCGCTGTTTTTGATCTACCGATCAGAGCAATCTCAAGAAGATGTCGAGAGCGAAGACGTCGACAAGTATGCCGACGCCAGCGGAACGACGGCCGCGCTTACGTTTTTGGCGGCGGCGGCGTTTATCGTGAGCTCGGCGATTTGGCTTGCTAATACGGGAGATTCCATAGCGGAAGAGTTGGGCTGGGAAAAGAGCTTTGTCGGCACTCAGTTCCTGGCTCTAAGCACTTCGCTGCCGGAGTTGGCCACCGCCGTCGCCGCGATTCGATTGAACGCCCCGACTCTCGCGATATCGAACGTGCTCGGCAGCAACCTGTTCAACATGGGATTCGTCCTTGTTATCGACGACGCGGCATTCACAGACGGGGCTCTTTGGAGCAATGTCGCCCAGATTCACCTGCTCACGGCCATCATAGCGATACTCATGACTGTCGTCGTGTTGATCTCGCTGCTTGACCGATCTCGAATGAGGCCCAGCCGATTCTGGACATTCGAAGGGCTGACGCTCATAGGGTTGTACGCGATGGCGAGCGTGTTGGTGTTTCGTCTGGGTTGACGGTGTGCAACGACTGTGGAACCAAAGAGCACGCCTGAGACGAGATTTGCGTCCAGTTGCGAAACCCCGCTGTTCTTCGTCCTCGGAGACCTGATGCATCATTCATTCTCCGGCCTAGTCGCAGACTCGCTCCCAGTTGGCGATTAGTTCGAAGAATTGCGATCGATGAGGCAACGTCCGTGCCGCATCGCCCCACTCAATGATCACAGGCGCCAGACCGGAACGCGCTGACAATCAGGAGGCCCCGGTGCAATTCATCAGAAGCTTTGGCTCCCCGTCCGTTGAACCGCGAATTGACCCGATGGTGCGTCCCTTTCAGAGGTTCACCGCCCAAGAAGCCTCGGCCGGCATCGTGCTGCTTGCGTGTACGATTGTGGCACTGGCGTGGGCCAACTCGCCGTGGTCGCACAGCTATCACGAGCTTTGGGAAACGCATCTGAAGGTCGGATTTGCCGATTACGTTCTGGACGGAACCCTGCATTTCTGGATCAACGATGCCCTCATGGCGGTGTTCTTCTTCGTCGTGGGGCTGGAGATCAAACGGGCTGTTCTCGTGGGCGAGTTGGCCAGCCCCAAACGAGCAGCTCTGCCGGTCGTCGCGGCGGTGGGCGGGATGGCGATTCCGGCTGCGTTGTACACGATGCTCAATGCCGGACAGGATGGCGCTCAAGGCTGGGGAATTCCGATGGCGACAGACATTGGGTTCTCTTTGGGCGTTCTAGCTCTGTTGGGCAGTCGCGTTCCCATCTCGCTCAAGGTGTTCCTGACCGCGTTCGCCATCGCGGACGACATCGGCGCCGTGGCCGTGATCGCCCTGTTCTACACCGACGAGCTCGTCTGGGCCAACCTCGGCGTCGCGGTGGGATTTCTCGCGGTTCTCTCGGCACTTAACTGGCTCGGCGTTCGCCACGCCGTGGTCTACGCTGTATTCGGACTAGGGGTGTGGCTCGCTTTCCTCACATCCGGAATCCATGCTTCCATAGCCGGAATTCTGGTGGCCGCGACGATACCAAGCAGCGTTCGGATTGATCCTCGAGAGTTCGTGGATCACGGCAGGGCGTTGCTGGACAGGTTCGAGCGGAGCATCGATCGTGGCGACACCGAGCATACGACCATCGCGCAGCGCGGCGCGGTCGAGGAACTGGAACAGGCCTGCATGGATGTCGAGTCGCCGCTGCAACAACTGGAGCACGACCTCCACCCCTGGGTCGCCTTCGTCGTCATGCCGGTGTTCGCCTTGGCCAACGCGGGCGTGACCCTGGACAGCGGCTTACTGGACGCACTGTCGGGACGGGTGGCCTTAGGAGTTTTGGTCGGCTTGGTGATCGGAAAACAGGCGGGGATATTCGTTTTCGCATGGCTCGCCATCCGCACCGGCATCGCCACAAAGCCTCTTGGAGTGAGTTGGAAGCAGATCTACGGTGCATCCTGGCTGGGTGGGATCGGATTCACCATGTCCATATTCATTACCGGGTTGGCCCTAGACGGCGAACAGCTTGTCGCCGAGTCCAAACTGGCCATACTCATATCGTCTCTGATATGCGGCGCCGTCGGCTGGTGTATCATCCGGTCTGGGCCGCGCCGAACCGGTGGCGCAGGCCATTAGGGGCAATCTGTGCACTGGTGACACAACGTGATCTGTCGCTGGCCTGGGCACGATGGCTGCCGCGGATTTGACGCCCTTGACGATCGACGCGGCGAACGATGTGTCCAGCTTGCCATTGTCATTGCGCCAACCGAGAGCGCGACACCGTTGACACGAGCGACTGACCGGCATAAATTGAAAGCCCGCCCGAATCGACGGCGCGGGCGTGAAGTTCAGCCCTCAACGGGATCACTTGGAACATGTCGATCGGGCATCGTTCGCGAAACGAGCAATCATCGATATTGGAGGAGACTGGATGTTCTTCGAGCTACGAGAGTACCGCACGCAAGCCGGACAGCGAGATAATTGGGTCAAGTTCATGGAAGAGGAGATCATCCCATTCCAGGTCGGAAAGGGCATGGTCATTTTGGGGAGCTATGTGGGCCAGGAAGAAGACGACCTCTACATCTGGATCAGGCGCTTCGAGAGCGAGGAAGAGCGAGAAAGGCTGTATGCCGCAGTCTACGAGAGCGACACCTGGAAGAACGACATCGGCCCGAGAATTCCGGCGATGATGGATCGGTCCAAGATCGTCGTACGGCGGATCGAAGCCACGTCTCGCTCCGTGATGCAATAGGCCGGGGGCCTAAGGCATCGCAACGTAAATCGCCATGAACCGGCTGTACCCGGACTTGCTGCTCAGGGGATGCCGGGTGCTCACCATGAACCCCGCTCGGCCGTTCGTCGAATCGGTGGCAGTTAAGGGCAACCGAATCGTCTGGATCGGTACAGACGCGGAAGCGGCCCAATTCGCTGTCGGACGCGCTCGGACTCTCGATTGCGGCGGCGGAACGGTGCTGCCCGGTTTTCATGACGCACACTGTCACCTGTTCGCGTACGCGGCAAGTCTCCGGGCGGTCGATTGTCGCCCAGGCACGGTGTCGTCCATCAGCGAGGTCCGGGATGCCATATCTCGTCGCGCCAGCGAGACTCAGCGTGGTGATTGGATCCGAGCCACGGGATACAGCGATTTCGATCTGCGCGAGCGCCGGCATCCGACTCGGTTGGATCTGGACGCGGCCGCGCCCGACCATCCCGTCAGGTTGGATCACCGCTCCGGCCACGCGTGCGTGCTCAACAGCCGCGCACTGGATGCGATTGGATTAACGTCCGGCACGCCTGAACCTCCCGAAGGGACGATCGATCGATTTCTGGAGTCGGGCGAGCCCAACGGCGTGCTTCTGGAGATGCACGAGCACCTCGACGGCCTGATTCCGCGACCGTCCGACTCGGAACTGCGTGACGCGGTGAGGCACGCGAGCGCCGTCCTCGCATCTAAGGGCATCACGACGATCCAGGATGCAACGGCGGGTAATTCCATCGACCGGTGGAACGCCTTCCGATCGATGAAGTCGGACGGGTCGTTGCATCAGCGCGCGACCTTCATGCCCGGCTTCACGAATGTCGGATCGTTTGCGCGTGCCGGTCTGCACTACGGCCAAGGCGGTCACGGTCTCACCGTGGGAGCGGCGAAAGTCATGGTCACCGCGAGCGCCGGTCGTCTCCGTCCGGATGCCCAGGCATTGATGGGCATGGTGCTCGACGCCCACAGGCAAGGTTTTCAGGTCGCGATCCACGCCGTGGAGGCGGAGGCTGTGGCAGCCACCGCCGCTGCGATCGCCGCAGCCAACCAGGTCGCCGGATCAGTCAACCTCCGACACCGGATCGAGCACTGCTCCGAAATGCCACCGGACGTTTTCGCGGACGTCGTGGCGTCGGGCGCCGTGTGCGTGCTTCAGCCAGGATTTATCTTCGAGAGCGGCGAGCGATACATCGCTCAAACTGAACCCATGATGCTCCCGTGGCTCTATCGAGGCGCCTCGCTGGCGGACGCCGGCGTGCACGTGGCGTTCGGCTCCGACGCACCGGTGGCGGCGCCGGATCCGTTGCTGGGGGTGTATGCGGCGGTCACCCGGCTCTCGGATAAGGGTTCAGAGGTTGGCGTGGGTGAAGCGACAACTGTCGGCGACGCGCTACGATTCTCGACGGCGACGCCGGCGTATGCTGCACGCCAAGAAACCGATCTCGGAGTGATCGCGCCAGGAATGCTGGCCGACATGGTGTTGCTCGACCGAAATCCGCTGGAAGTCGACCCGTCGGATATCGCCGGAATCAAACCTATGGGAACCATCACCGACGGCCGAGTCGTCTGGCAAAAGTAGGCGTTGCGGCACGTTCAAAAGTTGATGTGTCCGTGGATGCGCCCTGTGTGGCGGCCGGACACTACTCGGTTGACCGGCTTAAACCGACGTTGCTACACTCGCACCGCCGCCGAGCAGATTGACCTCATCGATGGAATTGAACCGCGCACATGCGGCTCGCACAGGCTCGGCTATGGAGTCGTATATGGCGACCGCGCGAAAAACAACCAGCGAGAGCTCGAATTCAAACTGACGAAACACGGGACTCAAACTTGATCGGTCTGCCCGAGTCCGATGCGTCGAGACAAAGGTATCGATGGGTGATGCTGGCCGGTCTTTGGCTGGCATACGCTTCGTTTGGGTTGGTGAGCGGCGGCATACCGCCTCTGGTAGGGGTAGTCAGTGGAGACCTGAACCTCAGCCGCTCGGCGATGGGGAGCGTTCTCGGCGCGTGGCCTCTCATCTACGTCGCGATGGCCATCCCGGCAGGCGCGCTCATCGACCGGTTCGGGCTTCGACGGTCGTTGGCGGTCGGTGTGCTCCTGATAGGCTTGTCCGGCCTGCTGCGGGCGGTCGCGGTCAACTACGCAACCATGTTCCTGGCTGTCGCGGTGTTCGGACTTGGCGGTCCGTTCGTATCCGTCGGCGCGCCGAAGCTGATCGCCGTGTGGTTTCCGAGGAGCGGACGCGGCACCGCGATGGGCGCCTATATGACAGCCTCGAACGTCGGACGCATCGTGGCGCTGGCAACGGCCAACAGCGTATTCATGCCGTTGTACGATTCGAGTTGGCGCCTGACTTTGGTCACGTACGCGGGATTCGCTTTCATGGCGGCAGCCGTCTGGTGGGTGATTGCCCGCGATCCGAAGCAATCAGATTCGACGAGCGGCGCTCCCGACAAGTCCTTCGCCGCCAGCCTGCGCGTGTTCCCTCTGTTGCTGCGCGGAAGGGTCGTCCAGATCGTCCTCGCGCTTAGCGTGGGCTCGTTCTTGTTCAATCACGGTTTCAGCAATTGGCTGCCCGAGATCTTGCGAGACCGAGGCATGACACCGTCCGAGGCCGGATTGTGGGCGACGCTGCCCATTGTGGTAGGCGTCGGGGCGACGCTCGTCATCCCGCACGTTGCGACCCCGAGGCGTCGAATACCAATGCTTGTCGTTACGCTTCTGCTGGCCGGTCTGTCGGCCCTTCTGGTGGGGACGTCGTCAGGGGCGCCGTTGACTCTCGGGTTGCTTCTCCAAGGCGCGGCGGGTAGGGGAGTCCAGCCGATCATCATGCTGATTCTCATGGACGCGCCCCAGATTGGAGCCGATCACATGGGCGCGGCGGGCGGCCTTTACTTCACCGCTGGCGAGGTGGGCGGAGTTCTCGGGCCGTTGTTGTTGGGCGTCGCGGCTGACGTGACGGGAGGATTCATGGGCGGCTTGATCATATTGACCGGATTGACGGTCGCGCTCGCCCTCGTTGCGATAGCACTGGGGATCGCGGTGCGCAGCGTTCCTCGGGAGACGCCATGATTGCCGCCGTTAACGTTCCTTGACGCGCCGACCTGACCGCCACACGGCGATGAGCTCACGCGAAGTCTTGGAGCAGTGTTCAGCGGTGCTCGGCGGTCGAATCGGTGCAGGCAGTCTGGCCGTTATGCTTGGAACTGGCCGGTCCTAACCGAAGTGCGGTGTGTTCTCGCCAACGGTGGATTTTTGGCCCCGCCATTGAGGCGATCGCCGTGCACATTGGGTTTTGAGCGCGAACTCGATTTCCTGTACGATACGTAGTGGCAGCGATGCCCCTTCCGAATTGCGGCTCGAAGCGGCGCTGAAGTTTTGACCGAATACAGTGTGAGGATTCAGTATGCTTGAGAAGATCTTGGTTCCCCTTGACGGCAGCGAACTGGCACAAGGCATTCTGCCGTACGTTGTCCGTCTGGCAAGAGGGATGAATTCGAAGCTGACCCTGTTCACCGTGGTCGATCCGGACGTAGTCAGAACTCCGTCGAAATTAGGATCGCGCGGATCCGTATGGACCGAATTCGGACGGATTCCCATCAGCGTGCCCGACGAACGCCAAAGTCAAGAAGGATCTGATACCGGCATAGCGTCTCACGTGTTCGAACGCACGGAGAGGACCGCGGAGGGATTCCTCAGGGAAATCGCCGAGCGGATCGGCGGGTCCGATTTGGAAGTGGACTACAGAGTGGGCTTCGGGAGCCCTGCTGACCAGATCGCGTCCGTCGCCGAGAAAGAAGGCTACGGCCTCGTTGCCATGTCCACTCACGC
>CEQE01148391.1_pt1 | contig 11009 bp, 10 predicted proteins | sample 356201 | NCBI WGS metagenome assembly CEQE01 (sample SAMEA2619970, study PRJEB7988) | marine metagenome | biome: marine biome (ENVO:00000447); feature: mesopelagic zone (ENVO:00000213) & marine oxygen minimum zone (ENVO:01000065); material: "saline water (ENVO:00002010), including plankton...
TGGCGCTGGGGCTGATGTGCCCAAATTCGCGTGTCGTGGCGATTGATAAGTGTCCCCGTCCTGATGAAGCGCTGGGCTTGGAAGTGACCAATATACTAGCTGAGCAAATCGATGCGGAGCTGGTGGCGGTCAAAGGAATAAGCCCTAATGATGTTGCACGGATTGTCGGCGATAATTTTGACAGTGCGATTGATTTTGTCCTGATCGATGGCGGCCACACGCCCGACCAGCAAACCAAGGATTTTGAAGTTTGCAAAGCCGTGGCGAGTGAGGACTGTGTCTATGTTTTTCACGATGTAATTAATTTCAACATGGTCGACAGCTTCGTAAAAATAGCGAGCGCTAACCCGCAGCTCATTAGCTCGCTCCTGTTTCGCACACCTTCGGGCATGGCGATTAGCTATCCGCGCCAAATGGCGGATAATCTTGGCCCCATTGTCAGTGCTTTTACGGAGACCGACGAACGGGTTCATGTCCTCCATCAAGAAGGCAAGGAAACCCTAAGCAGCAGCTGACAACTTTGAACGCCCGGCCATGCGGTGGGCATATTTATTGAGATGCTCAATCGCTTTTTTAGCACCTTGGGGGTTCTTAGCATCCCAATGCACTGAGAATTGACTGCCGTTCAAGGAACAAATTGGCTGCTCTTTTCGCAGCATGTCATCGGTGGTGATTTTATTTGTCCGGCTATCGAGCACAAAAGACTGATCTGTGAGTTGAACCATTAAAACTGCGTGTTGAGGTTTGCCGCCCTTGGCCCGCAGCCAGACGACGCGAAGGCGCTCAGCGTGAAATCCCAAAAGCCGCAAGGATAGATACTTAGCGACGGCATATTTTTCAGAGCGATCTTCGCAACGGAAATATCGTACCGGCGCCGCCCAATTATTGGTCTTGCCGTAGGACGCTATTGCCGCAACGTTGGCCAAATTATTGATAAAGTTGTTGATGCCGGCAATTTGACCTTTGGCGCCAAATTGGGACAGGGTTTTAACCAATTTCAGCCAGCTATTAATTTGCTGATGGTTCTGTTTAGCCTTTTTCCGTTGCTTGCGATTTTTCAAGGGAAAGAGGCTGTTTGGCGAGCCTAATTTTTTTTCGGAAGTGCCGCATAATGAGAGATGCGTCGCTGGAGCGCGACTAATATCCGGGCATTGCAGATGGTTAAATGAGGCGACGTGAATTTCTGCTGATTTTCCGTTTAAGCCTTTGCCGGTGAATGCTAATTTCTTAATTTTGTCGATGCCGAGTAAGTTTTTTATCATTGTTAGCCCTAGTTCTTTTTTTGGTTAATTTTTTCATTCGTTTTGTGGTGTAGGTATCTTCGCAAGTCCCATGCCAAGTTCCCGGCCAGTTGGCAGCAGGATGTAACCTGCTGACTCCAAAGCAGAATCTTAGGGAACATACAATGTGGCCGCGAACTAGCCAAAAACCGCCCGGTCAAAACTGCCTAGTTGCCAGGAAATTATTGTTTTTCCAGCACGCGGATGCCCTGGGCCATCACTAAGTTCAGCGCCGTGCCGATAAACAAGAACCAGCCGACAAATTCCCATGTCCCGGTATAGGTGACGACAAAGGCAACAACCGGCGGGCCTAGGAGGTGGCCGGTTTGAGAGCCTTGATACAACAGCCCATTGGTCGCGCCAAGCTGGTCTTCGGAAGGTGCGTGAACCGGTGCGCCGGCCAGTAACGTGGTCGGTTGCAAAGCGCCCATGAAGGAGAAAACCAGCACCAGTCCAAAGCGTATCAAATCAGGCAGTATATCCGGGAAGATCAACAGCGAAGTTCCGCCCATAAAACTGGTGCCGATGGTGATCATCAGCCAGCGGGCGACACCCCGGTGAACCAGCCAGGCGCCGAACAAATTACCAAAAATATTAATAATTACACCGGCGGCTGCCAAAGTGGCGGCTAGTCCCAGGCCTAATCCCCGCTCTTCAATGACGAAGGTCGGCAACCAGACCATGATTGCTATCCATTGCAAGGTGTAGGTCAAAAAACAAAGCGAAATAAGCCAGGGGCCTGGCGTAGAAACTGTCTTCTTAATATTATTCCAATAAGGTTCCCGGTTCTTTGGAGTAATGGCGTCAATGCCGCGAAAATAAAATCCGCACAGCACCAAAAGAAATAAAGTTAAACCGGCTGTTGTCAGCCATAAGCCCCGCCATCCGGCCGGTTCAATAATTGAAGGTGCGGCAACCATTGTAATCGCCATTCCTAAGGGGGTTACGCTGCTCCACAAGCTGACCGCGAGGCCGCGATCTTGAGCTGATGCAAGACGGGCGATTAAGGCGGGGAGAATGGCCATCGTGCCGATATAACCCGCGCCTTCGATCAGCCGGGAGAGCAACAATACGGTGGCGGATTGGGCAAAAGCGCCCAGTATTGAGCCTATTGTTAGAGTGCCTAAGGCATAGAGGATCATTTTCACCCGGCCAATGCGGTCGGCGACACCGCCGACCATCATGCCGGTTGCGCAGCCTAAGGCCGAGAAGATGGAAACGACCCAACCCGCCATGATCAAACTCAACGATAATTCGGCCCGCATACCAGGGATTGCCGGCGGGGTCTTGCCCACATAACCGGCGACGATCACGCCAGCGGTGAGGGCGATAAATATGATGCTCCAGCGAGTTGGGGTAGCTGTATTTTCAGTCATGTACCATCAGCGATTTGATATGTTTTGAAGAAACTTACCCGAAACATTATGCGGTGCCGATCAGTTTTATAAAATTTATCGGCTGTATTGCAGAGCGATATGAAAAACCCCACAGTATTTTTACTGCGGGGTTTTTTTGGTCATTCAATTTGTTGAATGAAGTACTTATTTGTTAAGCTGAAACATCAACATTTTGTCCGCGATGATCCGGCTTATTGTTTGGTTCCTCCTGAGACGATTGGGCCTTTTGGATCGTCTGTTTGGTCTGGTTTTCGACTTGCTGCGCTATTTCTTGCTGGGCTTGCGCCTCAAATTTCAACGCGTGCAATTGGGTGGTTTGTGAGCCACCGATGCCTTCAATCATTCTGATTCTCCCATTTCCTACCAACTACGGCTTCTGCCATGGTTGGAATATAGAAGAAAATACCTATATTAAGCAATTCAACGAAGTGTGATCGAGGCAGATATGATTGTCCGGCGGGAATTTATAAAAAAACTGATTTTTGGCGGAGTTTCATTGCCATTGCTGGCGCATATTTGGCCTCACCGGCGTCCGGCAAAGACCGGGATTGTTAAAAAAGAAATTACAAATATTTCATCTGGAAACGAAAGTTTTAAAATCTTTTTTGAAGATGAGCTCTACAACTTTAATGACCGATCCTTCATCGCTTCGTTTGCGCAAGACTACTTAAACGATAGGCCACACTATCGCCGGCGTGGTGCGCTGCTGAAAGAAGTATCTCAACGTCTGGGGCACACGCCACCTTTTAAACCTGGTCAAATCGCCAATTTCATACGTGACGATTTTGAAGCGGATCGAATTGTTACCTACAAAGGCTGGGTATTTGCTGATATGGAGGCGCAACTCTGCGCTCTCACCGCACTGTCGCACGATTTAGAAACCGGGCTCGGATGAATGTTCATTGATTTGAACGAGATCGATGACACCAAAACCATTGACGGCGATATTTGCGTCGTCGGCACGGGCCGGCGGCCTTGTCTTTTGCGCTGCAGTTTTTAAACGAGACGAATAAAAAAGTCATCATGGTCGAAAGTGGCGGATTTGATTCCGATTCCGATGTCCAGGAATTATATGAAGGGGAGAGTAACGGCATCGATCTGCCGAACGGATTGGATGGCTCCAGATTGCGCTATTTCGGTGGCAGTTCAAATTGCTGGGCTGGTGGATGCACGCTGCTCGACGATATCGATTTTGAGAAACGCAGTTGGGTTCCCCATAGCGGGTGGCCAATCGCGTTGAATGATCTGGTGCCGCATTATCGAACGGCTCAAAAAATCTGTAATGTGGGAGAGCTCATTTATGATGACCGTATTTTGGGCGAGGCCAACCGGGCGAAGAAAATTGATTTTTCACCGGGTAAACTTGAAACTGGATATTGGCGGTTTTCGTCGCAGCCCAGATTTGGGCAAATTTATCGTGACGCCCTAAAAAACTCAGACAATATAACCGTTATTTTGAATGCCAATGCCGCTAATTTGGACGCCAACCCAGCAGCCAATCACGTTCAAAGTCTAAAAATTAAATCACTGACGGGCAAAACCAGAACCATTCGAGCAAAACATTTTGTCTTGGCTTGTGGTGGCATCGAGAACGCCAGAATTTTACTTTATTCCAATAACGTTCAGAAAAACGGGTTGGGCAATGGCAGGGATTTGGTTGGCCGGTTTTTTATGGATCATCCGGTTGCGCCGATTGCAACAATCATTGGTGATCAAGATGATGAACGGCTGAAGTTATACAATCAATCTCATTTACCGCCACCCAGTTCGAACGGTACGCGTTACCATTTGTTGATTAAAATGTCTCCGGATTATCAGAAAACGCATAAAATTCTGAATAGTGCAGCGTTTATGGTTGATCACGAGCCGATGTTCAGTGACGGCATGATGGCCGCCATTCGCCTGCGCCACGCCTATCGTAAAAACCGCCTGCCCGAAGACCTTTCCGGTGATCTGAAAGATATTTTGTTTGATTTGGATGACGTGGTCATGAACACGTATAACCGGTTTTTTCGCTACGGCGAACGCCGGACGCGGCTAGCCTTAAAATTTCAAGCTGAACAAGTACCTAACCCTGAAAGCCGGGTTCAACTATCCGATCAGCGGGATGTGCTTGGATTACCGCAGACCAAGCTCACTTGGAAGGCATCGGAACTAGACCGAAAAACCGTCGATGTGCTGGTACGGGCGATTGCAGCGGAGCTTGCCAAGCTGGATGTCGCACGAACGCGATTAGATGACTGGGTCGAGAACACGAGTATTTCTCTGTTTCCCAGTGATCTCAGAGGGGGTGTCCATCATACCGGAACAACAAGAATGTCCGAGACACCGGCGTCAGGTGTGGTCGACAAAAATTGCCGCGTGCACAGCGTCGATAATTTGTTTATTGCCGGTAGTTCGGTGTTTCCAACCAACAGTTGGGCCAACCCGACATTGACGATTTGCAGCCTTGCTGTTCGGCTGGCCGTTCACATCAAATCATTTGCCTAATGCTTCCGATTGAAGCTTGAGCCATCAACCACAAGTTCCGGCACGTAATTTCTCAGCAATATAGCCGCTGATTTGGGGTGATGGCCTTTGGGAATGCGTAAACTGACCGCTTCCATATCGAGCGCCATCAAGGCTGTTGTTTTAATAACTTTAAAACCTAATCGGTGGCTAATTTCATAGATTTTTTGTGGCGGGTCGATAACCACCAATTCGCCACGTTCGACTGCGGCGAGGGCGGATCCAGCTAACCAAGAGGTGAATATCCATCCCGCTAAAACAAACGGCAGGATCGTTAAACTCATGGCGATAATGCGTAGTGTTATGCTCTTCATAGCAACTCCAGTACCATTTCTTGATACGAATCCCAACTATAAGGAATCGATTCTTAATGAAGAGTTAATAGAGAATTGTGGTAAAAAAGGGGGCATCCACACACCAGAGGGAGTTGTCGTTTGGGGAACGAGGGATTGCGCGTGCGGATGCCCTTAATTGTCAGGTGAATTAGGCGGTTAGTCGATCTTTATCATAGTGATGGTAACCGCTGACACGGGACTTTTCTTCTAGTTTGAGGGCTTCGAGGAGTGCGTCCTCTTCTGTTCGGCATCTGCCGACCAGGCCAGAGCCTCCACCAGTATCGAAGATTGCCCATTCACCTGTAGTTTCCTGGTATTGAATAGAGTAGCGCATTCTGCTCTCTCCTCCTTATTATGTTTTTGTGTTCTGAAAAGAGATAATAAGTGTCAAAAGTTACGAATCAGTGAATCAATATAAATTAAATGGCGAGAAATGGTATTTGGCTTATTGTTGTTTGAGAGAGCCCGGATAGAGCCAGATCATCGGTGCATCAGGGGTCCGGCGTCGCTTAAGTCTCAACAATTTAGCGATATATTTAATCATGACGGCTTCCAATCTGATAAACAGAATATTGTGGTTAGTATTTTCTATATCACCATATATAGTGTATTTTTGATGCTTTAGAATATAGGGGATTTCCACGACAGAGGATTTTCCGGCGCCGAATGCCGGTGCAATTATGCTGTTTGACATATTGCCCTGGGCATTGAGAATACATTCCAACGAATGAAGAACAGTATGCTTTTTGGGGGAGTTTATGTCCGGCGACGATCATTCGACAATTGAAGGCACCGGCGTTCGGAAAATTGGTGAATCCGTTCTGCGCAATGAGGATTTGCGCTATATCCAAGGGCAGGGGCAATATTCAGATGACCTGAATAAAACAAACCAGCTCTATGGTTTTTTTGTCCGCAGTCAAATCGCCCACGGCATTATAAAAAATATAAACACTGAAAATGCAGCTGCCGCGCCCGGTGTGGTCGCCGTGCTGACCGGCAAGGATTTTGAAGCCGATGGCTACGGTCCGGTCATCCACCGGGCGATTGAAGCCGCGCCGGAAGATTATACCAAACCCGCTTTTGATGACACGGACCCGGTGGCGATCCAATTCAGCCAGTGGCCGATGCCGTTCGATAAAGTCCGCCACGTCGGTGAACCAATCGCTTTTGTTGTCGCTGAAACAGTTGCTGCGGCGGAAGAGGGGGCCGAGCTTGTTGCGGCCGAGCTTGAAGAGCTGCCGGCAATTGTCGATGTCCATCAAGCCGCTGCCGATGATGCGCCGACAATTAACGAAGCTGCGCCCGGCAATATCACCATCCATCATTACCGCGGTGACGCTGAGGCGACCGATCAAGCGTTGGCCGATTCCGATGTTGTTGTGAAGGGTTCTTTCAATGTGCCGCGGCTGGTCAGCTCTCAGATGGAACCGCGTTCCGGCGTCGGCGAGTACGACCCGGCTGAAGAATGCTTTATCGTTACTGCCGGCAATCAAGGCGTCCATCGCTACCAGAATATGATCGCCAGTGCGCTGAAGGCTGAGCCCGATAAAGTTCAAGTCATTTGCCCGGACGTTGGTGGTGCGTTTGGTTCGCGCGGTCATGTCGGGCCGGAATATGTCATGCTGGCTTGGGCTGCTAAACGGCTGGGGCGTCCGGTTAAATGGACGAGTTCTAGGATCGAAGCTTTTATCAGTGACTGGCAAGGCCGCGATATGCTGCTGAATGGTGAACTGGGGCTTAACCAAGATGGCTCGATCAACGCCTATAAACTGCAGGTTTTGATTAACCTCGGCGCCTATACAATCTGCTATGCGCCGCCTGCCAATGCGTCCCGGCTGGTGACAACGACCTATGATATCCCGAACGCGTCATTGGATATGCAGGCGTACCTCACCAACACCGTGCCCGTTTTACCATTCCGTGCGGCTGGCCGGCCGGAAATTCATTTCGCCCTCGAACGCCTGATCGATATGGGGGCTCGGAAGATCGGCATGGATCGCCAAGAGCTTAGACTTAAAAATTTGATCCCGCAGGATGCCATGCCGTTCACGACCGTGATGGGTCTCACTTATGATGTTGGCGGTTTCCAGGAAGCGCTCTCGAGCGTCGCCGAGATTATGGATTGGACGGGCTTTGCCGCCCGCCGGGAGCAATCCAAAGCGAACGGAAAATTGCGCGGCATTAGTTTGGTGCCGTTTGTCGAGACGCCGGTCGGCGCACCGTTTGAAATGGGCCGGGTTGAAATCTCCACCGATGGTCAAGCGACAATCTTTGCCGGTACGCAAAATCACGGGCAGGGACATGAAACCACGTTCCCGCAAGTGCTAAGTGAGTTGCTGGGTATCCCCTATGAAAATATCTCGATGGCTTCGGGAGATTCTTCGAAGCTGGTGCGCGGTGGCGGCACCCATTCGGATCGTTCAATGCGAATGATGGGAAATGTACTGTATGAAATCTCCAAGGAGATTATAGAGAAATCCAAAGCGGTGGCGGCGCATTTGCTGCAAACGGATGAAAGTGCAATTGAATTCACTGATGGCAAATTCCGCATCGAAGCTACGGGACAGGAAACCGATATTCTTGCTGTTGCCGCCGCTCACGCTGAGTTTCATGGGAACACCGAACCATTAATGGCGGAATATTTTCAACAAGGCCGGATCAATTGCTTTCCCTATGGCGCCTCGGCGGCTGAAATTGAGATTGATCCTGACACTGGTGAGATGACGATCTGCAAATACAGCATCGTTGATGATTGCGGCCAAGCTGTGAACCCGATGATCGTGCATGGTCAAACGCACGGCGGTATTGTGATGGGGGCCGGCCAGGCGATGGGCGAATGCGCTTTCTTTGATTTAAACTCGGGTCAACTTTTAACCGGCACGTTCATGGATTATATGATGCCGCGCGCCGATCAATTTCCGATGTTTGACATCGGCACAATGGAGGTGCCGTCTGATAGCAACCCGCTTCGGATCAAAGCCGGCGGTGAAGCCGGCACGGTGCCGGCACTGGCGGTTATCGGTAATGCTGTAATGGATGCATTGTCGCCGTATGGCATAGAACATTTTGATATGCCGTACACGGCGTCTCGGATTTGGGCTGAAATAGATAAAAAAGTTAATTAGGTGCCAGGCACTTAATTTACGTCTACTTAATTACCTGTCACTTATTTACCTTTTGCGGCAAATCGTCACCCAGCGCTGGCGTTACCGGCGCTGAACTAGCCAGGCTGAGTGGCGGGAGTTTGACCGAAAAGACTGTCGGACCGTTAGGCTCTTTTCCTATCGATATCTTGCCATCATGATCTTCAATAATTGTCGAACAAATCGTCAGGCCGATGCCCATTCCCTCTTTCTTTGTCGTCGCAAAGGGGAAGAACAATTTATCCTTTATATCCTCGGCAAAACCGGGGCCATTGTCTTTCACGTTAACTTGAACATATCCCTCGGTATCGACATTCGTTTCGATGGTCAGATAACGTGACATTGAGCTCAATTCCGTCATCGCTTCCATACCGTTTCGGGCAAGGTTAATAATGACTTGTTGAATTTGAACAGCATCTGCTTGGACGAGTGGCAGACGTTGCGCTAAATCCAAGTGAATAGATACGCCATAGCGCGAGATATCGAATTTGAGCAGATCAACGACTTCTTCAACTATAGTATTTAAATCAAGGGCAGATCGGTTAAGTTCGATTTTTTGCGTTGCCCCCCGCGCCCGGCGAATAATTTCCTGCGTTCGTTCGGCTTGGCTAAGCGCTTTGTCGATGGCTTCTACAATATTTTCTGGCACGATTGAAATATTTTTAAGGCGACGTCTCACACCCTCAAGGTAGCCAAATATTGCGGTCATTGGCTGATTGATTTCGTGCGCCAAACCAGCCGCCATTTCACTCATTGAAATTATTCGGTTGGCTTCCGTCATTTCGGTGTGGCGGCCACTAAAATCAGCATCCCTGGCTTTGCGCTCGGAGATATCACGAACCGTACACAAATAGGAAACGCGCGGAACCCGCCGGCGTTCCAGGGTGTGTTTGCTGATCGGTGATTCGATTTTCGAAATTGAAATTTCGATAGGAAAAGTCAGACCATCAGATTTGATGCCGATGGTTTCAGATTCGCCGGGCTGGAAATGCGATGGATCGATAGGCTCGATACTCTTGCCTTTTTCACCCATTACAAAACTGATGTTTTTGCCCGAAATTTCTTCCGCGTTATAACCGAATAGTTTTTTTGCGGCGTCGTTGAAAAACTCGATGTTGCCGTTGGCGGTAAAAACGAAAATCCCGTCAAAAGCGTTTTCGATAATGTGCTGAGTAAAGTTATCTTGGCTTTCGAGTGCCATAGACGAACGAAATGCGGCAAGCGATTGAATATCGATCTGCCAGAACCAGCCGACCAAAGCGCTTGTCATGAGCATTGTCACTAAGGGAATTGTATCGATTGAGACAGGCGCCACCGCATAGATCAGGACAGAACTGACGGTGATGAAGGCGATGGAAAATAACAATAAAACGAAACCTTTTCGCCATGGTAAATTACGAAACTTAGCGCCAAAATAAAAACTTAGTAAGGCGATTATGAACAGGATTACGAAGGGACTGATATGCATAATTGCCCGGTTCTGCGCCAGCGATTCTATCGCTTCCACCAAAACATAAACACTTGACAGAGACTGGTACACCGGCACGGCGAGTTGGTCGCCGAGCTCAATGGCGGTGGCGCCAATGAGAATGTTTTTGCCTTTTATCGATCTTAAATCAACGCGATTTAGCAGAATATCAGCATAGGAAATAACCGGTATCGAATTTACCCTGATACCAAAATCAATTGAAAATACCGGGCTGGTGATATCTGCTGACGGTGCAAGAACCGCTGGGACTGTCAAAACTTTTTTATGGTCGATCTCTTGATAGATTGCCTGACGCCGGATAATGCCATCGCGATCGGAGCGGATATTCGCCGCGGCAGTTACAGCATATTGTTGAAAATTTTTGATCGGTGAATTAGTGGAAAACACTCTGGCGCCATTAACCGTTTGATATTGTTGAAAGGCGATCATAACAACTTTTCCAGCCGCTCTTTTTAATGCGTTCTCAAAGGCGCTGTCATCGATCGGATTTGAAGGCGAGCTGAAATCGAGATCAAAAGCAATCCGGTTTGCCCCCGCCGCATTAAGACTATCAAGTAAACGCGCATGGAGACGCCGTGGCCATGGCCACGCCCCAAGCTCCTTTAAGCTAAATGAATCGATGGCCACAATTACGGTGTTGGCCGAAGCATCACGCTGAACAAAGCGGAATCGTTCATCCTGAAATTTCTGTTCAATAAAAGTAAAACTACCAGATAAATACAGCACCGCCACCAAGGTGAAGATCACAATAGTTGGTATATTGTTGATCAGATTGCGAATTAAGGCGGTCAATTTGATGTCGCTTCGTTCGATCATTATTTATTGTTACCGCCGCCGTTACCGCCGCCGTTACCGCT
>CEQE01041913.1_pt1 | contig 10995 bp, 7 predicted proteins | sample 356201 | NCBI WGS metagenome assembly CEQE01 (sample SAMEA2619970, study PRJEB7988) | marine metagenome | biome: marine biome (ENVO:00000447); feature: mesopelagic zone (ENVO:00000213) & marine oxygen minimum zone (ENVO:01000065); material: "saline water (ENVO:00002010), including plankton...
ATATATGCTGGCGCGAGCCGCTTTTCTCGAACAATCCCATGGTGTCTTGGAAGTCAGCCGGACCCTCGGACGGGGTCCGTGGCGGAGTTTTTTCAATGTCGCGCTGCCGCTCGCTCGACCAGCTATCGTTATTGGCTTGTCGCTTGTGATGATGGAGACGCTCAACGATTTTGGCACGGTTGATTTCTTTGCCGTCGGTACGTTGACGCTTGGTGTTTTCGATGTCTGGATGAACATGAATAATGTTGGTGGGGCAGCTCAGATCGCCGTGTTGATGCTATTTTTTGTGATGTTCCTCATTGGCGCTGAACGCTTCGCCCGGCGTAAGCAACGCTTTCACCACACGACGTCACGGCATAAATCATTGCCGCGGCGCGAGACGAGAGGCTGGCTGAAAGTCGCCGCTTTTGTAGCCTGTTTGCTGCCATTGTTTTTTGGTTTTTTGCTGCCGGTCGGCCTGCTGATCAATGGCGCCTTAGGACATTTCGGAGAAGCGATTGACGGCAGTTTTCTGGCCACTGCAGGCAATAGTCTGATGCTATCAGGTCTCGCCGCTGTGTTTGCGTTAGCGGTGGGTGTGCTGCTGGCTTACGGATTGCGCCTCCGGGGCGGCACTTTTCTCACTGGTGTGACCCGTTTTGCCAGCCTCGGATATGCCATTCCCGGCGCTGTCTTAGCCATCGGCGTGATCATTCCCCTAGCCTGGTTGGACAATTCGATTGACGCCATTGCGCGTCACGAATTCGGTATTTCCACAGGGCTTATTTTGAGCGGTACGATATTTGCTTTGGTGTTCGGTTATGTCGTCAGATTTTTAGCACTGTCGGTCGGGGCCATTGAGCAATCGCTGGGGCGCATCACCCTTAGCATTGATGGTGCCGCCCGCACGTTGGGAGCCAGTTCCAGTCGTATCTTGATGAAAGTTCATTTGCCTATTATCAGAGGCAGTATGTTAACTGCAGCACTCTTGGTATTTGTCGATGGTATGAAGGAACTGCCAATGACCGTCATTATGCGGCCGTTTAATTTTGAAACATTGGCGACGCAAGTGCATCAATTTGCGGCGGCTGAGCAATTTGGCCAGGCATCTCCACCCGCACTTGCGATCGTCGCTACCGGAATATTGCCCGTCATATTACTTAGTTTAGCGATAACCCATTTCCGGATTTTCTCCGGCGGCGACGGAGAGGATCAGGTCTAATGGGACTGTACCTTTCAAATATTTCCCATAAGTTTGGCTCTAACGAAGTGCTCAAGAACGTCAACGCGGATATTCCGTCGGGTCAAATTCTGTGCCTATTGGGCCCCTCTGGATGTGGCAAAACAACGCTTTTACGCATCGCTGCGGGTCTTGAAATTTTGCAGCAGGGGAGTGTTCGGATAAGTGATGACATCGTTGCCGATACGAATATTCAAATCCCGGCAGAAAAACGCGGCGTCGGCCTGATGTTTCAAGATTTCGCTTTGTTTCCCCATTTAAACGTCAGAGACAATGTGGCATTTGGTCTCACGGAATTATCGACCGAAGATGCGAATAAGCGGATTGATGAAGTATTGGAGCGAGTAAACATGCTCGGCCAAGGTGACGCTTTTCCCCACACTTTATCAGGTGGCCAACAGCAGCGCGTGGCCTTGGCGCGCGCCTTGGCGCCAAAACCTGCTGTTATGCTTTTGGATGAGCCGTTCTCCGGCTTGGATCAGAACATGCGGGTCCAGATTAGAGAAGAGACTTTGGGCATTCTCAAAACTTCGGGCGTCGCGACCCTAATGGTAACGCACAATCCGGAAGAAGCATTGTTTATGGCCGATCAGATGATGGTGATGGGGCCTGATGGCAGAATTCTTCAGCAGGGCCGGCCGAACGAGATTTATGCCGAACCTGCCCACGCTTATGTTGCCAAGTTTTTTGGCCAGGCCAATTCGGTAACAGGAGTTGCATCAGGCGGCAAAATTGAGACGCCTCTGGGGATTATTGATGTGTCCAATTGCCAAGATGGTTGTGAGGTCGAGGCAATCATTCGGCCAGCTGCTCTTATTTTGAAAATCGACGGTGATGAAACGTCAGACGACAAAAGAGGTCGGGGCAATTTTGATTTTGCGGACGGTATTCCGGTTGAAGTTATCAGTGCTCGCTCTTTAGGGCAGAATACGTTTGTGCGTTTTCGGGTCAAGGGCGCTGATGATGACGTGCCGGACTTTCATTGCCGCCAGCGTGGCTTTTTTCCAGAAAAACCTGACTCCGAGGTACGCGCGTTGATCCGTCAGAAACGCATATTTATCTATCATACCGAAGATAGTGTATAGCCGGGCTATTTCTTTGCCGCCTCTATCACATCTTTAAGCAAAGAGGCATCGAGCACGCGATAGCGCTCGAATTTGGCGAATATTGTCCGGTCGCGATCGGGTCTGCCGCCTTTCAAATTGCGCTCTGTCGTTTCATCAGCCTCTGCTTTGCCGGTATCAGGGTGGAGATGCTCGACCAAAATATCAGGGATATAATGGAGCCGGTCTATCATCTGACCGATCTGCCAAGTCCATAAATCACAATTAAAATGCTCAAATAGAAAAGGCTCAATATAGCCGAGTGTATCAACCCATTTGCGGCTGAGAATGGGGAAGGTGCATATTTTTTCCTGATAGCGGCCGTCATTGAACCACATGCAGTAAATGTCGTCCGGATATTTGGCCGCTTCCTCGTCAATCCTTACGTCCCAATTCTTATCAACAAATACTTGGTCGTCATTGGCGATGAGTAAAACATCCCCTTGGGCGCGATCGGCTAAAATATTATTGATTAAGGGCGTTGTTAAGGGCTCATCGACGAGCATATCGACGTTTAGAAGCTGTCCCACCTCGGGATCAATTGTCAGATTTTTATGGGCGACCAAGTAGTTGAATTTTTCTGGATCATCGTCGTCTATATAGAGGAGAATTTCGACGCGAGAGGGTTTTGTTGCCGTCGCAGCAACGCTCTTAATCAAACGTTCCATATCATTTGGGCGGCCGCGCGACGGGCATAAAAGCGAAATTTTATTCGACAAGCGACAAATCCTAACTGTTTCAATCGCTTAGGTTACCTTGATCTCCAGCGATACACCATATATTAACGTTCAAAAATGTATAAATTTCTCTTTTCGAGTGCATGCTTCGCATGCCATAGTACTCTGTAGTTTATAAGAAAATTATGGCTCGGGGGAAATATGACCAGCCACAGGGACACCAAGCGGGACGATTACCGCGTCCTGATTTATAGTCATGATAGTTTTGGACTCGGCCACCTTAGGCGGTGCCGGGCCATCGCGCATTACTTGGTGGGCGCTTATAATAAGTTATCCGTGCTTATTCTTTCAGGCTCGCCGATCATTGGCAGTTTTGACTTCCGTGCCCGCGTTGATTTTGTCCGCGTTCCGGGGGTTATTAAATTGCGCAACGGCGATTACACGCCGCTCAATCTGCATCTGGATATCGAGAAAACCATGGAGCTGCGGGGATCCATCATCCAACATACGGCAGATGTTTTTGATCCTGATATTTTTATCGTCGATAAAGAACCACTAGGACTGCGCGGTGAAGTGGCAGAAACCCTGCAGATGCTGAAACAGCGTGGCACCTCTTTGGTGCTTGGCCTCCGGGATGTGATGGATGAACCGGCATTGCTGGCACCAGAGTGGGAACGTAAAAATGTCTTACCGGCGTTAGAAGAGCTTTACGATGAATTGTGGGTTTATGGTTTACCCCAAGTGTATGACCCGCTGACCGGCGTTGAACTCCCTGAATCAGTCCGCCGCAAAATCGTCTACACCGGTTATCTCCGCTATGGCGTGCCGGATGCGTCGGCCAGCGTTTCAACTTCTGTCACCGATCATCCCTATTACCTTGTGACCGCGGGCGGCGGTGGCGATGGTGAAGCGCTGATTGATTGGGTGCTGCGGGCTTACGAATCAGGAGAATCAATTCCTCATCCGTCGTTGCTTGTTTTCGGGCCCTTTATGCAGACCGAGGCGCAGGAGAATTTTCTCAAACGGATTGAGAAATTAGATCAGGTCGATGCCATCACCTTTGATGCCCATTTTGAGCATTTAATGAAAAATGCTGTCGGTGTCATAGCAATGGGTGGTTACAACACCTTCTGTGAAATTTTGTCTTTCAATAAGCCAGGACTGATCATTCCCCGGACACAGCCGCGGCTGGAGCAATTCATTCGTGCTTCAAGAGCCCAGGAATTGGGATTAATGTCGTTGTTGAATGATGATGGAATTCGTAATACATCTTTGATGATAACGGCGTTGCGTCAGCTAACTCAACAATATCCGCCATCAAATGTTGTGTTGCCGGGTCTGTTGGATGGCTTGCCGAACATCAGTCGTTTGGCTGGCAAGCATCTTGATAAAAAACGGTCTGGCGAAAGTTCTCCTGATCTCGCTGTTGTAGGTGAATAGCAACTTAGCACGAGGTGCTCGTGGCCAAAACTACAGCGATTATTCTCAAAGGTTATCCGCGTCTCTCTGAGACTTTCATCGCGCAGGAAATTCGCGAGCTCGAGAAACACGGCCTGCCGCTGCAGATTATCTCGCTACGCCATCCGACCGACGGCAAGACCCATCCCATTCACGCTGAAATCACCGCGCCGGTTACCTATCTGCCGGAATATCTCTATCAGGAACTAGGCCGTGTGTGGCGGGCCTGGCGCCGGGTTCGTGGCTGGGCTACTTACCCAAAAGTCTATCAACAATGGAAGCAGGATTTAGCCCGCGACCGGTCGTTTAATCGAGTACGGCGTTTTGGTCAGGCGCTGGTTTTGGCGGCTGAATTATCAGACCAGGTCGAACATCTGCATGCCCATTTTTTACATACGCCCTCATCGGTCACCCGCTACGCTGCCATGCTTAGAGATTTACCGTGGTCATGCTCGGCCCATGCAGTTGATATTTGGACAACACCGGAATGGGATTTGCGCGACAAGTTGAAAGAATGTGCGTGGGCGGTGACCTGCACCGAAGTTAATCGATCTTATCTGGCGTCGATTACTGACCAACCGGATAAAGTAACTCTGGCCTATCATGGCATAGATCTGCAACGGTTTCCGGCCCGCGAGATTGCGTATAGCGATCGCAATGGCGCCCAAGCAGATGATCCGGTCAGGATATTGTCGGTCGGCCGGGCAGTTGAGAAAAAGGGCTATGCGGATTTGCTCGCTGCGTTGGCGCTGTTGCCAAAAGACCTTAATTGGCATCTCGTCCATGTTGGTGGCGGACCGCTGATTAAAAAACTAAAACGCACAGCGGCAGGTTGGCGGATCGCGGATCGCATTACCTGGCTTGGTTCCCAATCCCAGGAAGAAGTCACAGTGCAATATCAAGATGCCGATTTTTTCGTGCTGGCAAGTCTAGTCGCCGGTAATGGTGACCGGGATGGATTGCCCAATGTTTTAATGGAAGCCCAGTCACAAGGGCTGGCGTGTCTCTCGACGATTGTGTCCGCTATCCCCGAGTTGATCGAAAATGAAGCAACTGGCCTGCTAGTCGAGCCCAGCAATATTAAAAAGCTGGCTGAGAAACTGACCGTGTTAATACAGAATCCTCAACATCGGGCGAAACTGGGTGAGGCGGGTGCTGAAAAGGTGCGCGCCTCTTTCGATTTCAAATCCTGCATGACTAAAGTGTTTCCATTATTTGATCTGCCTTCCGAGCTGCCAAAAAATAACGACGTAGATCAAGTCGCATGAATATTGCCTTTTATGCTCCCATGAAATCGCCCCGTTCATTTGTACCTTCGGGCGACCGAAGAGTTGCGCGCGCATTGATCGAGGCCTTGGAACTCAAAGGTCATTCAGTGGACCTTGCTTCCGAATTTCATGCAAGAGAACCGGTGGGTGATGCGACAAGACAAAGCGAGCTAAAGGCGCAAGGAGAGGTTGTGGCCGACCGTCTTATTGCTAAATATCGTCTTGGCGAACATTCTCCAGATCTTTGGTTCACCTATCATATCTACTACAAAGCGATAGATTGGATCGGCCCTAGGGTGGCAGCCGAGCTCGGCATTCCCTATGTCGCTGCAGAAGTATCTTACGCGCCGAAGCGTGCCGGCGGAGCATGGGATTTCAGTCATCAAGCCTTGGGTGAGGCCATCAAACAGGCCGATGCAATAATCGGTCTCAATTCCCTCGACCGCGCATGTGTTTTGCCTTTGCTCGACAAGCCCGAGCTGCTGGTTCAAATAAAACCGTTTGTCGCTAAACCAAAAACTCATGATAGGGAAGAAGCGCGTTCCGATCTCATTAAGCGGCTGAACATAAATTCCAAAACGCCGATCATGGTGACCGTCGGTATGATGCGCGAAGATGCCAAGCTTCAATCCTACAAAGTGCTCGGGCAGACAATGGCCAGGCTGGAAAATGACGACATCCATCTTGTGGTTATCGGTGACGGGCCGGCACGCGCCGAGGTCGAACGCCATGTCGGGAACAAACAAACCACTTATTTGGGCGAGCTGGCGGAAGAAGATATACGAACGGTTTATTCAGGTTCTGATTTATTTATCTGGCCCGCCGTCAATGAAGCCTACGGCATGGCGATGCTGGAAGCCCAGGCAATGGGGCTGCCCGTAGTCGCTGGTGACGCCGGAGGCGTTTCGGATATCGTTCGCGACGGTCAAACGGGATATTTGTGTCCTGAAGGGGATGCTGAAGCGTTGGCGGAAAAGATAAAAAAACTCCTGATCGACACCCAACTGAGAGATGATTTCTCCAAACAGGCAATTGTAGTTTGCAACGAGGAACATAGCCTCGCGACCGCGGCTCAGACGTTGGATCATACCTTACGAGCGCTAATTTCGTGACACTGCTTGCTCTCATCCGTCATGGCACGACCGAATGGAATGCCACCGGTCTGGTACAAGGCAGTACCGATATCCCACTGAACGATTTTGGCCGTGCCGAAGTCGGCGCCTGGCTGTTGCCGGAAGTAATGTCTGAGTTTCGCTGGCTGGCGAGCCCCCTGAAACGCGCTTACGAGACGGCGGCTATTCTTTCCGGCACCGACCCCGAAACCGATGACCGATTGGTTGAAATGGCGTGGGGTGAATGGGAAGGGCGGACCTTGCAAGACCTCCGCGATGAACTTGGCGATTTGATGGTTGCCTGGGAAGCCAAGGGGTTGGATTTTCATGGCCCCAATGGTGAAAGCCCGCGTGAGGTGCAAGCTCGAATTGCGCCTTTGCTTGCCGAAATAGCCGAGCTAGCCGAGCCGACCATCGCGGTTACCCATAAAGGCGTTATCCGGGCGCTCTACGCGGCGGCGATAGACTGGGACATGGTCAACAAACCGCCGGTTAAGCTGTTGGATGGCTGCGCGCAAATGTTCAAGCTGGATGCCACCGGTAAATTATCCGTCCACGAATTGAATATCGAAATGACAAAACATGAGTAAGCCCAAAGTCCTGTTTTATGTTCAGCACTTGTTGGGCATCGGTCATGTCAAACGGGCCGCCACTCTAGCGCGCGCCATGGCGGCTAAAGGGTTGGCAGTTACGGTTATTTCCGGCGGGGAAGACGTCCCGGTATTGGACAGCAGCGGCATGACTTTTGTCCAACTGCCATCGGTCCGGGCAAATGATCGTAGTTTCGACGGCCTCGTCGATGCCGCGGGTAATCCGGTGGATGATGGTTTAAAGCAAGAGCGCAAACAAAAATTACTCGATCTCTTGCATGAAATTCATCCCGATGTCCTCATGATTGAGCTTTATCCGTTTGGCCGTAGACAATTACGGTTCGAACTTATCCCCCTATTAGAAGCAGCCGGAAAAGCTTCGCCGCGTCCGCATATTGTGTGTTCCGTGCGCGATATCCTGGTCGAAAAAAACAAACCGCATCGCGATGCCGAAATGGTTGAAAAGGCGCGAACCTATTTTGATGATATTCTAATCCATGGTGATGCCGACCTTATTTCGTTCGAGACAACATTTAGCCGGGCTGAAGACATCACGGATATGCTGCATTACACCGGCTATGTGGTGGAAAAAGAATTGGCGGCGGAAACGGCAAGTGATGCGGGAAGCGAAGAAATTATCGTCTCTTCCGGCAGTGGGGCAGTCGGCGAAAATTTGCTGCGGACAGCGCTGAAAGCACGGCCATTGACGACTGTTTCGGATCGAACCTGGCGCATACTTGTCGGTTATAGCATGTCGGATGAGGTTTTTGATTCGCTGAAAGCGGAGGAAACACCCGGTGCTATTGTCGAGCGCGCGCGCCCAGATTTTGTAACACTCCTCAAAAACTGTCATCTTTCTATTTCGCAAGGGGGTTACAATACGCTGATGGAAGTGCTCCTTACCAAGGCGAACGGCATTGTCGTGCCTTATGCCGGGGGACATGAGACCGAGCAGACGCTACGGGCGCGCCTGTTGGCGGAACGCGGCCTTATTCGGCAAATTCCGGAAGAAGAATTGACCGTCGACGGGCTCGCCAATACAATCGATGCGGCGGTTGAGCATCCGCTTGATGGTCTAAACGCGCTAAATATGAGTGGTGCAGAAAGGACAGCCGAATTGATAAACGGTTGGATTGGGTAATTATCATAATCTTAGGTAAAAAAAATCGAGCAATTTCAGGAGTTTCTCTTTAAAGTAATCAGAAAATTTGGCTAATTTCGCAGCGCTTGCCTAATGGTAAGTTAAGGAATGCTACAGGGATAAAATTATGGATAAAGGTATATTCCAATACGTTTTGCGTTACAGCAAAAAGGAACAATTGATTCTTGGACTTATGGCTGCGGCATCTTTGCCATTTTATTTTATCTACCTCGCGCTACCAAAACAGATCATTGACGATGCACTTGGCGGCAAAGGTGGTGATAAGAACCTGTCTTTTCCGAAAGAGTATATGGGATTCGAATTAGAGCAGGTCCCATTTTTGTTAACCCTTTGCGGTCTTTTTCTTATTCTCGTTTTTGTCAATGGCGGCTTCAAATATTATATCAATGTATACCGCGGTGCGGCAGGCGAGCGGATGCTACGCCGCCTACGCTTTCAACTGTTAGAGCGCGTTCTCAGGTTTCCGCTGCCACAATTTCGAAAAACCTCGCAAGGTGAAGTCGTCTCCATGGTCACGCTGGAAACCGAGCCGTTAGGTGGTTTTTTTGGCGAGGCCTTATCTTTGCCTTCTTATCAGGGCGGCACGCTGATCACTTTGATGGTCTTTATGTTTGTCCAGGATTGGAAACTCGGCCTGGCAGCCATCGCACTTTATCCGATGCAAGCCTATTTAATTCCAAAATTGCAGAAAAAAGTAAATTTACTCGGCAAGGAGCGGGTGTTAACTGTGCGACGCCTTTCCGAGCGGATTGGCGAGACTGTTTCTGGTGCTCAAGAAATTCACGCAAATGATACGTCTCAATATGAACTTGCGGATTTATCGGATCGCTTGGGCCGCATCTACAACATTCGATATGAGATTTACCAAAAGAAATTCTTTATAAAATTTATCAATAATTTTCTGGCTCTTTTGACGCCATTTTTCTTTTTTTCCATTGGCGGTTTACTCGTTATCAAAGGTGATATCACCATGGGTGCTTTGATAGCTGTCCTAAGCGCCTATAAGGATGTTTCCGCGCCGTGGAAAATGCTGCTGACCTATTATCAGCGGCTGGAAGATTCGAAGATCAAATATCAGCAGTTGATCGAGAAATTTGAACTGCCTGAACTGATTGATGAGGATCAACAAAAGCTTGATGTTGAAGAGCTGCCGACGCTTGAAGGTAAATTAATGGCCTCGAATATCAGTTGGGTGGAAGATGATGGTTTGCGGGTGCTCGATGGGGCATCGATGTCGGTGGATTTGCCGTCGCATGTTGCGATGGTTGGCGCTCCAGGCAGTGGCAAGGGTGAGGTTTCTCAACTGTTGGCTAGTCTGTTAACGCCTTCGGGTGGTCGCATCACGTTGGGCGAGCAAAATGTTACCGATTTACCGGAAGCTGTTACGGGCCGAAAAGTATCCTATGTCAGCCAGGAACCTTATATATTTTCGGGCACCATTCGCGATAATTTACTCTATGGACTCAAACATAGACCGTTAAGGGAAGCTAATTATTCCGACGCTGAAAAATCAAAACGCGCTAGTTTTGTTGCTGAATCTATTAGTTCCGGCAACAGTCCTTATGACATACAGGCGGACTGGGTCGATATGGCTTCAATTGGTGCCAATGATCATGCCGCGCTGACACAAAAAGAGATCCACTATCTGGCTCAAGTTGGTTTGGAAGATGATGTTTATCAAATCGGGCTTCGCCAAAACGTAGATCGTAATGAGCGACCGGATTTGGCTGATAAATTATTGGAAGCCAGAAATGTTTTACGCCAGCAGTTGGACGAAGCCCAAATATCCAGTTTTGTTGAATCGTTCGAACAGGAAAAATTTAATACCAACGCGTCGGTGGCCGAAAATATTCTGTTTGGCACGCCGGTCGGTGAAGAGTTTGAAATCGATGCGCTCGGCGAGAATGAGTATGTTTTGGAAGTATTAGAGAAATGTGAATTAAGCACTGATTTTCTAACCAAAGGACACCGTTTGGCCGAAATTATGGTCGATCTATTCCGTGGCCTACCACCCGATCATGAATTTTTTGAGCGCTTTAGTTTTATTAGTTCTGAAGATTTGCCGGAATTCGAAACCATTTTAAATCGCGTAACTCAGAATGGGCTGGATAGTATCAACGAAGAAGATCGAGCGCGTCTAACTGCGTTGCCGTTCAAGTTAATACCGGCTCGCCATCACCTCGGTTTGATCGAAGATGATTTCGTCCTGCAGCTGTTGGAAGCTCGCGCGGTCTTTCGCGATAACCTGCCGGAAAATCTTGCCCACGATGTTGAATTTTTTGATGCCGAGAATTTCAATTCCGCCAGCTCCGTTCAGGATAATATTTTATTTGGCAAGCTGGCCAGCGAACGGGCCGAAAGTGGCGATGTCGTCGGCGATTTGATGGCGACTGTTATAAGAGATAC